>Ga0179593_1458924_pt1 | contig 13483 bp, 5 predicted proteins | sample CZODoug2_1_08_16_FD_185931 | JGI IMG/M metagenome (GOLD analysis project Ga0179593, IMG submission 185931) | Vadose zone soil fungal communities from Angelo Coast Range Reserve, California, USA - CZODoug2_1_08_16fungal (PacBio error correction) | ecosystem: Environmental > Terrestrial > Soil >... | reverse complement strand
CCAGGCTGTCCCCTTGCTCCCCTTTTTTACACGTTTTTACCTCTACTTTCTTGCGTTTAACGTTTGTTTTCTGTTGTCTAGGGCTTTTTGGTGATCCCGTTTGCCCCACAAATGGCGACCGCGATTCCCTATGAGGAAATAGTTCCTCCCGTTTTGGGCCTCCCGACTTTCTTCTCTGATTACTGATCACCCCGTCTTTTTTTCAGTACAATAAGTGTCTAGACCCCATCTCTATGGAACTCGGCGAATCTTTCCTTCATGGATGATAGGGAAAGTTTCCCTTCGTCTCACCCCTTTTTTCCCCTGGCTTGTTTGCACGATTTTCCCCCCCCTACCTGTTTGGTTCTTCGCTTCAACTCGCATCTACTTCTCTGAGAGATAACTTTTCTTCTCCATCACCGCAAGCATTCCCTAGTCCATCGATCGCGTATGGTTCCCAGAGAAACTTAATTGCTTGATTAGGAACTAGGGTTACCGTGCTATTCTTCTCCCCTTGCATAGTTGCGGAAGTAAAGTCCCGGCCACGACGGCCGTAAGAGATCGTTCCCCATGGAGAAAGGTGCCACCTTTTTAGAAACCTCCCCTCTTACACTCTGCGACGCATAGAGAAACCTCTTTTTCTGCTATGGCACCCTAAGAGCAAACTTTCCTTGGGAGCCTGCCCCTCCAGAACCCAAGACAGTCCTTCATAACCGGTCTCTTTGGTTGCGAATAGAAGAGTAATATGTTGAGTTTTTTAGGTCTTCGCCTTCTTTTTGGCCCCAACAGCTAGGTGGTCAGTCAGTTGAGACGAGAGGTAATGAGGACTAGACTTCGAGTTGCATCTTTTTCCAATTTACTTTTGATTGGATGGTTGATTCCGGCTTGTTCTCTTATTTCCACAGAGCCGTTTAGTGGGACAGCCGCCGAGCCCAAAAAGCCCAGGTATGACGATTTCTGTTCCAATCCCGCCTTCGCTTCATTCCTGAAGATGCTTCTGTGCCTTCCCAGACTACATATTTTTGTTCCTTCTCAATCCGACCCACTTGTGTCCAGCGCGTGATCAACATTTAGGACCTTCTCTCGAGTGCAGAAGAGTGATTCCTCCCTCCTCCCTCTTTGAGGGGCTGCAGACCCCCTCCCCGATGCGTCCCGAAGTGTCTTCCTTTTTATTTGAAGGGGGTGGCCCCTGGCGCCGGGGTCAAAGTAGGCAGGCCGACCTCTATTGCAAAGGAAGATTTCGTGACAAGTCAGCTGCGCAGCGAGGACGCCGTCCCAACTTTTTTCCCAGCTCAGAAGAGTACCAGTCTTCCAAGGCCGACTGAGGAGGCCAGGCAAGAAGACCTTACGAAGATGTCACCCACCTTTTCAAGGTTTAGGAAGCACAGGTCTGACTCCTTTTCTTCGGTCATCCAACTATAAGGACCGATGCTTTTCTTTTTTTACTATGAGGGAAAGTTCCCGATCCTGCCGGTAGCGTCTCAACCTCGTTTTTTTTTTCTCTTCCCCAGCGTCCGATTTGGCGTTTTAGGCCCATCCCAGTCCCCTTTCCGCCCCAGATTCTAGCGGTCGTGGAAGAAGGCTCCGAAACGTGACCGTTTATTTGTCGGTTCTGAGAAGCCGCCGAAGGAGTCTAATTCTAAGAGGAGGTGGACTTTCGGTCCTCCCTACCGACGAGACTCTTTTCAGTCTCGTTCCGAGACCCTCAGTCGGCGGAGGAGCCCAGATCCCTCCACTCCTCTTCAGTTCAACGGAGTGAAACACTTCTTTTCACTTCGACCAGGCTTTTACGATGTCTTTTCCCATGGACTGGGCGAAGTAATTCTTTTGGCCGACCTTCACAAGGGACACCCATCATGATTTTCCCTCCCTCCCCTGCGTTTCGGGTTGCAACGGAGTCAGGAAATGGACCCCCACACACCCCCTTCCCTAGCTGGCGGCTGGGGAACTTCTTAGACCCCTATTCGTTCCGATATCAATCGCCGCTGACGGATTTTGACCGTCCGCCAGATTTAGACTAGACAACCTACCACGACATGTGAGATCCCCTCCCCCCTCATCGAAGGCCTTCCATTCGCGCGGGTTCTACTTTGCACAAGTCGTCACGCGCGATACCTTCGTCGGCACAAGCCGCCCACTTGAGACATGGGACCCTCCCAGTTTCTTCACTTTTTACCTGCGGGGATTTTGGTCCCTTCCCCGGTCCATGTTCTCTTCCAAGTAGGCCCCCCGTTAAACTTCACACTCTCGGGCCGCGTGGCTAGCCTGCTCGTTAAGATATGATTTCAGACGTACGGACAAGGTCCCGCCTACTTTCGATTTATATGACTCCTGTGACGGGCGAAGACGGTCGCAAACCTCATCCCCGATCCCCTCTTCCTCCATCCGACCTTCAATGTAACCTCAGTAGATAGCCCGGTTTCTGCAGGGTTTTGCTCGGTTTTCCCGAGACCCCCTTCCCGCAGTTTTTTCCACTTGGTCTATATTCCAAGTGAGATGGACCCCGAAGGCGATTGGGTTCCCGGCTCCAGGAAGACGCCAACTTTGTTAGGACCCTTTCCAACAGTCTTTAGTAACCCGGGTTTTTCCCGGTGGACCCACCCCCCCCCCCGCGCCCCGTAGGTTAGCTCCTTCAATTACCTTCGTCTGTCTTCCGTCCGGTAATATCCCAGAAAAGGGCTTTTTTTACCTAGAGGTCACCCCCCCCCTCCCGGGATGTGGAGAAAATATTTCACCCCCTCAAGGAGGTCTCTTGAAGGTCTGCGATTTAATTTTTTGTTACGGCGAGCGCGTTTGGTTCCCTCTTATCTGAACTAGGGACAAATTGGATCTTTGTCTAAAGAATGTCTTTCTTTTCTTGCAATCGCGAATCCCCCCCCATGTGTCCTAAGTCCAAGAAAAGCTTTTTGTATCCCTATGGGTCATTTTCCCCTCCATCGTTCAATAACTTAAAATAATACGAGAAACCCGCATGTTTTTCGAAGATTTGAGAATTTTTGTGGTCTATTTCCTCTTTCTTAACCAAGTTGTTGTTTCAGGCTCCCGATCGACAACCCAACCTCCATCGTTTCGAAAACAATAATATTATCCCCAGCATTTTTTCCCTCTTATTGAACTATTATAGTACCCCTGCCATATGTTCTTCCGACAAATTTTCGTTTTAGACTCTTACACCGGCGTGATTCTCATGATTGCAAGCAGAAATGATGGACCTTCAAGCCCCCGGCTGACTAGTTAGCCCCCGCTCTTCCTTTTAATTCCTTGGTACCCACACGACACGTAGAATTGGACCCCCCCAAAAAGTGAAAAGTCTACATCCTTTCCCCCCTTCCTTTTTTAAGCACTTAATTCCCTCTATGGGATTACCACCGGCGGTAGGTGAGTGACCCTACACCTTAGCACTTTTCATACTCTTCAGGGAACGGTGGACCCCCCTATCTCGGAAGTTGTCTAAGGTTCGAATCCTCCCTCCTCTGGAGGGTGGTGTGTTGGAACACTACATTTAGCCCACTCCTCCCTGACCCCTTTAATGCTGTCTTTTCCTACCCACCTTTGTCTGATTCTTTGCCCGTTCCCCCCCCCCCCCCATAGACCATGTTTGGTAAAATCGACGGCCCGCAAGGACTATTTTCCGCTTCCTTTCTCTCAGTATAAACTGTATTCACAACCACAGTGAGATCGGAACCACCCGTCTCCTCTCGCAGGGCCAGGCATTGTTAAAGAAGGCTAATTGGATGTTTTCATTTTTTACTCTCTTCTTCATTAAATCTCCTCCACCCTTGTAGCTTCTTAAGTTCCTTAAGGTACGGCGCATTGCTGATTAACTCTCCTCTCGCCCGACGTTGCCCGGGATCGGGTCACAGGTTCCGCGGCACGGGTCAACTTTCACTCGTACCTTTAGCTTCTGAAATAAGCCCCCCTTATTGTCGCCACACTTTTATACATGTAGGTCCCGTCGTTTGCCGTCTTCATTTCTCTGTTGCCGACTGAATTTCTGATCGCGTTTCCTTGAAAGGGTGACAGAATTTTTTTGTTGCCTCCCTCCTCTATTTGCAAAATACTGCTTTGTTTTCGAGGTCCACCTCACAAGTCGGTAGGTTTTTCGATTATAAATCTGCTTCCGTTCCCATCCCCCGGTTTTCCGTCGGATTGATTTAAGACTTCGTCCACCCCTTCCCCCCGTCTCCAAATTGGTCAGCTTTGTTGTGAACATGGAATCCCCCCTCTCTGATAAAAATTTGCTTCCTGGCCTGCGGGCATAGTTGTGCCTTAGTACAACACCGTACTTCCCCAGCAATATTCCGTCCGCGGGGAGTCCCTTCTAGTACGTTTTTTTTTTTTTTTTTGGGGAATTTCTCCAAAAGTGCGATGACGTGCGGGAGATTGATTACTAAGAAGAATTCTTTATTTGTATGACTTTTTCTTTCTTCTACTTGCCCCTTGAACACCTCCCGTTTTCCTTCCCCACCATCCCCCTGAAGGAGCACCCCATTTCACCCCAAAATACCGCTTCTCTACTGGAATGGTTGCCACGCGTCGACAAGCCAGACAGCAATATACTTTTAGAGAGAGAGTTTCTTTTACCCGCATATTTCTGGGCGTTTCTAACCTTTATGTCGTAGGGTTGTCTCCTATAGAATTACGTTTTAGGAGCTCCGACGGCTCGATACGAAGGAATCCCCTTATCTTTTGCCTCCCTGAATTTACCTCTATGCATCGGCGTTAGTCCGAAATCTATGCTGGAATAGGAGGAGGAATCTTCTTGTTGCCTCATTCGTAATTGAGATTGGCAATCTTAGACTTCCTGAAATATGGTGCCCCCAGTACTGTTTCCGAGATTCTTTCTCTCGGACTTGGAACTCTCCACCTAGCATGAATTGGAATAGGTCTAGTCCCATTCTTCGCGCCTCAGCCCCCTCTTCCTGGAGAATTTCCATCCTTCCCCGTAAGAACTACGACTTTTTGTGGAGGAATATCCCCCTGGTACTTCCTGAGAAGTCAGATCTGGATCTCGCTGACCTTGTTCGTGCCTTGAGCTTAGAATAGACCTGGACTTTAGATTTTCTACAGTCCTTCCTTCATTCATTCCTCCTTAATTTCGCTTTGAGAATTTTACGGAAATGGAGTTTGGTACTGAGTCCACCCGCCCCCGGCTCCCGTGCCCCGCGAACACCTTCCTAGTTCTTCTCTCGCCCGCTCCTCGGCACTTGCTCCGATCGTTTCCCCCCCCCCCCAGTCGCTTGAATGTTCTGAGTGCCTCTTTTGCCCGTAAAGTTTCTCTCCTTAGACAATGGCCGACGAGCTGTCAGAATTCTGTAGCCTCCCCCCGGTCCATCTTTGCAGCCCTGCAATCAGATGCTTGAGTTTCCTGCCCCACAGCTCGGGGCCCTGAGGGCAACGACTTTGCTCTGGTTACGTCCCCTGCCCGTTTCTTGAATTTCACAGACCCCGCGGCTTGTTAGATGAGTATAAGTGGGCCTTCCTATTTGCTCCCCTTTTCGCAGCACCCCCCTGTCTCCTGAGCCCTTTCGATAGTCGAATGGTTTGACTTCCTCCCTCTGCTTCTGAGCTCTAGGAAGTTTTCTTTGCTTTTATAACCCCTCTTTTCTCCAAGCGGAACCTACGTGTTTTCCCGGCGTTATCCCTCTTTCCTTTTTTCGGCATCTCCCCGTGATTGAATTTCTTTTTTCTGTCTCCTGACGTCTTTCCCTTGGCCGAGGTTTTGGCACCTATTCTTTACTCTTTGTGTTGGTGCTCTCTCTGGCCACCCCTCTTCCCTTTACCTTCCTTTCCCTCCCCCCGCCGAACACGTTATATTCTGCCCCTCCCCTACTATTTTGCTGTTCAAGATCCGTCCTGAAGGACCCCTTCCGTTCTGAGTGATCTTTTCAGGCCCTCGGGTTATCCTCCGGAGCTGACTTCCTGCCCCGGATTCTGCGGCTGGCCCGCCCGTCGACGATCGTTCCTCGCATCTCTCCCTTTTGCCGCCAGTTTTTTTTTTTCTGGGCCCCGGTTTCTCCCTTTTTCTCCCGCCAGCAGTGCACGAAGAAGACCCGACCTTGAGCGGGGTTGTCGTTCAGCGACACGGGGCAGGGCAGACTCGCCCAAGCGGGCATTTTTGGCCCAAGCCGCTGTGGGGGAGACCATCTCCGTCCTCCTGCTTTTTTCGTTTCCGGCCCTTTCCTTTTCCGTTGCCCCACCTTTCGGTGGTATTGTCTTTGGCGATCTTCACTTCGGTACGAACCCAGAACAGGTGCTTTCTCGTTGCTTTTCCCCCCAAGGCGATGCGCTGGATGTATAAGACGCGGTTTTTCCGGAGCACAGCGTCCTTTCTTCCTTTTTTTTCGACGCGATGCACCCCGCCGGAAGTTTCCCCCTCAAGGTCAATTCCTCCCTTCCAGGCACCGTGCGTTCAGGATCTTGCCCTGCCATCTCCAAGGAAAGAAATCGCCAATCTGCCTTCCTCGCCCGTGCCGACTTTCCATCTTTTATTTCAACCCATGACGCCGCGGTGAGTTGGTTTTCGTATTCTCTCCCTACAGCGCCAGCGGTATGTGACGCCGCGGATGCGAACGGAAGTCTTCCACTCTCTCCCCTGGCCGAAGTGGGCCCCTTGCCCCATCCAGAGTTGGACAGACAGAGTATTTATTGCCAAGGCCCCCGAGGCGTACAAGCAGCGCCTCAGCCTTTAGATGCTGAAAGGCCGACTTTTTTTTCCTTTAAGGATTGTAGCAGGACGAATGAAGACCGACTTTTTGTCCCCATCAGAAGGGCGGAATCCATTGCTATGAAGATGGGCGAATCAACCGAGTTCTTTTTCAGGTCGTATCCTGCTTCTCCCCTTGCCTAGGTATTATAATCCCGTTTTCGCCCGCTTTTTCCCGTGCATGTCGTGTTCGCCCTGCGTCGCTCGTATGATGCGGCGTGTAAGAAGGCGAGCAAACAGACGGTACGATAGGCTGTCTTGGTCGGTGTCTCGATCCCGTGACTTTTTTCAGTCCTCGTCGTTGGACTTTTCCTTTTGCGAACTCTTTCTCTTTCTTTAAGACTACCAAATAAGGCCTGAGGAGGAAGCCCGTACATCTTCAGCTGCCTTTTGCCCCCCCCTTTCTGCCCCCCTGCCCACAAATGGTTTCTCCCCTCGTCCTACTTTCGATTGACTCTATAGGCGGGGGCCGTAAGCCTGGGTTTGCCGCGATCCAACACCTTTCCGCGACCCTTTCCTGAATCTTTTTTTTTCCACTTGACTACCCTTTTTTCTCCACCCCACCCACTTCCTCTTTTTTTGACCCTGGGTGGGCCGGATGAGAATTTATTTCAGCTTTACAGTTTTTCATCGACTGTACCGTCTTCCGTCCGTTAGACTTAGAATCTCCCCCTGTCCCTTTTTGTTCCCGATTTCTATCCACCTCCTTTCGATTTAACCTGGATTGCGTTCTTGCAACTTCCTGCCCCTGTCGCTCACGTCCCCGGGAAACAGCCCTCTTTCTTCCCCTTTTCCCTTTTGACATACAGGATCATGTCTACAGCGGCATGCCGTCCGAACTTTCGACCTCTTTACAGCCTCCCCCTCTCCCCCGGGCCCTTCGGGCTCGAGCTCGTTTAAGAAGACATTGTCCGACCGGCAAGGGTATCCTCCTCTGAGTTTTTTATTCCTATGAGCAGGCAAGTGAGACGAGTCCGCACGACATCCAAGGTGAGTTCCCTGTCCTCGTCCCCTAGCGGTTGGTTTGCCCCCTATGAATGGGTGCGGGGGCTTTCTGTATTTTTTTGCCTCTAAAACTTGGATATTTTCCCGTTCTATTGTTTCTACCAGCCGGAGATTTTGGTACCGGCTCCGCCGCCTACTCCTTCTTGTGCTTCTTTATCAACATTACGGTTCTTCCCCGGCGTGGGCTCGGCGAATATCCCTCAGTTCGGAGGATTCCGCCCCCACCGTCTGAATATCTCAGTACGTTACCGTTATGTGAAAGCACTCGTTATAGGTTCCCACCTCTCCGCCTGGAGTCTGAGCCCATCATCCTCTTTTTTAAATTCCAGTAGCCCCGTCCCTTCTTTCTCTTTTTTTTTGACATGGAGTTCTTCCTGTTTACGAAGATCTCAGGACTAACTTCACTTTCTCAGATCTGAGGTCTCGCCCCCTTTGCCATATAGAGCCCCCCTTCCCTGTTGTCTCTCTGCACCGAAAAAATTTTTCTACATATTTTTTCCCTTTCATATAATCGTTCCCATTTAAACCTTTCCCCCTTCCCCTAGAGCTCTCTGTCTTTTTTTATTTTTTTGTTTTCGCTCTATATTTTAAGAATAATTGTTGTTTCTATCGACCCGCCCCCCCACCCAAAGCAATCAGTTCGACCAATATTTTTCAAGTGAGGGAGTTGAAGTATTGTCCCGAATCTTAACCCCCCTGGATTGCAAAGCCCCTGTTTGAGATCTAGAAAAAGGGTATATACAGGATTGCTGAGTTTTTTTTTTTTTTTTTCTTTGAAATTCTCACTACAGCGGTTGAAATAGGCCCCATTTAGGGTTTACCCTCTTCAGGGTCCCCACACGACGCTCAGACCCTCCAAGGCGCCAGAGCATCCTTTCCTTCTTTCTCCTTGGTTAAGATTTTTGAACTTCTGAGGTTACGGTCGCCGTTGTGGACCTATAACTTTCTCCCTGGGTCCGACGATCGGTTCCGGCTATCCCCCTCCCCCCCTCCGGTACATCAAATGTCAGGATCCCCTCCTTCTGGAGATTTCCGATTTTATACTGAAGCCCCCACTCCTTTGCCTGAATTTAATGTTGATTTTTTCCCAAACCCCCCAACCCTTTTGATTTTGCCATTCTGGTACCCCCCCTCCGTCCTGTGTAAAGCCATCGACCCAGGCTAAGCAGACCGTGGTACTTTTGAGAAGTATACACTCGCACCAATTTCGGTCAAAAAGGGATGAGCGAGGCCAGTTAACGATTAAGAGGGATAGACTTTTTTCTGTTTTTTGGAGTCTCTTCTTCGCACTTCCTGCTTACATCTAGGTAGCCTCTGGTCCCCAATTTCACGGTCTGCTCACCTTTTCCTCCCCGATCTGAAAGAAGGGACCAGTCCTTCTTTTTCCGCTCCCGCCTGCCCCGGTCCACCGGGTTTTTATATGCAACGTTCGGTCCCCCATCCTCCCGATGGTCTCCCGGATCCCTGTGTAGTCCGTGCTACGGGTCCGATGCGGTTGCCCGTTCCTCCGTATCGCGCTTCTTTCCTGGTGAGACCTTTTTTTTTTGACTATTGATGACATATCAGTAGATGATTTCTACCAAGGCTTTTTCTGTTTTTATTCTAACTGCGGAACGGTAACACCCCTGTACCGTCATTGAGCCTCATTCCCGTCTGAATCATCCCCCTTCCTCCCTACTCTGTCCGTTTTAGGATACAAGTTGTTAATGATACCCTTATTCACCGTAATCGGGGATTAAGGGTAAACTTCATCGTCGGCCTTCTCCTCGTCCCCCCCCCTCGTCCGTCCCCGACCTCTTCCCCACCCTACCTGTATTTCCGATACTTCCTCCCTTTGGCCAGCGTTTTTTCCCCCAACACTTTTGAAAGACCGGAGCTTGCTACCCCCTCACCTCATTCTTCTAGCTGACTTCTTATGTCTCCCGTTTTAGGTTCGGAAACTTGCAGACACGGCCCCCAAAGAGCGTTCCTTCACCGCTCAATTATGATAAGGACGCACCTAAAATCCCTTTTTTCTTCTTTCTGTCTCCTAGAAACCTTTCCGCCAGAGATTTAATTTCTAGAGACGACGTCGTAGGGGCCGACATCCACATCGCTGACTAGTTGTAGAAAACGTGCGGGTCGTTCGAGCTCCTCTACGTTATTCGGCAAGAAGTCTCGAGCCGAAGCGCCTAGTCTCGCTTTCCTCATCCCCCTCTTGCATCTCTGGGATTCGAACATATTCCCCCCGCGTACTCGATATGCCTTTCACTTCTCTTGGCCCTCTCGTACTGTGTACAGATTGGCTGTCTAATGTATGGATCTTGATGTCCTCCCCTGCCGGCATACCCTTAGGAATGAAGTCTTTGCCTGTTTCGAAAAACTTTCTCTGCAGATAGAATCGTTTGCTTGCTCGCTTCTTTCAGTTTCCTCGCCTTGAGCTGTGCGTTGGAATCCTAGTTGCAGATGTCTCGCAATTTGTATTTTCCCCGGTTGTACTTTGTTCTCTTATATTTCGGCCTTGAGCCTGAGAAACTATGATCGGCCTTCTTACAGCTCCCTGGCGGGCGTTAGAGAATCGGCATCCCTTTTCCACTGTCGTTTTTGCCTAGGGCGTCTTCCGAAAGTCGATGTCCCTCCCCCTCCTCCAAAGCCCTTTCTCTTTCTCGGACTCCCCTTATAGGAAATAGCTCTCTTTGGCACCAGCGCCGAATGTTCTAGTGATCGTCTTTCTTCCAGTCTCGGCGAAAAGATACGAAAAAAGAGGTTCTTTTCAACCTAAGGACTCCGCCTTAACTGCCAGCATCCTTATGACGCCTTGATGTTTAGAACAAACCGCGGGGTTTGGCCACTTTCCCCACCCCATTCCCGTGCTTTTCTTTTCGTTCCTCACGTTTCTAAGGCCAGCAATTCTGCCCCCTTGTCTCTTTCTTCGTCGCCTCGTGGGTCTTTGCTGTTGGATAAAGTTTTTCGCCCCAGCACCGACCCGGTGCTCTATGCTTTTTTTGGCGATAGTAGAAGTTCCTGAAAGTCATCGCGCCTTCTCTCCTCTCTTCGGATAACCCCTCGGGATCTGGCTAACCCCTCATTGCATGCATTCGAGCGATCTCTGGCCCCTTCTGCTTCATACCCCGTTGATTGAGACTGAATTTCAAGACTTGTGTTCTAGTTACTGGTCACGTTCCTTGTATTGGAATCTCTTATCCTCCGTTTTGGTTTGTTTAGAGAGTCTGGCCAAACTCGGAACGTTCCACAGACGCTATTGGTTCTTGACAGTTCTATAATGACATCACGGCACATTCCCTCCCTTCTCCCCCCCTAGACGTACCGCAGGCATTATTCCCCCCCCGAGCAGTGAGCTCCTAACTTCTGGGTTATCCCTTCAGGAGATGTCTCCCTGCATTCTTCTCCCGCATTTCTCCGATCTGGCCCTCAGGGGCGTGTGACCCAGAGCAATTGCGGCCATTTTGCGAACCGGGGAGCAACCCGAAATCTGGCCCCCGACGTCGACTCCTCCTAGAACCCAGTTCACCTTTTTTGGAAATGGTTCATTTGGACCACGGTTTAGTTAGCAGCAGCACCAAGGGAATTGAATAAGGTTTTTCCTCTTTTTTTCTCCCCCTCTTCGTGTCTTCCTCTGTTTGCAGGGGCGTATCCTTCACTATTTTCCACCCGTCTCACTGGTTCCTTTTCAGTGGTCGAAGAGCTTGTCCATGCCCGACGAGCAACGACCCAAACTTCTATGGGAGAGTTTCGCCAGTTCCCCAGTCTTTTCTGCCGTAGACCGGACGCTTTGTCGCGGAGTGCCCAGCTCAGGTTTAGTGGCCCGACCTCCTGGCCAGCCTTTTCCGATGCCGACTTCTTCCCATTCCCCCCCATCGCGGTTCGCAGAATTCCGCGAATTGAGTTTTTTCTGCGATCCCAGGCAGAAATAGAGGTGATTTCGCCTGTTCACGACACTGTCCGCTCGCTCCAACCCCCGGGCCGCTGCAGCAGGGCCTGAAGAGCCTAATTCCCAAGGCCGGAGGCTGTCTCCTAGGGCGATTTCTCGGCAGAGGCAGTCTTGGCACAGAAGCCCTTTTGGTGGCCCCTGCCGTCGCCCAGCGGCCGTGGTCCCCCCTCACGAGGCTTTGGCCGGGGTTACCTCTGCGCGCGCCCTAGACGCAGCAGTTTATGACCCTTCCTCCTCTTCACCAACAGCCCTTGGCCGAAGATTGGAAGTTGTCAGGCGGTACGCCTTCCCCTCAGTAAGTGCAGACGCCAGGCTATTTCCCCAGGCGTCCGGACGCCAACGTGATAAGGTCTTCGGCTCGACTTTTGAGCCCTCGCCTCCCCTTTCTCTTCCCCTTTTCGTTTTTAGAAATTTCCTCGATGGTCGTGTTCGTCCCGAGCCTTCTCGCGAGAGATCGTTGGCGGGTGCCCCGGCCGCGCAACCCCCCCCTACCCTCTTTCCTTTCCGGTGCCTTCCTTCTCATCATTGCCCCGCTTTTTTCCGGCGCTTCGTTTGCTTAAAGTAGACGTCGCCGCTACTCGACTCCCGCTGTCCTGAAGTTCCTTCGGGGAACGCCGCGACCGCCGGAAGTCCTTCACCGGATGTTGCCTTTTCTTCCCTTCGCCGACCTTTTCCGAGGACGGACTTTCTTGGGACGTACGAGGGTTTCCCTCTACTTCCCCCACCCCCCTTTCTGCATTTTCCCCTTTGTTCGTTTGGGTTTATCCACCCCCCCCCAGGCTCAGGAACTTTTGTATACACAAAAAACGTCAGTCTTTTCGTCCTCTTTTCTGACTATCGACTCTGAGATTACTTGATTTCCCATTACTGCCCGGATGTGACAGGTTCAGATCTTATCACCCTCCCGACCCACGTCTTTTTTTCCGCTTACCTTCATCCACTACGGTTCTCTTCATTACGTAGTTAGTGCAATTAGGCCCCACTTTCTCTCACTCGCGGTCATTCGTCGGACCCGCCTCCCCCTAGTCCCCATTCCTGACTTAACTAAATCTCCCTTCCCAAGGTCCTGTGGTCTTCGATGGTCTTAACGTTCCCAATTTAGGTCGGCCGCGTAACCTGACCCTATCTGGCCAGTCTGGACTATCGTTTTACGATCATTGAATTGGACGGAAAGGCAAATTTTATCCGGCAAGGAGAACTGTTTATACGACTGACTTTTCCATGTGTCCAGCCCAGATAAACCCTAAAATAAAATGATAGGAGTGGTAAAGTTCTCTAGACTCGCCTGTTTTTTCTCCCTTCATTTTTTTGATCAGGGGACTCACGTCCGTCCCCCTTTTTCCCATGCAAACGGAGTATGAGTTCCCCCATCCTTACCCTCCGTTTCGATTGTCCGGCCAGGAAGCCCGCTTGGTTTTTTAGGAACCTCACACCTTTTCTTCCAAGCTTGGGCTTTTCTGAAATCCTTCCCTCGGCTGGATTTTTTTTGAGGTGACACCTTAAATTAGAATCTTGACTCTTTTTTCCTTTCCAATTTCCTGACGGTTTTAATAGTGTCACCCACCTTCCCCCCCCCTCCTGGCGAGGTATCCCCATCGCCTTCCCCCGTTCCTTCATTTTCCCTTTGCTCCTTTTCTGGTAGAAGGCTGAGGCGTGTGCCCCTATTATCCTTAAACGGTCAAAGTTCGAGCCAATCCGCGAGCTTCCTCTGTCGGCTCTTCCTCTAGATCCAGCCCCCTTGTTCATCTTCGAAACTCCAAGTCCCTTTGTCTCCAGATGGTACGATAAGAGTACCTCCCCCGTACCTCCTCCCCTTCTATCCCCGTCCCCCTTTTTTTCGAAGATTGCTTTGGGGGGGTCCT
>Ga0179593_1443494_pt1 | contig 13483 bp, 18 predicted proteins | sample CZODoug2_1_08_16_FD_185931 | JGI IMG/M metagenome (GOLD analysis project Ga0179593, IMG submission 185931) | Vadose zone soil fungal communities from Angelo Coast Range Reserve, California, USA - CZODoug2_1_08_16fungal (PacBio error correction) | ecosystem: Environmental > Terrestrial > Soil >... | reverse complement strand
CAAAAACCAGCTCGTCGGTCTTGTGGACGTTCGGGGCGACACACAGCCTCGCGTACGACCTTTTTTCTGTTGGATACAGGGTGCAGCTAGATCAGCGGTCGTAGTGTTGGATTTGGTCTCTGATTGACTTTTTTCGTGAACCCGCCCTTTTCAACTGGCCAGCACCGATGCGTCGAGGGGACCTTGGATGCAAGGTGTGACGCGCTCACAGGTGTAGCTGCCCTGCTTTCGACCTGAAGCGGTCTCCTTACGAGACGCGTGGATGTTCTCCCCGTAGGGAATTGAACCTGTCCCCCAGGCCGAGGACGAAGTGGGCGCCCTATGAACCGACTCTATGAGATGCGGCCCGTCAGATAATGCCTCTCTCGAGCAAACAGTTGCCAGTACTTTGCGCTGGCCCATCCTGTCGAAGCACCGCCTTTACGGTCCGTTTCGAACAAAGGGATGCAACCAAAAGACTCATTTGCCCCAAGACTGTTCGGCCCCAGTGGATGTAAGCGTCTTGACACCTCGGTAGCTCTGTATTCGGGGTGTTCCCTGCGCCTTTTTATTTTCCCAGGATAGGCCGTGGACGCCAGCTTCCCCCCATAACGCCGTTGTTGGTCCCGTGCCTGATTCGTTTTTACCCAAGGGCGGAGGTACTACCCCGCCGCGCCGCCGCAGCCGAAGGGGCGATCCCTTCTACTACCTGTTCGCGCCCCCCGCGTTCCACCTCAGGTGCTGTTTGCCTGTCGACAGTCGCCGCTTTTTGGCGAGAGACCGTCGTGCAGACAGCCCAGCACTCCTCGGTTTTGAGCCGCGAGTTTTCCCCAGCGTTTGCACTTCGAATTTGTGTCTTTCCCCAGCCCGAGTTCCCCAGGTATTCTTCTTTTTGGACGGTTCTTGATGTACGTCTTGTTTGACGTTAGCCTGAAAGGGCCCGCGTTTTCAGTGCGCAATTGATCTTTTATCTGCCGGAAAGCACTGTCCATCGTCTTGAGGTCCTGGCCAGCTTGGTGCCTTTCCCTCAGTCCCGAAGTGGCTCTTCTGCGCCATCTAAACTAGGGTTCTTACCCATTTTTTCTCCGGTACCCGCAGGGGTTGCGTTCGCGACACGCGCCGTCGCGTTATCTGACTCCCTAGAATCAAGCGCTCGATGTCGATAAGAATTCCGTTCCCCAGAGATAAGCGCCTGGTGGCTGCGGTTTTTCTTGTTCTTAGCCTTTGTCGTCCGTTTCGCTTCCACACCGATCCGGCTTTTTTTTACACGGGGGCGGGTCGATGTCCTTTTTTCCCTATGCCTATGATGCAGGCCCTGGGTTGTCGTCTCCTCCACCTTTTCTGGTTCCTTAGCGTGTCGGTTGCGACCCCCTCCCCGCGGCGTCTCGCTCCATTTTGCACATTCGTGGGAGTTCAATATTAGTTACGCTTTAAGCTTTGTTGTTTGCCCTGCCGCCGACTTGCGATTTTATTTCAACGCTATCTTTACGAACCCGCTAGATACCGAGACATCTCCCCCAGGCCATAATCTTTGAACAGGTCCTCTCGATCCACCCTTACTGTGGCAAACTGACTGCGAGAAGTTGATGCACTATTGGTGCACAACGCCGGATTCTCGTTCACGCAATGGTCGTCTCGGAGAGGATATAGGCGTTTTGGAGGAAACCCTTCCTAGCGGATTCCTCGACCCTTCATTCGATCAATTGCACCCTCGTAGTCAGGCCCACCCTTGGTGGGCTTTCCCTGTCACTTGCTGGATGACTCCGGTCTGCATCCTTGGTCTCTCTTCATAACGCGATCCAGTGAGCGAAGTCGGTTTCCCCTCCGAAGAAGCATCTGGGATGGCAATTCCTATGCCGGTTTTCCCATTGAAACGACCTTTTGCCGCGCTGATTTCTCTCCGCATTTCTCTTCACTCCCTTCCCACATCGAGGACATTCGCACGTTGGCTATTTTTGAGTACCTGATCGCTTTGAAGGTTGTCTAGTCACGATCTTTCAGAACCTCACGTATAGACGCGTGGACGGCAGGCACGTCGTCATCGTCGAGATAGATCTGCGACTTCCTTGACCGGGGCCAGGCCAAGAGTTGTTTTTTGCCAGGTGTGCTCTCAGTTTTACAGTGTGTGTTGAAGTCGGTGGAACACGACCAGAGAGCTTCCCTTTATTTTGATTCGAAACACAGTCCAGGCGCGGTGTACTCAACCGACGTTTTGCCGCATGGACGTCGCGCCCTCGCCGCAGCCGCCATTCTCGCTGCATCTAGCCAGGCTGGCCCCGGTAGTCCAGTGCAGACCTGGTGCCACTGCTAAGGAAGCAGAACACCATCTGTGTTGGTGATCGGTGGTAGTCACGACGCTGTTATCATTTTTTGGGTTTGTTGGGTTTTTCTCGCACCATTGGCGCAACGTCGAATTCCAGCTTTTGTCTGGGTGAACCTTTTGGTTTCCCCCATTGGGGGCGTCTTGGAAACGCACCATCCACTGCACTGCCATTGCGGATTAAATGCCCCGTACCGTGTATTCTTAGACCGTTTTTTTTCCTTTTTGTTCGAATTCCCAACATTTTGTCAGTCGCCGACATCACAACTTAGCCGGACGAGTTCTCCCCTCGACGATATTGTCGCCTTCGATTTCCAACAGGTCGACCGGAAGTCGTTCGCCTGACCGGATCCCCTTTCCGTACATCGAAGTCAGCCGACGACCTCGGGGTTTGCCGTCTTTGCGGCTGACTACGTGTGCCCGCGACAGCCCACATCCCGTGCATCCCATCCCCCTACTCCGTTGTTGGAGTTCTCCCGGTCTGTGTGTCGGAGGTCTTGAACGTTTTCGCCTCTCTTGCAAGCCGAACCGCATGCCCTGTTTCGCGGCTTGTTCCTAGTGGTTCCTCGGCATGTTTGCGTGCGGCGAAGGCATCGGGTACGACCGGTCTGAATCGCCCCCCGGTGCATAGATCGTCGAGGTCTGCTGCTCCTTTGATGTCGGCGATGTCGCTGGATTGGACCAATACGGTGACGGTTCCCGGCGGCCGGGCCCGCCAGAAGGGCATGTTGCATGGATTGTTGCGTCCTGTCCCAAGGCGCCCAGGTGTGGACACGCCGAAGTCTCGACCTTGATGGCTTCTTGCACGTGGTGTGTTCCAACACACTGCTTTTAGCGGCTGTGCATACACCTTGTCTTCTGAACGCCCACCTTTTCTCATTTCGAGTGCCGCCGTCTGCAGGTGGCCGATATGCGAGAGCAGGGCGCGTCTCTGAGTTTCCTTCCTATCGCAGCTTGCAAATCTTCTGCAGTACACAGAGATGGCACACATGGTCCTGGCTTTTGAAGCGAGGGCGGCGTGTTCCAACGCCCCGCAGCCCGGTATTCACGCCATCGTGATGTTTGCGCGACAACCTTGGCCGGCCATCTTGGCGGTCTGCAGATCTCTCGAGATTACGAGTGCTCATTCATCCCTACCGAGATAGCTGAAGACCTACTGGTTTGGTTCGAAGTGGACTTCAACCTGCGAGTCTCGCAGACGCCATCGCAGGGAACCGTGGCCGTATGAGGTGCTGGCTGAGAGGCGAGAAGCGGGCGGTAAATCATGTGGCAAGAGGTAGTTCTTCCTGGTTCCCGGTTTCGTTTGCCATTCACACTGAGTAGGCTGCGCGTCCTGGTGCGTTCCGCACTTCCGTCGCTCGCTTTAGCGCGTTAGCCGCGCGACCAGTTGATCCGCCCCTGATAATCGGCCGTTTTCCCCAACCTTGCGCCCGTCTTGGATCTCCCGTCCATCGAGTCTCTCGCGATCTGTTGTTGCCGGCGCCCCTCGTTGATCCTCTTCCAGATAAGACAATGGTAACTCTTTCCTTTCTCTCTTTGTGCCGTATTCTCCTCTTTTACTTCTCGATGGCTCGGCCCGTACGCTGGCATCGGTAGCCGGACGGCTCTCAAGGGGCTTGGTTCGTTATCGAGTTTTTCGTCGTTCGGTTTTACTGCGCAAAGCGCGGGCATGGCCACCAACACGCTTTGCCCGAATCTCAGCACCTCCCCCAACAGACCAGTGTCTGAACTCGGCGGTACGCACTTTTTTTTCGAAACCTTTGACCGCTTTCCCAAGCCCATGGAGTGCTTACGACCCCAGGTCTTCAGCAGCTTTTTTCTTTTCTGCGTTCCCGTGGTAGCGCGCCGCGAGCGGTCTCCCGCATTTCGACTGTACGACGCAGCGCCCCCTTTTTATCGCCCTTGTCGGCTCGACTCAGTTTTTTCTTTTATCGACCAGATTGAGCCTGTGATTCGCTTCTTCGATCCCGACCGGATCGTTCTTTCGCGACGCCCCCACCCTGTTGTTTTCCTTGGCTTTGAGCTCAACCTCGGTGCTACGATGTCGCACTTTTTTGTACCCCTGGGGGTGAAGGGCCAGCACCCAGTTGGCCAGGACCTCCCAGCTTGCCCATTGCTTCCACGCGATCAACATCTGCGCAGGTGCTCGGCCCGTAGCCGCGTTCCTGCGTACATAGCCGAACGAGTCAAGAAGCCCTGGGTAACACGGTGCTTGAGGTCAATCCCTTTTTCACGTCGGATTGTCTTTTACCGCGAGGGCGCCTTAAGCGGACGGAGGCTTGGGCGGTTTGCACTGCGTTCTCGCCGATAGAATGTCGACAAGGTAATCTTACGCTCCGTCACGGAGTGGCGCGCGTCAGGGGAGTAAGAGTGTGCCGAGTAGGGACGGCCGGCGGGCGCGGTGGACTCCGCCGTCGTGAGTCGCTTTAACAGGTCCTGGAACCAACGGCTTGTTTTTTGCTCTGGGCCCGGATGATCCTTTTTACAGCCCTCCCTTTCAAACTCTCTGATAGGCTCCCCCGAGTTGTCCGTGAGATCCTCGCCGGTTACCGCCGACTCTTTTCGGTACTGCCGTAGTTGGTGGTACATTTGTTCGAGTTCCGCGGGGTGCTGTTCTGCTTAAGCTGCGGCCCCTCGCGCTTGACATTCTCTTTTGCTGACTCTCCGAGTCCGCATGATCGACGAAGACTGGGTTTCCTTTCGCGGTTCTGAGGGTCGCCGACACTGTTTGCTGGCCACCTGGTGGCAGAAAGGCCATTGCCGGGTCGTAAACAAACCGCGTCCTCCTGAGGCGTGACGCTCTTCGAGACCTTTTTGACCAAGGTCCTCCGATTTATTCAGAAGTCATCCCCGGTGCCAAAGGGATCCCATCTGATCGGTTTCTGGCCCCGTTGCTTACTGGCGTGCGACGCATCGCCCAAGTCCAGCTCGGGACGTAATGCGGGCTTCCTCGCACCCTGTACCGCGAACAAGCCCCGCTCCGCCGAGGCTTTGGGTCGGTCCCCCAAATTGCGTCACCGACATATTTGACGCCGGGTTCGTGGATCTATCTCGTATCCTCAAAGTTGTTGGGTTGAGCGCGATCCCACGAATTGGCTCGATGTCGGTGGGCCCTGTTGGCGGGGACTCCCCGGCCTCGCTTTGTCGAAGGCGGGTTTGTTTCTGCGGTAACGGTGAGAGTCGAACGCGCGTCGTCGTCGAGCTTGGTGGGGTCGCCTACCGTCACCGACGTCGTGGCCCCTTGAAATCACCGATTGCAGTCGATTGCTTTCGGTGATGACCTCTGACCAGTGTAGCGTCCCTTTCTTTCGGGCTTCCCGCTTGCACGCCCGTCCAGCACCGTTGTGATTTTTACGACCTGGCCATGTTTTTTCGCCCCCAGGTTTCGTGCCGACGAGGCGGCGCCCTCCGCGCTCGTTTGACGCTTCCAGTCGGCGTACGATCCTGCTATTTCTGCTTTAGCATTGCCGGTCCTCGCTGGGCTGGCCATCTCGGAACCGGCACCGCCTCGGCGTGAAACAAGGGAGCCAACCCCAAAACGCGGCGTTCCGCCGAGTTGCTTCACCCTGTCGTTTTCTTTTTGGACGAGTTTTTTGACCACCTGAGTTTGCTGCATCGGTTTTGGTCCGGCGGCTGGCCCAGTTCCCTTTCCGCCGGATATTGCACGCCGTTGGGCAATCTGACTGTTACGGAGAACCCTCCATCAGCGCTTTGCGGTTTTCCACTACGGCGGCGGCTCCGCTCGCCTGCAGCGACTTCCTGCCGAACAGCGGTTCCTCAAGTCGTCGACAACGCCCCCCTGACAGCCGCTTATTGATTGACTGTCTGACAGTCGCCCTGGACGCACCGTTCGCATCCTTTTAACCTCAGCCGAATCTGGTCCTCTGTTTTCGCTCGCGGGTGCCCAGATCTCGACAGTGACGTGATTGTTACCCATTCTTTTAACCGATTTCCCAGGTCTAGGTTCGGAGTACGCCGGAACTTGCTGACGGCCGTCAGCAACGCCGCTGATCAGTTGATCGCTATAATTCTCGGCCATAGGGGCTTGTATGTCGGCAGCTTTGTGCTGTCCCTCCGCCGTCCCGTTAGGCGCGCGCCATCGACCTATTGCGGTTGAGCTAGGAGCCACCAACCCTCTTGGGTTGCTCGATCCTTTGCTTCGGTGCTCCTGACCGATCTGAATAACCTCCCTCTGGTCGCTACGCACTTCTCGACACGGCTCAAGAGAAATGGGGTTAGTGGCTGAGTGTAGCCTAGGTCTTTGGCTTTCACCACCTAGAGGCCGGTCGGGGCCGCTACCACGGGGGCGGGTCAGCCGTAAGGGCGCTGCCTCTGCCGGCAGGCCTGGCTGTGTGCTACAGGTCTGGTTCCGTTCTGGTTCGGTGGCTGAACTCCGCGGCCGTCGACTCGATTCAGACAGTAGGTTTTGTGCGTTACCCGGGCATTGCTTCCTTTTTGTTTTGGCCAAGGCCCCTCGACTGTCGGCGCTTTCTTTCACACCTGAGTCTCGACGAGCCTCCCCGAGACGACGGGCATGACTCGTTTTCATGTGTCTATCCATCGTCGGGCTGGCTACTGCATCTTGGAGAAGTTCGATGACTTTGCGGCACACCTCGGTCCGGGCCTCGTTAAGCCATTTGTTATCTGCTTCTTGACTTTCTCGTAGAGTTGTCGGCAGAAGATCGCGGATTCTCCAAGTCGCTGACGCACTTGCGAGCACCATTGTTTTGATGTACGGCGATGATCGGTCGTTGGATCCCTTTGAGCGGCCCCCTCTCTCCAGCGATGACGTTTCCCAGTTCAAAACGCCGACGCAGCAAGACGATTGGAATGGTCGATGCGGACCCAGGATGAACTCCCGCCTCGTTCTTTGCGCCTGTCTCTCTTCACACTCGAGGCCGTTGACTGGTTTGGATGGCGTAATGCTAGCCCTGCAGGTTGAGTTGATTTTGACCGATGCTCAACTCAAAAGTATTCGTCATCTCGTGATGATGGCGGCACTCGTCATCGTCGGATTCTGCGGACGGCATCTTCGCGCCATCCGTTAGTTGGACCGGCAAAGGTGGTTTCCCCGCTTCGTTCATCTTGCTGCCCCGCGGTGTTGTGGTAACACTACCTTCCAGCAGCTCCAAGATCCGGACACCGGCCCGCGCGTACTACCGACGGAGTGCGCCGCTCTCGCAGCCCCTACGATAAACGCGCCACGCGCATAGGCCAAATGAGCGGGCCGTCGCATTGAGAACTGGTTTGAAAGCGTTGACGAGAACACCCTGGGTTTAGTTGCACCCTTTCTCTTCAGTCTGTTGGTTGTCGCGCCACCCCACTGAAGCAACGAGAATGCCCCCGTGTGAGGGTGACCCTTTCGGCTTTTACCTTCTGGGCTTTCCCCGCACGAATTTCCCTTCCCTTGTGCTGGATGTCCCCGGGAAATTGAGACCGTTCGGTTTGCCCAACCCCCTGAGCAGTCGCCGTTCCATTACCCCCCCCCTTGCGGAGCAGACTTCGCGGCTCTCGACGATCTCTGCGCGCCGCGTTCGACCCGTTCGCCCGGTAGTTTCGTCGACGGGCGCCACAGCTCTGCGAAGTCCCTCCGACGACCCTTGTTAAGGCGGGGCGGGATGTGTATGTGGAGGCGCCGTTTGCTGTAGTTCTCCCCCCTAAAAACCAAAAAAAACCACCCCCATGCACATCTCTCTCTTTTCCTCCTTTGTTGAGAGAGCTATGGGTCTGTGGCTTTCGGCTGCTTCTTTCTCCCTCCCTCCCACAGACGGTCAAGCCACCGCCTGCCAGGGGTCGGGACTTCGCGGTTCTCGGCGTTTTTTTCGACGCAATGACTTCCGGGTCGACCGGGAATTCGACCGCGGCGCACAGAGTCGAGGTTCCCTCGCTGGTCGTTCTATTTGCTTTCGGAGACTGCAATGGAGGCTGCCCACAGCGCTTACCGCTACCGGCGGACAGGGCATAAGCACAAGGAATGGCTGTCTTTGCCGTCCATTGCCGTCCAGGTGTGACACCGCCGACGAACCGCGGACCCACGTTTTTGCTTCTCAGGTGTGCAGTTGGTGTCTCTACAACACCAACTTTCGCCAGAGGCGTGCAACTACACCCAACAGATGGTTTTATCTTCCTGACGTCCTTCACCATGTCTAATTTGACCCGTGGCCGTTTTTTGGCGGATGCGGAGCAGGTCGCGTTCTCGGATCTTCGCTTCGGCAACTCCTGTCGGTAGTCGCTGGCCGGTGTGTACGGAGGCTAGCACCTGGAAGCGTTCTATGGATTCGTCCCTTGGCCAGCAATATTGCCCGCCCCTTTGACCGCCGCGATTGCCGGTCCAACTACCGGCCTTTTCGTCAGGCCCGTCGCCAGACCTCTATCCCGATGACGACGTGCCTGCCTTAATCGTGCTTCGCGGGAATCACTGTGAGTTATACAGACGGGAACTTTGAGTTTTTCGCAGTACTCCATCTGTCCCGGACCGTGCGCGGCTCGAGATGTGGAGGAACTGGTAGAGACTCGTTCGCTAAATCAGAGGCTCATTTCGTTCCTCCTGTTTTACGCATCGAGTGCCCTTCCACCCTTACTTTTTTTCGCGCGGCGTTTTCTTCCCTTCCGTCTGATCGCTTTTTTGTTATGCGCGAGAACAGGATCGACTTATCATCGGCCCGTAAAACTGGGGCCGCGGACAGATACCCATTTGTATTAGTTACTTCTTGGGTCCGCGATCTTTGCCTTAAAGCCTCGTTTTTCTTCCGACACGTCACCCCGCCGTAACTGGCGAGCCGAGTGCAGCAGATCGTCTCGACTTTCTCTCATGTAGTTAGCCAAGCGAGGCTCGTACGCCTTTTCTTCCGGTCACGAGGAGGCGTGGCGGTTCTCGTTTAGGGTTTTTCGAGGGTGTAAATCGGCCTCAGAGTCTCCTGGCCTGGCCCAACATGAGCTGCATATTCGCCACAGAACACCCCAGTTGTCTGAACTCGGATGCGAGACGCCTGTGCTTTTCGCACCACGACACTTCGGAACAAGGACCTGGAGTTTTTTCTTACAATCCAGGGGCATACTTAATCGAGTAGAATCGGGTCTGCGCCCTCCCCCCTGGTCAGCGTCCCTGCTTGCGAGCGGGGTCCTAGGCCGGATCCTTTACGTCGCGTCTGCAAAATGTTCTTTGGTTTGATCTCTTTGTGCGACGGGTATTCTTGATCGAGCCGCTGATCTTCCGAGTCATCACCGAAGGCGCGGTTTCTTTGACCTTTTGCCCCCCCCCGTTGCTGGTGACTTGGCTCCGATCTAAACCTCCGGGCTGATCGAGGGAGCTATAGGCCGACGGTGTTGGAAGGGGGACAGCACCAAGCGGTCCAGGCACTACACAGCCCATGGCCCAGTGCTTGACGCTATCAACCCTCTTCTCACGGTGCTCGGCCAGGCAAGCTTCTGCCCTCGCCTGACACCGACGTAATTTACTCAATTTGGGAATCGGTGACGGCGGTCAATGAAGTCACGGTTCTATATGGCCTTAAGTTTTACACCCGCAGGGCTTAAAGATTCCTCGGCTGGTCCTTTATTGGGCGGTCTGACCACGGGTGCGATAGACACCGCTTCTGTAGACAAGGTCATAGAGTTTGCTTAAATATTTGGCTTCCGTTTTAGGGGATTCGCTGCATCGTTAGACGTAGGCTGTGCGGCGTCCGAGGCGGCGTAGTGGTCTCCGACCGCCTGTGAGTTGTCCGAACAGGTCACTTCCAACGGCGTGCGTTTTGACCGGCTGCCTGGCACTCGGCATGGACCACGCGCCCCCCTCTTTTACACGACGCTGATTCATCGACATGTTACCAGAGATCGTTTCTTGATTTCTCCTGTTGGTGTCCCCTTTTGACGGCTAATGGGTGATGTTCGACGACGCTGGGACAAAGCCGCGAGGACGTTTTTTTTTTGTTGATCGACGATGCATTTTTCTTACGCTTGTCCTGGCCTTTCTGTTAGAGGGATCAGTGAAAAGTCTTAGGCCGGCACTGCCCACCTTTTGGCAGGGCGGCCCGGGCCGCGGTCCGTACCCCCCAACGCTCTTAGTGCGTTCGGCAGGCGACGAGCCCCAGTTTAGGGCGCTTACAAGAGTGTTTTTCATCACGGTGAATACCCAGTGGATCCTTTTTGCATCTTGCTGGACCCTTTCCGACGGCTTTGTCCTTCCATCTCCAGTCCAATCTCGACGACACGTTGGAGTTCTCATCTTGCCCCTTGTACCTACAAGCCCGCTTAGCGAGGCTGTTGGTTCGTCCGCCCAAAATGCGTACTACCGCATCGACTCTTTTTTTTGTGGATCTCTTATCATCCGTTGCTTGTTGGGAGATCCCCGACCACGCGTTCATTGGTTGTAGGCGCCATGTTTTTTTTGGTGGGGGGCCGTACACGCATCTCTTTCAGCGGGACGTTTGTACAGGGTTGATTGCGACCGTTACACGCAGCCGGCTTTCGTCGAGCTGTGCTTTGGGTCGCGTCCGGTTCGCACCGCCTGTCGTAAAATGGCCAGCATCTTATGCTTTTTCCTTGTTTCTGCCCTTGTTGATGACCGCGAACCATTTCATCTGTTTTCGGGCTTTGACCTTTTTCTCGACTCCTCCGGAACGCCCGTTACATTTCACTAGGGTGTTACGACCCCGCGGCAGGCCTTCCGAACCAAGGTGACTATTTTCCCTTCCGAGTGTCCGGTCTTAATAGAACCGGAGATCGACTCGAAGTCGGCCTGGATCCTCTTCTTTTCTTGAGCAAGCCCCATGGCAAAGGTAATAGAGAGAGGACCAAGAGGTTCGTAGAACTTTCACGACCTTACGGCCGTTCCACACGGTGAGCCAAACGCCCGGGACACTCAGCCTGAGGGAAAAACAGGAGTTGTTTTTTTCGATCGAGGTATGGTCCCCTTTTTTTTGTGCCTTATTTTTGTGTCCAGGCGATGGAAAAGGATCCTCAGGTTTCCGCGAGGCAAGAAAGAGTGCCCGTTGACCTGGTGAGCGAAATCACGCAGAGGCTTCCCGTCCAATACTCGTCGCGCCGACTTGCAAGCCGACTTCTTGGCGGGACCCGCGTTACTCTTGTTGCGTCAACCCCGTGCCAGGTTTTCGATGCCCCTTTTTTACGTCCCGCGTTTGCCTTCTTCCAGTCCTTTGCCTGCACGCCACCCTCCTCCTTTTTTCCTGGACGCCTGGCCCTCGCGTTTGGTTACCAATTTTTCGACCGTGACGTGCTTGTGTTGAACCCATCCGTAACCTCGTTCCCCCTTTTTCTGGACGCTTTCTTTTTCTTTGATTGTACGCCCGGTGCCGCTTGCCTGACGGCGGAACCGTTTCGAATCTGTCGTTGCCTCCAGCGTTTTCAAGCAAATGGGACAATTATTGTCTTGTATTTTTCGGCCCTCTTTTTTTACCTCCCTTTCCTCCGCCAGGCGGATGCTTGCGCCAAAGATATCCGAGGTTGTGAGCCCGGCATTTCCCACAACTCCCCCATTCTTTTTTGCGTCGCTTCCGAACTTCGACCGGTAGGTGCTCCACCGGATCTAATCAGGGCTATATGGTCTATACGCCTTCGCCGACAACGCGATCAGCCATTGCGTTAGGCTGGATTTTTAGAGATTTCTTCCGTTGCTCCCGATTTTTTCGCTTAGGCGGGCCTCTCCCACGGTAGGGAGCAGTAGTCTTTTTTTTTCTCTGACCTATGGGCAGGTGTCGTCCTCAGTTGGACTTTTCCCCTTTTGTAGTTTTCTAACCATCCAGCGTGCGTTCTCTCTTCCGACTTTCAGCATTCGGTTGGCTGTGCGAATATCTTGCCGTTTTCAGATTTTTTGGACAGGCCTGAATGCAGGAAGCCCTATTTCACCCCTGATCTAGACAGAACCTCTTCTCTCCCTCTTCACGACTCTCCTCTGGATTACCCTCCAGGTCCTGCTTTCTATTGTACTGGCTGGCGAACTGCATGCGCAGAGTTACGATTACCGAGCTGGCACAACCTCGGCCGCTTCTCGTTAAGCCGTTACTCTAGGAGTGAGGATCTTTGTTCTCTTTTCTCTTCTGCCCCCCTGATCGACGGATCTCCTCGATCTCGCGCTCCCAATGTACCGGCGCAGTTTGCACCAGGTTGGGTCCTGATTTCCGCTTATCAGGTTTCGGTGCTCAAATGTTTTCGCTTTTTCCATAACATGAGATCAGTCGATCTCACCGGTAGGTCGGCAAAGAGACGAGCAGCCTTTTGAGTTGCCTGGACGTCTGACGGGTCTTATGCCCCCCCTACCTGTTTAGCTGCTTAGCAGACTCCTTTTTCCCTAATTTTTTTTTCCCGCTGTAGCGCAAGGTTCCTTAGAGGGTGTGAATGCGAGCCGCGAGATTTCAAGATCTGTAGAAATCACCATTATCCGCGATAGTAGATGAAGAGGTCAAGTCAGCCCTTTCGATCGATCTTGCTCCTTAGATAGCGTCCAGCCTGTTTTTAAAGGACAAGGTTTCGTTCGGCACGATGTCCTATGCATCTTTTGTTTATGACGAGTGAAAACCCCCTCCCCTCAGCAAGCGCCCTCCTTCAGCCTCCCTGGAACCCCCCCTTCCCTTCTCCTTTTTGTACTCCACACCGATCGGAGTTGCCGGTCGATCGACGCCCTCTACTGATGAGCCCTCTCGCGCATATCCCCCTTGGCCTTTTTCCGGCCACGGCGCATGCGACCTGGGTGACTGCGTCAGAAAGAGAACACCATCTTGTTTGGTTTCGTTCACTCCTTGGCTCTTCCTTCTTTTTTTTCTCTTTGCCCCAAAGTGTGCAGCAACGTAATCAGAGTTTCGGGTTTGAGTAATTCTAGGTTGTCCCCCCCCTTTCTGGCCGAATTTTTCCGTTCCACTCAATACATTTATTCTGTTGGTATGCCCTGCCCGTGCCCGCTAGACCGTCTTGGGCGACTCCGCCAACGCGCATCGCCCGCCCATCACACGATCGGAGCGACGCTGGCGGAGACGCCTATTTTTTCCTTTGCTCCTTGGTACGCTTTCTTTTCCCGTGGTTCTTACCCTGACGAGTCATGTCGAGCCAGGGTTACCATGAAGAGTCACAGCGACAGCCGCCGCGACTGGCGGCGTGGCGGGTTTTCTTGAAGTCGTTTTTCCCCCTTTCTCCTACTTGATTAGCTGACTCCTTCCATCCCCCTCTTTCAAC
>Ga0179593_1312014_pt1 | contig 13483 bp, 14 predicted proteins | sample CZODoug2_1_08_16_FD_185931 | JGI IMG/M metagenome (GOLD analysis project Ga0179593, IMG submission 185931) | Vadose zone soil fungal communities from Angelo Coast Range Reserve, California, USA - CZODoug2_1_08_16fungal (PacBio error correction) | ecosystem: Environmental > Terrestrial > Soil >... | reverse complement strand
TTGGTTGACTATGGGATTTCGCTACACCCCTTGCGTGGCTCGGAGATCCACAAACCCTACGGTGTTGTGTAGTCAAATTTTTGCGGGTGTAGTTGTTGTCTCACTTGTCAAGCATTTCTTCCCCCCCATCGATATGCGTAGATATTGTGATGATTCTCCTAAAATTTTGTCCGAAGGACATTTTTTCATTGCTGTACGGATCTTTGCCCAATCATTCTTTTCACCCCCCCTTGCTGAGGTTAGTTCCGAAAGCATACCACCCCCCCCGAGAGATTGAGAAACCTTTCCCCCAATTTGTCGACCCCGAAATGCCCTTTGAAGTCCCAAACTCCTGTTCACCACGCCCAACAACCAAAGGTTGTTCTCCTTTGTTGACCCGGATTGTCCCCCGACCCCAGACCCCCCTGCCCCGTCGGGGGCCGGCTCCTCGGTGGTGCTCCGTGAGGTGGTTCCCAACCGGGCGACCTGGGGGTCCTTTGCGCCCCACAGCCCCTTGACTGAAGTGTGTATCCCAGGTGTGTCTTAGTTGTGTTTCCCCCATGTTTGGTACACCCTCGACGTCTTTTTGCACCAACATGTTCACGTCGCTTGCCCGGTAGTCGTGGTCACTTCCCCCCCCCCCCCCCCCCTTGCCTCCCTCCCCCATCCCCCCCCTTGAATAGATAATCACCCCTTCCACGTCCCCTCTACATTGACTCATAGTTGCGGCGCTGGTTTTTTTTTGAAGGGAGGGCGGCCGTCGTCCGGCGTGGTTTGGCCATTCCGCAGTAGTTTTTCCCAACAGTATTTCTTTTTTGCCCTTGTGCTCCCCTGGTGCCGACCCGCTCCGGAGATTGTTTTGCTCCTCGATTCAGTTCTACGACGATTCCCAAAAAGTCTTCCCTCAACTTTTTTGTGCTTCCCAGGGTTGATTTTCCCCCCCAGTCCCCCTAAGGATTTCTCGAGGCCTTTTTGAGAAGGGAGGTTCAGCTGCCACCATTGACTGTAATAACCCCCTTCTCATTGCCAATCGGCCTCCAGCCGCCCCCCCCCCCCAAACCCCCCCCCAGTAAAAACTCCGGCCGTAGAAGTAGGACAACCCTCCCCCAATCACCACCCCTCGGTTCTGATGTCACCGTTTCACATGGCTCCGATTTTCTTCCCGGGCGGCAGCGACCTTTTTTTCACCTTTTTGCGTCAGGGACAGTCAGTGGAACAGCCCCAACACTCTGAGGGTCACCCCCTTTTTAGGGCCCAAGTTTACGGTTAACTTGGGTGTGAAAGTACCCACCATCAAGTTGAGTTTTAACCCGTCTGCCCCCCCCCTCTTGAAGAAGTATGCCATGCCCTTAGGCGGTTGGTCCTGCTCGCTTTGCTGCCCTTTCCAATCCCTTCTTTCCATATTCCCCGGACCCGACCGGGCGCCCCCCCCCCTTTTCCCCTGTCCCCTATGATCCCACCCCATCACAAACTCGTTTTGGGAGCTCTTTTCTTTAATTAGTCTGATGTCCCCGTGCAATGGAGAGGTGCCCCCCCTTCCTATCTTCGAGTGTCTGTTCTTGCGCACTAAAAAGTTGTCACCCACGAGTGACACTTCCGGGGGGAAGCCTATGGAAACGGGTTGTGTCCTTAACGAGCGGTGGGGTCACCTCCCATGTGTTTGCACACCAGTTTGGCCTGGGACTGTCTATGAGGTCCACCAAGTTAGGGTGGAAATTACGGATTCACAAATGACCCCAGTCCCCGCCCTTGCCACCCTCGACCCCCACTGTATGATTTTTTTTTCCAGTAATAGTGCGGAACTCGGTGAATCTGTTCCCACCCACGCCGGTCCCCCCTGGACGTTAGTGGTCTCTTGCAAACTTTTATATCCGGAGGAGATTCACCAAGCTGCTTTTTTATGTTCCCAGTGGTGGGGACTTGGAGGCCCATTTTGGGTTTTCTAGTGTTCGTCGCCCCCAGCCCTCTGAATAATCCTATTTAATAATCCCCCCCCTTTTTCCCCGTTTTGTTGTTGTTTCCCTTTTTGTATAATATTCTGATTCAGGTTGCAGGTCCTTGGTTCCTATATAATAGAACATCCAATCTGGCTCCCCCAGTACAAACCGCACAGGAGGACGCCCCTTGTTTCAGGCAGGGAATGCCCGGTTTAAAGGGCGGTTCGAGAACCCCCTGAGGCCGCTTGCAGTTTTTGGGGGACATCTCCACCTATTCCCCGTCTGCGGGGACCTTTACATCTTAACGCATTTCCTTTTTCTGAGGTTTGTTTTTGCCTTGAGCCGGTTCTTTTCCGTCTCGGGATTTTGAAAAACCCTTTCACCCCCTGTGGTTCTGTCATCGAACCCAAAGCCCCACACTGTTTTAACCCATTCCCGTTTCCCCCCCTTCGTGACACCACACACCAACGTTGACGCCCAAAGGGTCAAAAGTCCCCGTTTTTCCTTCGTCAAGATCACTCGTGATCTCCCCTTGTCACTTTTCCTATGTGGACCAGTGCCCTCTCCTTTTTCACCCCACCTTGGGTTCTTTTTTTTTTGCCTTCCTATCTGAATGGCGTTTTGAACCAGGGCTTGTTCCCCCCGTGTCTTTCCGTGCAATACTGTAATGTTGAAAATTCCAATCCCAACTTCGCAGCCTGGGTTCGGGCATTTTTTCTCTCAAGAGGGGCCCTTGCGTTCGGCGTCCGCACGTTCCAACAGTCCCGGACATTGCTGTTTGAAGTTCCTTCACACACACCCTGTTCTTCTCTCCCAACCCCGTGTCCCACCCTTCGTGGTCGTTTTCCCCCCCGACTGTTCCCTCCACCCGCACCATTTTGACGAAATTCTTTTTCCCCCTCCCTTTCTTAAATCGTGTGCGCCTTGCCTGGCGACATAAGACAAGGTTTTTGTTTTTTTCTGCCGTGTTTCGGATCGTCGAAACTTGTCACGGTTCTCACGTTTGTTGGTTTTTTTGTGGCGGTGGCTGGATGCCTTTCCTATTTTTTTTTCCTGTCTGTTCTTGAACTTCCGGTTTTTGTGGCAGGCTTTGCTTGAATTTTTCACCCTTGATCCCCCATCCTTTCCCCCGGGGCATTGAATCCCCACGTGGCCCGCCTTCTCGGGCCGAAGGGTGGTTCTCGTCGTAGGTGACCCATCGCGCGCCCCAGAGCGGATATTCAGGACCCTTTTTTATGAACAGTTAATTTTGGTCGACAGTTTTTCCCCACGCCGGAATTGACCAGTTGTCGTGTTCCACCCACCCAACTCGGGGGCCACGGGTGGTCGCGTTCGTTTCCCGGAAAATCCCCTCCAAGCTCCTCATTTCCTTTCGTCATAGGATTAGTTTCCTGCCTTAGGATGCCGACACCCCTTTCTTGTTCTCGTTCCCTTCAATTGCCCACCCCGCTACCCTTTCGCTTGCCTTGGACCATTCGTGTGTTCCCCGTGGCGGCTTACCACATTTACCACACCCCGATAGTCACCCCACTGATCCACCTTATTTTTTTTGCTGTGGCGGGCGGGCCTTTTTTGGCAACGCCTCTGCGTTATCCCACCTCACAGTCCAGATCTGAGGATTTCAGTGCCCCACCCCCCTTTGAAGTCCCCCGAGGTCGTTTATTGTTAGCAGAGAAAAACCCCTCCACCCCCCTTTTTTTTGTTCGTTTGCACCAGTTTGTTCGTCGACTCGTTTAGAAAATTGTGTCCGTGAGTATTTTTTGTTTTTTTTTTTTTTTTTTTTTTTTCTTTCTTTTTTTTTTTCTTCCTGGGTTTCTTTCTTTTGTTAGAAATACCCTACCATGCAGTGCATTTCGAACTACTTCCTGGGCCGTTGAGCACATTTCATTACGATAATTCCCCCCCTTTCCATTTTCTCCGGCCTGAGATGCACAAACAACCCGCGGTGCTCGGTTGTTTCCCCCTGGAGTGAGCGGTTGTTGTATCTCCCCCCCACCCTCCTGTTCCACCGGCAGATCCGGATAAGGTAGTTGTCATCGCCTCTTCTTGCTACCGAGAGAGCCCTTTGAGGAAAAATTCCCCCTTCCCGTATGTCCACCCCCCACAGATCCGGTCCTCTCTTCCGCACCCGGTGACCATGACTTGTGCAAGTTCCCCCCCCCCCTTACCCCCCCCCCACTTTTCTTTCCCCTACTTCTCGTTTCCCCTGGGTGGGCCCCGTTTTTTAGTAAAGTAACTCCAGGGATGGGTCAAACAAGGCCCGCAAGCCCGGGGGTTTCGCACATCTAGTCCCCCCCTCCTTTCTGATTTTTTTTTAAGGTTTTCGGACTTCCGCACATGGATTTACAACCCCCTCCCGACCCCCCCAGTCTCCGTTCCCCCCCTCTCTTTTTTTTTCTTTTTTACGACTCCCGTTTGTTTGTTTTTTTTGACGAGGGTCTCTTCACGTGAACGTTTGTCGGATGTGTGGCAGCCTTGCTTTTTTGCCGTCACGACCCCTCCTCTTGACTATGATTTCCCGACCCCCCCCTCCTGCGTAACCGTGCTTGCCTTTTTGACCATGCCCTGTTTTTCTGGACTTCACGCCACTGTGTTCACCCCCATGTCCGATCCTTTTTTTTCGGCACCTGGATTGTTTTCCCACGCACAGTCACGTCCTGGGTTTTTTCTGAGAGGGGGCCTTCTTGGCAGGTGTTGCCTGGGTTTGATCTTTTTCCGCCCCCCCCTTCGCCCTTCTCCCCTTTGAGTTTTCCCCGAAGAGGGCCCCTCCCAAGGACCCCCCCCACTTCCCCCATCGATCTTGCCCTGTTTTTTTTTTTGCCCCCCTTTTGGTTTCCTCTCGTGATTCAAAAATGCAGACCCCCTGGTGTTACCACGAGTCCCACATGCGGGTTTTTTTTTTCCGAAGACACGACATTATTTGTCTTTCTAGTTCATCATTTTTTCTCCCCCTTCATTTTTCTGCTGCTTCGCACCCCCCTGATGGGCTTGTTGTAGTCGACAGCATACACCCTAGATGATCCGCCGTCCCCCTTTTTTTCGAACGTTCCCAGCGAGTCGGAAGAACGTTGTCCCACGCCCCCCCCCAACCACCTGGGCCTGTTGTGCCAGTCGGGCGAACAACGGACCATCGGACGTCCGTTCCCCTTCTCCTTTTTTTTCCCTTTCGGGATGTGTGATCCCAGGAGATAGTCCTTTTTTGAACTGCCGCCTTCCCGCACATGAAGACAAGGTGCCAATGTTGCTCCTTTAGTTTGTGGTCCCCTTTTTGTCACTTCTCCCCCACTGTCTCCCCCCAAGATGTCACCCAAAGGAAAGGTAGGAGTTTTTTTTCCCATTCATGATGAATCCCAGCATGCCCTCCGATACGAAACCACGCCCCCCCCCCCCCCCTCTGACTTTTTTGGCCTTCCCTTCTTCCTGGTCTCTTTTGCGGGTCGGTGTCTTTTGGCACCGCCCGTGCGGCTTTTCCGTAAACTTTTTTGTGGAAATTCGCCTCCTGTGTTGAAACGTCGCATCTGGTCCATTTGGCCTACCAGAGCCTCGTCTTCTTGGTTCTCGATGTCGGCTACTCCGAGGTACACCCGTTTTCCCGATACGTTTCCGAAGTTGTTGATTCCCCCAACCCCCCCCCTTTTTGCCCTCCTATTCATCGAAGGCAGTGTGTCCAGAAGGGGACGTTTGGCAAGCTGCCCCCCCCCACTGATTCATCACTCCTGAAACTTTCGGGCATTCCCTTGCAGCCCCCAACCACACTTCTCCCCTTCCCTTTTTTTCCCGGTTTCGCTTCACCGGCAGCACCCCAATAGAGGGGGTCTTTTAACTTCCCCATGCTATTAGACTGGCGCCCTTTCGTCCCTGTGTCTGTTTCACATGCACCAGTCTGTCCCCCCCGACCACCCGTTACTTTTTGACCTGGTGAGGTTGATTTTTTTAATGGTCCCTCCACCCCCAAGTCGGACGGTTTAGGCGCCGTTTGAAGAGACTTTGGCCCGTCCCTCTTGTTCTGATCTGATTTTTTTCATTTTCCCCCTTTCCTCCCCCCCCCCTTTCATATTGGCACGCCGACTCCCGGGGGCCACCCATCCCTTGTTTTCACTTTTCGATATACAGTCCCCCCCCCCCCCCCCTTCCTGGTGGTTTTGACGAGCCCTTCCTTCCCATAAGTCTGTCTTGACGTGTCCCCCCCCTTTTGCGCAAACTTATGTTCGCTCAGAGGTTTTTGTCTTGACCCGTGGCGGGGGGACGTTTTCGGTTTTTCGCACGCGACTTTTTCCCCGAAGGTTTCACACAACAGTGTTTTTTTTTTTACTGTCGATGGATCCACCAGGGGGTTGGGGGCTTATCGCCCCCCTTGACCCCAAGACCCGCGCAGTCACCCCTTTTTTTTCCCTCCCCCCCCACGCCATGTTGATTTCCAGCCGTGGGTGACGGTAGTTTGTATAGCCCACGCCTGAGGCCTCTGAGGGTGTCGTTCCGTTCCCCCCCCACCTCGTTTTCTTCCCGGCGGCGGCAAGGGGAAAAATTTCTTTTGGATCTGTCCGGAGTGGAGTCTTCGGTTAGTCTGTGCGTCGCCCCATCCCTTCTTTTCCTTTTCCCCCCCATCCTCTTTTTAAGACCTCAACACGTGTTTTTGTTTGATCCGAGTCTTTGGAACTTCCCCTGGCCTTGCTTGTTGTTTTCTCCTCGAATCCGTCTTCACACCGTCCCCGGCCACAAAGGCCGAAACTGTGTGGTTGGTCCTTGAGGACCCTCTGCCGGCCCGCTAGGGTGTGGTGTTTCTAGCCCCCATTTTTCTTCCCTTCCGTCCGCGTGTGTGTCTGGGCATCACGTCGGCCTTGCGCGGCCCCACTGGGCCTTTTAACCGTTCAGTTTGTGGGCCCGAGTTGTTTGGGTTTTTGGTTTGGTTTCCCGTGCCGGGGTCTTCGTAGAGAAGTAACCCCTAACTTGTTTTTTCCGGTTAATTCTGAAAGTTCCCATGCCCCCTTTTTGCCCCCTTTTTCTTCCCCCAATCATCGTTTTCGCCCCCCCCCAGATTATCCGGAACTTTCCAGTTCCCCCCCCCCCCCCGCCCTCGAAGCTGATGCCTTCTGTTTGTTGTTTTTTTTTTTGGCCCCTCCTTTTTTTTTTTGGCACATTCTATGGAGACTTATTCTCTCAAACCTTGGCGTGTGGCGTATATCTGACTGTTGCCCTTACCCTTGCTCACTTTTTTTCCGTGGTCCCGTGCAATATTACGGTTTCCTTCTTTTTAAAATTCAACGCAATCGCCCCGGCTCCGTGCATGTTGCTCGGCTCACGGGTGAGGCAGTTTACCCCCCCCCTTTTTCCCCGCTCTTTTCTTGTATGACGTCCTTAAAAGTATGTTAGAACCAACGTTACCAAATTTCTTTCGCACGGTCCTTTTCACCCTCTTGAACCCCCCCCCCCCGTCCACATTTTTCCTTTCCCCCCCCCCCTTTCGCTGCCGTCATTAGAGGGTATTGGGACGTGGACATTTCCTCTTGGTTTGTTTATGTGGTGATTGCCTTTTTCCTACGTTTTTTCGTTCCGGGCCATTTTTATAACGTGGGGTTTTTGTGTGTGTGTTTTCTGGTGTCTTTTTCTGCGATTTCGTTCCCCCCGGGTGATGGACTTTTTGGTGGGTGGCTGACCCTTCCCCGCATACACTGCTAGCTCATCTTCCTGCACCTTTTTTTTCCTTTTTCCAACCACCCCTTCCCCCAGGCACCCGGCTCGGTCCACCTGGGTTGTAACCTTTTCTTCAGCCGACATCGAAGTCTTCAGTTCCGAGTCTCTTCCTGTTTTTCCCCCCTTGGAGGAACCCCCTTTGTTCATGCGAAGTTTTCCCACGTGCCCCAAAGGGGGTTTCCCACCACTCTTTTCCGGACCGGTGCTTTTTTTGGATTTGCCCGGCCTGACCCTGGCAAGTCCTCAGCTTGTCTTCCTTTTTCGCTTTGTTGTTTTCGTCCCCCCCCCCCCCCCCCCCCCCCCCCCCCCCCCCCCCCTGATCTGAGGGAAATGGGTTTATGACTTCAGTAATGACCCACCCTCTTTTTCCCCCGGGCTGACCCGTTTCCCTTTTTGGTTGTCTCCCCCCCCTTTCCCCTGTATTTTAACCAACCAGGACCAAAAGTGTTGCGCTCCACCATGTGCCCTGCATTCTCTGTGGCTTTTTGGCGGCAGGGGACACGAAGATTCGCCGTATCCAACCTCCCGTAATTGTCCAGTTCGTGTCGGATCTGAGTGCGAGTCTCGCCTTCGGTGAGTCTTTTTCTGGTTTTTGTTTGCCTATGTTTTTCGCCAAACAACCAAGTTTTGGCTATCACCTGTTTTTGGTGTCTTTGACCCCGTTGTTTTCGTGAACTCGCTTCTGTCGCACCCTTGGGGATGGCGCTATTCTTTCTTTTTCTTTTTTCCTTGTCGTTGACTTAACCACCCCCCGCCAGCAGTTTTTTTCGACCCTGCAGCACCGCGAAGGAGTCCATGATGACGAGCAGTGCCATCCAGTCCGTGATGGTCTGTTGTACAGTTGAACAAACCCCCCCGATTGGTTGGCTCGTTGGTGATACTCCCCATGGTCGCAGGTGTGTGATCGATCTACCAAAAAGGGCCCTCACCGCAGAGCGGTGTCACGTTTCCGCCCTCTTCTTGTGGGAGTCTTTGAGAGCTTGAATGCTTACACATAGACCCCTGGGCCGCTTCCCCCCCCCCCGATCGGTCCCCCCTCTCTGTCTACGGCCCCCCCCATTGACCCTTGGAACTTGTTGATCCCATTCCACCTCCCCCCGTACGGCTCGCCTTTGGGTGGACCACGTTTGTGCTTTCCTTCCCCTTACCGGGTCTTTGTTTTTCCCCAACAAAAGTGTCCGCAACGCGGCAGAGGTAGTAGGAAATCAGTCAAGATATCTATTTTTTACGGATTTCCCGCCCTGAACCTTTTCTGCCCCCCTCCGCCCTCACCCCTTCTCCGTCCCCTCTCCTCTTTTATAAGAAGTTTGTTGTTTTTTTTTTCGTAGGAGATAATGGGAGAAGTTTTATGGAGTGGTGCATCCCCGTGTCCGTGGTCCAGTCCTCCCACCCTTCCTTTCTCTGACGATGGACGCGGCGAAACAGGGTGCGGTTGTTGACCCTTCTCCTTGGACGTAACTCAAGTGGGGCACCAGCTCCAGTGGCCGTCGGCGTGTTCCAATATTTGATCGTTTTGGCCACTCCCCTTTTCCCCCTTTCCCTTTGCTTCCCTTTTTTTTTTTCCGAGGGTCCGATCGGGGAAGCAGTTAACGGGGGAGAGGGGTGTCACTCCCCTTCTGTTCTAGGTTGGGGAGCCCCTCAGGAGGGGACCTTCCGGGTGCCCCACTCACATGGGATCAAGCGGGCTATGTCAGGGGCAATTTCGGTGTTGGTATTGAGCTCAGTCTTTTTCCACCAGACCCCTTGTCTCCCCTTTTCTGTATAGTTTCCCACAGGGGGTTTTGAGTACCCTGCGGGTTTTTGGGGCAGTTCAGCCGCAATCTGAACTGATCGGCTTGCTCGGCCTCATTTTGCGCCTTCCCTTTCGTTTCTGCGGTCGAATGAAATGAGGACGTGTATTTTTCGACTGGCATCACACAAATATAATCCCTCCCAATTGCGACTCCTCGAGTCGCCAGTCCAACGCTGTGCCAGAAAAACAAAACAGGTGGCGTTGTGGACCCCCCCCCCCCCTCGGGTGGACTAAAACGACCGGGGACTATGTCACGGGATAAGCGGTCTGCTTTGCGTAGGTTGGATAACCACTGTGCTCTTCCCTCCCTTTTCCATGGCCGCCCCTCCCCCCCCCTCCCCGTCGAATGGCAGGGGTCCAGTTTTGGATTAGTTTTTTGCTGTACCATTGTTGGTCAAACCGTGGGCGGGACCCACCCCAGAGGCCACTTCAGCGGCCCTTGTAGTGCGGGTGGTCCACCTTTTCCCCTTGAAAATCCCTTTCCCAGCCCCTTTAGTCCCAGTCGAAGACTAAAGAAAACCTTTTCAATCTCCCGACCGTTCTGCTTGCGCTGCGGGGTGGGGCTCCCCCACGGCTGCCTTCTTCCCCCGCGTTTTTGTTACCCCCCACGCCTTTCGCGTCTTTGTCCCACCCCCTCTTTTTTTTCTTTTTGTTGCGGCCCAATGGGACCGGCGAGCGAGGGGGTAGGGTCAGCACATCGAGGGTCATTTACGCCGAGGATTACAACACGTCGGTCCTAGGTTGCCGGGGCTTTTTTCCTGTTTTTTTTTTTCGGGTTTTCAGTGCAAGAAGATTTGACTAGGAGCGGTGAGGGCCTTGCTTAATCTTCCACCCTGGTTGAAAGTCTATCCCCCACCTCTGTCACTGTAAAATCGTAAGAAACAGACCCCACCCCCCCAACCCGTGAATCTACTTGGTCCCCTCGCCTTGAACCGGCCCTCACCACACAACCTCGTCTTTTCTTCTTTTCCCACTTGCCCCCATTCTTTCCTATTTCTCACCTTTTTTTTTCGGCAAGCGTCACTCGTAATGTGTGAAAGCTTTTTTTTTTTGCCAGGCGTGTGCCGCAAAAACGATAGTGCCCTTGTGAGAGAAGGTTGTTGGACGTATACAGCCCCGCAAAGTTCGTTTGGACGTTTTTTTCCCTCCTTGGACGCCGTGCTACCTTAGCCCCCAATTGCCCGAGGGGATGTTCCTCGATTGCTTGTTCATCCAATAGCACCCCTATTCACGGACTGATAACGGGCCGACAGCAAATTTTTCGGACCTTCGTCCCACGCCCCCCACCCCCCCTTCGTTTGTGAGCGATTTATTCCGTCCATGAGTGCTATATGTATGTGCGGGATTTGTGTCTGCAAAACTGCTCTTCTGGTGCCGGTTCCTGCCACCCGTGGTCGCTTGCCTTCGTTTGTGCGACTGCACTGGGGGGACCTTGCGGTGCACCCCACAGTGGGGACTGCCTGATGACGGTCCACCCCCACAGGTTTTGTCGGGTTGGTCATCTCTGCCTCAACGGACAGAGACCCCCCCCGTTTGCGTGCCTAAACATACTCCCCGATGCGTGAGATTTCCCAGTCCTTGCTTCCATCTGTGCTATTTCCCCCCCCCCCAGCAAAGGCGGGAAGAGGTTCTTGGGGTTTTTTTTGTTGTGCTGCGGACCGCGGATTCGCGGCGTTCAACCGCTTTCCACACCGTGTTCCTTCCTCTTTTTCCGTGTGAACTAGTGAGCCCAGGATTTTCGAGGACCCTGAGACTTTCCCCCCCCCTCCCTTTCGTTTGAAGTCCGATATAGCTGTTTAACTAATAAGTTGTGTTTTTTTTTTTTTGAGTGATATTTTGACCCCAGTGCCGGTGGTGTGTGTTTGATTTCGATGTGAACTCGGCTTCCCACTTAAACACGGGACATATCCTTGACTTGTTTTTTTTTTCCACCTATTGGCACGCCGCCGAGTCGTGAGGGTGTTGGGTGTCGGGCGTCCCCTGGCCTAAGCAAAGTCGCGTTTTTTTCCTTTGGGACATAAGAGGAGGCTGCCATGGGACTGGTCACCTCTTTTTCCCCCCCAAAAAGTCCTCGGTGGTCTTTGAAGTTTAGGGTTTTCTTGTTCCGTCTGGTGACACCCCGACCCTGTTTCCCTTTCCTCGACAGGTGCCAGCCACAGTGTTTGCCACCGTCACACTTGTCGCACAAACTGACTTTTGCGCCTCCCCCTGGTCAATCCCCCCCCCCTCACCTTTCGTCACTCTCTTGATAGTTTTGCTCGCCTTGAGTTGAACGTCATACTATGGCGGCCCGGTTAGAAGAGAAAAGAATGTGCTTCCCCTTGTGTTGTGCGTAATCGAGGACCAGGGGAGGTTGTTTTACCCGTCGTTCTTGTCCGTTTGCCACTTTTCGTGGTTTTTTTTCTTTCCATTGCATGTTGCCAATTCCCAGCCCTCATAAGGACTTTTCTCGCAAATGTTTCGTCTCCACCTGCGGCGGGTTAATAACAGGCACCCCTTTTTTTTATGATGTTGTATCATCCAGATAAATTTTCTCACCACCAGGGTCCACTTATCGTTTGTTTTCGGGTTACTCCCTCCCCTGGTCACTCTTCAACCCACCATTTTCAAGTTAAAGGCATTATGCGCACTTTCTAAATTCTCCGCCGTGTGACATCAGACTCGAGGTTGTTGTTTTGGGATGCCGGTTTCCTCCTTCCCCCTTAAATTTCCCCACTGAGTTCTAATTGGGGTGTGCGGTGGTTTTTTGAGGGACTGAGTCCTGCTCGTGATTTTTTCGCCCTATTATTTTGCTGCACTTCCGTTGGGTTGTTTGGGGTCAGTTTGTTGACCCCCCTTCCCCCGTCCCCCCCCTGAATTTGAGCTCCATTAGGCACTGAGATCCCCCACCACGGTCCCAGCCCCCCCCCTTCCCTGGCCGGTGGTGGTGGACATTTATGCCTGTACTCCGAGGCGGCCCTTGCGCCGTAGCCCCTTTGGCGCATTCGGTCCCAGTCAGACTTTTTTGGACGTTTTCCACGTGTTAATTCGGTTTCCACCACGCGGTGGCCCCTTTCAGTGGGCAGGTGTGTGTGTTGCCCGGCGCCCGTCCCGTCGTTGGCGCAGCTATTCGTTCCCTTTTCGTTTCTTGTCTTTCTGGATTTCAACTTGCTGCTTTTTTTATTGCCTTTCAGGGACGTGACAACCCCGCCTACTTTTCTGCTGACGTAATTCCTTTGGGTATCCGTGCTATTTTTTTACAAACATTGACACCAACGATGCTGCCCCATTTAACCTTGAACCCTTTGGCTTTTGTGGTCGCGATCGGCTCTGATCCCCAATGTGGTTTTCACCCGACACTCCTTGTCTACCCCCCATTTTCCCGAAGGACGCGTGATCAGTCCCTCCGTCGCGGTCGTGTTTTTTTCCTTTTCGGACAAAACAACGACCTTACCCCCTTGGTGTTGGTGGCGTGTTCCCGGCGTTGTCGACCCCCGCTTCTTTCTCCATTTTGGGGCGGCTGCCTGCTCTCTATTCGGGGGGTATGATGGTCGCACACCGCCAGAAGGTTTCGACCCAGTCCCTTGCACTGCCTTTCGGCGTCACCCTTCTGCTATCTCCCCCCTCTAAATAATTTTTATGGTCAACTGGCCCAAACCCCCATGGCATGGGTTCTCGGTGTTTCCCCACTCCCAGGGTCTTCCTTGGGTTTGAGCGATTTCCAAAAACTGCAATGCCCAACCCTTCCTCCTGCTTATCCGTCGTTTTTGCCGCCGCCCTCTTCGTTGTGCTCACGTGATTGGTTCCTTTCTGACAACCTTCCCCCGGCCCCCCCCCCTCCCCCTTTTGTTCCCATATCGGGCCCTCTATATCAAAGGGAAAATTTTTCTTTGTTCTGGTTTTACCAACCGATCCATTTTTTTTGTCCGACGGCTGGACATTGGGCCCCCCCCCTGGGCGTACGCCTGGAACTGGGGTTAAAACAGGCCCCGTGAAACTTTTTCGCCTGCTTGTGTCGCAGTCTAGTCAGTATCTCCCTTCACTGTTTTTTTTTCCTGACTTCCACGATGAGGACCCACACCGACTCACCCCACCGTTCCTTCCT
>Ga0179593_1663302_pt1 | contig 13484 bp, 13 predicted proteins | sample CZODoug2_1_08_16_FD_185931 | JGI IMG/M metagenome (GOLD analysis project Ga0179593, IMG submission 185931) | Vadose zone soil fungal communities from Angelo Coast Range Reserve, California, USA - CZODoug2_1_08_16fungal (PacBio error correction) | ecosystem: Environmental > Terrestrial > Soil >... | reverse complement strand
TTTTTTTTTTTTTTTGGTTTTGGTTGTTTTTTTGCGAGAGATTCGCTCCGCCTGCCGGTTTCGTCCTTCCTCCTCCAAAACCAATAACGCGTCACATTTCCTTTTCCGTTCCTTCCTCTCCTCTCCCGACCACTTTGACGGATCCCCTTTCTTCCAGAGGGCGTTGAGTCTATGCTGGGCACGACGAACCATTTACTGCTTCCCCCTTTTAAGCTACCTTGCGCTGCGCTTGAGATCCTCTTCTTCCTACTTAAGAACAATATCCTCCCCCCCCTTTTCCTGCTCTCGGCCCCCTCCTAATCGTGTAGCCGCCCCTTCTTTACAGCTCACGTTCACGTATCCTATGGGATTGCAGTGATGCAGCGGTAGAGCCCCCAAACCCTTCAAATTACTCCTATATTCGATCCCCTTCCCTGCCCCCTTTCCTCTTTCTCCTTATGGTCACCATGCCAGCTCTTGGTCATTTTCTGATGAAACCACTTGCTCTTTCGTCACCCCCCCCCCGCAACGCTGTCCAACTAATTCTTCTGCGCTCGATCTTATAGCTGTCTGCCGTGTTGTTGAAAGCTCAAACATGCGTTAAACCCCCTTTGGACGATGATCGCGTGAGGCTCCCTTTTTCTCCTCTCCCGCGTTCGGTGATGTGCCGGGCCTTCGAACACTGGCCGTCCGCCATAAAAGATCGGTCTTTTGCATCAACAGAAGCTTCCGAGCGGACCTGCCCCCAACCCCTATTACCCTAGCCGATTTCCTTCCCCCTTCTTTTCCAGACAAAGTCTCCCCCCTGCTCAAACCCCCTCCCCCGACAATCCAAAGCCCTCCATTCCAAAGTTGGCCACGATGTCAAGACCTTTAATTCACTCGCCCCCGTGACCCCAATTTGATCCTTAAGCCAACCCTTCCTAGTTTTTTCTCAATCTTTTCCTTCCCCCGCCGCCGCGATGCCCAAATCATTAAATCGGTACCGATGATTTCCGTCGTCGTTGAATGGGCACCAACTTGCAATTTTTTCCCCCTCACGCTGGGTAGCGGATCGGTTTCAATCGCTCTTCTTTCTTTTCCCCCGCTCTTTTGCCGGGGTGCATTGACGTTCCAACGTGATGGTATTTGCCCATTCAGAAAACAAATCTTAAGTCCCCCGGGGATTTTTCTCCCTCTCAAGGCCTTGACCGCTTCGCCCCGCTTTTTTGCCCCGAGCCGCGAGAGTCGAACTAGCGTTTTTCATTTCATCCACTTCCCCACAAACGCCCTTCCCACCCCTCCTTGCCCTTTTTTTTTCCCTCTCCACAGGGCGCTGTCTATCGGCAAAACCACACCTTACGCTACCGCCAGTCAGGGAGATCATACCTTTCTTTCCGATCGTTGGTTCTTTTTCCCAGTCAACTCCCCTCGGTCCTCGGCTCAGGCGCGGCGGGCTTGGCTATCGGCAATTGGTTGTCAGGCGGTGAAATTGAGGAGTCGGCAAGGCCAGGGTTCCCGTCGTTGGACTTCCTACCTATGCGTGGCGCCCTAGGGCCTTTCTTTTCTTTGCACCCCTACTTGCCTCCACGTAAAGAAGGGATGGGTGCCCCCCCAACAACCTGCTTTCCTGCTTCCCCTGAAGCCTAGAGCCGTTATCTTTCATAGGTTGTTGTGGATGTATTTCTCATGTTTTTATTTCTTAAAATCTCAGCTCTTTTCCCACGCATCCGTCCTTTCCGACACCCATCCGACTTTCACTGACAGTCTGGCGCTCACCTTCCTCGCCGACCGAGAGATCTTGCGCGGACTCTCAACATTTGGACAGGTTTAAATTGGGCATCACGCTGTAATTTGTTTTTCCCTCCCCTCCGGGCATTCTCGGCTAGTGCGATATTGTACCCCACGCATGACGCCACGGACCTCTGGTTTTATCCCTGTGGACTTCAACCTCCGTCCTGGTCAGTCTTAAGTCTTCACTCTCTGCTCCTTTCCCCGGCATGCCCTTCACGCACTCTTTCTTCTTTTCACGCTTGCAGGCGATCCGGTGCTCATGATTCTTTTGTAAGCTTTTGCAGGATTTCTCCACCTTCCGTTGATCACACCCCCCACGTACTTTTTGTTTTTTTTTGGCTGGCGTTATGGATGTATGTCGTGCTCGCCCTGCCGCCCTTAATCGTCCTGCTCCACGTCGGCCTCTTCTTCGGCATTCGACCGCCTGCTGCTGTGGACGACCCATCTGTTTTTAGGTGCGTTCTTTTTCTTCCCTTTTGGACCAGATCACATTCCCTTCTCCTTCTTTTGCTTTTCAACGCTTGTGCCGGTTTCAACGGCTTCTCTCTTTTCGGAGATAGCGCGTTACCCGTCGGGTTCTTATTGCCGCACTCCCCACATCCTTTCACAAGTACATTGCCTTAGAGTTTTTTCCCCCCCCCTTCTTCCCTGGCTCTGTGCCTTTTCTCTCGTCTCGTCTTCCTGGATGGAAAGACCCCCGGCATTGAGATAGTAGAAGGATTTGCCTTCCCTGCGCCCTCTTCTTCCAACCGTCCGAGTTCCTCTTTGTCCCTTTCTCCTTTTGGACCCCCCTTCCGCCCGCGACGTACGAGGACTTCTTTATGGCGCGCGATCCAAACGCCAAACCGGCCGGATAAAAAGCAGAGTGACCTCCTTGACGAGTTCTGGTCCCCCTCCCCCTTTTCGTGCGTCGTTTCCCTTCTTTCCCCTTTTTCTTCCGACCTGACCAAATCTCCTCCAGTGTGTCTCTGTCGAGTGTCGACTGCTAGCAGTAGAATCCCGAGTACCTCTAAGCTCTGTGTTTCTCCTTTCTCCGAATACCTTCCCCCTGCGTGCCGCACATTCCTGCTGTCAACAGCAGCCTCCCCGTTCGATTGCAAACCCTTGACAGCAGATTCCGTGTGAACTCACGCTACTGCCCTAACCCCTCCTCCTTCTTTCAGGACTCTTTCCCCCCTCCCTTGCCGGCAGCCGACCGTCCTCGCTTGAAGGTGCTGGTTTTGCCAACAAACTCTTTAGTCCTTACTCACTCCCACTCCTTTCGCCCTGGACCCTTCCCCCTTCCTTCGTTTCCACGCTGGTAACAACGCGCAGCTTCTTCGTTTTTTTTCCGGCTCAAGGCGGCGACGTCACCCCCCGGTTTTTGCTAATTACCCCCCGTTCCGCCTATGCTCACGATCTAGCTTTCTTAATCCTAAGACGTTAGCGTTTTTGGCGGCCCCCTCCGCTTGGGGTAGCAGGTATTCTCTCTGTTCTCGATCTCTGGAAGACTCCCCAGCGAGGTGAGATAAATTCCCTGCTGAGCCTTTCCTCTCCCTTAGAGTGCCCCTCCTTGCTGATTCCCCCCTTCATTTGACATTACCCATCTCTTTTATCATACACCTTTGTGTTGTTTTCTATCCTTAGATGGTTTTGCATGTAGACCCTGATGGGGCATAACCCGGATGTGAAGAAGGAGCGCCTGTCCCGTTAGAAGCTTCACCTCTTATCCCCTGCTCCTTCTCTTCCCCTCAGTTGACCCCTCCGTCCTACGCAACGCCATTCCTGAGCGCGCTGGAGTTCTCCCGGAGACATCTGTCATTTCTGCGGTTCTTTTCTTTGAGCAACCGGCGTTCTTAGAAGGGACCCCATCCCCCCTCGCTGTTTTCTTTTCCTCCCCTCTCACTTAGTACGGAGATTGGGCCGGCCGCCGGGACGACAGTGGAGCGGACGGTCGACGAGCTGTGAGGCCTCCCAATCCCCCCCTCCCCCCCTCTCGTGACTGTCGGCCCGTGTCGTTCTTTGGCAGCTCTCGATGAAAGAACCTTTGTTCTCTCGTAGATTTGCATTCAAACAACTCTGCGGGTTCTGCGGGTTTCCCTCTCCTCTCTGTCCTCCCCACGCTTTCCTTTGCTGCCGGTCGTTCGGCCCACACCGCGAATTCGAGGATTCTGGGCTCCCTGTCGATTTCCCCCCTGCTAGCATTATTCACTGCCAACCTTTTTCTTTGATTCCCCGGCCCCCCCCGCGTTGAAAGACGTCTGTTGAGAAGAAGAGTACTTTTTATCACCAGGCGGATGGCTAGGCTTTTTATACGGAAGTCAAACCCCTTCTGTAGATGTCTTCCCCTCTCCCATCAACCTTCTAGTTTTTCGTCGCGACTGGCTACGTCGGGGAACCTGAAGAGAGAGTCTCTAGCGGTAGTACTTCTCCTTCCCCGGCGTCGTAGATTATTTCCTTCCTTTTTTGAGACTCTTTTAGCACTTCTTTCTATCCCAATCCTCTGCCGATCTCTTAGGTGGTATTCCAGCAGAAGCACTCTCTCACCCGGCTTTCCTAAAGTCTCCCCATATTCTTCCCCCGTCCAAAACCCCCCTCCCCGTCACTTAGGGCCTGGTGAGTTGATTGTTTTTCGGTCCCTGGCCTCCACCGTCCTGGTTCCCCCGTCGATCGACGACGCAGCCTTTTTTTTTTCTGTCCCGGTAGAAACAGCGTGGCCTCCGTAGTAACGAAGGGATTGACTGCTCCAGTCCCCTTTTTTTTTTTTCCCGCACGGAACCCAGCCTCTTCTTCCTTTCCCTTCAGCAAGTTTCGCGAGTTAAAGCTCTCGATAGAAAATGTCGTGATTAGAGCTGTCCCTATCCTTTTGGTCCCAGGCGGCCTCGTAATCCCGAAGCCATCTCCCTTCGGTTTTTTTGGTATGATACTGATCCGTGTTCACCCCTATACCCTTCCACGGCTTTGTGGAAGCAGGAGTGCTTCCATTCTCCTTCCTCCCTTGAAACGATCAGCGCCCTTAACTGCAGCCTGGTTCAGTGCTCGAGCTGTCCCCAAAAACTCATCTTTTCCCCCTTTCCCGGCTTGCGTTTGAATCCCCTTTCCCTTCCCCTTCCGGTTGCGTCAGCTCTGTGGTCACCTTTGAACGCCAGTCCAGAACTTGCGCTTTTGAAAAAGTGCGTCCGGATTCCTTCCAATCCCTCTTCTTTTCGTTCCGCCCTCCTTTCCCAGCGACTGGACCGTCCACATTTGAGGCTTAAGCGCGCCGCTTTCCTTAGCTGCTTTACGGCCGGTTGAGCCCAGCCTTTCACCCGTGGACCTGTTGCTTGATTTTTCACCTGGTCCCTTTTTCCGTTTGTTGCGGCTCTTTCATTTCACAAGCCTAAGAGCCTTCTCTAGTAGCGACAAAAAACATCTTGTCCTTCAACTTCGATGAAGATTCTTCTGCGCGCCTGACTGTTCAGGCCACTTGCCATTGCCATTATTTACGAGGAAGCCGTAGTTTGATCCTCTTACACCGCTCCCCCTCCTTTTCGCCCATTCCTTTCCCCCTTCGTCCGCTGAGGAACTCCTGTCACCCGAATTTCCTGCCTTCCTCTCCTTCAGTTAGCAATCCACTGGACTTCTTCCCCACCCTCGATCCTTCTTCCTAGCTCCGCGGGTACTTTGCACGTTAACTCCAATACCACTGTTGCCTTGAATGGGTCTGCGGAGCTTCTTGTGGTTTCAATTCCATTCCCTGTCGCGAATGGATAAGGAGTGAGTGGCGACGGGTCGGCTTGTGTGGGGCGACTAGTGGATGAATTCCCTTGATCGTTCTCCCTCTTCTTCTGGCGCATGTTGCTCCTTCTCCTGTGTTCACTCCTTGATGCAGGGCAAAACAACAATGGGGAACCGTCATAGTTCTTTCTTATGAGGACTCGCGTCTTTCCTGCCCCCTGTCGACCTCTCTCCCCTTTGCCGTCCGTGGTTAACTCCCCGCCGAGGACTTTCGTAAAAACCTTCATCGATCAGCAGCTTTTTTACACACTTACACTGTTGGGTTTTTCCCCCGACCACCCTTTTTCTTTTTTGATCTCTTTCCCGCGCATCGCAGCTGGGCTTTTTCAGAGAGATGTAGAATCGTCGCACCTGTGCTGACTTTCGTGCTCATTTATCATCTCGAGTTCATTTCCCGTTTCCTTTCCTTTTTTGTCCCCTTTTTGGTTTGTTCATCTTCCTTATTTGGGTTGTGTGGGCCCTGTGCTCGTCTGTTGAGAGTACTTCTCGACGGTTCTGATCGTGTTGACGGCCCCTTTCTTTTTTGGGTCTTCTTTCCCCTGCGCTTGTGATGGAGAAGGCATTTTCCCCCTCCCCTGCTTTTTATGCCCATAACCAAGGTGTCTCAGAGGAAATGAAAAGGTGACTCGCGCGCAATCGGCCCGTTTTTTCCTTTTGGGCTTTTGAATTTCCACTTCATCTTCGCTCTTTTGCTCCGTTTTTTCGCGCATACCGGAAGAGGTTGTACGGATCGTTGGTTGTTATGAAATTCAAACTCGGACCCTCCGTGGGTGCCCTTGCCTTCCCCACTTTTCCCTCTCCACATGTGGACCATGGACGATGATATTCAAGGGAAGTTTGGTTGGCCGAATATTCTCTACAATTTGACACCGTATTTCTTTTTCCATGCCCGCACTTCACACATTTTCGACTTTCCCTATATTGGGGCTCCCCCCTCGTTACGCTCGTGTGAAGCGACGGAGGGAGTTCGGCCTTGATTAATGTGCTCCTTGTCCTTTATCCTAGGAATTCCAAAAGCTTTCAAGTACGATTCCTGGATCGTCGTAGAAGGGAGGTCAGTCCCTCCACAACGTGGCTCTCTCACCTTTTTTGTATTCCTACTCTTGCCTTTTCCCCTGAAAGGTTGCGTCGGTGGACTGCTAACGGACGACTCATATCTCGGGTAGATAATATGTTAATAATACCCCCTAAGTGGTTGTTGATTGAGAGATAACCAAAGTTGAGTCTCCCCTTTTCTCAGGAAACCCATATTATTACTGGTTGCCTTGCCCCCTTTTCTTCCCTATTCACTGCAGCCTTAGTAACTTTTTTTTTTTTTTTTTTTTTTTTTTTTTTTTTTTTTTTTCCCCCAGTTGATGATCATCTCCCCATTCTCGTGAGCGTTCCCTTTTTTTTTTTACGGCCTTCGTTTTTCGCTAAGAAGTCGCCATTCACCTCCCCACATCCGCCCATAAGAGTCTGAATATCTGACGGCAGAAAGAGTGTCTCAGAGACACTGATCCCCGTTCCCGTTAATCCTTGATTGGCCAGCTCAACCCATCTTCTTTTCCCCCCGAAGGATCCAAGTCCCAACGGACCTTTTCCTTCGTCCTGTCACCATGCATTCGGGAATTCCTGCTGAACGGCGGCTCTTGATAAGCCAAAAGACAATTTCATCCCACTCCTGCTCTTTTCCGCTTTTTGGACCTTGCCTTCCGCTTGATAGGGCTGTGCCGTCGTTGTTGAAATGACTCCGCTCCCAGAGCCCCAAACATTGTCTTTTGTCGATCGGACTTTTCTTGTACACTCGGATGGGCATCTTGGCAGTCTGAACCTGGCCGTACGAAAAACGCCGCTCCGTCGTGGGCCCAAGACAAGACATCTCAACCCCCCGTCTGTCCCCTCCTCGATAAGATAGACGTCAAGTCCTGCCATCCCGAGCACTGATCCCCCCCCTCCCAGACCTTACAATCTTCACAAAGCCCCCTCGAACAATGTTGGCAAACTTCACTCCGAATTACTCTCTTTAAGTGAAGTATTTATAGGAGGCCCCCCGCCGTCCTCTTTTCTGCAATCCTTTTCCTTCAACTAGCTGCCTGCCGATCTCCCCCGCGATCAAAATGACCGAGGGATTTGGCTTACTGTTGCTTGGGCCAAAACAGTACTTTTTTTTCCCCTTGTCCAGTAAACTTTGGTCGGTTTTTACCCTTCCGCCTTTCTTCTGGTCGTTCCCCCCTTAAGTTTGCGTGCTGCAGGACGTTCACGTTGAGGACCGCTATCCCTCAAACCTGCAACACCTCTTCTTGATAGTTTCGTCGCCGCCCCTGCCTTCCTTCTTAACTAGTCCTCTTTCTAGCTGCTCCTCGCTCGTCAAATAGAGGAGCCTCAGTCCTTTTGAACTTTGCTTACCCCCTTTCCCAAGCCACTAAAGTCATCATGGATCCCCCCCTTTCCTCTCTTTGCGCGTGTAAACCCCACACCTACTGTCTCCCCCCGCCAGCGCGTTTTTAATTTAGAAGATTAATTATGGTCCTTTTGCAAACAGAGATTCACACTATCTCGTTTGCTGTGTTTCTCCTCCCTGTTCTTCCCCAGTGAACTTCTCCTCGGCCGGAAGTAGGGTGCACTGTACGGCGGACGACATGAAAATTTTCCAAATAAGGGCTTTTATTTTCCTTTCTTCCCCACCCTTAGCTTCTAGGGCAGTCCGGTTCCCCAGTGGCCCCTCCCACCTCCGCCGGTCGCAACTTTAAGGCTCTCATCGCTCCGTTAGATTCACTAATGGTTGCGTTTGATGTATATTCTAATGATATTTCTGCTTTGACCCCTCTCCTTTCCTTTACCACACACCTCCCCCCTAGGTTACTCACTAAGCAAACGGTTCACCCCCGGGACAGGCTGGCGCTCCACCGCCTCAAGGAACCAAGAAGATATATGCCCTTTGTCGGACTTACAAATTGTTACCTTTTTCCATCCCTGAGGGGTCCTGGCGACGCACGAGGTTTTTCCTGGACGTACTCCGGCCTCTCCGGAGGCCCTTTTCGCGAAGTGGATCGCTCTTGCTTTCGCCAGGATCAAACTACTCTTATCCCACCGCCATGCTGTCACTTTGCTTTCTTCTTCCAACTACGACGTGGATGGAAGATCCTTTGTGCTATTTTTTCCCCGCAGCCTCTGCAATTGCTCCCCCCAAATCTGATCGTTTTCACAACCTGAGCGCAGGGCGATAACTGTGCCGAACGAATATCTCTCGAAGATGTGCCTACGGTCTTTGATCAGCTCCCTTCTTACCGACCCCCACCGCCCCGAGTGGAGTTATGTATCTTCGTCGGGTCGAATGCGCCCCCCCCCCCCCCCGGTGCCTAGCCCCCTCCCGCCTCCCTCCAGCTCCTTGGCGCGTGCGCCAACGGGCTTTCTTAGGCCTGATTTTCCACTCTGTCGGTGACCCTCTTTTGCGTGCGCCAATGACTTTTCCGTTCACCCTTCCTCTTTCTCGGGGGCCTGCCCCTCTTTTGTAATCCCAAACCGGCTTCGTCTTTGCGGCGATCTATCGTTTAAGCCCTTAGGTGTTCGTCGGATTGAGACACTCACATCACTCACACGGTCTTTGGTTCCTCTTTGGGTTTTTTTGATGCTGTCCCGCCGACGATTCTTCCTTCCCTCTCCAATTGCGGAAACCCCCCCGGAACTTTCTTGTCTAGATTGGGCTCGAGAAGGTGAAAAATCATCGCACCACCTCCTTTTGACCCATTCTCCGCTTCTGTCCCCGGTCCCTTCCTCTGTATCCCTCTTCCAGGGGACAAATCCGGACGTCCTTAGGCGTTTCGATTGTATTTTTCTCCCTGCTTCCACTTCCTTCCCTCCTTCTAAATCCTCCCTATCCCCGCGACGCGGGTGGTCTTTCCCCCCTTCCGCTTGTTCTCTCCATGACTTCATTTCATTTCTTCCGCGTCCGCGAGTAGAATGAGAACAATCTCTAGGGTCTCTTCTCTCTTCCCCTAGCTTTGCTCTTCCCCCGAAGTTCACTACTGAGCTTTCTTTTCTCTCGAACTACAGGACTTTCTTTCCCGGCTGTGGGTTTTTTTCTTGACCCGCGCGTCGATGCAACCGATCCATCCAAGATGCATAAGGATGTACTTCCCTCACTGGCCTTAACCTTGCGCTCGGTTGCGTTCCACCACGCTCCCCTTGGCAGACGACTTCATTCCTCTGAAGGTTTAGGGCTTTTGGACCACAAAATCGTGTGCGTCACTCACATCCCTTTCTCCCTTGGTCACCCCCCCCCATTTTTCCTATCTTAAGCTGGTAGACAAACCACGAGTCTCTTAGTGGATGGTCCCCTCTACCGCCCGCGACAGCCCTTTTTGATAACACTTCCTCCACGTAACAGCAATTCTCCCGTAGCCTTCGTAATCCCCTCGTCTTCGTTTGTCTGCTGTTTGTTCGCGGATTTTGATAGATGTGAGATTTTGTCGCGTTTAGACTCCCCGCGCTGCGCTTGCTCTGAGAATTCTTTCCTGCGCCTGCTCTTCCTTTGGGTCTGGTCGCCCATCATTCTCAAGGCAATTCTATACCTTTCCTGAGCCTCCGTTGTTTTTTTGGTCGTTCGTTTTTTCAAGGTAGCCTTCTAGTTCCTTCCACTTCTTTCCTCCGATCTACCCAGCAAGCGCTTTCCTTTTTCACTGAGCGGGTTTCAGATCTATAAAGCGAAATTTCTGTCCACATATATAATACTAAGGCGAAGCACTCCCCCCCCCAACTCCCCCACCTCTCTCTTTTAAACTCAGGACGACCTGGCTTCTATGCGGGACGGTCATGTGGGTAGTTGAGAACCCCCCAGGTTAGTTTTTTCGGCTTGGCCTTTCCCCTTACTCGCAGCGCTCGTGCTGGCAGTTTTCCCCCGTTGTTTTAACCTAGTGACTTTGGTTTCTTTTTCTTTCAATGCCCTTTGTTTTTGCTGTGAGTGCCGGGACTCCCCCTTTTGTTTGAGTCACCCAACCCCAAAATCTCCTTTTCGATCTTGGCCCGTTGACGGGGATTTGCAGTCGTTCCCCGCACCGCCCGATTGTCCTTCCCCCTGCTCTTCACACACCTGCATCATTCTTTTGCTGCTGGCAGTCTGTGTTCATCACTGTTTCATCGCCGCTGTAGTTTTCGCTGCACACCTCGCCTTCTACGTTTTACTTTTCTTTCTTTCCGGTTCGTCTCTTCCCCCCCTTCGGAGGAGTTTGCTTCTTCGTCGACGGGAAGAAAAGCCCGTCGCGTCTGACCATCTTCTCGAAGGGGTATCCACTCCCCCCCAGTACTTGTTTATTCGTCTTGCCTTTCCCAAATGGTCTAATCTCCCCCCCCCATCCCCCCTTAATTTCCTCGTGATTTAGTTTTTCCGCTTTTCCCCAGCGCGATCTTACTGGTGCTCCTCCGCGGGTGGCTTCTTTTCCCTACGGTTGAGAACTCTGTGAGTCCCTTTTTTCTCTAGCACCCTTTCTCCCCCCCGATCAGGCCGTTATTTTCTTTCCCCAGCATTGAAGGACCAATGGGAGAGAGAACCTCCTCTTCTGCACCATTCCCTGCGCATCTTTTTTTATGAACTTATCCGTCACTTCTTCCTTGGTTGTTTTTCTGGACTTCGTAATTCCCCTGCAGGGAGGAAAAGAAGATCCAAGCAAAGATAGCCCGACTGGTTGGGCGGCAACCCCCTTTTTAAAGTCCCCCCTCCTCTCCTTTGGTAGGTAGCATTCCCAAGCAGTTCGAATGAAAATTATGGAACCGCCGCCCAAAACCGGACTTCCCCCACTAATAACGTTCGATTTCTCAAGCTGCCCATCCTATAGGCCATGAGTGATGCTGGGAAGCATGCCCTTGGTTCCAGTCCTTTCTTTTCCGAACTACGCCATTTTCTTTCTTTTCTGGGGTTGTTCTGAAGGGAGATCTTTTCCAAACCTTTTCCCCTGTATCCGGTTCGTCCCCCGCTCTGTTTGACCGATCAAGTGCGTACATTAGAACCTTGAAGGGCCTTTCCCCTCCTTTTGGACGCACGTGCATCTTCCCCCTCAACGCGGCGTTTCTTTTGCCTCCGACAGGCATACAACTAGCTGTCAGGTTGGTTTTCCGGTTATTTGAAAGCAGAACGGACTCCCCTCACATGCCCCTATGAGGCGTTCCCTGGAAAATTTCCCTTGGAGAGTTACGCCTGGGTGTTTCTCCTTCGTACTTGGGAGTTCGCGCTGTGCCTTCCCATTTTTCTTTTTTTCCGGCCGGGCCTTTTCTCAGTGGTGACCGTTGCTGAGGTTGTCACGATACGGCCGGCGTTGTATTGTTGAGTCCCTATTGAGAGTTTCTGTCACAAGCCTAGCTATGGATAAATAGTCGAAAGCACCTCCCCCATTTGTGTCACTTTTCTCCTTGCCGGATGGCGTAGCGACCGCATTCTGTTTCAGGGGACTTTGGGGGGGCCCCGGATCCCTCTTCACCTATGCTACCATATGGTCCCTATTCCCACTCCTGCCCCTTCCCCTTTTGGCCTCCCAGCATTAAGGTTGCATTTGGAACGATGCCTCTGTGTCCTCCCCCCTCCCTTGACCCTGCATCCTTTCTCACCACCTGGCAGGCCACACCGTCCCTGCCGACTCGACAGATCTCGGCTGGTTTGCACGGTTTTTCACACCCCCATACCCCTTAATTTCGATCGTCGTCCTTTTTTTCCGGTATTTTGTGTGCGCAGAACCTCCATCGACCCTGGCTGCCTGGATGGATTTTTTTTCCCTGCAACCTGGTGTGTGGTGTCCCAGCGGCTCTTTTTTGCGACAATCTTGACGGGCGCTTTGGGGCCGACGCCGTTGGTGCTCCCTCCGTCTTTAAAGCCATTCAGGCATGGTGGCCCAGGTTCCCCCTTTCCTCAGGTGTGTACCCCGGTGGCGATCTCGGCACCCATCACCGTGGAGCCCGTCCTGCCGCCGGCCACGTCCTGAAGTTTTTGAAAACAAGCAAACACGAGGAAGGACTCCCACCCCTCTCCTCTCAGCATCGTCCAAGCGCTTGTTTTCATTAAAAGACCAGAAGTCAATCACCTCGGTCATTTTGATCGGTTTTGCTTCCACGCATTTCTTTAGGATTGACCATAGATTTTTTTCATTGACCCTCTCCACCTCGTTTCGCGACGGCGTTTGTTTTCCTTATCGCTGTCACTTGGCGTCCGAGTTCCTTTAAGGTGTCGGTTCAATCTGGCAAACATTTTCGATTTGCTGTCTGGGAAAGTGTCAGTCTGGGAGTTTTGGTTCATACCTCCTGCCTTGACTTTATCCGACTTCGGTTCGGCTTCTGGTGCCTGTCCTCTATCTTGAATTCGTTTTTTTGCGCGACGTTCGATTTCCTATTTTTTTTTTTTACTTCCCAGGGGTCAACCCATTTCTTTGTTTTCCGAGTTGTCTTCCTCTCCGCTTCGAAAGTTTGCTTATCGATTTGGGTTCGAATAGAATTTTAAACAACAGAAGGCCTCCATCCTCAAGGATGATGGTGAACTTTGCAGGAACGGCCATGAGTTGTGCTCCTGGACAGCGTTGAGTTTTGTCTGTGACGGAATCTCCGCAAAGTTGGTGGCCCCTCCTTTTCCAAGAATTTATGGTGACAATTTTCCAAGTGACGTGGACTGGACTATAATGTATGGAAGTTGGTCCGTTCAGATTTTTTCCCCCCCGTCTGACTGATCCCACCTCACACTCGCTTCTCTTGGGACGTCTCGGGGAGGCTCTTTTCCCTCACTAGCATGGACCGGGTGTACTTCCTTTCATGGGCAATATAGAGTTGAATCAGCCCTAGCATAAGAAGTTCTTTCCCCTCGTTAACTTCAGCATCGGCATTCTTTTCTTCAGCATCACCCTGCCATGAGACAACAGTGTCCGCGACAATCGTTGAGCAGTGGCATCTGCGGCCTGGAACGTGGAAGTTTTTTTTATGAAGAGGTTTTGGCCTTTCCCAATAATCCCCCGCTTTTCCCG
>Ga0179593_1660331_pt1 | contig 13484 bp, 11 predicted proteins | sample CZODoug2_1_08_16_FD_185931 | JGI IMG/M metagenome (GOLD analysis project Ga0179593, IMG submission 185931) | Vadose zone soil fungal communities from Angelo Coast Range Reserve, California, USA - CZODoug2_1_08_16fungal (PacBio error correction) | ecosystem: Environmental > Terrestrial > Soil >... | reverse complement strand
TCGATTCCAAAATATTAAGAGGCTTTCCCCTAGCCTTTTTTTTTTCCTTTCCCAACCCCTGACAGACGGCCTGATATTTCGCACAGACCCCAAATGGGTCCCCGGCTTCTCTCTATACTTCAGTTCCTGGACCTTTTTGTCCTTTTTTCCCTATTACCCCCCCCAAAATTCAAGAGAAAGAGTTCACAGCCCAATTCTCGGTGCTTCATTGTGTCCTAGGCTTTCCTGCAACCCGCGGATCCATCCTCCGCTGATTGGTTTTCTTTTTTTAAAGCGGTACCCACGGCGACCCATTCGCGTCGTTTTTTGGGAGTCTGGTTCAACCCAGGTCACTTGGAGATTTGCTGCGCCCCATCATTTTCAGGTCCCCCAAACCGATAACATGTTAGCGTTTTGTCTTTTAACGTCACAGTTTGCTTTTCTCTCCGTACAGCTCCCTCTAGCCACTTTTCTCCTAGGACTTTTTCTTTCCTGCTGTCCCAGGGAGACAGCCTCTTCCCCCGAATGAACCCCAGTCCACTCACTGGTTAACCCCGGGCCCTCACGTTAAGTCAATTTCTTTGATTCCATTTTTCGCCAAGGGGTTTCATACCCCCCGGACACTATTTTCGTCCGTCCCCCCCCCCTTCTAAGCCCTGAAATATTTTCCTTTTGTGTGTAATTTTTTCTCTACCCATTTAATTATCCCTCAAGTAGTTTGTTGTCTACAATGAGTCGGGAGCCGCCATTCATTGACTTTTGCATGCACAGTGCGGACAAACCCCGTTCCCATTGAACAGACCTTCTTCTCCTCTTCCTATCGATCCTAACCCCTGTAAACCCTCCGACACCTCCCCCACAATTTTCGGTGACAACACTCTGGTGCGAGGCTACGCCCCCCCCGACTTAGTGGTTAGATTTAACCCTGGTGATGCCCGCCCCATCCCATAATCAAATATCTGGGGCACCCCAGAACCCAGTTCCTTTTCGGAATTCTTTACTCAAGGGGGGGACTTCCGAACGAAACTTCTTTCTTTCCCTCGTTGAGACAGACATTTGTCATAACTTTTTTGGGGTCCCCCATTAGACACAAACCCCTGCCCGGCGTATTGATAAGTAATTTCCCTTCCAAAGGTATTCTCCTGATTTTCCTCTTGAAAAATCCTAGCGCCTCGACTTTTGTCAGGGGCCATTTCGAGGAAATCTTGCTTACTCACGCCCTGCACCTTCTTGAGGTTAGGATGCGGTGAGTTCCCTTTTTCGGAGTAAAGTCCTTCCCCCCCCCATTCCCTAGTCAAGAGTAACCCGCCTTCCCTTCAGATGTGGTTCTCCCTGAGGAGATGAAGTTACCTTCTCCTTCAGTCCTTCGTGGGTGTGGGTGAGGAGCTACAATAAAAAGTTGCTCCCCCAGGTTCCCACCTCGCGCGTTAATAGTAAGAACGAAACCTTTTTATAGGGCCCCCCCTTTGTGTCTTTTTTCCCGGAAGTTCACGGGTTTATACAAGCTATGCATCATCCTCCCCTGCGGCGTGTATGAGTAGCACCCATGCCCCCCCGAGATAGGTCCTTTGTGACGAATTTTTGAAAATCCCCGCCGAGCTCCCGTTCAAGCGATCCCAACGTTCCACTATCAAACACCACGGAATTCTGACCCCCCCTCCACGGTAGACGCTTTACATGAGTTTGTACCGTCCACAGGCTTCAGTTATCTTTGGCCTCTAGGTCCCCCCTCTTGAAGGACATAATGATCAACTCTTTTCCGCGTGCAACCACTGGGGACTTGATCCGAGACCCCCGAAAACTTCCACTCCCCCTTTCACCACAGGCCCCAACATGATGTCCTAGCTGTTGTACTTCGTCTTCCGGCTTTCCCTGTTACAACGTAATCGGGTTGTCCTCGACGGCCAACATTCGTCTCTAGTCTCTTTTACGACCCGAAACCCTCCGATCTCCCCTCGACGAGTTCATGACACCCCTCTTACCCCCATTGGAGAATCCTTCGGTCAGCCTGGAAGAATTTTTTGGACTTCGGCTAAAGAGGTGTACCATTATGGTAGAGAGATTTGTAGGTATTCTCCCTCCACTGTTGAGGATTCCTTTTGTTCCGAGCTAGTTTACGTTTGGGCTAGAGGCGGCTTCGAAATCCCTCTCCCAATAGGCATTCTGATCACAGCTGCCCCGCACTCCCCGCTGAGGAAGATACATTTTTTTTTTTTCAATAACTTATACACTTATTTTTTGTGCTAAATTGTTTCCCCCCCATTTCTCCGATGTTTTAAAGTGCCCGAAGCGAGATACATTGCACTCTTTCTCTCCCATTTCTCATCCTTTAATGATACTTTCCCCGGCATGTTGGCTCATACTATTTCGAGTTCTTTTCAATGGAATCTTCAGAGAAGAAACTCCCCGGGGTCAATGGTACAGAAGGATCGTTTGCCCCTTTTTTTACGTTGAGTGGTTTTCCCACGCAATCAGTCTCTTTTTTGCTCGATTGAATATAAAGTTGCCTTTTCCCACCTAACTTCCCGAAGCAGCGATTTTTTCTCCCTGAGAAGGGACGTTAGGCAACTCCCAAGGACCTTTTGCAAATTTTCTAGTTGAACAGATGGAAGCCTCCAACCCTGTAAGGGCTCATTTTATCATTGGGCATTTTTTTTCCTCGTTGGCACGGACCCGAAAGCCCGAGCCTACTGATAGAACCTAGTTTGCTTTCCGCTTGAATTCGCCAAAAGACCCCGCGTTCCCCTCGAGAGCTTTTAAGAAGAAGAAGTTTGTCGAGATAAGATTCCTAGGGGTTCTTTCTCCCCATGAAAAAATCGAAACCGGATCATCCCTCCCATCGGGGCGCTTATTCTTTATTCGGTTTTCTGCCACCAGGAGTCTCCACTTCCCCAACACACGTCGCCATGCCTCGTCCCTCTACGGGTATATTAGTTCGTTCCACTTTTCTATAAACTTTGAACAACTCCGCCAGGCAACCTTGGTTCTGTCCCTTTTTGGTCGACCCCCCACCGCGTTGCCTTAGTTTCTGTTGTCGGCACTGCGTACTTCTATCCGCAGAAGCCTCCTCTTTCTTCCGAAACCCCCCTCAATCGGCATTTTTTGAAGGTCCCCGGGCGTGCGCACTGGTTCAAAACCACCGTGACCCTGCTTTTCGCCCCCTATCACTTCTCGGACTTAATACCCCGCGCGCCCCCCCCCCCAACGCTGTCAATCCTTCAAGTCTTTTTCGAGAGTTTCCTGAGCCTTCTAGTCCGGTTCACTCTCCTGAGACTGTCCACCCTGTTTCACGTACCTTTCCCTCCCCCCCCCAATATGTGCTCAAGCCTTAGTGAGTACAGCCCAAGCCACCCATCATTACTACTGGGTATAGGGGCTTGCTTCCCCCCCTAAGAGAGGAATAAAACCCCTTTGGCTCCGAAATTAGAAATTTCATTTTTACTCTATAGTATCCAGGACCCCTTAGCCCCCGTCGCTAGTTTCAAGCGATACCCCCCCCCCCCTTCACTTCAATCGAAACCACGAGAGAAAGCTTTGGGGGTTTGTTTAGCTAATGGAAAGTCTCCCCGGTGCTGGGACCCCTAATTCGACGGGGGCCTAAAATTGGGGGAGGGTCATGGGCTCTTTCATCGAATGATTCAAAGCTATGTCCGTTGCTCTTTTTTGGGCCGGAGGTATTGCAAGCCGCTGAGATCCTGAATATTAGGTGCAGGGAAACTCCCTTGGTCAGAGGACCGTGACGGGGTCCCCTTTGCAAACCTCCAGTAGACACCGATAAATGGAAAGTCCCCCCCCCTAGCAACAAAAGCCGAGTAAATAAGGTTATTAGAGGCTTCGAATCCCCAATAAAGGTGGATATCTTTACAGTTCCTTGTAGGTGGATCATCCAAACTTAATTCTTTTGTTGGCAAAGCTTCAAGAGTCGGGGGTCGGCTCCTTTAGAATTCTCCCTGGGCGGGATTTAGTTTGAAGAAGACCGGAGAGGCCCCTTTTTTCTTGTCTGGGGACCAACAATTTTTTATACAGTGGCTGGTTTCCCCCTTCCTTTTTCGTTTGTTTTTGATAGGGTACAGGTTTCCAGATCGATTCCTTTTCCCGACCTTGGTTTATTAACCTTGCAAGTCTGATCAGTTAGTATCCTGACAAGTGGTTTTCTTTAAGCAAGCCCGTGGGAAGGTGCAGTGCACAGAGGACATCTCAACGACAAGAACCAAGATAGGTAAGACGAACGTCTCCCCTTTCCAGGTCTAACCTGAGGAGGTTTAGTGCCGCACGGACCGAGGGAGTAGCAGCTGAGGGGCCCTCCCTTGGCTCCCCGCGACAAAAAATTCGTCAAAGATTAACTCAGGCCAACTCTATGGACACAGTTGTTAGAGAACTTCGCTTTTAGCTCGAACCTGTTCTTATTTGAAATGGGAACTCCTTCTTCTACCTTCTCTCAATACGTTTTTGGACGCGAGGCGATTAGCTCAAACTACCCCCCAAATATTGAAGATCGTGTCCGGGAACAAAAACATGCTCCCCCCCTGAGGACGATATGGGATGGTATCCCCCCTAGACTTGAGCAGGTTTTCTAATTTCCGCACATTCCTGAATTCCCCCCCAGAAAACGACTTTTTGTAGGACTGCCCCGGTTTGAGGGTTTTTGTCCTTAAACCGAGGGTCTGCCTTTCCCGTCTTGCGGGCCAGGACCCTGAGTCTTGCCTCAAATCCGTGTTCAATTGCAACAAGGGGGGGAAGCGTTTCGTTAAGCTCGTAGGGCGATAGTGGTGTTTTTTTCTGAGACGAAGAGGTGGAACCTCCTTAACCCCAAAATAACTCTGAGAATTCTAACCTGGGGAGTTTCCCCCCCCAGCGAAATCTTTTTTGGATGGTCTGAATTTTGGATTTTCAAGTATTTCTTGTTCGTTCTCCTTATAACAGATAACCTACCTTCTTAAGTTGTTATTCACTTTTCGTAAAACAAGTCAATTTGAGATGGAGGAGACTCAGCTGCCCCCCTTTTGGTGGTTTTTTTTTGTTTTTTGATCCAAACAAAAACCGGGACTGGATGCTAATCGTTTCATTGACCCCAAAATAGGACAGCACTTTTTTGGGGGGAAGGAGAAAGGAGGTTGTGTAAGGAAGGAAAACAACTTTATTTTTTTTGAGCTTCAAAGACCAGGAGGAGTCAAACGTTTTTTTTCCCCCCGACCCTACGAAGTTTCATGAAGGCCGGCATCTGGTGTTTAGCAAGTTCTATCTGGGTGGTTGTTTGGGTTGTGCCAGTACAGCTTAAAAAGGCTTCTTTTTCCCCTGCGTTTGACCCTCCCTGTTAGGACACGGGGCCAATCAGAGAATTTTTGAGCTTTCAGGAGGCTGTGTAACGGAGGTCCCTTGGTCCGTTCAGGTTCAAGAATGGAATAAAACGTTAAACATGGTGATAGTTATTGGTCCCCCATTCATGGTCCCTCTTTTCTCGAAGCTATCTCTCAATGATCTGAACAATGGTATTGACATCCCCACCAAAACCTTTCTTCTATTCTTTTACCCTTAGCACCCCACGAGCAAACACTTCTCTGGGCTCGTGCGGTTTAACTTTCAGCAAGATCACCCCCTGACCTGCCCACACATTGACCAGAATTTTTAGGGTAACTCTTTTTCTTGAATTTGGGGTTTACAGTTTGAGACTTCACGTTCATTGCAGCTTGAGATCCGAGATCTCTCTCTTCCCATGGTGTCAGGAGAAGGGAGGTCCTCGGGAACCGGGTCACAAGCCATCTTGTGGTCAGAATCTCTTCTGGGAATACCGTTTTTTTTTTGTTTTTCGGTGCTCCCCATACTTCAGGCTCAGAGACGTGGCAGTAAACTTCCATTTTGAACTCGTTGCCCTGTACAAAACCACCAAATGGGAGTCCCTTTTGATATCGACCGAGGGGGTCATTCCTTTTTCTCGAAATGTTCCAAAAAAATTCCCCTCTTTTTTCCACTACCTCTGTCTATTGGTGCGTCCCCTGTGTGAATCGTTCTGAACAACTTTGTCCACCGAGGATGAGAGGCCGCTCCCCCGGATGTGTGAAGATGTAAAAGTTTAAACTTTTGTGAGTTTTTAAGCCATTGATTTCGAGGAGCTTTTAGAGCAGATAATTGTTTTTCCTAAGTACATGTTTAGTGTATGCATCGTTTTTTTTCCCAGACGGAACAGCGTCCATTCCTTTCCTCATAGACCTCTTCACAGGAGACGCTGGGTCGGTTCCTTTTTCAGCGACCTAATCTTAGATTTCCCAGCAGACCCTTACGAATCGTCCAAAACCGGCCGGTCTTTCCATTCCACCTTATTCTGATCTTGTTTTCCCTTTTCCAGGGGTTAGGAGATCAAAAAATCCCCAATGAGATTTTCCGTCACTTTACAACTCAGCCTCCCCCCTTCCCAGATTTTGGGTGCGCATTGCTTACTTCTTCCAAATTTTTTTGGTTGACGAATCTGCCCCCACTTTTTTTCTACTCTCCTACTTCCCCTGTTTTAAGGGACAGATGAGGCCTTTTTGACCCAGAAGCATCAGTTCTGAGTGGAATCTGACCTAGTCGGCATACGTTCATCGACAAAAACGCCCACAAATATTTAGCTTGGTTCCCCCCGTTTTCCGACGCCCTTAGTTTTTGAGCGTGCCAAGCTATGCTGTCTAGTGGTTACCAAATAGGAGAAGAAGCTTTTCGCTCCAAGAGCCAAAGTGGTGGAGGGAAGGCGGGTCTTGAAAAATTCCAGGCACGTCGGGAAGAACGTTTGAGTCCCTGTTTTCCCCCTCGAGGTCACACGAGTTCCATATAAACAAATTGTTTCAACGGGGCCCAATTACTTAACAAAAAATCTGTTGCGGGCGCTGGCTTTTATTTTTTCTTGCCATGCGGTCAAACAGGGTAGATGCCGCTTTTTGCGGATCAAAATCCCTACTTGAATTTTTTAGACCGGTTGGTCCATTAAAAGTTATCGCCGATGGAGTTTGTACTGAGCTTCCCCCCCCTCCTTTTCTCCTTAGCTTAGATGTTTTTAAGGTCTCCTATGAGGGCCCACTCAATGTTTTCCACCTCAGAGAGTACGAGGCCTACCTGCGCAAGGTTCCTCTTTCCGGCAGTAGGATTTTCCCCTCCTCTCTTGAGAGTTCTTTTGTTTTTTTCCCCTCCCCCAGTCGCGCTCCCCCACTTTTACTTTGACGAAGACACTTTTGCTTTTGTCCCTTTCTTTCTGCTTAGACTTCAGGTGACGTCTCAAGACCTTTCCTACCCGTCGTGATGAAGTGCCCCTTCCTTGGAATCTCCTTCCCCCGGATGAATTTTGCCAATCCCCGCCGACGGATACCAAGACCCCCGTATCATTCGACCCCCTGTTCTCCTTCCCCAAAAATCAGGAAGGTCATTCACACCCCCTCCCCTTTTTAGACGGGACATGCTTTTCTCACTTCCCAAGAAGTTCATTTATAAGCAAGAAGAAGTAATCCTCAAATTCCTGAAGACCTTGGCAGCTTTTTTCCAACAAGGTGTCGGGCCTTGGATCTTTTTCCCCCCCTTGCACTCCACAGCATTATGAGTGAACCTATTATTTGGGTTTACGGGCCAGGATATATAGTTGATTGTGCCTGGACCCCGTCCCGTATTTCCTGGCAACCCTACGATAGGCACTCTGGTCTTCCCCGTGCCCGCCCTGAAAAACTTCTCCCGCTTGACGTCGCGCCCTCAACCCGGCCCCCCCCTGGAGGAAGTAGTACAGAATTGCGAAGTTTCCTAATAACGAAGCTTTTGAAAGCGCCGAGAGGGGTTTGAGGCTTCCTTGATAACCCCCCCCCCCCCCCCCCCCCCCCCCCCCCCCACCCCCCCCCCCCCCTCCCTTCCCCCCCCCCCCCCCCCCCCCCCCCCCCCCCCCCCCCCCCCCCCCCCCCCCCCCCCCCCCCCCCCCCCCCCCCCCCCCCCCCCCCCCCCCCCCCCCCCCCCCCCCCCCCCCCCCCCCCCTCCCCCCCCCCCCCCCCCCCCCCCCCCCCCCCCCCCCCCCCCCCCCCCCCCCCCCCCCCCCCCCCCCCCCCCCCCCATGTTTCTCTCTAGAGTCCTGAGCTGTCGGGCTGGCCTCTCTGCTTTCTTTTTCATTCCACACAAGGACCCTTCAGTCCTTCTCTGCCCAGCCCCCCTCCTCTGAGGAGATCCATGGTGGATTCGTCTAACTTCCTTGCTTCACACTTCAGCCCTAATAAAATGAGACGATTCCCGTTTGAGATCTCCCCTCAGCTTTGATGATACTCAATTTTCTCAGCCCTGATTCCGAGATGGGAGATTGTTTTCTTCCCTCTGTTCTCAAGTACCGGCGATCCCCCGTTCTAGGTGTTCCTGAATGCCCTGCCTTTCTCTTTTTCCCTTCTCCTGAAGTCTTTTTCCCGACACGAAGTAGAGGGGATCTTTCTCTCTAAGCTCTTTTCTCACATACAGCAAGCTTTTTCCTTGGTCTTGGGTGAAACGCATTCCTTCCTTGACCCGTGTCCTTATGGAATGGCCCTTTTTTTCTTTCCGCTCCACCCTGTCGACGGAGGACGGCTCATTCGTTGTGATTCCCCTTTTTATACTCGGCACGAAAGACCGTATATCCGATGCTCTGATCGAGCGGTTGAGTTTGTGCAGGGATGAAAAGACCCTTAACTTCCCCTCCTCCTCTTTTTCATCTTGTTGTTGAGAGATTGACCGCCTTTGGTTTGCAATCCAGAACAATCTCCCCCTGCGTATTCTCGATGGTTGCTGGAGATGATCTTTCGACAAACGGTCTACCCCCTTCCCTCCCCCAAATTCTTGTCTTCCGTCGCCCGACGGGTTCTATAGGTTATCTAAAAATGTTGCCCCCCCTCCAAGAATGTCAACCCTTGGGCAGGCCCCGTCCCCCTCCCCCCTTAGAAACCCTAAAACGCTCTTCTTCTTTTAGTTTTTTTTCTTCTATTCAGCAGGGGCGTCAGAGAATTCATTTATTGCCCAAAATAAGGCCTCTTCATGGCAAATCGTGTTCCCTTTTCACCCACCAGATCCCTTAGGATAGAATCTTACCCCCTCTCCCCCTGGACCTTTATAGGCGCCCACCCCTCCCCCCTCCCCCCCCCCCATCGCTGCACCCCCTTCAGCTGAGAGATTTTCCCTTCTTTGAAGTCCCCTCGTTCCCCTACACTCATCGTACTCCCCCTTTTGTAACGTTAGTCTTCCCCAACCTTGTCCAGACACCCCTCTTTCTTTAGACGACCACCCCTTACTAATCTTTTTAGGGCGGGCGGCCAGAAGCTCCCATAGACACGCTCCTTTTGCTCTTTTGTCAAGCAAGACTAGAAGACAACGGTAAAGCGCTTTCAGCTCTTCACGACTTCTAATGCATTCCCCTTTTCTTTTCAAAGACCAGGTTTCGCGTCCCCCTTCACCCCCCTTTTTTTTTTCGAGATATTTTTGGTCAGGAAGGGGTTCGGGAAATGCCTCTCGGCGAGTTTTTCGAGGACTTCCCAAGCTTTCTTTTTCTTTCTAAGAGTGCCTCCTTATTTCTCCCCGGCGTACTTGACCCTTCCCCGCTACTCTCTCTTTGCCGTAAAAATCCCCCTCAGGGTTTTCCCGGTGTGCGCTTTCTAGTTGCTTAATTTTCGATCCCGGCCCCCTTTCTCTCCGGTTATCAGGTATGGCCTCAAGCTTGGCCTGGGCGAGCCGGTCCGGCGTTTTTTTTTCGAACCTGGAAGCTCAGCCGTCTACACGTGGTTTTTTTTTTACCTTCCCCGGTCCTTTTTAGCGCACATGGTCGATCGTGCTTTCTTTTCTCGTTTCCTGGTCCAAATTCGTTCGGTCTCTCTCCGTTTGTTTGCGCATCACCCGGCTGTGCCTTTAGGAGGTCACTTCTTGAGCAATCCCCCTCCGTTCGGCCGCAACTCCGCTCAAGTAACGCTATTCCCCTCGTCCGCAAGTACCTTTTGTCTGTGATGGGACTTACAAACGAGACAACCTTTTCCTTAAGATTCTCCTCACTCGTACCCAGCTTTTATCTTCCCTCCCTTTAGGCTCGTACTTCCTTGGAAAGTTCCGCCTCATCTTCTCTTTTCCAGCTCTATGCTCAGGAAATCGTTACCCTCTTGGCGGCACACTTTCGAATGCCGCCCTCTGTGGCTGATTTCAGCGATCAGCAGCTTGTCCTGTTCGCAATGTGTCTTGAATTCTTCCCCCACGCCCATAAACCTCTTTTTGTGTCGACATTTGGCACCCTTTTTTTCCCCTCCCCGATTTCCCTCCCCCTCGCTGCAGATTTGCGGTTCCACTTACCTTTTAGTGCCGACCCTCCGTCCATCATTGTGAGCATGATGTTTCTTCCTGTAAAGCTTTTTACAGCGCTTGCACAAGCGGAGGTTAATTTCAACCGACTAGTACCCTCTATGGCAGGCGAAATTTTTGCTTTTCCGTTGCATTTTTTTGACCGTCGGAGCTGATTTTCCCTTCAGCTCAGACTTGTTGCATGGCTGGTCGTCCCCTCCCCCCAATAATGTAGGCGAGCCTTGTCAGGTTTTTGGCGTCACCCAAAACGACTAATTCCCTTTCCTGGTCCAACAAAAAATCTTCTCCTTTCCGGGTGGACTTTCCCTTTCCCGCCCTTGCGGTGGTAGTTAACCGCCCATGGGCCCTTCCCCTAAATCCCTTTTTGGACTGATTCCGCAGTTCGCTGTTTTTTGTAAAAGAGCCCCAAAAGTGCTGTCGCGTTACAGGCCTCTCTCATGCTAGATTGGCCCCGGAGGATTTTTTGACTCTGAGGCGACTTCTTGACAAACTTTTCGTAACCTGTTGCTCGTTTCCTGTCCCTTTCGTCGCATCCTTTTCGATAATAGAGACCTGATCTCCGGCTTCCCTTACCCCCAGAAGCATGTTTCCTTAAAAGATAAAAACCCGAGACCAAGACTTTACGGAGTCCCCCCTTTAATCCAGATTATGCCTCCCCAACCCATATCCCTCTCCATTTCCGGAGCTGGAAGCGGGCTCTGTTTTTTATAACAGTGGAGACCAGTTATGGTCAACGTCTTCTCCGAGCTCTCCCATTTTTTTTTCAATTCTTCGTAAAGAGGAACAGGGGCATCTCTTTCCCGCAGCTGAGTCTTTCTCCTCTCTCTTTATTTTTTCCCCCTTCTACTCCGGTTTGTTGATATATTTATCCCAATTTCCAGAGGACCCAAATAGATTGGAAGTAAAATTCTGACGCGCCCCTTGCAAGCCCCCCCCCTTCGCGCGCGATATAGAAGCTGGTCATTCTTTTTCTCCTGATTACCCCCCAAATTCCCCCAGAGTGATTAAGATCCCTTCCCCCCTCTTTATGTGATTCGTTCTTAACACCCCTTGACCTCAGGATGAGAGAAGCCGCTGCGTTTTCCTTCTTTGTTGCCCATTTCCACATTTCGTCGGTGTGTTAAGGGCTCCCCCTTTAGCTCATGAGGCTATTACGTCTGCGCCTCTATATTGTGGTCCCACCTCAGAGTCCCCTGTTAGGAGTGTATGCCGTTCCATCCTGCCCTATAATCGTAGCCATCTACGACAGGACAGTATTCCTTGATTTTCCCCCTGCGACAGCATAAGATGCTGTTACCCCTACTCACCGGATTTTTTTACCCCCCCGTCCGGAGTTCAAAATTCTTGCTTTAATATGTTGAATTTGCCCAGGGGCGGTCTACCACCTCCTTTTCCCTCACAACCCCTACTTTCTAACCTAAAATTCCTCTTCTGTTGTCCGCCCCCAAAAAAGTTCCTCCTATCAGTGCCCTCTCGACCCTTCCTGACGAACTCAGGTGATTGAGTGTGTTTTCACAGTGCGGCCCCCCCCCCGCCCTAAGACGATCAATTTCTCCTGTCCCCAGCACACCGGCAATCACCTATTTCGCTGTACTACCAGTTGCGCAGCGCGTCTCTTGTTCGCGTTCCAACTCTTGTTTCGCTTTTCCCCCTTCTCCCCTAGCCTTTTTCCATCGCTTCCAAAATTGGTTGTGATTTGAAGGTGCCGTCCTTTAAGCCCGTAATCTTTTTGTATACGACCCGCTTGCAGCCCTGCCCCCCTCCCCCTCCACACGTTATTGCTGAATTGCCACGAACTTCTTAACTTGAGAGCGCTCTCCCGTCTTTCAATCGAGCTAATTCGACCGGGGTCCGCCCCCGCCCTCGCTTAGCCTCCATTTCGTCGATGAAATGGACGGTCGAACCTATTACTTCCCCGGCCCCCCCCCTCATCAGCCCTGCTCTGCGCAATCGCAAGATCCCGCAGCTTCTTTGATGTACCTTTACTGGCCCTTGAGGGGGGTATCGCGGCCAATCCCAAGGTTCCGCCCTTTTAATTTATACGACGAAACCTTTTTCTTTCCCCCCTTGCGCGAAGAGGTTCCTTCTCCAAGACGCTTTTATAACGGCACCTCTTGCGACAGTACCCCAACACTGAATTGGACGGAGCTTTCCCTCGTCCCAATCCGCCGCTCTCAAAGGACGAGAGACCCCTCACCATGGTCTAAACCCCTCTGCCGGGTAATTCAACCCAGCAACGGTTTATCCCCAGGCTTTTCCCTCTTTTTCGTTTTCTACTCCCGTCCCGCGTCATTCTGCCCCATCGTGATACCCATCCTGTAACCCGCTTAATCGTTGCCCAAAGGGGGACGGGATCTTTAATCCCAAAACTCTGCGGCGCACCGCTATATGATTCCTTTTGTACGGACGTTACTCTTTTTGGGACGTCAGGGAACATTCCCCTCTTAGGAAGAGAAGCGTGTTTCCCCCCCCCTTAACCCTTGCGCTCAAACCCCTTGCATGGCCCCCGCTCTCCTCCTTCCTGTTCAGCACCTTGCGACGGTGCGGCAGCACCGCGGTGCACCCGAGGCTCGATTTGGAGGGCATTATCCGTCCTTTCTTCCTTTCCCCCTTCAGGCTGTCCGGGCGGGCGATAGCTTGCTGATCAATTCCTCTCCTCCACACTTTCTTTTGCTAGGCCTTTCTGCGTTCTCCCCCCCGATGAGAAATTGCTTTCGTCTTTCTAATATGAATGCACACATCTTTTTTTTAAGACCGTGCGTCCCCTCCGATGTTTTTCGCGTCAAGATTGCTATATTTACAACCTTCTTTTTTGAAAAGCTCTCTTAATGATGTCCCCAGCAGATATGCCAGGCTCTCTATTTTTCCGTTGTGAAAAAGGGAATCTCCTTTTCTTCCCCCTTTTTCCTTCCCCCGAAGAGGTTTTCCGCCTTCGAGGTTAAGAAATAAGCGTTGGGGTTTCCTTTCTATGACTTTTTCGAGACAAAAAAGGCTCCCAGCACGCCCTCGTTGGGAGGGGGTCGGCTTTTTTTCAATCGGAAATTCCCTGGTTAACATTGTCCATTGCACCCTTTAAATCCAACCCGTCGGGTACTCCCTTTTCCCTATTGTATGGCCTTTTTAGACGCCCTTTGCTCTCTCATATTCCCCGCGCCATATGCCCACTTTTCCCTCTTTCGCTCCAAGCCCGCTACTTTGTC
>Ga0179593_1658618_pt1 | contig 13484 bp, 14 predicted proteins | sample CZODoug2_1_08_16_FD_185931 | JGI IMG/M metagenome (GOLD analysis project Ga0179593, IMG submission 185931) | Vadose zone soil fungal communities from Angelo Coast Range Reserve, California, USA - CZODoug2_1_08_16fungal (PacBio error correction) | ecosystem: Environmental > Terrestrial > Soil >... | reverse complement strand
TACACCCTGAAATTTTCATCACACCTAAGAGATACCCGGACCCCCTCTCTTTGTCCGTGTTTTTTCCACGTTGTCGAGAAATTTCGTGTCGCAGGTGTCATTTCCCAACCCACGACGAATTTTTACATGCCGCGTCCCTTCATGGACCAAGGCCTTCCCTCCCCTTTCTGGTTTTTTTCCGCCGGTAAAATTTTATGTCCCCCTCCAACCCATTATTTCCTCTGGCCCTGGTGGAGTGTGGCGCCCCTGCGTGAGAAGGATCCCCTCTTTTCCTCCCCCCCCCCCCCTCCCCTTTCCCTTTTGCTTTGACGATGCAGGCTCAAGGTTACTAACCCCTCCGGACCTTTGCCTCAAATTGGATACCGTCCCTCCCCGACTTTTCCAGGAGTGCTTTTTTGTGACCCAACCCCTTTCCTGCCCACGATCCGTTTGAGGGTTGATCTGGCCCACCCCCCCTGAGAGAGTTCGCCCCTTTCTTTCCTGTTTACAACGGGCCCTGCACTTTCAGGTCGTTCCCGGCTTTTTTTTTTTGCAGGTGAGTCCCCACCGTTTGGCCCCAATCGATGTTTGACCCTGCCAATCCCGCCCCCACTTATTGAGGGTTCCTTTCTTTCCTTTCAAGACCCCTTTTTGCTCGCTCGTTTCTCTACGCTGGTTTGTCTTCCCCCCCTTCTCGAGTTGTTACGCTGGGGGTTTCCTTGTTCCCCCCCCTGTAACTTGTCGTTCCCCCCCCCCCCGTTTACCCCCACTCACCTGCGGCGTCGCTGGCCTCGGCATCAGTCAGCGCCGACCCTACCCGCGTTTCCCACTCCCGGTGGTTCGCCAAACCTTTTCCCCTGACCGGTTTTTTTTTTTTTTTTCTAGCTTAACCGTTTCACACTTTTCTTCTTGTGGGTGTGGTTTCTTTTCACGTTTTTACCATTTTAACCCCCCACTCTCCTTGTCCCCCGGCCCTTCCGTAACTTTGCCAGAGTTAGAGACTCCACCCCCCCCCCCCCTTTTGACCTCTTTCTTTTGGCTTTTATCGACCGTCTCACCCCCTCCCTCTTCACACCCCCTGGAACCGGTTTTTTTTTCCTTTGTACAAGACATGTCTTTCCTCCCCCCTTCCCCCCTGTCCTAAGGGCCCCTGCCAGGAACCCCCCCCTTCCTGCGTTTGTGGTTTTTTAATTTTTACGTCAGTTCTCTTTGTCGATCACAGTGCTCCCCACCATCCATCGGCCCTCCCCTCCCCAAAATCACCTGCCCCCCCTCTCGTTGCCCGCGGTGCTGGTTGTCCCCGCCTATCAGTTGCAGGCCCTCGGGGGGGACAGAGTCCCCGGTTTTTTTCCTGCCCCAATCCGTGCACCCCTCCTGCCTTGTTCTCGGGTCCGTGACCCGTGTCCCCAGCAACAACCCCTCGTCTGTTTTCCTTTTGGCCGCCTGCCCCCCAAGAGTCTCATAACAGGTTTGGTTATGTTAAGCCCCCAAGTGCCACTCTAGATTTCCCCGGTCTCTCCCAAAGTGTCGAAACGCCATGATTTGCGGATTTTTCACTTTTCCGCTTCTTGAAAGGTGCGCAACCCTTTTTTTCTCTTCGATCCCCCCCCCCCCCTCCGAATTTATTTCGAAGTCTAGCCGCACCGTGCCCCGTTCCTTTCCTGTACCACCACGTGGAGCCAAGATTCTTGTAGACCCCCCGACCGTACGGGTCCCTGCGTTCCCCTTTCCACCTTGCCTACATGGAAACCCCCCCTCCTCCATTTTCTCCCCCATCTTTGGCATACACCATGAAGCCAATCCCTACGTGCCCCGTGTTTTACTCGACATCCGTAGTAAGTAAGTTACATTTTTTTTCCCTCCCCCGAGCTTTTCCTTCCTTTTTTTTGGCAATCCCCCCCCCCTTTCCCCCCTCCGGATGTTTTGACCTAATAACGGGGCATCTTTTTGTTTTTTCTCATCACCTTCGGACCTTTTGACCCCCCCCCCAGATAAAAACTTTTTTTTCCCCTGGACCTTTACCTTTTCCCTCAACATCGCGTCTTGCTTGTGATGTTTTTTTTTTCGGAGTCAGTTGTCTTTTTTCACCTGCTGTTTTTGCAGGTGTCTGTTTGCCTTTTCCACGTTTTGGAGGAAACCACCAACTCCTTTTACTTCACGAAATACTTCCGCCTTCAATTCCCTCACGGTCCCTAATTCTGCGGTCTTCCGTACTTGTTTACCCGTTTACCCCAACTTTTGTTTTTCCCCCCCATTGCCCCGCGGTTCTTCCGTTTTTTATTGTCCCCTTTCTCTTGCACCAGATCATTTGTAATTTCTGCCTTTTCCCCTCCTCTTCATCTTGTCCCCTTTTTCATTTGGCGGCCCGAGATAAAAGCGTTGCCAAACGCCCCAGAAAGTCAAGGTTTTTTCCCCCCCCCCCAATGTCGCCTGAGCGCGCCCTTCGAGTCTTGACCCCGACCCCTTTTACTTTTTGACCCATGGCGTTGTATCTTTTCCCTCTATCCTCCTTCCACCGTTTTTTTCGAGATTTCCCGGAGTTTTTTCTTCCACTGACTTAAAGCCCTCCTCCCTTTTTTCATCATCCTCGTGTGTGAGTTTTTTTTGTTTGCTTCATTCATTAGGTTCCGTGACCCCAGTCCCCCCCCATCCGTCGTAATCTTCCCCCCCCTTTGGTTACTCCTCTTATTCACCTTCCCGCCCAAAACCGTTATTCTTTTTCCCCCAATACTGGCCGCATTTTCTCCTAGACGCGCTCAAAGCCGGAACGTATTCTTTCCTCCTTTTGATTCGCTTTTCCCCCCAGTTTCAAATCTTTTTCTTGAGCCACCTCTTTGACCCCCTATTCCCGCGAAAAAACATTGGGGGGACTTCCTCATACTGTTTTTGTTCTCTTTGTTGGGCACCAAGACCTGGGCCAGGCACTTTTTTCCCCCTCCCCACACTTTGTGCTGATATAGGCTTTTTGTTGCTCAAACCAACACTTTAGTTTGTGGAGACCCTCCCCCGTTTGGTCCAAACTTTCTTCCCCCTCCCCCTTTCTTTTGGTGCTCCGTGTTCCTTTTGGAATTGAGGGGACGGCCCCCTCTCTAAACATTTCCTTGTTTTTGCTCAAAAACCTGACAGGCACACCATCAACCCCATTACCTCCCCCCCTGTTTTCCTCTTCAATTTTTTTATTTCAAAGACGAACCCCCATGTCGACCCCCCCTGCCTTTATCCGACGCATCTTTTCCCCTGGAACCCTTCAGGTGCTGCTTTCCCCCCGCACCACTTTTAACATTGGCTTGTTTTACCCTAGACAACACTTTCAGGCTTGGTCCTTTTTTTTCTTTGAAAGACTGCCCGGATTCTGGTTATCCAATAACCGTCTATTTGCATTGTATTGGGCCAAATTTAATTCTCTTTTTCCCTGTTTTTTCCCCACAATGTACTATACCCTCGTTTTTTTTTTTTTCCCGATGTTTTTTCCAATACCACTTTTCCGGGATGACTTCAGTTTTTATCTGGCCCCAATTTTCCCCCCTTTTTGCCTTTTCCCCCATCGCCCAATCTGTTCCATGTCCCCCCCTCCCCAAGTCCCGTTTCTTTTGAACTTTCCCCAATCTGTTGATGCCGTGGTTTAGCTCCCTTAACCTTGGGTTTTTGCGAGACGTTTTCCTCTTTTTTATTTGTTTTTCCCCATTTCCCTTCCTCCTGTTCATTTGGTGGGATAGACTTCTTTCTCTTTTTATAATTTCTCGACGAAGAGGGGCCAATTTTTCCTGAAAAAAAACCTTCTTGGTCGTGATTTTCTCCCCCCTTTTTGTAGGTTAAGCAACCCAACCTTTGGGCGCTCAGGAATTTAGCAGTTTTTAGGATTCACTCTCCCCCCACCCAGCCTCATACTGATGTTTGGAAGGCGCCCCCCCTGTCAACGATTGTTGTTAGAAGCACTGTCCTAGGAACCCCCTAAAGTTTCATTTTGCACCTTTCCCCCCCCCTTTGAACCCTTTTCTTGCTTCCAGGGTGGTTTCTTTACCTGACGTTGGGAGTTAAGACGAGCACGGCTTTTTCCCCCCCCACTGGGCACATGGGATTGGGTCTTTCCCCCTATTGAGTTTTTTTTTTTCTTTTGTTGCTAGCCTCCCCCCCCTTACCCCCTTGCGCGATGAGTCCCACAACCCCACAACAAGATAGTGGAGTGGTTCCCTTTTTCTTTTCTTCCTTCTTCCCCGTACCAGATATTGTTAAATTCTTCGGAACAACCCCCTCATTAGGGCACGCTTTTCCTCATAAGAGGAGTTTTCCCCCCCACCCCCTTCCCCTTGTTTTTGATTTACGTTAGCCTGTCTGAATATGCCTTTTCTGGGCTTTTCAGAGTAGGTTTTTTTGGTCCAACCCTTCCCGCACACCACCATTCTGTTTCCCGGTTCTTGCGTCCCCCTTGGGGAGTAGGACAGGTTCTTTTCTTAGGGCTTTTTTTTCTTCATTTTTCCTTCCCTGCCTTCGGACGAACTGTGAGTTGTTGAATGCGTTCTCTCGCCCCCCCCCAACTCCGTGTGCAAGGAGTTGACGAAGTAATCCCCCTTTTTTTTTTCCCTTCTTGTCGCTTTCCCCCCCTTCCTCAGCGTTCTAGCAAACTGATTCGGCGTCCCACGACTTTTAGCGTGCCATCCCTTAAATGGTGACCTAAGGCCCGTCGCACCCTTGTCTTTCTTTTTTCCCCCCTTTTGCCCTCCCTCTTTTTTTTATGGCTCCTGCACACACAGCCTTTTGATCGGACCCCTTGCCCTGCCCTTGTCGGTCATTAAGGGATAAGGTGGACTTTTTTCCCTAACCACTGCTTTCTCGCTTTCTTTTTTTTGCTTCAACCTGAAAGTGAAAACACGTTCCTGCAGAGTCGGTGGGTTACAGGTTTCCAAGGAATCCTGGTAAATGACTCCATCCTTTTTCGTTTTTTGGCTTCCTCTCTGTGCCCCTACAAGAACAAAACCCCTCCAGGTGTGTTAGGACGATGAATATAGTAAATTCCCCCAATCCCCCTTTCTTTCTTGCCAGGTGAGGTGCGTGAGCGGAACAACCTTTCCTTTTCAAGAAAATGTTTTTGCGTCTTTTTTTTTCCCCTTTCAGAGTCCCCCCCCCTTTCCCCCCTTTCAGGCTGAGTCATTGAATAAATAGTTTCTCCCTAAACCATTTCGGTCTCTTGTGGGCGCTACTTATGTTCTATGAAAAAATTGTACCACAGTACCGGCGCCTGTATTCTTTCCCTGGTTTTTGTTCTTTCCCCCTTCCTCTCTTCTCTTTTGTACATCCCGTTGTTTTTTTTTGATTTGTCCAGTAAGAACCCTACGACTTATTCAGTGGAACCGGCACTTTTCTTTTTTTTCCCCCCCCTTTCTGTGTTCCACGTTGCTTCTTTTTCCTTTTGCGCCGCACTGTACCGTCGTAATTTCACTAAGTTTTCTTCCCCAAGACTCCCGAGAAAGCGTCCTTTTTTTCCTTTTTCCCTCCCCGTTATTCGCAGTCCACTGCAACCATGGTTTGGCCCTCCTCCAGTTGTTGTGGGTCTGCGCGCTCTGTTTCCCTGGTCCCCCCCAATACCGACTCTTTGCCTTTGTTGGACTTTCGTATGCGAAGGTTCGTCCCCTTCGCCTTCGGCTTGTGCTGCTTCCCCCTCCTGGGAGGCACGACGACCTTAACTTAGAATCCGTTGACAACTTTCCCCCCCAACAGCCCTTTTTCCTTTCCCCCTTTTTTCAACGGCGGTTTTTTCCTGCACTTTCCCCATCCGTCACATGTTAAGCTTGAGGTCCCCCTTTTACCACCCTTGGGCAATTTTTGAAGGTCTCTTTTCCACCCCTTTTCCGTTTTTTTGCAGTTTCTCCCATATAAAGCCCCGCCTTGTCACGTGTCCCACTTAACTTCCCCTGTCTTTTTTTTTTTAGGAACAGTGAAACTGACTCGCATGTAAAGCCGCCTTTCTCTTTTCTATGTTCTTTTTCTCACGCCAGCGATTGGGGACTTCCTTTTCATGTGTTTCTGTTGTGCCAAGGTAACCCCTGTTTGTGGCCCCCCCCCTTTTTTCCCACTCTGTCCCGTGCCCAGTGCATCAACGGACTTTTTTTAAAATTACGGCCTCATTCCTTCCCAGCCCCCATGAGCCCCCAATAGAGTCACCCCCCCCGATTGGCCGCAAAAACGGTGGGATAGTTTTTTTGTTTTTGGTTGCAACTCACCGGACCGGTAAACTTCTGCCTTAATGGTAAAACAAGTGTTTTGGACCCAGGTTGCAACATTCGAACGCGGTTCCCGGCTCGTTTCTTTTCATGGCAGAATCTTTCCCCCTCCCTCACCCCTTAAGAATTAGGCCTCGCCAAGCTCCTCACCCGGACCAGTTCCAACCCGGAAGCAACCCATCTGGGATTAAGTTTATGTCCCCCCCTAGAATGTTTACTAGCCCCTCCGTCCGGCCCCCCCTACTGACTCCATCAATTTTTCTCCCCCCTTCCTTTCTCCTCAGAGTACTTCCCTGGGGTTGTATCTAGAACACTTTTTTCCAACTAGTTTACCCCCCCCTTTTCCCCCCGTTTTCCCCCCCCCCCCCTCCGCCCCCCAGAGCATTTTGTTTGTCCGAATGTGTGCGTTTACCCCCCGACACCAATGGCCATGTTTAAGCCTGTAGATTCCTCCTGTTTTTCCCTTTGCCACTGGGAACAGTCACCGAATGAGCTTTGGGGTACGCCTCCCGTAGCAAACTCCCCCCAACACAAACCTGCGTGTAAGTTGGGCCGCCCTAAAAGTCAGATAACACCTTACGTTTTGTTCCCAGACAGGAAAGAAAGATAATATTTAAAGGTTTGCTATACAAAAGGATGGGTCCGCACTTTTTCAAACTCCGCAGATCTTTCGTCCTTTATTCAATGTTGAAACTCACTTTGATGCATGATCAGGGAGCCCTATGCTCCAAAAGCCGATTATTCGGCTCTCACATCCCCCTTCTTCCCCCCTGTGCCCAAGACCCAGTTCCGGTAGTCCGCTCCTTTTTCCGACCCTAGCCCAGGGTGTCTTGTCTTTCACTTCCTTGACCACTGCGCATCCAGGTCCCTTCCCATTGGCTGGACCGTCTGCCCCTGGGCACCCTTTTCCCCCATTTGGCTCAATAGGCCAAAACCCAATCCGTCCCTGATCCCTAGGCCCAAACTTATCTTTTTCCCCCCCCCCCCTCGTTGATCCCGGTATTTGTTTGCCTGCCCCACTAGTTTAAGGTAAGGAACGAAAGAGATTTCTCTTCCCTTGATTTGCAGCATCCTTTTCTTTTTCCCCCCCATGCTGATTGGGCTATTCACTGAATCCTGGCATTCCAGTGAGATACTTCCCTTTTCTTCTCCGTTTTTTAACCCACCCACGTCACCCATTTCCCTGCAGCACCGTCCCTCCTTGCCGCTTATGGATTTCATTTTCTAATTTGGCTTTGCCTCCAAATGTTTTTTTTCTGTTTCTTTTTTTCCCCCTGCGGGGGGGGCCCGGGGGTAGGGTGTGGGAGTGTTCTTACAACGGTTTTTTATTAAATAACACCCCCCCCCCCTTCCTTAAGTTTGAGACTTCCCTTCCCCCCTTGCGCAATTTTCCTTTAAAATTAAGTTGACTATTGTTGTTTTTGACCCTAGAAAGTGTTCCCCCCTTTCTCGTTCCACCCTCGGGCCTTCCCCCCGTCCACATTCTGGTATATCCCAGCGCTGTTTTATTGCCATTTTCCATGTCGCTAACATTCCTCACCCCACGACTCAATGAATATTTGGAGAAGTAGTGTTTGTTTTCTCTGACTTCCCTCGGGTCCAACTTTTTGGCTCTTCCGTAGGGTGTTGAACCATCCCTTTGGCCCGCTATGCCCTTTCCCCCAAGTTCCCCTCCCTTCCGGAGTTGAGTCGATCCGGTCTGGAGTATACTCACCTTATCTAGCCATTTTTGGTTGGGACAAATCTATTCCCTCCCCCTTTTTTTTTTTTTTTTTCTACTTTTGGACGATTCGGGGTGTTGTACCCTTCCTTTAAAGCCTTCTTTCTATACTTGTTAGAGACGCTTATTTTTTCCGTTTACTTTTTTACCCCCCCCCCCCCCACGACTCCTTTAGCCATTTCCTCAAAACGTGGGTTTTCCGATCTTCTCAAATTCGAAAAAAACCATGTTTCCAAATAGGTCCTCATCTATGTCTCCTTTTTTTTCCCGTCCCCTGTCTCAAATAAGTTGGAACTGACTCTTTTTAGCCACTTCTTTTCCCCCATTGGCCACACTTTTTGTGCCTTTACTCTGATCCCCGCACACCTTTTGCCGATACTTTCTATTCCTCTCGAATTTCCTGGACCTTTTTTTTTCCGAGACCCCCCCCCCCATGCTCAATTGTTGGGGGTGTCGCTCCCTGTCGCAGGGAGTGGAACGCAACCCCCCCCCCCCTTTAGTGCCCTTGATATCTGAGCTCTGGGGTAAATCCTTGATAAATGGCTACCAGTGGTTTGTGTGTACGCATAGCCGGACCTAGGGACACACACCATACAGTACCCTCCCCGCCCCCGTGGGCCCCTCGTGAGGGAATTTCTCTTTCAAATCTTTTTCTTTTTCTAAAACCCTTCAGTTGTTTTTTTTTTATCAAGTTGGAAGCCCACAGTCGCACGTGCACCCCCCCCCCAGGCTCCCATCGGTGTTGTAACACTGCACCCCAGCTTCGCCCAAGACTACGTCTTCATGAACCTTCAGCACTCCATTGTTTTTCGTGGTCTTCAGTTCGTTTCATTTGTTCCGCACCCATGTCACCTTTTTTTTGCGGTTTTTTCAGGACACGTAAACCTTTTTTCAACCCACCGTTTTGGTGGATCGGGCCCCCTCTTCCCAGGTGTTTCTTCACTTTTTTCATATGTCCCACACCAGCCCTCTGTTACACGGCTCCTTGCTCGATAATATACGTTTTCCCCCCATAATTTCCCCCCTACCGTGGATTCCCAGTGTTCCCAGAATTACCGGGTCCCGCACTGTGATTAAGACTAAGTTTATGTCATGATTCGCAAACATTTTTTCTGCATGTCCCTGTTTCTTTCCATGTCAACATGTCGCATTTGGCCTCCCCGCTTCGAGCCGAAGGGGTTCCTACCCCCCTTGGGTCGCCACACTTCCTGGGTGAGGGCGCGCCTCTCGTCCGTGCGAATTAAAACGTTTCTTTTTCCGTGGCTTAACGGCCCGTCCCCCCCAGTGGGCATTTGGGATGTCGACAGCCCCCCCTTTTTTCGCGCCCTGTCCCCGTTTAAGATTCGGCCCGGACACAGTGAGGACACAGCTCCCCCCTAGAAAATAGGTTTTGTTAAGGGACCAATGTTTGAAACTTGGTCCGAACGATTCTTTTCTCCTAGTGCTTTTCCTTAGCAAAGAACCGGCCCGTTTCTCGGCATTTTTTTTTTGGCACGACCACCCGATCGATGTTGGTTGGAGTTATCCAAACCCGGGACTTCGTTCGGGAGAGCCTTCTCCCCCTTTTCCCAAGTTCCCCCTTTTTTCGTGCCAATGAAACTGTTTTTCCTTCGGGCTCCCGTGGGGGGGACCGCGCTTTGAGAGCACCCGGGGTGTTCAGTTGTTGGCGGCCCTCGGGGCACTTTATCCCTGGGATTGGAACGGAGTGATGTGGATCCCCGTGGTTTTTTTTTGAGTTTTTTTTTTTCTCGCCAAAAGGAACCTTTTACACGCGTCCCCCAAACCCACACCCCCAACGCCCCTTTTATATTCCGTGTTGCTTTTGCAGGTTCCTCCTTTAGTACATCTCTTTTTCCCCCCTAGGAAAACTCTTTGTCTTTTTTTGGGTTTGGCCCCATTTGCTAGCGGCGTGGTACCTCTTCGGTCTTTTCACATTTCGCCTGTCTTTGATTTGCGCGCTGGAAACCCGTCTAGGAGGTTGAAGTGTTTGCCGCTCTTCCCTTTTTGCCCAACTTGAAGCCACACCAATTCATGTACGTTTCGTCGTTTTGCCCCCCGTTGGCCGCTGGAAGTCCGGTGCTGCTATTGAGTCCGGATTGGCATTGATTGGCCTTCGGCCTTTTCATTCAAGCCAGTGATGCCCTTTTCTGTCTGGTCCCCCATTTTTTTCTCCCCCCCTTTACCACCTGGGGCAACTGACTTTCCCCCCCTTACATCCCGCGTCTTGGTATGGCTAATCTCCTTTTTTCATTTCGACAAAGAGCTGCTCCTTTAGACATGGTGAGCGTAATCTCCAGTGCGACCTCTCTTGCCACGGTCATGCGGCGTGAAATGCTTTCTTTTATTCTCTGCCAACGAGTTTTGTGTCTGGACAGGCCGGCCGTTTGGGCGGTTTTAGTTGTTCATCCAGGCCCCCGGTTGGGTCTGTAAGGTGGTTCGCGATGTCCATGATAATACCCCTTTTTTTCCCACGGGTTCGTGGCACGATCTTTGTGGTCTTTTCTTGAAGGTTGTTTTTTTGAAGTTTTTTTGGCATGGTCCTTTCTCTTGGGGAGTGGGGTCTATCTTTTCCCCCGTGACCCACATAACCGAGTCGGACCGTGACGACCCTTTCTGTCCTTTATTTCTCCCCCCCCCGAAATTTCGAATAGTTGATTTTTTCCTTTTGAGGACGCTGGGCGAAGAACCCTCGGAGATTCCAGCCATGGTTCATCCCTGGAGCAATACCATTCCCTCCCCCCCCCCGACTGGTTTTCCTTGATGATCATGATACAATGAGTGCGGCTTTTTTTTTCCCCCCTTTTCTCGGTCCTTCGCCCCCTGCTTTAGCCTTACTTGGCTCCGACAACACGTTTGGTACCCGGGTTCAGTCTTGCCTGGTCTTCTCTTGTTCTAAATTTTCCAGGTTTGTATTGTCTCATTATTTTCAGAAGACTGTGGTTTTTTCTTCTTGAGATTCCACATGACCGCCACATAACCTAATCATTCCCGTGAATTTAATTGATGGCCGTAGTGTTGTCCCATAGTTGTAGAGACTTTAAGGTTCCCTTAGTTGCCCACACATTTAGAATTGTTGCTCATGATTCCATGACTCAAGCCTGAGTGTGAGTCTCTTTCCCCTTTTCACTTGCCACATGGCGGTGGGGAAGAGACTGGGGTTTTTTCGCGTCCCTGCTTCTGTCTCTCAAAATGATTTTGCTTGGACCTATATTGCTTAGCTGTCCCCTTTCCCCTTTGTAGGGGTTTTTGGTGTGCGGAACAAGAGAGACCCCCCTTCCTCTCATTCATATCCATCCGGCTTCTTTACCTGTTGTACCTCAACCCTCCCTGCAGGGAACAGTTTTCTTCCCCCCCCCCTCCGTGTGATATTTTCACCCTCATAAGTTTAGTCCCCTTGTTCCGCCTTGTAGAATTGACCAATTTTTTTTTCCAGGTATTCTTTTCTTTTTCCCTCCAAGGATGTTCATGTTCTCCGCATCAACTAACTGACGACTAATAATTTCCAAAAGTGTACGCTTCCTCTTTTTCAACTGCCAGCCCCCCGTGATCCAAGCCTGTGCTTGGTCGGTCTTTTTTTTTTTTTTTTCCTTCCCACTATCCCGGCCTGTGTCCGCAAAAGACGACTTTTTCGCTTAACCGTATTTTGAATTCCTTTGGGGGGTTCTTTGCCCCACTTTAATTTTTTTTTGCGTGGAAAAATCCCTGGGGCCGTCAACTCACCATGGGCGGATTTCCAGGCGCTTCAGGTCACCCCTTTCCATCCCCCTCGTCCAAATAGATACCGCTTTATTTTTTCCCCCCCCCCCCCAATCCCAGTGTCGGTTTTTGAGGAACCACTCCGTCCGTCCCCATTAGCTCTTTTTTTTTGGGTGGGAGTACTGTGTGCACCCCCAATTCCGACCCCCTGACCTCCCCCCGGAAATCCGTCCTCGACATTTGACAGATCGTCAGTTCGCTTCCCCTCTTGGACCAGCTCGTTCCAGCGTGTCCCGTCGTCGTCCGCTTTGCACGTAGTTTTTTTTCTGTTACCCTCTCTTATCACTTGTCCCTTTCTTTCTACAATACTACAGAAACCCCCAACCTCTGCACTTTTGTGTCGGTGTTGACGCGGTAAGGGTCAAGGGTCTGTGGTCTGCAAGCAGCCTCCCCATTCTTTCCGCACTTCCCACCCCCCCAGTGGGCCCACGAGGAACTAGTCCTGTTTTCCTCGAATGGCGTTGCCACCCGAGCGTTGTTAAGGTTTTTGGCAAAGAGACCGGGTTTTCCAGGGTCCCCCCCTTCCAGTGTCCGTCTTTTAGCGCCTTATGAGGGGTCCCCCGAAGCGAAAGCCAACCCCACCCCTTTGGTCGATCCCCAATTTGCGGCGTCCCCCACCGCTTCGATAAACGGGCTTTGTACTGGCGGCCCAGAGCACTGCTGGAAGGATTTAGTTCCTGCGTTTTCCCAACAGTCTTTTTTCCCCTCCCCCACCTGCAACCCTGTTTTGGGCCATTCCCCCCCCCCTCCTCACTCGGGTCTGACGCATCCCTTTCCACTTATATTTCCTTTACCACCCCCCAATGACGATTTGCAACGGGTTTGTGCATTTTTCCACGACCCAGGGTATGTGGCCCCAACCCCTTTGTATCCCAGATGATTTTTGTCACAGGTCTCGCCCGTTTTTTTTCTGCTTGATGACATTATTGGTTCCTGGGCGCCGTACAAATTTTGATACAGTGCCCGCGGAAAGATGGCCAGGCTGGGTTTCCCACTTACCCCCAAATCGTAGGTTTCATTGAAATCGTACCAGGTATTGTTCATTTTAGACCTTACTTGTAATGCTTACATTTTAAAGAACGCCCCCAACCCACAAGACCCTATATGATTATGCGAGTTCATACCGTCCGTTCAATACAGTTCTGGACATATCGGACCCCAATCCTCCTGCGACCCTTCACCGTCTTTGACCTGTTTGAGGTGCCATCTGTCAGTCCAATGTATCCTGGCACGCACCGCCTCCTTTCCGGTCCCCGAACCTTCCCTTCTTCTGATGTCTGTTTTGGTTTGTCGAAGTTTTTTTCTTTCACGCCCTCTGAGCATTTCTGGTAGTGTCCCCCAGGTGTCTTTTTGTTCCCCGGTTGGATCCCCCAACCCCCCGCATGTTTTACGCCCCCTGAACCTATCCGCGCACTTCCACCTTGAAATGTGTTTTCCCCCCCCCTCCTGTCTGCGGGTCTGTAAAAGAAAAGTTCCCCGTCTGTATATACCCTTTGTTGGCTTCCCTCCAACTCTTACTCAGTGCATGGAGATTGTCTTTGCCAGTTTCCTTGCATTAGTTTTGAACACTCATGTGTATATTTACCTAAGACTTCGCCCTCCCAAGGTTTTTCTCGGCATGGAGGAGTAACTTTTCTTGAAAAAAGGCCCCCCCCCTTCCCCCCCCACTATGATCCGAGGAGGACCCTTTCGTCACTTAGGCGCCTCGAGGAGGGGCACTCCCCCGGATTCGGCTATTTGAAACATTTTGGCGAGGTTGTTTCAAACCCATTTATTCGATTCGTGGTGCCTCCCCCTTTCCCAAGTATAAA
>Ga0179593_1574627_pt1 | contig 13484 bp, 19 predicted proteins | sample CZODoug2_1_08_16_FD_185931 | JGI IMG/M metagenome (GOLD analysis project Ga0179593, IMG submission 185931) | Vadose zone soil fungal communities from Angelo Coast Range Reserve, California, USA - CZODoug2_1_08_16fungal (PacBio error correction) | ecosystem: Environmental > Terrestrial > Soil >... | reverse complement strand
ACCGCTATGCGCAGGAATTGCTTCAAAATTTTTTCTTCTTTTTCCTTGCCGTAAATTATTGAAGTCAACCGAGCTTTGTTCGCGCCCCCTTCGTTTTTATTTCTCCTATTTTCCCTCCCTTCGCTGTCTTCTCTTTTCGGTCTTAAGGGTCTGTTGCACCACTAGGTGGCCGGGCACAAGAACCCCACCCCTGCCGTCCTTTTTTTTCCCAAGGACCAAGGGAATTGAGGTTTTTGGATGTTTTTTTTTTGGGGTGTTTCTTTTTTCTGCTTTGCGTTCCACCCCCCTATACCGCCAGAGTACCAAAAAATCCCCAAGGGATGGGGCCTCAATAAAGGTCTCGTTTTCAGCCCCCCCCCTCACAGTTTTTCTTTCTCCTTTACTTTTTGATTTCACGAATGGTTTTGCCGGCTTCGCGGAGAATCGCCCTGACCCCTCCCCCCGGAACTCAATTTATTGAAATTTTTTCTTTCCCAATGATGCCTTTTTTCCTTTTTTTGTTCCTACGAGTCCCAGATGGCAGAATTGCAACCCGGTCCCCCCAACATAACTGCCTTCGTGAACCTTTGCACCCCCCCCCCCCCCTCTTCACTTCCTTAAAGATTGCATAAGTTCGGAGTGTTTCGTCTTTTCTTTTCGTCTTTTTTCCCCGGCGATCTTGTTTGTCCTGGCAGTGGGACCCCCGGTGCTTCTTTCCTCCCCACCTGGTTCCTTCCCCTTCCCCATGAGCAGTTCGAAACTGCAAGTTTTAGTTCCCCATGCAGTGCTATTCCTTTGTCTCCAATACGTTTCCGCTGGCCCCCCTCATCTTCAAGATAAATAAAAGATTTGTTTGCTTGATGGGCGCACCCCCCTTTTTGCCATGATGACATAACCGCCCTCGCAATTCTTTTTTTTCCCGCGTTTTTGAGGGATTTTCCGGCAATCCCAATCCCTTTCCTCGCAACTTTCAGCCGAGTGGTAATGGCTGGTCTTTTTAGTTTCCTTTTCTTTTCCATCGCCCCCTGGCCCCAAGCCGAGGCGTAGGATTACGATCTTCATCTTAAGACTTTTGAGTTCCCCCTGGCAGCGTTTGTGGAGTAGGTAGCCCCCCGCCCTTTTCTTTCTTCCTGTGCCTCCCCTTTCAAGCGCTTTTTGGCTTACCCTGGGTCTGCCCACCAAGGACTCGCCCTCGCTCAAAAACTGTGGAGTTCTCGGTTTTGGTAGGGAATGACCTTTTAAGATTTCCACGCTCAAGGGCCCTTTCATCAAGAGAGAATCTGACTCCGGGCCTTTTCTCTATTGCTCCCCCTCCAGGGATGGACCCCTCAACACGACAAACCATTCATCTGGAAAAGGCCGAGCGCGCTGGGCGTTTGTGTTCAACCGAATCCTGATTCCGAATCACCCCCCCCCTTCGGCTCTCTTCGGTAGGATTTGAAATTCCTGATAGCTGCGTATAACAAGTTGGAGTTGCTCTAGGGGAGCGGAGGAAATGGACCTTTTTCCCCGTTTCGACATTCCTTCTCTTTCTTGTGAATTTCGTCCTCCTGGAAAGGAGGGCTCCTTTTTCTTCCCAACTTCCCCAAGTACTATTTTCTCGCGAGCATTTTCGAAATAACGCTTACCGGATTCTTTCTCCCCACAAATTATGGTAACGGAGCCCCCCCCGCACTTTTTTTGACGGCTCTCAGCGGACGGCATTTTACTTCCTTGCTCCAATGAAATCGTCCCTACATCGAAGCGCGTAGCCTGGTCCTCCTTCCTTCTGTCTCTTCTCCTCGCTGTCTTGAGATTGGCAGCGCTCGTCCGCTGGTCGTAAGATAATAAAGCTCGAATCCTTTCCTTTCTTTTGCAGAGCGCCCGCGGATGCCGTTCAAGCTTTTCTTGTGCTCCTCCCCTTTTTTCGGCGAGGTGCCAAATTACAAGCTGCTTCCGTTTTTTTTTTTCTCTGCAATCGATTGCGGACATCGCTGGTGATTTGTTCCCTTCCCCCGGGTCTGGAATTCCGTTGCGTACGCGTACCCTTTCACAACTTCCTCAAAGTCCCCTGCTTTGAGGGTCTGTCCCTTTTCCTCCCATCTCCTCGCCTGGCTCCGTTCGTCGCCGAACTACCATTAAGAAGAGGAGGGTGTAGCTCTTTATTTTTGCTTTACTCCCTTTTCGTCGGTGGGAGAGGATTATATCGCTTTCTTCTCCTCTGGCGGGCCACATTTTTTTAGTGTGATTCCCATCGGGAAGTTGGGGCGCTCGCTGCTTTGTTTGAATTGGTGGTTGCGGAGGTCCCCTTAAAGCTCCCTTGTCCCGCCCCCCGCTTTTGAAACCGCTTTTCTCATTTTGCCGGTCCCTGTTTCTTTTGCGCTTTTTTTCTTTTCAACGACTGCTGCTTGCTCCCTACTATGTGGATCTTCATCCTCCTCCGTTGATATCCACAATCTTTGACCCGTCCTCGCTTTTTTCCCCTTCTCCTCTTGGCCATCTTGAGAAAGCGCCAAAAATCGAGGAATGCGGACTTTTTTTCTTTTTGGGCCCTCCTTTCTTTTCATCACCCTCTCCCCCCTAACTTGCGTCCTCCAGCACTTCACTAGGGATTATAAACTTATTTGACACGGGGGTTTGGTCCTTTGCCCCTGAGCAGAGCATATTTCGCTCCCCTTCCTCACCCTTCCTATACAAATCATCCTTTTCCCCTCTCCGTTTTCTTCTTCATTCAGTCTAATCTGCAACTCGACTTTCGCTGGGCTCTTTTTCTTCAGGTCCCCGTCCCCTGGTGCCCGCGCATGAATTGATCGTGTAACCCCCTTGTCCTTTTTTTTCCCCCGCCCTTTTTCCCTAGAACTCAGCGGTGGACCGCAATAGGATTAATTAAACAAAGCCTGCTTTTTGTGAATTTTTTTCTCTTTGACGAGATTGATCCTCCCTTTTCTTCCTTTTACTTTCTCTTAAATTGGGTAATGTTTGAAGGGAACTTCATACGCACCATGAATTAATTTCTCATCGCCAGCATAGAAGTCATCAATATCCCTGCGCTTTCCTCCTGGAAAGGTTTCTTCTTGATGAGCCGATTACCTTTCAGACGTGCTCCGCCTCCCGGAACCCAATCGTGATGTCGGTAGTCTCCCGTGCTCCTTATTAGCTCTTCCTAAGTTCGGGTGTAGAAAAGAATCGTTTTTATGTTTAAATATTGCTCGAGCCCCTTCTTTCTGGCGGCGCTCCCGTGAGGGCCAAGTTCCGCTGACTCCCTCCCCCTTCATGTCAGTGCCGCACGTTTCCAGGCGTTAAGAAGAGCCCTGTCATACCCTTTCTCTTCTTCCTCCTCTTGCCCAGCAGAGCCCGATTGAAGTGTTTGATGAAGAGGCGTCCTCCGGATTGAACACACCACCGCCAGCCTCTTGAGAACCCCCAGCTATGGTTTCCTTTTCCGTCTCTTTTTTCCGCATTGCACTGTCCGGCGCTCCGAGCATCTCCTCGCTGTCTTTTCCCTACATTCCATTTCCAGGTGACCCCAAAAAAGCGTCCCGCTAGCAGTTTTTAGCTGTTCTTCTTCCCTTTTGGCGCGACCCTTGTCCCCGGAAGCAGACCAAATTCCGGTTGCGGGTCCCCCTTTCTCCCATCTCCCCGTTCCGGCTTTCGGATGACCCTTTTTTTCCCTCCTTGATCCGAACTAACGCATGGTATAGGCGAGTAGGAGCTCCCCTTCTTTTTCACGTTCGGGATACCGAACTCTTCCCCCCTCCTTTTGAGCCTTTCTTTTCTTCTTCAAGTTTTCTTTTCCCTTCCGCCGCTTCTAAGTTCAACGCGATCCTTTTCGGAGGGGACCATCTCCCATGCCTTTCCTTGCCACTTTTTTTCTACAGTCGCAAGGCACACCCTAGTATTTTCCTCCGGTCGTCCCCTCCCTTCCCTTTTCGGTTGTATAGTTCCCCGATGCAGCTAGACTTGCAGTTTTTCCTTGATCTTCTTTCCGAGCCCTTTTCCTCATGCCGTTCCCCCCAACTGAAAAAGGTCCTCCCCGACAATCTCTCCTTCCGGCACCTTCTCCCTAAGGCTCTTCCGCCGTAAGTTCTTGCTGATCTTTTGTGGGTCCCGATTCACAGAATTTGCCCGTTGTATCCCCTTCTTGCCCTTATTGACTGAATTTCCACCAAAAGGAACACCCTTTAGCGCCCCTTTCCCCAGCCTCTTCCCTTTTCCTATTTTTACTTGTGTGATTTACAGACTGAAAGCCGGGCACCCAACACTGGTCCGGTCTCCCTCCACACGTTTATGTGAGCTGCTGAAGTTTGTATTTGCTTTTTTTTGTTCCTGTTTTTCCTTTGCATTGAGAGTGTAGTTGCCCGCCCCCAGATCCCCCCGCGGACAAGAGGACATACTTCCGTTTTGTCTTCTTGTAAATCCAGTGGGCTTTGGACGGCCCCTTATCCCTGACGGTCCTCCCTTTTAATACCGCTGACGGCGGATTCCCCCCGGCATGACTCCTTTTAATCGCCTGTTAAGACGTCTTTTTGCCCATTTTACGCGTACTTCGAGACCCATCCCCTCCCTTAGGGTCCCTTTGGTTATTTCTTCCCTCTTCTTTTCCTCATTAATCGTGTTGTTGGTCCGTTTTATTTTTTTTACCTCCCCATTTCCCCGACTTTTCTGGTAAAGGGGTGGGGTAAATCCGTGCGTGCCGTACCCTTCTTTCCCCCCCTAGCGCTTTGCCATCCCTCTCCCATTAGGAAGTCGCCGGCCTTCCCTCCCTTCTCTTCCCTATAGATGACTTAGTTTCCCCTTCCTTGTTCCCTCTCCCTAGCCCTACCAAACTGCTGATGATTAACAAGAAGGTCAACTTGCCTTCTGTATTTTTTTTTCGGCTTCTGCCTTCTTTTTTGATTCTTAGTATGCGTTAACTCCCCAATTGCCAAGTAACCCCCCCCCCCCCCAGGTTTTTAGTGGCGTAACATTCCCAGGTAATTGCTGCTCCCTCCAAATGTTTCTTTTCTTTTCTTTTCTCCACTGTTTTTTGCCAGGCGTGTCATTCCTGCGAATCACGCCATGAAAAAAAATTAATCTCATTTTTGATACGCGGCCTTTCCATGTGCCTTCATGTTGTTCATATGCGATTCTATTTTTCTTCAAACTCCTTTCGTTCAAAAAACTTTTTCCCCCCAACCGTCTCCGAAACCTAGGCCTCCTTGGCTGTTCGTAGTTTCGGATTGAGGGATCTTCTGTCCCTCTCATTGTTTTTCGTCATTTAGTTGGGAGGTGCTCTCCTCCCAATCCTCGAGATATGAAGTGTCGGCGAAATTACACTTTCCCCGATGTCGCGCACTGAACCGTCCTCATTTTTTTTCTGGTCGCCCGCCAGTTCAAAAATTCCCCCGTTATTTTGTTGTGCCTGGACGGAGAGCACCCCTTTTATTCAGGCCATGTCATGGATCCTCTCCAGGATTCTTGACTTTTCCGGAGTTGTTTTAAATCCAACTTCCGAACCCGGATCTCCTCTGTTCCCTTTTTTTTAGTGGTGGGACAGTGATTCTTTCCTTTCTCTCTTTCAACTCTGGCACGCGCCTCTCTTCGGAACTCTCTATTATAGGAAAGAGAGCGTTTTGATTTCCCCCTTGAGAGAGTCGCTTTTTTTTCTCAACTCCTAAGCGGCTTTTCATGGTTTCCCGCATCACTTGTCTTGTCTTGCCTTGTTTCCCCTGTTCTCCTCCACAAAGTTCCGCTGTCCTCTGGGATTAGCTTTCTTTCCTTCTTTTTGAACCTGGTCGGACGTCTTTTTAAACGATCCCCTTTGAAGGATCAGGTCTATACTCTCCTTCTCTCGCCCCTGGCCCTTGACTCTATGCGAAACACATAGAGCAAACCCTTCTTTCCTAGCAGATTCGCTTTTTTTTGTTCCCACCTTCCTCCCTGCCGCGTTTCATTTCCGGGATGGCTCTGGATTCTTTTCCTCTGATTCTTTTCTATCTTCTGCCGGTTTTCTTCTCTCGTTTTTCTTTTTCCCCACGGCTTTCAAATTCGTTTCTCTTTCTTTGAGTTCGTGCGCGGCGCCCTTTCAAGTCGTTATTAGCTTGCAGCCACCCAGCACCCTCCCTTCCCCCCCCTTTACGTCAACGCGCTGGTAAAACATCCTCGCTCCCCCTTTTTTCTACCATTTTTTGGTCCTTGGCCAGTCGGTCTTTTTGCTCGGTTTCCATCTCTGATAAATAGCCGCTTTTTCGACTGGTAAGGATGCGGGGAATTTCGATCTATTTGCCGTCGCTCTTTTTTTCTCTTCCTTTTTGATTGACCCTTCTCCACGTTCCGTCTCGCCTAGTTGGCATTTTGCGAGTTTCTCCTTCTCTTCCTTTTTTTACAGCTGCGTCAACACTCTCGTCCTCGTCCCCCCCCAGCGCCGTTCCTTTTTTCGTATGATCATGGCAGCCGTTTTTTAAGGGTTCGACACCTGGCGTTGAATTAAGGAAGTGACCCACTGCCCTTTCCAACACCATCAGGCAGCAGGGTCCCGCTTTTTCTTTCTTGCTCTCTCCCAGCGCAAGGTCGCTTTTAGCGAACTTAAATTTTAGAACGCGGCGTGGTCGCATTCCTTTGCTTGCCTTTTTTTTTCTCTCCCCTGTGCGAGTCCGGTACTTTCAGCTTTTTCTAGCTTTCCCCTTCTGCTTTGTGGATTTCCATTTCATTAATCGGAAGTGCTGTGTGCGCGCTCTCTGGGTTTGTTTTCTCTTAGGGCTTGCGACCGAAACCCCCAAGTTTTGTTTGGCCTCCTCTTCCTTCTTTCTTTTTAACATGTCTTCTCCTTCTTTTTCCGTGATCTTGCGGCACGCGATGGACCTTCCTCCCTTTTCTTTTTCTCTATCTCCCCCTTCTCCTTTTTTTTGCGCCAGCGCTTAATACGCGGTTCCCCCGTGCGCGCCATGTGTGGCAATAACCCCTAGTTTTTTGAAAACATATTTTCTTTTTTTTTTTTTTCTTTTTCGGGGCCTCCCGTCCCGACCTCGCAACGCCGATTTTGCGAGAATATCCCCTTATCTGTTCTTCCTCCCTCCCCGAGCGTCACAGTTTTTTCCCCCTTTCGATGCTCACCTGCGCGAAGCCTGGGCTTCTCGGTCCCCAACAATGTCCTGCTTTTTTTTCCCCTCCTACCCCTAGAGACCACACCGGTCCAATTCTTGCCTTTTTTGGCACTTTTTCCTTGCGTTGCTCTTTGAGGACCCTCCCCGTGCACCCTTCACGCGCGCTGCCTGATTAGGTTTGACCCGTCCTGTTTTTCCCCTTTCCTCTACAAGACCGGTGTAGCCACCTTAGAAGCCAGCGGTCAGAGGCCCCCCCCCTGTGCTTTTATTTCCCGAGTTGCCCTCGAGATTGTGAGCAATTGCCCTGTTACCCCCGTTCCTGGCTTCGCTTGCAATGCAAAGGTAATGTGAGACTGAACGTGATTCTCTTCTAACCCCCAGACGCCATTTTTTTTTTTTCCGTCAGCCTTTTTTCCTTCAATCTCCCCCTCCCCCCCTTCTCCATGCCTCCTTTGATTTGGAAAGGTCAATTGATTATTATAGACAGCTTGCTTCCGTTCTCTCCTTCCTTCCCCCTCCGTTCCTGTTTGGGAGGAAGCTCCGGGTGCAAGTTGGGTGTTACAAATCTTTTTTTTTTTTTTTTTATTTCTTCCTCTCCCAATCCCGATTTGGTCCTATTGGCGTTCTTATGATTTTTTGTTCTCGACTCACCGCCCTTTATCCTCATGGGAAGGTTGACATTCCATAGACTGCACTTCATGATCTTCTGGCCGCTCTCAGGGATTCCTGTCTCAGGCAAGCATAGCTCCATGTTTTACCTTGGAGCTTCCTCGTTCGCACCTTTAGTCCCGGTTGAAACACGCCCAGCGAGTCGACTTCAGAATGGTTTTCTTTTCCCTCCTTTCCTTCTATAGGCAACTGGCCGGCGTCGATTCGTAGTGCTCTCATCTTCCTCTCCTTTTGAGTGTTTTTAGAAATGCACCCCGAATTTTTTTTTCGTTTATCCCAGTTTGTTGAGATTCCGTTTGGCTACTGGTCCAGAAAGTGACCTAAAGCTTCTTTGCGTCTTTCCACAAAGTGGGGAGTGGATAAGTTTCTTGAACCCTCCCTGTGTTGTCCCCCCCCCATGAACTCAACTATCCTGCGAGCGAATTCGTATTCTGCCGGAGTTGGGTTTTCCCTTGGTTATCTTCTCTCCACAGAACTTTAAGCACGTAGTCACAAGCTTTCCTTTTACCTTTTTTTTCCCTTCCTTTCAACTACTGGATTGGCCTTCGCCCCTCCGCCGCCCTTAAACGATACTTGAGGCTTATGTCCCTGCCGTTGCCTCCTTATCCAGCGCACAAAAATGTTTATTTGCGCCTTCGCTCCCGTTCCTTTTCGTGTTCGTTATGCACCATGTTGCCGACATCGTGACTTTTTTTTTTCATGAGCCAGGTCCCGAAGCCCTTTTCTACTATGGACCCACTTGACTGACCCAACGCCGACACCCTTGAAACATTCTGGCCCTTTCAGACTGATCTTTTGTGTTCAATCCTCAGCAGGTTTGCTGAGCCCGTCGGCCCTTCTGGAAGGAATCGGAGTCAAGGCAGCCTTTTCTTCCTGCTTTTCGAACGTTGAATTGAGCATTCGCATGGCGTGTCTGCAGACATTTACCCTCGTGCACCAAACAATTGAGGAATTTAGAGAACCCCTTGTATGTTTTCCTTGTTTTTACGCCCCCTCCCCCCCCTTGTGGGGATGTTTTCCCTCTTCATTTAAGTTTGACTCTTTCTCAGAATCTCCTCCCTCGCTTCCCCCACTTTCACCTTTGTTCATTCTGGAACCACAAACGTTTCTTGTATCGTTGGACCCTGGGACCCAGCTCCCTTAACCCGTCCTCTATTGCGAGGCGGGTTCCTTCATTCATTGGAATCGCCCTCCGCTTCCCGTCTTTTTCTGGGTGACCACCAACAAAAAAAACCTAATGCCTTTTAATCGTTTCAACCAATTTACCCCGAAAATTCTTTTGGCCCTTTATCCCACTTCCCCTCTTTATCTCTTTTTCTCTTTTCCATCCTCCTTCTTGGTTGAGACTAAAACCGCCTTTATTGTTTATTGCCTTCGTAATGTATCTGGGAGAGCCCCCCTTCCCTTTCTTGGCAACCGCTAGCTTGATGAGTGATGGATAATTCTTCCTTTCGCGGAATCTATCTTTATGGCTTTGGTGACTAGTTTCCCCGGCCAAGAGCTCAATCCTATTCCTTTCACCAGACGTACAAAGTTGAATTGACTTGCTTATGCTTGGTGCTTCTTTTCTGCGGATTTTTTTTCGTCACACCTCTACCCATGTCCCCTCCCCCCGGTTTGGCGTAGAAGTTCCCTTCGCCGCTCACAATTAAAATTGTATTTGAGATTCCCGCCATCCCGTACTTGCCCACCCCCGCCATTCACCAGATGAACTAAATTTCCCGTTCTTAGATCCATTCTTTTCCTCTTCCTAAATGCTGGCCCTTCTGTTGATGTACTCGGACGATCCGGATATCAACCCTTTCTTCAACTTGAAAACCAATTAACACGGCCCCTCCCTCTTTCTGTTTCTTTTCGTAGTTTCGGACGAGGCCTCGTGTCGGAGATCTTTTGGTTCCTTTCTCATTTGGGCCCGTGAATGATGTAAATCGCCTTCGAGAAGGTCCCCCTCTTAACATCCTTTCCGATTTGGCTCCATGGAAGTTTTCTGTTAATTTACAGGTAGATTTTGGCAATTCTTCTCCCCACCTGGCTCCTTTTTTTTTGCGCCAAACCCGTTTTTCCATGGCTTCCCTGTACCATGTCCCCGCAAAGGATCGCTTTTTTCCTCTTCTTCGGCGTGCGGACTTCAAATAAAACCTCCTTGAGATTTTCCCTCTTTTTTCTTTTTCTTTTTCCGGTATAGAACCGCGGGCAACCAACGACCTTTGCTGGATACGATATACGGGCCCCGATGATGTTTTTTTCCTTGATGCTCTTTCCCCCTCGTTCTCACTCCGCCCTTTCGGCTGCTCCTTTCTTAATCAACCGGCTTTTTTTCTGCTTTTTTTCCTGTCGTGCCCCACAGAATCGGACCAGCCTAAAACACTGGCGGCTCTTCGCCTTTTTTTTGTTTTTTTCTTGTTCCTCCCATGGTAGCATCTTTCAAACTGCTCAAGGTCGCTCCGGATTACTTTGTTTTCTCTTTTGTTGTGTTTTTTGTGTTTAGACTTTGTTTCTCTGTCGGTAAGTTGCTATAGATCACTAGGGAATATCCCCTTCCGGTCAAACCTATCTTGAAGTGGCGTGATGGGCTTGGTTTGACTTCCCCCTTGCCTCTTCCTACCACTCATGGCCGGGCTCTTCTTTCTGATTGCCGGCTTCAATTTCCCTTAGCTTCCCCTACAATTTTTCTGGCTTTGCGCGGCTTAAACTGTGCTGTCCAAGGTCCCCACTTCAGGAGGCCGTTAGTCTTTCCAGTCCCCTCTTTAGCGGTCAGCGCGGCCGCATCCCTGCCCTCTTCTTTTCGCTGTGAGAATGAGGCCCGAAATCCCCGACTCTTCTTTTTCCCCACCCACCCCTGCTTCAGTTTCGAGACCCGGTATACTTTCAGCCCGCACTCTTTTTTCCGGTTCTTTCAAGCGGAGGATGTTTTACACTTTCCCCCCTTGGAGAAAGATCCCCCGAACTGGAATTCCTGTTCTTATCGATTCCTCTTGGCCGAGCGGTAGATGCCTGCTTTGCGGCGCTCTAATCACGTTCGCTCGATCCGTTGCCTTTGCTTCGTCCGCGGATAATATTCCCTCATCTGTTGCATCCGGCCAATTCGCGGCGAGCTTTTCGGTTCCCCCCGTATGCTGGCATCCGATGTGGTTTTTTCGAGCTTTTCAAGGTGGTTCCTTTCAAAATTCCCTGTCCCCCCCCCCCTTCCCCCTCACTTCGGCGCGGGTAATTTGGTTTCGTTACTTGGCACATCTCGCTTTCCTGGAACCCCAATCCCTCTGCCCGGCTTTCTTTTTTTTTGCCGTTCTTTGATCTGCACTTTGTTCGCCGTGGGCAATTTGTTATTATGTTTTTCGGGGCTGGCTCGTCAGCTTGTCCACACCGTCGTTGCGCCTTGGATGACAAGCCAAGTAATTGAAGGGGAGCGCTGGGGTTTTTCGTGGGAGGCTGCCCGCGTCATCAGTCCTCACTCATTGGAAATTCCTATTATTTCCCAGTTTGTTACTTTTTCCATTTTTTTTTTCGCTCTATTTTCGCTCTTTGCCTCTGGCGCCGCAGTGTGTTTTCTTCAGTTGGTGTTTTTTCCTCTGACATGGAGTAAAGTCGCTTAAATCGCTTTTTTTAACGTGCTCGCCATTTCTTCTTGCAATCCCCCCCTTTCTGAGTGATGCTTTTCCCACGGTTCCTTGTGGCTTCGGGGTCCCATCCTCCTCGACCTCCATAGTAAACCTCCGAGCTTTTTTCTTCGCCCGCCCAGGTCTCATCCCCTGCTGTCGTACACTTTTGGCCCTCTTTAGTCTCCTAAAAGCCTGGGCTATAGGCCTATTAAACCTGCGAGACCACAGGTCGCCCCGAAGAATAGAGACCCAACGTCTGTTCGTTCTTGGACCATTTCCTTCTACATAGTTTAATTTCGATGGTGGCTTCCCCCTTTGCCCTAATTGTCAAGAGATCGCCTTGCGACGTTGAGTCGCTGTTCACTTTCGGATTTTCCCCAGCCGGGGTAGAAATCTCAACTGAGTCTTTTCATCCAGGTACACTTCTATTATCCCAAGAGATGATCTCCCTTTCTCAGCTTCCTTTTGCGGACGGAGTTCTGCACACCCATGTCGAGAAGTTCGTGTCTTTCACATTTTTTTAGGTGTCATGTCCTCTATTGCCTTTTTCTGCTCGCCATCCGCATTCAGCTCCTTATAGAGACAATTTTTTCTGCTTTGCCCTTCTCCCCCCTTCGTCTGCTGGAGCTTTTCCCTGACCGGACCCCCCATCGTTGATGTTTTGGGGTGGCGGAAGCTCCGGGTCGCTTTTCCTTGTGTGTAGCCCTCCCCCGTGGCGTGCGTTTTGAATATGTTTCCATCGACTTTTTTTTCTTCGTCCGCTTGTTCTTGGACAGATGGACGCTCCCTTCCCCTGAGTGCGTTTCCTTCCTGCCTCCGCGCGCCTCACTGTCAAGTTTAGTCGCCACTGAAAGCTTCTCCCCTTCTTTGTGAGTTCTCTTTGAACGCAGGTAGGTCGTTGAAACTCCATCTTCCGATCTTGAATCCACTTGAATTTTTTTTTTTATATCTGGCTCTTTTTTTTTGGGGTTCGTTGCCTTTTGCCGGACCGAGAGGCTGCTTCTTCTTCTACGCTTTCTGCCTTTTTTCAATAAATGGGACCCCCTCCCTGAACACCTTGACTCGCTTTCCCTCCGCTTTTTTTTCTCTTCTGTTGGATTAGTTGCGACCGCCTTTTAACCCTCCTCCTACCGAATTTTTTCTGATTGTCGGCCCTGTATCGCCCCGCCGTGCTTGGCTACCGTTGCTCTAGTCATTTCAAAAGTTTGTTCCTGGCGATATAGTATAGTCTCTCTCTTCGGGGTTCGGTTATGTCACCCGGAGTATGGGTTTCAGTCTTTACCAGCCCCGAAGTTACCGCGGCGTCCCCTTTTCCCTTCATTTTTTGAGTTCTTTTCTTAGGCGCTCCGCGGGCTTTTTCCTTTTCTTTCCCTTCCCCCTTGCGCCACCTCTTTTTTGTTCGATTCCTCTGCATTTTCACCAAAATCGTTCAATTTTTTCTTGTTTTTCTACCTCCTCCGCTTAAAGTTCGTTTCCTTCGTCTCTCACCTTTGGAGAGAGACCTTTTCCCGTTTAATAAATTCCCTCCTCCATTTACGACTAATGCCCCCACGTTCCTGCGAAGGCACACAAATTTATCCGAATCCAAACGATGCCCCGCTCCGTCCACACTGCCAATCCCCTTACTTAGTTCTTTCTTCTTCTTTTGGGGTCCCTCCCCCCTTTTCCCTCTCCTGTAGGTTGTTAAATGTGCGGCCAGGATTTCCTTCCTTCTGATTCACAATGCCTTTATGCTTCCCCCCTGGAAAACCCTATGTAATTGCTCTTTCGCTTCATTTTATTTGCGCATCCTGACCCAAAATCCGTTGCCCACACCCCCCCCTTTTGGTTCCCGCCTCAAACTTTCCTCCTCCCTTATTTCCGCCCCCATCCCTTTTTTGTAGGATGTTTCACTGTTGGCATTGGTATTTAGTTTAACGTTCCCAGAATCAATCTTCCTCAATCTCCCCACTAAATCCCGATTTTTTTGTGACTCGCCCCCTTTTTCTGGTTCTTTTTTGACTGGGCCTATTTGCCAGAGACACTATCGTCCTCATAATCGCTGACTTCTGTATTTTCCATGATCCTAATCGCCTCTCTCCGATTTGAGTTGGTGGTTTTTTTTGAAATGTGGTTGTGTTTGTTGATATGCAGCCGCTTCTCCCCTTACGACGCCTGGCTCCCAAGGCGGTTATTT
>Ga0179593_1460320_pt1 | contig 13484 bp, 11 predicted proteins | sample CZODoug2_1_08_16_FD_185931 | JGI IMG/M metagenome (GOLD analysis project Ga0179593, IMG submission 185931) | Vadose zone soil fungal communities from Angelo Coast Range Reserve, California, USA - CZODoug2_1_08_16fungal (PacBio error correction) | ecosystem: Environmental > Terrestrial > Soil >... | reverse complement strand
ACGTCGATTGAAAGGCATACCTCTCCCCATGCTCTTGGCGCGACCTATATCGGAGCGGCTCCTGGTATGTTCCCTTTACACGATGATCGGTTCTGGCGTACCACTGGCAAAGATTCTCACGCCGGTCCCCTATCTGAAGCTCCTCGCCTCGTGCGCCAGGTGGCTGGTGAACTGTGATGAAATCGGACAGGATTCCATCGAAGGCAACACTCGTCTAGGTGCGCCATCATACATTAAAAAACATGTTTCCTGCCTTCGTCACTTTTTTTTTTAGCGCGGTCCGGTAAAGGAGAGCCGCAAAAGTTTTTCCTTTCTCAAGATCCCTTTTTTTCCTCAGCGCCCACCCTTTGCTCGGGCGATGGCCCACCTATCTTTTTCGTGTTGTTGTGTATGTTGAAGCCCCCCCTAGCAATTTCTTCGAACTGGCGCTGCGTTACAGTCTCTTGACCAGGAAAAAACTTGGCTTTTTTTGGCAGACACCTTTCCCTTTCCCTGCGCGGGAAGTCATATTTTTCCCCCTGACAAGTGCTTTGCTGAGCACTTCCATTGCTCTTTGTTCTCGTATAGTCTATTTCCCTTCCCGTTCTATATTTAAAAGATTGGCTCTATTCTTGCCCTTAATACTTTCCTGACGGCTCAGCATCTCCGGTTTATCCAGCTTTCCCCCCATGACTTTCGTCAGGCAGTCCTTCGCCGGGCTTTTTTCTGGCGACAAGATGCGCCCCCCCCTCTGGAACGGGTAGCCTGCCAGGCTGTTTCACATTTAGACCACTAATGCCAATTAGTATAGGAACCTTATTCGCCGCTCTTCAGGTGTCATTGTCGAGAGACGGATTAGTTCAACCGCTTCTCCTCCACCCCCCCCTCCCTGGTGTCCCTTCGCTTTTCCTGAGGGGCGATGCGCCCTCGCGCCCTTCCCCCTCCCGGCGAGTGTGGCCAAAACATTTTTCCCGAGCAATTCGGCTCTTAGCTGCCGGCTGCGTTTGGAACTTTTTAGAGGGCTATGGGGAACTGCTCCTCACCTCGCCACCGGATCGATTCACCTCAGAGGACCCGACGATGAACTTTACTTTACATACCCTTCCGGGCCGACCCCGCTTTCTTGGACCCGATTGTGATCAATACGCACTGGAGTCTCTTCCCCCGCATTTTTCACGACCCTCGAACGTTAATTGACACAAAACGCCATTGAGCAACACTCCTCCCCGAAAGGCCCTCATGTTTCTCACCCTCCCCTGAGGGATTGTCGAGGACAGATGCTCTCTGTACCCGCTTTTTTTCAAAGCCGATGTTCTTTCTCAAGAATGAAGTTTTGATCGTCCTACGCTCCGGACAACCGTTTGCCCTCTTTTCCCCTCCTCCCTCGAAATTACGGTCACGAGCGAGAATCTTAGGAGTTTTGCTTTGCAAAATTTCCCCCCCTTCCTGACCTTTCGATCCGCGCCTCCAGAGGCCAGTCCCATGACCTGCGGCGTACCTTTTATCGCACCCCGTTCCGGATGTGAATACCCTCCCAATTTTGTTGAATGCCGATCCCCATGGATGGTGGCGGATGGACCTTTCTTTTTCCTCTCGAGGCCCTCTTTCTGCGGCGGGGATTATTCGTGCTGTGTCTTAGAAGTCCACCGGACCTAGGTTCTTCTCCTCCAGTCTTCAAGGATCGGAACCGCCCGCGTGCTTAACTCCATCCGACCCGACTTTTTCCCTTGATTACACCCCATCATGGAGGAGTTTTCGGGCGTCGGACTTTGGGAAACTGCTGCGAACCCTTTTTCCTACTAAAGGTTCCTGAGTCTTATTACATAGCACGACCCCCCCCCCCCACATCGGAAACTCCGATATTTCTTCTGTCAGTCCACCATGAGGGTATGTCCAAACAATAAGGCCCACCATCACTCGGCAGGAGGCATGTCAAAGCCACCCCGGGCAGGACTTTGGATATCTCATTATCCAGGACGTGGGCGTAACCTTCTTTTTCCAGAGAAGGTTAGGGAGTTAGTGGCCTGTTTTTACCTGTCGTCACCGAACCTCCTCCCCAGGTTGACGACTTGCGAAGTGTTCCTTAAAAGGATACTGGAGGCCCCCCTGATTCCTTTAACCGAAGACGGCCCTCGGTCACCCGGTGCTTGCAGCATTAGCGGATATGTCACGTGTCAGTTTACCTCTTGCCCAAGGAGGATGGAACACGTTTTTGGTCAAACTCAGCCCCTTCAGGAGGATTGGCCGTAAGACGGCCCTTCTTTCAAGAGTGGAGGCTCACGCACCGCTATGCCTTCGTGACCCTTGCACATATGCTTTAATCGCTCCCCGGATAATCTTTTTTCTTGTGCCATGTCTTTTCAGTAGTGGCATGATCGTTAGACCACCCTAAATATCATTCGCTTTTTCTTCCCCCTCATAGGATCTGAAGCTGTTGCAAGGTCCCCTTTCAACTCCTAAATTAAAGGGGAACTTAGACTCTGCCCATTCTTTTCTTCTTCATTAGGCTTCTTTAAAGACCTTCTGCAATCGCCACCTTGCTTTCCCAAACAATGGAACGATACTTTTTCGGCCCCCTCTCAGACTCAGCTGTCTTGCTCCCCCCTCGCCCTGTCTCCATCGCTAGCCCCCAGCGTTGTGGATGTATGCCAGTGGTATTGCAGCATTGTTTCTTTAATACTCTTCCTGTCTCCAGCGGCTCAGACGGTGGCGCTTTTCCTTGGATTTTCTCTCGTCTGGCAAGGATGTTTCTTGTGTTCCGAGACTACACCTAGCGGCCGGTTGATGTCTCTATTCTTTCGCCCCCCCTTTTTTTCCCATTTTTTGCTGACGGGCAATAATCATTCTAGCCTTTTAAAATACCCCCTTTGAGCGGCCCATGGTTTACGGACGCTTTCTTACGGAACTCGGCCGGCTGGCGAACGCTCGTTCTGCGCTTTTCCGGCGTCGTTTCCTCTTTCCCCTCCCAGCGGTTCCGCTTGCTTTGACCGTTCAGGTGAAACGTTGGTCTCGATCGCTAGAGTGCTAGGTTTCTAATGTGTGCTCTTTGTGTGTAGAGCTCGCAGATTCTCCGCGGCTTATTCCCTCCTGCGGTCATTCATGCCCCGTCGTCTCCCCTTTGTGGCACATATCACGGGCTTTCCCCCCTCACTGAAGTTTTTTTTTGAAGCAACCCCTCCTGAGCGAGAAGCCCCCCGGGGAGTGACGACGACGGCGCGCGTGTTTCTCTACCTGCCTATCAAGCCGCCTCTGCGGTATTTCCTTAGTTTAATTACCCTCTTTTAGGAGCCCTCTGATTACGGATGAGGGGGGGGGGTGGTGGTTTGTAGATTACCTTTTTCTCGAGTCACCGTTTTTCCCCCGTTCCTTCCTAAAACGTGGCGGGTCTTTTCTACCCTGCCTTAGCCCTTACCCCGTGGTTCCAACTGCTCCTGATTATTTTCCCTCTTTTGCTTTCTGCTGGGTGTGTGCTTCGCCAGTCCTAGTCTTGCCTCCGCTGGGCGACTTCCCCCTCCCTTTCTTTCGGAGTGTCCAAGGAATGTGAAAGTTCCCCCTGCGCCGTCTTCTACGATTTCTTTCCGACCGGAGGCCCCCCAGCAACACTGGACCCTCCTCCCCGAAGAGATTCGAATGTTGTCAAATGTGCTTTGACGGGCTTGTGGAATGTGGGCCGAAGCATTTATTATTCCAAGTTTCTTTATTCCTTCCCTCTTTGTTTTTGAGGGGGATTATCCGGGCACGAATGTGCTGTCGGCTATTCCCAATGCTAACCAAGTTCCTCCACAGTTTTTCTCTCTATTCGCCGGGCTTCTTACAATTTTTGGGTTTTCTTTAGGTCGGCCCTTGCCCCGGGGCTAAGCCTAGCGGTGAGCGTTGTAGTTTGCTCCGCTCACAGGTTCCCCCGGCGTAAAAAAGAGGGATGACATTGTTGCTTTTCTCCCTGGTCCTCTTCCGTTCAAGAATCCCCCCCCCTCCACCTTTCCCCTGACACTTGGAAGCATTAGGGCAATTGAAGGGTTCCTGCTTCACCTTTGATTGAGTACGTGGACTTCGGCCTAGCGATTTACTCGAGCGCTTTTCCCTCCCGTCGCTTTTGCTCAAGGTCGTCTGTTCATGCTTCGTAAGTTTTTTGTCAGAGAAGCGGCTCCTTTTTTTCTCGTCACTCTCCCCCGGCATCGTCCTCGCTTCCTTCTCGATGCTCGCACGTGGTCTGCCGTGGATAGGGCCCAGGTATTTCGAGGATTTAATGATATTCATGCCCCGCTCCCTCTCCACTAAGTGTCTTTCCTTGAAGTACCCACCCTCAACGTCTCCCGAGACGACGTTAGAGGAACACACCTTTCCCGACTGCCGGCGGTATTCCAACTCCGAGGACTTTTTCGGCTCCGACTCCCCCGGACGGCCTGCTTTCTCCCCTCTTTTTCCCTCCAGAAGTCTGCCTCGTTCCGGTATCTGGAAGAGTCTCCCCTTGGCCCTTTGCTCTCACCCCCCTCGGTTATCCATTTGCACGCGCTCACGAAGATGGGCCAAAATTTTTCTGTCCACGTCAGGACATCTGTTTCCCCCCTCCGTCCTCAGCGTATGTGTTTTCTCCAGTTCTCTCCCCCCAACACAATTCAGTCTTGCGATTGTGGAAGCCCCTCCTTTCCCTCTTCGCTTCAAGGTTCCTGACCTGCACGAAGCTGACCCGGCCGACCACACAGCCCCCCCTTGGGTCTTGCCTCCGCTCAGTTTTTTCTCGTTCGAGCATCTTTTCGTGAGGTCTGCAGCCACTAGGTCCTGCCCTGGTATACCAAGGCGGGGTGTCTTCCTTTCCCGTGGCATTCGTAGTAAACCCATCTAAAGGTGGCCGCCACTCTAAATTCAGTTTGTCTAGAGTTCTACCTGCGACAACCATTCGCTCTTCCCATTTTTGCACATCTTACTTCTTAGTCCCTCTTTATGCTCTTTCGGTGCCCGTGTTCCCGATTCGCGTCAGTGACTCAGGTTTCTGAATTTGTCATCGAAACGGGTACGCATTGCCTTCTGTGCCTGTGCTCTCTAAGCAGAGCGTCTCGACGATCCCCCGAACGCGTTCGGACCCGGACCTCCTTCTTACCTCGTCGATCTCCTTTTTCACCACCTAAGCGGCAGTAGGCCACGGAGCTATAATGCACCTGTACAAATGCTTCGTGCTCCCACAGTTTTGGTTCCTTTTCTAAACGATCCTGTGGGACTTTTTGCTGTTCGACCAAAGTTTCGCCCCACCCCATGCGCTAGCCTCGCCCCCATTTCCCCTTTTTTTTGCGCCTTTGACGCAACTTTTCCACGTTTCCAGACTTTCCTTTTCCCTTTATCGCTTGGTACCATTCCGGCTAGGGATCATAGAGCGAGTTCTTTAGATACACCTCCCTTTGTCAGTGGGACTCTAGACTTCATACTCCCTAGGATTGGGATCGGTCTTGCCCATCCCTCGCTTTTGTGGAACATCGGTCGATCGGCGTCTTCCGCATTTCGTAGCCCATTACGTCGGCCCCCGATTGGTTGGACCTGCTCACGGCTTAGCACCGCGTCTGACGCCTACCGCCCTATGACGATTTAGTCCCTATTTTTTCGATTAGTCCCCCTCAAACGCCCGCTCCTCGCTTTGATTTTCAGATCCCGACCTTTCTCTCCCTTCCTCCCTTCGCCAGTCCCGCACATCCACGTCGCCCACCCCCCTTCCGCACACCCAGACCCCGAGGATATACCCAGCCGCAGTGCCCCCAGTCCGTTGCCCCCCTCCCACCAAAACCTGGTTCACCTAATTACCTTTTCTGAAACTCGCGGTGTGCGCCTCCTGTCCCCCTTTTACTTTCTTTTCTCGGCCCGAGTCCCTGAATTTCCCTTTCAGCAGGCTCAAACATCATGCGGCCCCGCCGCTAGTAACTTTTATTGCCGTTAGTGCGGGCTACCTCCACCGATTCTGGCTCTGGCTTCCTCGGTTTCCCTTGCGGTCAGTCACAGGTCCCTGAGCGCGCCATCTAGAAAGTCGTTTTCGTTAAAAACGCCTGGCGGGATCACCCGTCTGCCGGCTGCCTCGTTTGCTCTCTTTTTTTTTGTTTTGGTAGTTCATATTGTTTGTGAGATTTCGTCGTGACTGAGGACTCCAAAGATTAATCCCCACCTGACACCCACCTTCCCTCCCCCTCCCTGCTCCCCCTTTTTTTTGCCTCCTTTTTTTTCAATTTCCCCCGGGTCAGTTATAGCTTCCAAGCCGTGCGATGTTAGCAAGTTATTTTCCCCCGGAATAGTTCATAAGGCCAATGACATTTCCCGCCGCCCTCTCAAGAGTCTTCCCCTGATTTTCTAGGGGAGCTGGCCCTGATAACTTTCTGCGACGGTGACCTCGCTTTAAGTTAAGAAATCCCTTCCTATTTTCCCAAGGTCTTTGTTTGTCGTTCCCCCCCAGCCCAGATCCCCAAACAAATACCCCAATCGATCGTCGTCAACCCCCCCGAAAATACTCGAGTCAGAGGATCCTTGTTCCCCCTTTTTGCCTGACCACGTTTGGCCGTCTTTTGCGCCTGTCCTCTTGAATTTCTAACGGAAGTTTTTTTCCGTCGAGGAGTTTCTGTTGCAAGGATATTTTCCAACGAGATTTTAATTCTGTTTCAGGCTGGAGCCCCCCACGCCCACGTTCTTTTTTTTTTTTTAGTGAAATAGTAAGATTCCCCATCAATGTTAGGTGTCGCTTGAATCGATGAATTCCTTTGGATGGCAAACTCTCGATGCAACTCGTATTGGTCCGCCGATAAAGTCCACCCGGTGTTGTCATTTTGAGATGGACTTTCTTATAGTTCCCGCAGGTCTAGAAGAACAGTTTTTTCCTGTTCTCCCTGGATGTTTTTTTCCCTTCGCCACGGGGCCCCAGTTTGGTCCCCTTCCCCCTTTCTCTCTCCTCCTCCTCGTTTGGGCTGTTGTTCTCTTTTCCGGCATCGCCACCGGTCTCCCCCGTGGCCTCTGCGTTTCCCAAGTTTTCTACCGGAAACCCCTTGCGCAAATGGCTTTTTTGACGGTGCGGTGCCTCATCCTCAGCACTTTTGCACCTTTGTTTACCTTTATCTTTTTCCGCCCCCTACCCCTCCTCCCTCTTTGTTGCCTTTTGAGTTTAACCGCGTTCCCTGGCACTCAGTTTCACAACCACCTGGCCTCATTTATTGATTTTCTCATGCGACTGCTTTTTTGGCCCTTTGTCCGCCCCCACCACCCCAGCCCCTGAGCGTCGAATATCCCCCGCACCACGGTACTCTTTCCAGCCCCGCGCACTACGAGATGAAGCTCGAAACGTCGTGTGTCCTGAAGTCCCCATTTCATAAACAGACTTCCACCTTGGCTCCCGCCGACAAAGGGCCTTTCGAGTATTCTGGCGCCTGGCGGTCGATTATTTCGCAAGGTTCTTTCTGACCCCACGTGACGAACCCCAATCGTGGTCGGACGTTGCAAGAGGTAGAAATTATTTGAGCCCTGCAGTCAACTTGCCCACCCTCGTCTCATCTGGGTGGCCAACCCCTCCTTACGTTTTCCCATATTCGTCTACGACTCAGGTGGCGGGCACTGGTTTTTGGTGCCAACTAGATGCGCCCTCTCCCGTTCCGACCACGTCCTCCCTCCCCCTGTTGAGCCTCCGAGCATTCTTTGGCTGCTCTAAACCCCAGTGGACGACCCTATTTTTTTTTCCTTCTGGACATAGTTGTCGTGCGATTTTTCTCTTCGTTTTCATTCCCTACGTCGTGTCCTTTCTAGTTGACGACCCCAAAGCCCACTCCTATCAAACGCTTACGGGCCCGGACCTTCGGGTGTCCCCTCCTCTTCTCTTGATAAAGAGAACTCCGAAGCTCTCAGTCTTGGGTACAGAATTGCTCTTTTCCCAGGCCCCCCTCATGCGCAGTTCCAGACGCCCTTCTCCATTATGTTTGCATTTTTTTTAACCGCTACACTTTTCCTTCCCCTTCGAAGAGAGACTCCTACATGATTGCTTTCTGATGTCCCCTTGCAAATAAATTCTGCACCTGCCTCTCCGGTACCAGATATCCCTGCAGGAGGACCTCCTTTTCAGGTGCTGGACGCCTCTTCGCCAAATTTTTTTTCCCCGCGTTTCTGTGCTCGCCCAATTTTTTGTTTTTTCCCTGCAGCCGAAGTCCTTTCGTGCGGTTTATTTTTAGTCCTATGGTAGAGGCGTCTTTTTCTTTGCGGCATTGGAAGTGTTGCGTGCCTTGTGCTTGCCCTACTTTTCGACCGGCGTCTTTATACACATGGTTTGCGGTGTCTCGAATCCATCACCCGTATCTTCATGGATATCCCGCCCAAATCTCCCGTTTCTCGACCCACCTCCCTCACCAGACCTTTCCCATCTGCCGCTGTTTGTAGCCTGGTCACATGATCCGGTCCTCCCTGCAAGTGTTCCGCACGGCCTCGTCCGCGGCGGCCCCCGGGTCTTAGCCGACGCCCTGCGTGTTGCCTCCTATATCCAGCGAGGTGTCTGCAAAAATCCAAAATCCCCCCCACTCGTCTAGCTTTGATATAGCTTTGTAAGGTCGTGGATTACTGCATGCAAGGACGATAGATGAATTTAGCTAACTTTTTTCCGTCGATTAAGGTCCGGTCGTCGTGGGAACTAAAGTTAGGTTGAGCGTTTTTTTACGATCAGGATTGTACCCCATCTGTCACCCCCAGTCTTCGGGGGGCCAACTGATCGTCCGTTTCAAGCTGGAGCATTTTTTTCCTTTTCTTTCATTTCTTTATATTGTATCTCTAGTTCCTTTCCCTTGCCGCCTTCGGGAAAGGTTGGTCCAACCCTTTTTTCACGTGCCGAACTTCTTTCGGGCCTTGAACCAAGCGTGGCTTATTCCTCTCTTACTCCTTGCTTATTCGAGCACATGACTCTCAAAGTAGTTTGCCCTTTGTTTTTGACATCCTGGCATTGATCTTACGTCTGCAATTGGCATTGGCCCGTCCCGTCCCTATCAGTCGACGTAACCTTAAGATCCTCCCCTCTACCAATCGTGTTCGCCGGTTAAGAACCCTTCCTAAAATCCGGGGCGCGATCCTTATTTAGTCAGCTGTTTTGCTTAGTTTCTAACGAATATGAGGACCTTTTTCCTGAGAAAACTTTCAACCTGGGATCCCTTACCCCTACTTCCCTTGTTCTTCGGACTTAGACGACTTTTTCTAGCCAGAGACCCTTGAGCCCGAGCCAAGGCTTTGGTTTGTCGCCACTTTTCTACGCTATGTGCGGCAATTGGTTCCTTCTTAGCGCCCCTCCCGACGGAGCCCGTTCTTTTCTTTTCCTTGGTTATCATTTATATAGACGGTCACGTTGAGTTTTGTGTTTTGCGAGCCACTTACCTAAACTCCCCGGAACGTTGCACGCTCCAGTACCCTTGTCTGCTTTTCTTCCTTGATTTTGTTTTCATTACTTCTTGCTGGCGCTCTGCGGCCTCTTATTCAGTTGCCTCCTGTTTGTTTAAATATGAGAGCTTCCCCTTGGTTTTTACGCTTAATTAATACTTTTTCCACTCGGCAGCGACTTAGAGCGTTTTCTTCGCTGCCGTCGTCGCGCCGTGACGGGTTTTTCCGTGAACTGTGGTGACTTCTGCAGGTTGCCCCTTTGTTTGTCTCTCTCTCTCGTGTTCTCTTGTCTGCTCCGTGTTTTCTTTCGGTTTACTTTAGACCGCGTTGTGCCTCGGTTTTTCATTATTGCAAGGAGTGTCGAACCTTGGTCCCCTTTTTCCCCCCTGCCGATAACGCCGAGTGCGAGTTCTTTTCAGATACTTGCTCCGTCGATTGGAGTGCTCATGACTGTCCTTTCGTTCTTCGCCTGCCTATCCCAGCCTCCCCCCCTTGATTACGAATTTTAGGTGCGGCATTTGAGAGCCTGACACTTTTTGGAGCCAATAGAGGACTCAGTCCTTCTGCTGTCGTGCCCTGTTACACACGTTTGATTTTTCGTATTCTCAGAACGTAATTTCCCCCAGCCCTACAGGTTAACTATTTCGGTGATGCGTGTCAGTACCCATCCACACTCTTCTCTTACGCTCCCTTCTCTTTTCCTCCCGTTTTCGCGTGAGCAAACGGCCCAGTGCAGATTCAGGCAGCGCCTCGGACCGACCGGACTCCCCAATTTCCCTTCAGATCTCCCCCCTTTTCATGTCCCCTTGTGAGGCGGGATTTTGGAATAGTTCCGACCGCACATACTTGGTAGAAATCCTCTTTTTTATATCAACTGTGACTATTAGGGCAACGAATGTGCTGGTAATTAAACTCAAGTCCCCCCTGTGTCTTCTTTTCCTCTTCTTGATTCTATTTTTTTCTTTCTCTGTCTAGTTTTCCCCGGCCCTCTGGAGTCCATGGTGATTTTCTTTTCATTTATGCCCGCGAAATTGACCCGGACTTTGATCAAACTCGGATGAGCCCCCCCTTCCTGTTGTGAGATCACTGCTCTGACCCGTCTTCCAGCCCCCCCATCCTCCCCATCCAAGTTCCTGACCTTGTTTTCGTCGTTTGTCGATAACCTTTTTGAAGTTTGTGCAGCCATTTTCACGTGTTGAAGAGGTTTTTCCTATAGATTCCTCTATCAGCTTGCCTCCATTCAGTGTTTTTTTGCTCAAATTTTTGCTTTAGAAGTTGCAATCCCGTCAGGGAGATAGAACACGCGCGCCAGTTTTTCTTCCCTTTTTCTCCACCTTATCGTCTCGCTTCTCTGTATTCCTTTTTATCCATTCGCACGTGTGTAAGCCCTTTTTATATCCGGAGTTCCTACTTGAATGTGAACGCAGCTGCTCTGTCCCTTTCCAAGTCCCCTTTCCTAGCCTTACCCCCAATCCACTAACCTCTCCCCGATCAATTCGTTCCCCCCGACACCAAAACCAGGGTACCTTGTTCCCGCCACTGTTGACCTCCCACTCCTGCCTCGGCCACTTTTTGCGTTCATTCGACAGTTTTAATCCGGGCTCTCGTCCCTGCAGACTTCTTTAGATTCTCCACAGTGGCCGCTCTCCTCTGAACTCTTTTGACCCCCTCCATTCTTGTCCACTTTCTTCACAACGCAAGATTTGGGCAACCTTTGTGTTCCGCAATCCGTCCGAAGTGTAGGATTGCCCCCGTTGAGGCGGGGTACTATTAAACCACAAAAAATCATCCTTCTCGCTCCTCACATGCCACTGGCTGGAGCCCTTTTCCCTCAATTCTGCCACCATTCCATCTCAGCTTTCCCTTCCCCCCGTTCACAGCCCCAACTGGGCTTCGAGTCCCAGGGTCCGAGATAGACACTGACCGCAGACGTCTTTTTCCATGGACTTTGTGGCCCTCTTGTCTAGTAATAGTATTAGTTTCAACCCTTTTTTTTGGGAGTCCGACTCCTAACTTACTTTGTCTTTTCTTGGAGTTTAACGAGCCAATCTCTTTCCCCTGTTATCCTATTTACTTCTGTCTTCGCTTGATCCCGCGTAGGAAGGCAATCCCTCTTGCAAGTTCACCTTTCCCGGATGTCCTGAAAAAGGTTGCGCTCTCTCGCCTCTTTCTGGTGCATTTTTTATTCTGCGTGGTTGGACGTCCCGTCGTTCTCCAAGCCTGGCGAATCTTACGTGTCCCTCGTCCTTTAGGTTTCCCCCCCCACCTTTCACCTTTTCCTCTTCCTGGCATTTTTTCATCCTCAACGTCCCTTTTTTCTGCACACCTTACCTTTCGTACGCTTTTTTCTCACGCCTGACGGTCCCCAAGCGTGGCCCACCCTTTTCCTATCCTTCCACCAATGGCGTTCCTACGACTTTTTCCCACCCATTCGCAGCAGTATTGATTTTTAAAAACTTGAGAGTTGTGGTTGTGATTGGGGGGGTGGTGGGGGTTGTTTTGGGTTTGGGTGCGGGGGGGGGGGTTGCGGGGGTTTTGTTCCGGGGTAGCATGCCCTATAGAAAGTTTCTCATGCGTAGCTCACCTCCATTTCTTTCCGTGGGACGTACGCATCTCTCTCGCCGAGGTCGGTCTTTTTTTCTTCTTTTTTCATTGTTTCTACTCCCCGGTTTTCCTGTGGTGGAGAATCCATTTTCGGCCTATGTGATTCTCCTATTCGCTCCCGGCTCGACCGCACCTGCTTCACATCAGCCCCCGATGAGAAGGTCGAATTTTGGCTTTTTTTTCCTCCCGTTTCCATTCGTTGCGCCGTCTCCACTCTTTTGAGATTTCACTTGCTCTCACCGATTCCACTGGTCAAGGTACCTATCCTGGGAAGGCGACCTCCCGTCCCTTCCCCAGCCTAAGAACCAGAAAGTGATGAACGACAAAGAACCGCCCCCCCTTTTACCTTGCTCGTTTGCTTCAAACACCTGGGCATTCCCCCTTCCATTTCCCAGTTTTCTCCACGTAAAGAAAATTTACGACGACATGTATCTATTTTTTTCTTAGGCCAGGCACTTCTCTTTTTCCGATGATTTTTTTTCAACCCGCCCCCTCCATTTATTCCTCTTAGTCTTTCCCAAGTTTACCCACAATTTGATTCGCTTTTTGCCCCTGCACTGATGGTGGACGTTTATCTAGGCAATGCGTTCCACTTCGTTCTCCCGGACAACGGCAGGTAAGCCCCCATAAACATTAGCGTCTATTCCTCCCATAGCATCGGCGGATCCCCTGCTTTGCTTGTTCTGTACCTTTTGGCTCTGGATTGCGTTTTCTTCGTCAAATTGAAGTCCCCGGGATCTTTTTCTTCTGATTGTCCCCTTTCAGGACCCGCCTGCCCCGATGTCCCTCCCCTCACCCTCTCCCCCCATGTGTCCGAGCACGGTCGCCCTGATTTCTTAACGCTTTCCATGTGTCTTATCGGCTCGGTTCGTCCCCCTTCGTTCGAGACTGCCCTCATTTTGCAGCTAGTTTCCTCCCCTTCATGCTTCCCTCCGCGCGTCCTCTCTTTGACTAAGATGTTCTCGGGATTTGTTTAACCCAACTCTCTGTTGCCACTTGGTGAATGTGCTCTTAGCATCCATTACTGCCAAGCTTCCCCCTCCCTCGCCGTATCCACCCTCTTTTTTGTTCACAATGGAGCACTAATCGACGCCCGATCACACACTACCCCCAGGATTTTTTGCGCGCGATGCCCCTTTTTTTGGTTACCCTGGGACGAGTTGAGGGTTCAAACCACAAGTCCGCTGATAAGGATGTCGCAAGATCGGTATTTAGATTTTTCGCGTTTGAGTTCACTTCTCTATGGCTTCACTACTAACTTCACCGGATGGCGAAACGAGGAACAGATGGGTAGAAATGCAAGTCCCTCATTATTGCCCAAGAATTTTTCTTAGGTTTTGCCCACTCCCTTGAAATTTAATACTAGAATTCTTTTAACTCGCCGTCTCTCCACCACCAAGCGCGGGATTTCCACCCTGCCCCCTTACGTGAATGTGGGACGACTTATCTAATTCTGGCAGCCTCCCTTTATTTGCTGACGAAAGTTTAGGTAACACCAACATAGCAAGGTCCCCTGGAGAGTTTTCTTGTTA
>Ga0179593_1565612_pt1 | contig 13485 bp, 10 predicted proteins | sample CZODoug2_1_08_16_FD_185931 | JGI IMG/M metagenome (GOLD analysis project Ga0179593, IMG submission 185931) | Vadose zone soil fungal communities from Angelo Coast Range Reserve, California, USA - CZODoug2_1_08_16fungal (PacBio error correction) | ecosystem: Environmental > Terrestrial > Soil >... | reverse complement strand
GTTTTCTTTCTCCCTTCTCCCTGGTCTGAGAGAGGATGCGCGCAACTTTCCCGGTGATGTATTCGACCACCGTTCCTTCCTCTTTCCATACCGTTATGTCTCCTGAGCTCGCCTTCCCCTCCCTTCCCTTCTCTTTTTTCAAGAGAGCGAGAGCCGATCTTCCCTTTCGTGAAAAAAAAGCGATCATCCGCAGGCCCTTTCTCTTTTAGAAGGAACCACCCCTTCAATATACTTTGAGGTGTCCCTTCTTTCCCCTCCATTTACGAACATTTTTAGCACCCCTTTTCTTTCCCCCCCCATAGCGCAAGCGCCCGTCTGACTTTTTTCTTCTTGGAGAACAGGGCAAGGCTGTTCGCTTCCCCCTCTGGAGATCTAAGGGCAACAGTTTCCCCCTTTTTTCCCCCCCCTTTCTATAGAACGACGCGTTCTTTTTTTTCCTTGTGTTGACAGGCGAAAGACGCTGATTTTTTTTTCTGTAGTGACTCCTTTTGAGTGGCTCCGTTTTCTTTCACTACTCCCCTTCATCGGAGGTGCAGAGCACCCTTTCCTTTAATTAATCCGTTTCATTTTTTTCAAAGAAATGTCCGGCCTTCTCGTTCCATAACGGCGTTCGGCGTAGAGTCGCACTTTTTCTTTCCATAAATAGTCGAATCTCTTTTTTTTTTTTTCGCTCGTGTTTGGCCGCCGTTTCCTTCGGGCACCACCTCTGATCTTTTCCTTTTCTGAATTCAAATGATTTTTTTTCCCCCCTCTCCAGGGGTCTCCGGCTTCCCCCCCTCGCGGGTATCGAGTAAACCATCTGAGGTTTAAGGGGTGCCCCTTTCCTCTAAAGTTGAGTTCCCCTCTCCCATCTAGAATCCTTTTTCTTGGTGTTGAGATTGGCACCCAGACTCCCCTGGAGGAGCACCACCCTTCCTCTTAAAGAACGCCTTTTCCCAGAATTTAATAGTCCCCCCTCCCCGTAAGATAGGAAGGTCGCCCCCGAAGAGGATAGCTTATTTTTCTCTCGGAGATGTTGCTTTGCTCTCCTCGCGGTTGCCGCCCTTTTCCTCCTTCGCGCAGGTGAGCACTTTTTCCCTTGAAGCATCGACTCTCTTTCCTTTTTTCGCCTTGGAGAGTGAGGTCCTCGGTACAGCGAGGTTCGATAACTCCTCTTTTTCGAGGTCACGGACTATCCCTGGGGAAGCGGGGGGGTTTTTTTTTTGGGGGGGGGTGTTTCCCCCGCGGACGGTCCTCTCTCTCTCTTTTCCCTTCGCTCCCCCGCTTTGACACAGGAAATCCCCTCCCTTCCCCCTCCGAAGGGTAGTGGTCGCTGGACTTTCCTCTTCCCCATGACTTAAGACGATTTTCCCCTTTGATATCTGTGCCCTATCTCTCCTTCTGCTTGCGGAGAAGCCGGAGAAATTCGCCCCCCCTTTCTTGAAGAGAATTCGCGATGGCATTGCCCCTCTTTCTCCCCTCGCAGGATTCGCGGCAAATCGGTTTTTTTCCCCCCCCTCAAAGGGGACATCCTCAGGAATCCTCTCCGTTTTCCTCTCACTACGAACCATCGCGTCTTCCCCTTTTTTCCCTTACCAGCTGGTCGGCTACTTTTTTCCTCCCATGCAAGATGAGCTGATGAGCGGTTTTCCTCCGAGAACCTTTTACGCAAGGTATCGGTTCCGCTCTTTTTCTCTATGTGATTCTGGACGAGCGTCTTTCGTCTCGTTCGGCGATCGAGATGTCTCCCTCCGAAGGAAAGTAGTTGATCCCGTTTCCCTCCATGGGGGGATTTCTTTCCCCCGGGCCTTCCCCCGAGTAGTTGAGGACCCTCTTTCCTTCGATCGTAGATGAAAACCCTCAGCTTTCTCGAAAAATCCGGACGATCCGTCCCTTTCTGAATTTGGGGCGCTCTCCCTCTTTTTTTCCTGCTTTCGCGAATGTACATCCCGTATTTTTCCTTCCTCCCTTCCCAAGGGATTGCTGATGGTCCCCCCTTTTTTCTTTCACGAGGATAGGGAGAAACCCGCTTTTTATAAGATCTCGAGTGGGTCCATCCTCTGTTCTCTTCCTCCCCCGGGGGGGGTTTGAGAGAGTATTTTCTCCCCCCCTTGAGGAGACCTGTCTCGTAGAAGATTAAGACCGGAAGGCCCTCAGCAAGCCTTCCTTGTGCGCGGTAGAGAAGCGACTGTCTTTTCCTTCCGCCATGCTGACGGCCTGCCGGTCTTCTCGCCCACAAATTCCCCAAGTCTGGCTTTCTGTCCCTTCTTTTTTTTTTTTTTTGGGTGCCCTCCTTATAGGACAGATTGAGGGTGCATTTTTTTCCTTATACGAGGAATTGTCTTTCCTCTCCCCTCTCAGTTGAGTCTTTCACATAGCCAAACGATCCACTCTTCTCTTCGAGGATGAAGTGCTCTTTCCCCTCCCTCTTTCAGAATCAGCGCCGCTCCTTCCATCATAGAGTCCCGTCTTGAGCTCAGCCGGTTCTCTCTTCCCCTTCAGCAGCGCATTTTTTTTTCTACTGGCAACCGGCGCCGTCTTTTGGAACGAACACACACTCTCCGCGATTTTGATTGACCAGGTCTCTTTCCCTCCCTTTCTTTTTCTGCGAGTGAGTCCCTTGATGTGTCTCTCTCCCCCTCGAAGAAGGAATTTCTTTTTTTTCGTAGGTTCCCTTCCTTTTCAATGACACGAATTATACCTTCTCTTTTTTTTTTTTTTCCCTTCTGCCTCCAGGAAGACGGCGCATCTTCCTTCCCCTAAATCTAGTCGGGGAAGGATCTTTCCTTCCCCAGGGTAATGAAGAAAAATTTCTTTTCCCGCGAACCCCGACCATTCGGTCTGTTCTTTCCCTTTTGGAAGTGAGTTCCGGTGGAATCCTTTTCTCCCCATTAGGGGGAGCCTCCCTTTTCAAGATGGGGAAAGAGTCACCCTCCACTCCTGTCATTCCTCTCTTCTCCTTTCTGAGAATTATCGACCTCGCTTCTTTTTTCCCCTAAGAGAAAAGGCCCTTTTTCTCCGATTGTAGAAGAGTCACCTTCGATCACATCCTTCTCTGAAAAACGGGCTCCGCACCCTCCCCTCCGCAAGCGATATATCAAGCCCCCTTTCTTATTTTCACAGTACTCTCATCTCCTTTCTCCCACGGAAGGAGCTTTCCTTTTTTTTTCCTATTAAAAGTCGGGGTCTTTGCGGTCTCCTTCTCTGCAAGACCGGATGGCGGGTTTTATTCTCCACCCCCCGGGTTTCCGATATGTTTTAGGAGAAACTTTTTATCCCTTGGAACCCTCCTTCTTTTCTGGTTATAGCGCGACTACCTTTTTAACATGAACACAGGAGCCCTCCTCCCGTTCTGCCTCTCCCCCAGAAAACTGGGAACCCCTTTCCCGTAATAGGTGGGGCCGGCGTTTTCCCTGGAGGGAAAACACTTCTAGACGTCAGTCGGCCCGTCTTGCCCGGTCAGAACGGTGTCTTTCCGCCGTTTATAGCTGCTTTGAAATGAGGTTACCGTCTCCTTTGAAATCGATTCCACCCCTCTTCCTTAGGTTGCGCTCCCACAATGTGAACCGGAAGCTTTTCTCTCCCTCCCAATAAGAGTAGAGTCCCCCGCGTTCACTATGTCATTCGTCTTTTCTCCCCCCCTTTCCACTTCCATGCAGTATCGAGGAGGCTACTTCCTTCTCTTTCCTAAGGAAATCTCCATCTTGTCCCCTTTTTTGTTCGAACGGATCACTGATCAAGCCTTCCCCCCTGGCAGTGGGCGCTCTCCTTCTGGGACGAGAGAAAACACCTTTTTTCCTCCCCCCTTGTTAGGAAAATGAGGATTTCTTTTAGAAGAAATATTCGACTCCCCTTTAGCTTTTAAGTTCTCGATCTTCGTTCATGTCCCTTTTTCCGGCGGGATGCGCTCTTTTTTTCCTCTCTTTCCGATATTGAAATTATCGTTCCCCCTCTGTCTTCTTCCAGGTCTCTTCTTCTCTCTTCCCTGATGATATGGAAGAAGTTATGAGGCCCTTTTTTCCTCCCCGCAACCTTTTTTTCGAAGAATTGTCCTATCCCCTCGATCATGTACCCGCTCTTCTTTTCCATTCATAAATCCCTTTTCTCTCCCCCCCTCATAATAAGTGGTGTTTGTTGATCCTATGGATGACAGATCCCCCTCTCTCCCGGTGACGAGGATGCTCCCTCTAGACATGCATTTTTTTTCCTCTTCTGAAAAAAGTTTAACGGCCCTTTTCTCTGCTATAGAGAAGGAGATAGCTTCCCGATCGCAAAGGGGCTCTTCCCATAGAGAGAGAGACGGATCGCTTCCAAAAAAGCTTTGAACACTACCTGCAGCCCTTCCCGTCCAACGAGAACCTTCCCCCGTCGAATTTCCCCAGACGCCCCTCATTGAACCTTTTGCACAATTACTATTTTTCCCCTCGCCCGCCGTCGAGCAGGGCTTTTCGAAAGGGCAAGGCTTTCCTTCAAGTGATTCCTCATCCCCCCTTCCCCAATTTATGGAGAAGACGCGTATTTCCCTGTGTTGCAAGGCGAACTCTCTTAGGAAAGAATGTCCCCGCTAGGAGTGAGGCTTTACGTTTTCTTTCCCCTCCCATTGTAGAGTGCGCGCATTCCATAGTGCGAATAATACCTTTTTTACCCTACTGTCAACGCGGTCCCTTTCCGCTTTCCACTGTTTTGGAGCGGGCGGGATCTTTGCGTTGTACCGGGAAATACCATCTTTTCGGGATAGATCGTGTTTGTCCTCCGTAGTTTGGGTTTTGGGGGGGTCCCCTTCCCCCCACATATGAACATCTTTTGCCCCCTTTTTTAAATTCAAAATGATGCAAACGCTACAGGGTTTCCCCCCCTTTTGTCCGTGTCCCTGCCTGATTCCCTTCCCAGAAAAAGTGGGAGGATCTTCCCTTTCCCTTTCTATAAAGTTTGAGGTCTCGAAAATATCTTGTTTCCTTTGAGTTCCCCCAAGAAGGTATGCTTTCCTCTATAAGCCCCCCGAAATACCTAGTTTCCCCCTGAAGATAAGGCTAAAATGACTCCGAGGATCTCTAGATTAGTTTCCCCTCCCCCTTCGATGTTGTTCTGCGACGTCGCTTTTCCCCCCTTTGAGAGACCGGTTTCTTTCGAATGTCGTTTGTTAAGCTAGACATAGTCAGCTTCCAGCAGGAGCCGTTGGTCTTTCTTTTCTTTTCCCGAGAGTGTTTAGATAACTCCCCTCTTTTCGCCGAGGTAATAGGTACTCCAAGGAGGGTTTTTTGGTATCTCTCTTGTAAAAGAGTACTATCTCTCTCTTCTTAATTCGGAGAGAGATTATTCCACTTCCAAGAAATTAGGATTCACCTGACGAAGAGTTAGGGGTAGCTTTCCTCCCCTTTTTCCTCAAAGGACATTCAACGAGAAAGAATACTCTTATGGGAGCCCTTTTTGGGAGGGCGTCCTTTTAGATCATCCAAACAGAGTCGTTTCTTTCGAGATGTTTGAGGACAGGGACCCTCCTCCCTCGCAACGAGTCCTTCTTTTTTTTTCTTTTTTCCAACATTCCTGAAAACGAACTCCCGGACTCTCGCTTGATGCAGATCTTTTTCCTTTTCCCTAAAATCGGGAGTCTGCGGGAAGACTCCTTCGAGGAGACGTGGAAGGATAACTATTTGAAGATGCGATTTTCTTTTGGGGCAAATGAGAAAAGGCCTTCCCGGGAGAGGGAAACCTATGCCCTTAGCGATCCCTGCCGAGCTTTAGTAAGAGCCCTTCATGTCGAGAAACTTTTCATCCTCCGCCTGGAAAGGAAGGGGAGAGCTCTTTTCGTGAGGGGAAGCACCTGGAAATGACTTCTTTCCGGAGAACAGGAGGGGAGACACCTAGAAGAAAGTCTCTCTTCGTTAGCCTGCAACCCCTCTCTCCGATGAAGGAGGACTCCCCAGGAAGAGCGCCCGGCCTGAAAGGGGGGGGCGATCGACAGGCAGGTCCAAAGCATTGCGCGACCCTCCCTCCGACTTTCTCGGATTTTTTCAAAAGGGCTTGCTGTTCTTCTCTTCTAAGAGGATCCCCCGCTGGGTATCGCGCTGGGTTTTTCCCCCCATAGCCGTAATCTCTCTTTTTTTCTTTTTTGAGAGAGATAACCGCTCTTTTTTTCAGCGCGGATATTTTTGCGCAGATCCTCGTAGACCTTTTCTCCCGAAATGCTGGGGCCGCAGCACCCCCTTTTTCTTTCTTTTCCGAGAAGGAAGGGATGTCTTTCTTCCGCAATTGCGTTCGTCCCCTAGGAGCACCCCCTTCCCCTCCCCTGGCTTGCGGATAGTACAGGATTTTCCTTATAGGCGATATGAGGGGTTTTTTTTCTGGCAGCGGATCCGCTTCTGTCCCCCAAGCTCTTTCCTTTCTGTCAGTCCTGCCCAAACCGATCCACGGCTTATGAAGTGATCGCATTCTTCGGGATGCAGCTGTTACGCCTCAGTTTCGTCTCAATTTCCTTTTTTTTCCTAGCGTAAGATAAAGGTTCTTAGAGTAAGGAAGTTGCTTTCGCTTGGACAACCCTTTCTTATAGGGAATATTTACACTTCGAAGTAGCAGGACCTTTCCCCTTCCACAACCCCCAAGACCGTCTGCCCCGATGGTAGCTATTTCCAGAAGAGCAGCTTTCCTTTTTCGTACACTTTGATGTGGCGTCCCCCCCCCAACCGATGCCTTTGCGGGTCGAGATTCAATGCAATAGCGACTCGCTGTTGGCTCTCAAACCTCCGGAGCCTTTTTCCCGAGAAGGAGCGAGCTCCCCCCTTTGCACAGATGTCGGAATAGCTTTAAGGCAGTGTTACTTTCCCCCTTACCCGCGCAGGCCAGCGACAACGCCCTCTTTTTCCCTTTCGACCTCTTTTCCGTGGCATACTCGCCGACGCTTGCGAGATAGAGAGTCTGGTTACAATTGGGCCTTCCCTCCCTTGCTCAATTCGATGAACTCAGCCGCGGGCGACTTTTCTTTCCGAGGGTCCCTCCTTTCCCAACGTCTGTGATCCTCTTCTTTTCGAGCGTCAACAGTCCCCTCCCCTGGCGCATGCAACGTGGCAAAGATCGCCTCCTTTCTTCCCCTCACGCTCGACGATCTTAGTGCGCCTTTTTTCCTTTTCCCTTCAGCTTAGATTGGCCTCTTTGAGGTGGACTATTATTTTTTTCTTACGCGAGGAGTTACTTTTTCTCCTCCGGATTGGCGGGTCTTCATCGAAAACCTTTTGATGCCGATAGGAGAACGACAAACGGTTTCTTTTCCCTTCTCTTGCCAATCCACTCGGGTCTGGTTTCTCTCCCGGACCCCACGGAGAACATTGGAATTTTCTTGTATTAATCATTTGACCTTTCACCCAGAAAAAGAGGCCTATTCCGGGGACTAAACTTGTTCCAAAAACGAGTCGAGCCCCGTACTTTTTAGATATGTATGACCTGGGTGGACGTTTAAGCTGACCTTTTCGCCTCGGGCAAAGTGAGGTTACCGTCCCCTCTTTTTTTCATTCCACTCTTTTCCCTTTTCACCTACTAAATGTTTCCCCCTGGACCTTGGTAGACGTGAAATCCCTATGAGTCACTACATGCTTTCCCCTCTTCTTCGTATTTAGAAGGGCAACCCCTGTCATCGCGGAGGCTCTATTTTTTTTTAGGTCCTGTCATGGCGGAAATCTCCCCTTTTCACGGTTAGAACGGTCTCTCCGGGCCGATATGGGAACGAGATACCCTTCCAATGTTAGGAATTGAGGTATTTCTTTATTTTACTTACCTCTTCGACCGAATCTCTCTCTCGATGGCGCAGCGGTTTCTCTAGAAGGTGTTTTCGCTCCCTGCTTCCCTCGGCTCGACGAGCTCTGACATTTTTCTTCTCCTCTGGCCCCCGACGGCAGGCGAGCCTTCCCTTCCATCCAGTATGGAAGGTACCTTTCCCCCTGTGCACGGTCGCGAATTGCGCCCCGTAGCTGGGCAGCGAATCCAGACCCCCCTTTTTCTCACCACCCCCTAGTGGTGTTGTTCGCTTCTCATCTCTAGGTATGATCGAGGATGTTCTCCCTCTTTGCTGTCTTCGACAACCGTTCCCCTGTTCCATAATATCGTCTCTCGAGTCCGCTTCCGCCCTTCCGATCACACACCCTAATGTAAAGAGCGCGCGTCTTTTTTCTGCAAAAAACCGCTCTCAATCCCGCCCCCCCCCTTCCACAGAATACCGCTGCGTTCCCCCCCTAGAAAAGGGAAATATCGTCCCCCTCCCAGCGCATCCATCAATCCCCCCCCCCAATTACTATTTTTTTATCTCGGTCCCCCTTTTCCGTCGCTCCGGGCTTGATCAGGATCCTCTTGATGGGTAGCTTTGTACTTCCACGTACCCTAAAACCTCTTTCCGTGGCCGTGTCCGGTTTTCCCCAGTACAAGCCGATTCTCCGAAGGGAAAGCATGTTCCGCTGAGGGGGTTTACTCTTCAGGGTTCAACATGTATTTTAGGTGGCCTGCGCAACCGAGCCACGTGGAATTAATCCGTTTTCTTTTCCTCACGGTCACGGGCGTTTTTAGCTTAACCTTTCGGATACCCTTGGCTGCCGGCCAATCCCTGAAGGCCTCTCGTGTGTGGCCAGCCGTTTTCTTTCCACATATGACCTATTTTCCTTGTTAAGTTCTGAACTTCCCGGTTATAGGTGTTTCAGGGGTTTTGATCGCGATAAACCAATCCCGCTTGGAGGAGGTTCCCTTTCTCTAACGTTTCTCCGGAGAAATATCGTCTTTTTGCGATGTTACTAAAGCCCCTTTTTTCTCGCGCAAAACTAAGCCGCCAATTGTAATAGTACACCATCCCGGACTCCGGCGTTTCCAGAGATAGCGCCCTAAGATAGGAGATGTTCGCCGGAGATCTTTGACGCCCCCTTTTTTTCTGCCATGTTGCCCCTCCCTTCCCTTTAGGATCGTCTCGAAATCGTATGCGGACCTGTTGGGAGAGTTGTTTTTTTTTTCACCGTTTACAGAGCTGTTTCTCTCCCCTTTTTCCTGAGGTATAGGAATGAGCCCCTGCCACAAGATGTACCCCTCCCGGAATAGGCGCGCTATTCTTCCACAGGACTTTCAAGGCCACGCCTTCTCCTTTCTCTTTCGTGGTAGCTGGACCCTTTTCACCCTGCATTAAAGAGATTCTTGTGCAATATTCTTTCTTCGCGCGTCGGGGCGGGGCTTTAGAAATCTCTCCCCCCCCTCCCTCTGGCATTGAAGAGAGCAGGTCTCCCTCGAAAAGAGCCTCCTAGTTTTCTCCAACCAACTTGGACGAAAATCGCACTTCTTTCTTGAAGATCCTTTCCCTAGGGAGAGGTCGTTCCCCTTCGAAGGAGCAAGTTGTTTCCTTATCCCTGGATGCGCTGCTGCCTTCTTTCTTTTATAAAAGGCTGACGGCTCCCTTTTCTTCGAGAGGTGATTATTGACGTCTTAAGCAGGAGGCTCTTCGTGCTGTCGAGGCACCCTTTCCTCAGGAAAGTCTTTCTGTGCCGACGCGAACCTCCAGAGTCTTCTACCTGCCGAGGATCCGCCCTTTCCTGAAACACTAAGACTTCGCCTTCGAGCGCACTACGATACAGCAGCCTTTTTGCTGAATCTCGCCGAAAGGCCTTTCTTTTTTTCGCGACATTTAAATACAGTCCTTCTTTCTCAAGGGATTGATGCTGGCCCTTCCTTCCCTTAAATCTACGAGATCTGCTGTCCCCCCCCTCGATGGCGTTGGGTCCCCTGTATAATATATTTTCCTCCTTTCTCTCCTATAAACGCTGCGCACCTCCCAGCGCGGAGACCTTCCTTCCCCGTAGAAGCTTCCGATTTTTTTTTGCCAGCAGCACTTGTGCGGGTCGAGAATGGACGGGTTAAAAAGGTTCGTTTGCGGGCCTGCCGGGCGTTCAACGCATGCTTGCGGACCGTCATTGATTTCGCTCGAGTCTGCGATATGAGGTTGCACCGCCTGGCGGGGCAATTCTCACGACCGGGTTTCCGAGCCCCGTATTTCCTTCACAATCCTCCACCCAAAGAATGTACTTTTTCGTGTCGAACCGCTCGATTCACATAGTACCGCTCAGATCACGGCCCCCATAGAGAAGGCCTATTTTCTGCGTAAGAAGGGGTTGCTGCGATGGTCACCAACCGCTTTTCTTTCGGGAATAGGGATATCCAAAGGAGCGTTTTCGGCAAGACCGCTCCGGCGATTTTCGATAGGATCTGCCCTTATGATGTACTGCGATTTCTCGAAACCGATGAAGAAGTTCGTTGCGCGGGTAGCAGGTTCCCTTTCTAGGGAAATGCCCTTTCTCTCCCCCGCTGTGCGAGAGAAGTTCTCCCTCTCAGGAAGGAGAGAGGCGCCCCTTAGTCGGGGATGCGAATCGCTCAGCAGGGTAATTTCCCCTGCAAGGCAACTACCTCATTCGGTCAGCCCTTCGAAGGGCGTGTTGGCTTGAGTTTCTTGGCTAATCGCGCTCCTTACTCGTTTAGAGAGGACGGTTCCCTTTTAGGCAAGCGTCCATTTGCTCATTACGATGCCCTCGGCGTGCGCGGCGACCTTAAAGCGGGTCCCCACGGAGAAGGATGATCACTGTGAGGCAATCCTTAAAATGGCTTCCAAAAGGGCTAGCATCCGCAGACGATCTCTCACGCACAGCGCTTTCCTTCGTGCGCCTGTCAGTATCCGAATTAGTATTGTCCCTCTTGATGTTGGAATATTACCCCGCCGAGTTGGCTGCGAGACCGGGCGGTCTCCGTCCTTTCTCTGAGGACGATTAGGGCGCCCCCTCAAACGGTTCGGCACCTACTCCCACTCGGGGGTTATCCCCGATCAGGCGGGTCCCTTGAAACTGAAACACTCCCGGTTCTGAATCCTTTCTTGAAAACAGGACCACCTCCCGGCAGGGGATAAACCTTCCCCAACACGAGCGAGCCCCTTTTTACAGCGTTTTTCGAATAGTGTATTCGGATCCGCCCGGTTTTTCCGTCGTTTAAGATGACCGTCCTTTGCCGTGAGGTACCGTCGCCATTTTTGATTCCTGAAACGGATTACTTCGCCCCTGTTGAACCCGGACGTAAGCCAAAGCTCGTCACTCCTTGATCATCGCTTTGACTGTCCCACGGCCAGAGTCCGGCGGTACTAGAAATTTTTAGTGTACTTCAGAAATCTCCATCTTTTTTTTTTTTCGCCCGGATCATGATCGGGGAGCCTATGGTTTCTAAAAAAAATAGTAATTGTGCTTTTAAAAATGTTCTGAAGTGAGGGAGGCTCCTCTTCCATAGGAACGATATCCTGTTAGAGGGTTTTCCGCGGTATTTCTGTGGCCGTCGATGAGCGCGGTTTTTCCGATCGGATTAGCGCTTTCGCGATGGTCGATCTTCCTTTTCCAGACGAGATTATGGAAGCCGTCTTGGCCGGGAACGGTGGCGAACTTTCGAAGCATTGCGACCAGCATCTCCCCTTGCAGACAGGACATCTTCTCTTTTCCTCCTTTTTGAGAGAGATGTTGGATGCAGCTGCCCGCTCCCCTCGCGGGATGCGGCCAATGCTGCCCCTTCTTCGAACACCGTTCCCGGCCAGTTCCTCTCCGAGCTGCATGACGCTTTTTTTTCCTAATGTCAAGAGCGCGCGTCGCCGATCGTTTTGGATCCTAAACCACCGCGCTCTCCCTCTTGCGATCGAGACGGAAACCTCGAACAGTCTTTCCAATACCAAAGCCTCCCTCAATTTTTCAACATGTTAGCACAATATCTTTTTCTGCCCGCGCCGTCGAGAAGGGATGATCTTGCCCCGGCTGGTCGCTTGCAATCTTTTCAAGTACATAAAAAAATTTCTAGTAGCCCTGCGCGATGACGCTGGCTGTCCCTCGAAAGCCCGACGGGAAAGCAGTAGTGTCCCTCACGCTGAGTGGGCTTTACGTCCCATTGTAGGAGGTTCCCGAAGGACATTCCCTCCGTTTCACTGGCGACGGTACCCAGTCCGGAGGATCCCCCCTTTCCCGGCGTGATAGGCCTTTTTCGGGGAACGGGCACACCCCGACTGTAACGGGCTCATCTCGTGTTTGGCCGCCGTTAGGACCCGGCCCCCCTATGAATAGTGGTAGGGCCCCAAATGATTAAGGCCGTCTCCGGTGTTCAGGGGGACCCCGAGAGGGCCCACGAGGGGGAGGAGGTTTATACCGTTTGATTTCCCGGCCCCTATAGTGCATTTTTCCGCTTTGTTTGATTCGGACCAGCTTCCAAACTTCGCGGAAGTCCTTCCTGGTCCTAGGCCCCAACCAGCACGAAGACGCCTTTTCCATACCCCTTTTGGACCCTCCTTTTTTTCCTAAGTGGCGCGTTGCGTTTTTCGGCGTATTTGCAGCACCGGTTGGACTTTTTCTCCATGTAGGATTTGACATGGTTGAAGACTAGCCCCTCAGCAGGAGGACGTTTCGGGACCCGCGGCAAGCTTTTTGGATGTTTCGAGAAAGTCGCCCTCTTCTCGGAATGATTCCCTGGCGCGTTGAAGGCTTTCCCCCCCCTCGTCCTCTCTATCGCGACGGATTCGAGAGCGATTATGCCTTTTTTCCCAGGCAACGACCTCCTTTCCTGACCGAAGAGGTCCTTTTTCCCCTTCACGCTTTTTCGGGAATTAACCTTTAACGGATTCGCATCACGACCTCTCTTCGCTCCTTCTGCGGGAGGCGTTTTTCATTCTCCGCCACAGAGTCCTTCTTCCTTTTTTCTTTCCTTGCCCGAGAGAAAGGGATCTGACCCGCGCAAACGATCCTTCCATAGGTTTCGTAGAAAAATCCATCTCTCCCCCTACATTCTCCGCGCGCGGCAGTGAAGATACTTTAATCTCGAAAATAGACGTTTTTTTTTTCCCCGTGGCTTTTCCTTTTCTTTCCTTATAAAGCTTCCTTCTTTTCTTCCTCGGTTGGAAAGAAGTTCACCCGGGCTGAAGCTAAAGTTCTTCTGACGTCGAGATGTGTCCTTTCTTCTTTCCGGGTTGTTTTTTTTTTTTTTTCTCGGTCGGCGAGAGAGCATGTCCAAAATTAATCCGCGAAGAATTCCCCTTTTTTTTCCTCCCCTCTTGAGAAGTCCCCCCCTTCGCGTAGTTGAGAAAATTCCTCTGTCCCTGGAGGCGAATGACAAACCTCCCCTCTTCTCTTATGAATTCGTCTCCTAAATAAGGGACGACCCTCCCTCTTTGATGATGACGCTTGGGGAGACCCTTCTTTTCCTTGAAATCCCGCCTTGCGCGAAAGTTACATCCCTCCTCCCCGCTTTAAAGCGGATTGCTGTCCCCCATCGTTCTTGAAGATTCTAAGAGATAGGAGAAACCCCTTCCTTATCTTAAGAGATGAGTTTTTTCCTTCAGCTTTCTCCTCTCTTCTAATGAAGTCCGTTTTGTTGTTGTCTCCTCACCGCTGATGCCGAACCGCAACGTCGCGGAGACCGTAAGAGGTTTTTTTCTCCCTCCCGCTCCGGCCCTGAGGGGTGCCAATCACTCCCTCCGAT
>Ga0179593_1449130_pt1 | contig 13485 bp, 19 predicted proteins | sample CZODoug2_1_08_16_FD_185931 | JGI IMG/M metagenome (GOLD analysis project Ga0179593, IMG submission 185931) | Vadose zone soil fungal communities from Angelo Coast Range Reserve, California, USA - CZODoug2_1_08_16fungal (PacBio error correction) | ecosystem: Environmental > Terrestrial > Soil >... | reverse complement strand
TTCTATGGCTCGTGTGCCCGCGCTTCGTGCCCCCCCCTCCTCCCATGGGAATCCCGACGATATCCCTCAAACTTGCGGGATTTTTCCCCCCCAAGATTCCAGTCCCTTCAATTTTTCTTTCTTTACGACCCGCCTTTCCTTTTTTTTCCTTCCCGCGACCGTTTTTCTTCTTCCGCCCCATTCGCAGTCTCTTACAACTCTTGATCGCCTGGTTACCTCCTCTTCCCGAATGAGTGACGCGGGCCGCGTCTGGGTCCGCCCTTTGCTGACCCCCGCGACTCTTTCGCCAGGTCCAATCCCTGACGCGATTCCCCTGACCAAATAATGCGAGAAACTCCCCCTACACCAATCCGAGTTGCTCGCGACCCCCGAATGCCCCCCTGAACTAGTGGGGGCTACCACCTTGCTATGCGGTAATTGACGGTGCTACGGATGGCGGGCCACGGGTTCCTCCTCCGCGGGCGTGCCCCTGATCTTCCCCTTCCCAGGAAATCTGATTCCACTCCACCACTTCCCTCCTTTCTAAACCCGGCGTCACCCTGGCCCCTCTGATGGCGAGGTATTTCCCCGAACAGACCGTTTGGCAATCTTTGGTACTTCGTCGTCCGCATCCCGCTATGGCCAGCGGATTATTTCCGAGCCTGTTTTGATCTACTGTTTCAAAGCGCATCTCACAGGGCCAAGCCCTTCCCACCCCCCCCCCCCCCCCATTTAGGCGTTAAGATCACGCGTTTCCATTATAGCTCGGTTCCTTTCAACCTTTTCCTCCCCCCGGTCGTCTGAGCTCTGCCATCGCTGAAAATATAACCCAATCCCACCCAGGCCGAGCCCCCCAAATTTGGAGATTTTCCTTCTCCCTCTCCTTTTCCGATTGGCCGGAGTTCGCCTGTTACTTTTCCTTCCTCTCCTGTCCGTTTTTTTCGTACCCCCGCTGCTAAGTCCAAGTAATTCCAAGATATCGATTGGCGCTTTCTAATTTGAGGATCAATCCCCTTCTGTCGGGCCCCCTTTCTTGACATACCCCCAACCCCACGCAACCTTGTCGCGCTTCTTCTCCCCCTTTAAAGCTCACCCGGTCCCTCCTTCTCTCCAAGAGTCCCAACCTCACGGATTTCTTTTCTTCCTCTCAAGGCAGTTGTTTCTTACTGCAGTGTTACGCTATTGCCTGCCGTCACCGTTGTTGAAGACGCAACTTTTCTCAGTTTTTTAACGCGGCTTTAGCCGGATGCTCCAACCTTACCCGATGCCTTCGACGCTCTTCAACCTGGTCCTACCAGCTTCATTCACTTGACTCGACTTCTACAGACCCCCCAACTCCCCACCGCGACACCGATTTTACTTTACCCTCGACTAGACTTTCATTTCTTCTAAAAGTCGACTCTGTCCTTTACTTCCCTCTCAACCTTCCACGGATGGCGTCTGTGGGCAACTCTCAGGTGAATCCATGGACCCGTGACCCCCCTTCTCTCCGTGTCTTTTCTCTTAAAGGTGACTCCCAAACAAAAACTACCCCCCCCCCACCACACCACATACCCCTCCCCCCCCCCTCTCCTCCCCCCCCCCCCCCTCAACATCCCTCCCCAAAAACCCCACAACACCCAACCCACCCCCCCCACCACACCCCCCCCCCCCCCCCCCCCCAACCACACCCACCCTCCCCCCCCCCCATTATGGAGAGGAGGCTCTTTTCACCCCCTAGGAACTCCTTTTTCAGACCTCAAAGGTTGGACTCCCGTTAACCGCTCTGTTCAGGTGCCCCACGACCCGGCCCTTTCCCGTATAAGAGAAACTTCGGACAACCCCCCAATCAGCGACAAGGCTGCCCCCTCCCTTGAGCCTTTACTTCCCTCCTACCGCCTTTTTCCTCGTCTTCACCCTTCTCTTCTTTCCCACCTTTCGATTCTTCTCCCCCTAACTCTCGACCAGTCTCCCCGACAATTTCTTTTCTTTTGTTCACCATGGCGAGCCATGCAAGGCCGGTCCCCCGGACATATTCAATGACCGATCCCTTTCCCCCCACCTAAAGAGCTCCCCTTTTTGGGTGTCGGGGGTGTGGTGCCGCGTCTTTTTTTTGTTCCAAGGTACCTTGCCGGTCCATGCTTATTAGATCTATCCCCCGCTTAAACCCCCTTCCTCGTCCCCACCTCCTACCGTCTTCTTCCCTCTCTTTCTTTCTGTCGTTTAAGGACGGCCACATCCCGCCGCAAACCAGCATCCTTCCCCTTCTGCATGCGGACGCTTTGACTGCCCCTTCCTTTCCGTGAGTATTTTCGTTTGTACCCCTAAACATCCAAACTTTGTGTTGCGCATCACAGCCCCGAGACCCCCTTCTGATTGTTTCGAGCCCCTCTCCAGCAGCCCAAGCGACACCCACCATGTTAATCCTACTGCCTAACTGTGGCTCATCCGAGCCTCCCCCGCGGCTACTCCGGTCACCTGACCCCTGTATTTTGGTAGTAGAAGGATCCGTACTCTCCCCCCCATTCGCGGGTTGTTGCCCCCCCGATCCCTCAACTTTCGTCGATGTGAACCCTCGTCCCCCCCGCGGCCTTACCCACTAACTCTGGTGGCTGAAATATTCCATCTTCCCGCCGAAATGTTTGTGCTGCGCAACTCAGCTCTCCTCACTGCCCACCATGAATATGCGCCCCCCCCTTCTCCCCCCCCCTGGCCCCCCCCAGGGGTGGAATCAGCCCCCCTTTCTAAGCAGAAGGCCGGCCCTCCCGTCCCTTTTTCTTCCCCTTCACTCCACCTCCTCTTATTCCTTTTTTCCACCCCCCCCCTCACATCGGCATTTGAGCCCGCCCCCAGAGTGCAGAGACTTTCTTCCTTCCGTCAAAGACTAGCGGTCTCAAGCATCTTTGCCTATTATTTATAGTTAGTCATATGCCCCCCGCCCTTTTTTACCCTCCTTCTTCTGTCTCCCTCGCCCTTTTCAACCCCTTTTCTAATTCCAAGAGCCGATGACTCTATATGACACCCCTCTTTCCACGACTTAGTAGCGCTGCCCCGAACGCCCTTTATTAATTCCGGCCACCTTTCAGTCGTTCCCGCTAATCTCCCTGCCCGATTTGAGCACATGGGTTCACCCCCCCACTTCCCCCGTCTCTTGTCTCCCGTTTTCCCCTTTCGAAAGCCTAGAAGCTATAAACGTCCCCCCTGCCCCCCCCTCCTTCATTCTTTAATCCTGCTCGTTGGCGAGAGATCCTCGGGCGTTTCCGTGGAGCCGCTTGAGTCGCACGGTTCGACCCTTTCTAACGACCAAATAGACCCCCCCCATGGACGCTAGTTTTCCCAATAAGATCCCCTCCGATTTCGCTCACTCCCTTTTTCCGATTTTTTCCCCGTGAGGATGATCTTCCCCCTACCAAGCGCTCCCCCGCTAGTTCTTCGGGAAAGATCCGTCCTGAATCTAGGAGTCAAAGCCGGGCCCCTTCCTTTGGTTTAGCCCGTGATAGAAATTTTTTTCGGACCAGGGCCGATGAGACCAACTTGTAAGGCCCCTCAACCCACTGCCCCATACCTAATGTCCCCTTCCCCTCGGTTTTCCTGCGCACGCACTTTATAGAGGGCCCTTTCTTCTCCGCACACCTCTTCGATGCGCTGTTTTGAACCGCAGCTTTTCGTAGATTCCGATCCCGCCGTGCGCTGCTGCCGGCCCCCACGCTATTAAGCTTCCCCCTCGACCCTCCTCCCCTCTCAAGAAACCCCCATGTCGACGGCGTCCTCACAGCCTTCTTCCCCTTTTTCTTATCGCTGATCGCCAAAAGAAGTTTATTTGTAACCTTCCACTTTTTTTCCTTGCGAGCGTTTCAGACTTATTCCTTCTTCCCGTGATAAATAAGGTCTTTGACCCCCTTTTTCCCCTTCCGGCAAACAACAGACCCAGTGAACAGCCCCATTCCTATCACTGGTTCGAACGAACCAAGCCCAGTTTTATCCCGCGTAACACCGGTAGCCGCGCCGCTTGCCCCCCCTCCCCCTCATTTGGATAAGGAAAAATATTTTTTGCTCTTCTTGTCCTTTAATGTTGATATTGACTTGTCCGCCCCGCGACTACAGGCCCGCAAGCCCCGGGGTATATTAATTTCTTTCTCCCCCCCAGGTGTTCTTTCCGCCTCGCCCTTCCCCCCAGGACTAAAGAACCGTCGCATGAAGGCCCTTTAAACTCGTAGGGTTTGCGGCTTTCTCCCCGTTATGATTTTTTCTTTCAAGTAATTACTTTTTTCCCATACCTCGACTCCCCCCTTTTTCTTTCTGCCGTCCGACCAGCGCCCCCCCTTATGCGGCCCTCCGCAGACCCCGTTTCCGCCTTGCGCCATTAGCGCCGAGTTTTTGAGAAGAGGCAGGTTCCCCCTCCTGGACAAGAGAAATTGCCCCCTTTAAATGGGTCTTTCCCGATTCTTGTCCATTTTTCGTCTATCTAGTATTTTAATGGGTCCTTCCGGTTCCCCCATCTCCCGGCAGCCGGGTATGTCCGCTCCTCTCCCCCCCGAAGTAATCTCTTGTCCTCCCCCTTTCGACCACCGTCTAACCCTCTTTACTTTTCCTCCTTTGACACGTGGACGCAGAGCTTGCCTTCCCTAAGTGGACGGTCCCCCCGTTCTCCCCCCCCTCCCCCCTCTCCCCCCTTCTTTCCCCCCCCCCTTTGACCACCGTGACCTGCCAACCGGTCTCGCGCAGCCCCCTTGTCAGGCCCGCCCCGTCACAAAGTAATTCCATCTATCCTCTCCTAGAAGGACCCCCTCATTCCCCCCAGCGCCTGCCTTCCCCCCAGTCCTCCGTCCTACCTTGGCGGGAGAGGTCCTCCACACCTTTTCCTCTCCTTGGTTTTGGAGATGCCGGATCAGCAATGCTTTTTCCCCCCTGCCAGTTCTCGGCCTTTCCTGGTTGCGTCATCGAAACGTGCCCTCTGTTGATACGGCCAGCTCGCTATGGCTTTCTATGTCTCGGGAAAGTAGATTCATGGCGAGGGGCCTTAATTTTAGATGCTTTTTGGGATTTCCCCTTACACGGATGGTTGAGGATTTTCTACCCAGAAGGACTCACCCCACTCCTCCCCCAGGGGGCTGCTTATTGTTGACCAGCCCTTTCCCCGGTCTTCTTCAAGTCTCCTTCCCCCCTCCTCCTTTCTCTCCCCCATTCCCCCCCTTCTGGCCGTTCCCTCCCTTTCCGGGGAAGGGCAACATCGTCAGACACGGTATCAACAGACATTCGCATTATCTGAGGTTGCTTGATTTGGCCCGGACCCCCCCCCTTTCTTTCCATGACCTTTCTTCAGCCCTGCCGTCGACATTCTGATTGCGATGGTACCGGTCCTCCTGGAAGAGAATTCGAGCAGACCCCCCTTTCCGTGCCCTCCTCAGACCCCCCGCTATCTGGGGGGTTTTCTCTCCCCGGGACCGTAAACGGGAAGACCCGAATGAAGACCCCCCCTTTCCCCCCGACGAACTTCCCCTCCGTCCTATGAGTACTGCCCTCGCGCCGAAATTTTCGGCCGGACTTGATTGGATTGCGATGAAGACGCCTGCCGTCCCCTTTTATTATTGTCTCCGAGCGACTCGTGTGGCCTCTCTCCAGTACCTCAACCCGCCTGATGCCCCCTGATATTCTGGCCCCTAGGGCTCTTTTGCCTAGAGTAGATGCCTTTTTCAGACCTTCCAGGAGTACGGAGCGGCCCCACTTTTTCCGTGACCTTGGCGGCGCCTTGCAAGATCTTTGCCTTCCCCATCCACTTTCCCCCAGGACCTCCTACCTTTCTTTTCTCCTACGTTAAGTCCTGACGATGGACCCCCTGAGCCTGAGTTCTCTATTTCTTAGTCACGTGTCTTCCATTTCCGGGAGGGTCCCCCCCCCCTTCAGAGTTTTCCCAGACAGGCCTAGACCTTTTTTTCCTCCCACTTGAAGTTTAGCCCCCTGTACCTCCAACGTTACCGCCCATTCAGGCAATGTTTTTCATCCGCCACGATCTTTCCCCTTTTCTATTATTTTCCTTCGCGAGCAATCTGTGGATTGGCCTGCCTACTTGTCCAAGCGAGCCGGAGTTTACTCGGTACTTGCTTTTCAAGGTCCCTCTGTTTTTCCCAGAAGGGATCCCCTTTCCCTTTGGACGGCGTGGTCCCTTTCCTTTTTTAAAATTCCCCCCCTTTTAGTGTGACCCGAACCCCCCGTTCGTCCAATTTCCCTCCCTTTGGGGTCCTAACGGATCCTCAGACCTGAAACATTTCTAAATGCTGCCCATGCGGGGCCGATTCCCTTCCCGGATTTCTCCTTTTCTTTTGCGGTCGCTAAAATGTCTTTCGACTCTGTCTCTTTTTGTGCGATCCCGCTTTTGGAGGGTAGTTTTTCGGTTTGAGAACTGGCGTCGAAACGGTCACCAAGCCGGGCCCTCTTCCTCTATTTTTCTCTCCGCGTTTTGTTGTATCCCCTTCCTCTGCAGAGTTGCCCCCCGACCCCATGTCCCCCGTGCGCTTCCCCCACCTAATTTCCTCTCTCTTCAACATCCCGCTGCCTCCGGCTTTTCGACCCCAAGATCGTATCGAGCCCGCCATTCCTTCTCATTAGCAGGCTTTGCTCCGTCCCTCCTAAGCTTAGTGTCCCCGCTAAAGGACCCGTCGCCCCCCTTTCCTTCTCTCCGCCCTTGCTGTTAAATTACCTTCTTCCCTGGATTCCGACAGAGATACACTCCCCCCTTTCCCGACGGTTTTTCACTCCCTGTTCCATTCCCCCCCCCCCAATCTCCTCCTTCTGGTCAACCCTCACTTGCCAAAGTCCCGCGTTTTCCCTCCACCCCTAAGAAGAGATCCCTCCAGCTTGAAAATCGGGAGGCCTGCCCATTGACGTCATGGCTACAGCGTGCATACGGTTTCACTTGTTCTCCTTCCCCTTGGGAGCCTCTCCCTGTGTTCTCGTCGTCGTTTCTTCAGTGAGCACCCCCTGCCCGGCCCTCGAGCGGGACCTCTCAAGGCCCTCTGGGAGAAAATCCCCCCCCCCAATTCTCCATTCCTTTGCTACTTTTTTCCCTCTTCGGAAGAACTCCCCTCTCTCCGGTCACCCCTGTTAACGAGGTGGAGTCTCTCTTTGAGCCCCCAAGGAGCAATGGGTTGTCCGCCTATTTTGATTTTTTCTCTCCGTTCACGTGAGGTTTTCTCCCCCTCGAATCCTTGACGTCCTGGCAATGTCTCAACTCCCCTCCACCCTCTTTTCCCCCCCCCCTCTCTTCCGCAGATAAGTTCCTTTTCCCCCCTTCTCAAGGTAAAAACGGAGATTTCTCAAGAGATTCTTTAGTACTTTTCTACTTTCACCTTATCACACCCTCTACCATAACTTCCCAATTACTATCCTTTCCGTTTCGTGCGAACACGTTTGTCACTTCGCGCATTTCCTATCCTCTCGCATGTTCTGTGGTGGATTCTTGATGTGGGTTGCATCTACTTCTATTTTTCTTCCTATTTAGGTCTCATGTTTGCTTTTTTCTTTCTTTGACTCCTTCCCTACTCCACTCTATTCCTAGCTTCACTCACTCCTTTCCCTCTCCCAATCTTTTCCTTCCCCCTTCTCCCTCTTTTTTTTTCCCCCACAGTTGACGGTCTTCTATGCCGCTAGCCACCCGCCAATCCACCCTCCATTCCTGTCCAGCAGTTGGCGCTTTTTTTTTTTATTATATCGCCCTTCCCCTTTCTTGTAAGGTCCACCCCTCCCCCTGCGTCATGCTGTCACGTTCCTATAAGACCCCCCCGTAAGGAACAACCCTCCTCTAGGTTCTGCGGCAGGCGGTTCTTCTCCCGTTAGGACTCTGTCCCTCTGAACCTGACTGCCCATTCCCTTCGCCTACCGAACCTTCATCTACGCTCTTCATTCCCATTGAACGGGTCACCCCCTTGTACAGCCCCCCCTTAGACCCTCCCCTTTACCCCCCTCACGGATGGCCCTCGACTTGTCCTCGAAGTCTTCTTTTTTGACTCCCTGTCCCTTTCCATTCGATGGGACATCCCGCTTCCCCCTTTTTACTCCATCCCTTACTGGCCCGTTCCAATTCCCGTCGCCCACCCCCGCCCCCTTTTCAAGTTTAGCCCGAAGGCCCCGAGCAAATATTACTCCGCACTTCCCCCTTCAATTTCCCCACCAGCCTTTTTAAATTATTTTCATGACTCTCGAATTATTCATTCCCAAAGCCCCGCGAGTCGGCTATCCCAGCCCCTCTTCTCCCCTTCTATGACCCGCCCCTCCTTGACCCCTGTTTCCATGAGTACACCCCCTTCTCCTTGCTCGTCCTTTTTTTCTCCAACAACACGGATGGCACCGGGTGAGTAACCCTCGCCAAGACAAGGACACTCCTTTTCGCCCCAAACAAAGTCTTTCACTTCTCTATAAGACTACCTTTCCCCCCCCTGTCCATTCCGACGTGCGGCCGTAACCCTTCCCTTGAGCCGACCCCCTCGGTTTTAAGGCGAGTTCTCTTCCCTGAGCCCGTTCCTTGACCCAACAACCCGGACCTTTTTACTATCCTATCAAGCTCCCCTCGCTATCCCTTCAACAGAGAGACAAGGAGCCAAACCCCCATGTTCCCCCTGGTCAATTACCCCTTTTTTCTCCCTTCATGTTTAGTCATAACGGTTCACTTTCAGACCCCTTTTTCCGATCCAAATTCTTCGCACGCTGCAGAGATATGATTCTCCCTCCCCCTTTAGTCTCGAAATGGGTTCTCGTTAAAGGACCTTCCCAACCCCCGTTCGCGCCCCTATTTCCACTGTCCCCGTGGATCCCTTCTGCCCCCCGTCAAGCCGCTTTCCTCCTCCCCTAGTGAGACCCTTCTTCTTCGACACGCAACCTTCTTCGATCCCCCCTTCCTTCTAACATCTTCCTCTCCGGTCAATTTGTCGCCGCTCGAAGTTCTTAATGTCTCACCTTCCCCCCTTAAGAAATAGATGCCTACCCCCCGAACTTGTTCTGTCCCTTAGCCTTCCCCGTCTTTTTTTGTACCCCTTTCCTCTCTTCGATGGAGACCCCCCTTTCTTCTTGGGTTGGCGGCCACTTCCCGTGAAAATCTTTTTTTCTCTTACGCGCCTCCTGATCGTCCCCCTGCCCCTCCGCCAACTTGCCCCGGCCACCCCACTCTCCTTTCGGGATCCTAAAATTATGGCCGGAATGATCCCTCTTTCCTTCGAACGAGGTCGGTCACCTTGGAACCTCTTGGTTCTGATGGGTCCCCGTATCTACGGCGTTTATGACCGGTGCTTGCCCCCCCATCTCGAACCTCTTTCTTCCCTCCGATGGATCCAGCGTAACTTTCTCCCCCTTCTCCTTTGTTCGCCGAGTGCCCCCCTTTTACTCTTTCCCCGCTGGCCCTTTCCATGTAAGCGAATTGTCCCCCGCCGACCCTTTTTTTTTGCTGCGACACCTCTGAAGGCCCAAAGTCTTCGACTCAGTTCCTTCTCGGCGATGCGTTTACCCCCTTCGGAAACAGCTAACCTCCCTTTCCGACTTCATCATCCCCCTTTCTTTCATGATGACCCGACCCCTTCTGCCTAGCGATTGGAGTTAGCCTCCACAGCCATAGTTAGATTGAAGATATTATAGTCCTCCACTCTTTCTTCTCCAGGGCGACACGTTCGGAATCTCCAACCCGCCTATCCTCTGCCAAACAAGCGTCTTTCCCCGCTTGGACTCTATCTTCTGACCCTGATTACGAATACACAACTTCCCCCCCCGAGCTCCGGGGTGCCTAGGGGGGTCTGGTTTCCTCTTTGGGGGTTTGGGGGATGTCTGACACCTTCCCCTACATAAGAACTTCTTGCCGAATTTCTTTTCCCTCCCCTTCGGGATATTGCCTCCCCTTACCTTCCCTCCCAAGCCCTAGGTGGGAGTGGAAGATTAGAATCCCCCCTATTCCCGGAGAAACCCTTTAGCATTCCCCCCACCATCCCCCCTTGTTGTCCGTTCTGATATTTTTTTTTATGAGACCCCCTTTCCCCCTTCCCAGTGATCTTCCCCCCTTTCCCCCTCTCCGTTAGAAATTACCCCTCATTCATCTCCTGTCCTCCGCGCTTCCCTCCCTCCCATGGTCCCTCCATATCGCCGCCTCGATTCTTCTCCGAGGCTCTTTGCGTGGCTGGAGTTGTACCCTCAGCGATCCCTCTCTTCCCTAGGTCATATGAAGTAAGAACCGATCTCTGTCCCTCCTTCCTTGCCCCCCCGGGCGGATTCTTAGTTCTAGTACACTGTTCGTGATAAACGGCCTTGTGCAAAGACCCGTGCAGCGTGCCCACGGCTCTTCTTCCGAATGTGCTCAAATGAGAAACCGATCTCCTTTGGTTTTGAGACGCCCGTAGTCTTCTGCTACCGAGACCTCTCGGTCATTCAAATGAGGTTTCAGAGGAGGGTCCTTTTCCCCCCACAGGTAATGCTTTTATCTCAAGGAATTAAACATAAGGATATGCTTATTCTCTCAAGTACACTTCTGAACTCTCCTTCTTTATCCCGCCTACTCCTTACCAACTCCCTATTTATTCATACCTCAATCTTTCCTCAACCCTCCACCCGTATCCCCATCCTCTTTCATCTAGTCTTTGCTTTTGTATCCTATCCACCGCTACTCTTCTCTCTTTTTTCTTTTTCCCTCCCCTCCCCCCCCTTCCCTTTCTTCCCCCTTTTGAATTCTCCTTCTATTTTCTTTCCCGCAGCTGCCAACGATTCCGCTCAGAGGATTACTGACCTCAATCCCCCCTTTTTATTTTGAGAAATTGGACCTTCCCCTGTAGACCGGGCGGTGTCCACCAGCATCCCTTCTTGATACAGCCCCCTCCTTCCCTTTCGTTGTTTACCCCGCCCCGCAGCCCCAGCAGCCGAGACTCCGATTAAGGTTTTACAATTTTATGAGCCCGTGTTTTTGTCCAAACCCTCCTTACTCCCCCCGGAGACAGTAGACCCGTGATCCCGGAGAAAGAACATCCTTCAACTCCAGTGGCTAGAAGACTCGCCCCCCTTCGATCCCTTTCCCCTCACAACCGGTTACCTTTTACTCCCCATTAAGTTTCCCCATTATGTCGTTGGAAGCTTGAGTTCTTCCTTGGCCCCTCCCCCCCCCGTAGAGAGACCACCCCCCATCTCGCCTTCTGTATCCCCTATTGGCGCCCTTCAACCCCCTCACAGCCACCCGGGTTTACCAGAAAGCAGTTTTTTTTCTTCCCATAAGGCCTCCCCCAAAGTTTCCTCCCCCCTTCCGACCCTGACCCCCTAACTGGAAAGTCTCCTTCCTGTTCCGTTTCTCTGATTCATCTCCGTCCCTCATTTTCCACTTACTACGATGTAGACCCCCCCAATCTTTTCGACTGAGTTCCCTAACTAAGTCTCCCTCCTTGATTGACCCTCCCTGTCCGTAGTATGGATTTGAGCGTTGAGTCTAGCTTCTCCTCACCCTTGTCACATTTCCTTTTCAGTCTTCTCCCTCGTACCCGAGCCCCCCTCAAGGATTGCCTTGCCCTCCGGAACTGGTGAATGAAGTCCTTCCGATTCCTAGGCTCGTTATTTAGAAGAGGCCTTGAATTCTTTTGTACGCCCGTAGCTCAGCAGGGTCCCCATTCCCGATTTCTCTTTCTACTTCGTCGGAGCCCTTTCCCTTCCAGCCTTGTACCCCCAATTCTTTGTTATGCCCTCCTCTGCCCCCCCCGATATTCAGAGATGGAGATTCCCCTTCTGTTAAGGATTATCTTGTCTTCCCCCGCACTTGAGTACTTCCCCCCCCCCGACCACACTTTCTCTCTGCGCCTGTCAGTAGTCCCCCTACTGACCCCGTTCTTTCTCTAACCTTCTAAATTGGAACGACCTGTATGAAACGCTCTTCTCCTTGGGTTTTTTTTCCCCCGGCCCCCTGAATCCTCCTCCGTCGTCCATTTTTTTTTCTTCCCACAACACTGCCTGGGACTTGGAATGCTTCAGGATCATTGAAATGTCCAGCCCCCCCTTTGTATAGGCGATTCCTCCCCGTCCTTCTGCCTCCGACGGTTTGATCTGACTCTCCAGTCCCCCTTATTATGGCCAGGACCTTCTCCTCTTCATCGGCTTTGCAGCTTGTAATTTCACCCCCCCCGGCTGCATCGGGATAGTTATCCCCTCCCTTTTGGGCCCCCAACCCCTCTCGCCTCCTCTCTTGTCCTCGACCTTCCGTCCGCCAGGTGTGGGAGGATGAAACTCCCCCCCCCCCCCCCCTTCTTATACCGCCCCCCCTGTCAGCCCCTCGACCCCATTAATTTAACGCTCTCTAGCATCCTGATTTCTTTAGATTTCTTCTCTTCTCCTGTCACCGCCCACTGTCCCGGAAGTCGTCTCTCACCGTTGCGGATGTTCCCTTGGTATTGAGGGAATGCATTGCTCGCCCCCCCCTCTGAACTCGCAGCTATTCCCCTCTTTTCCCCCTCTATTCTCCTCCCGGCCTTTAACCTTAAAAATTTGCCCCCTTCAGAACTGACCGCCCACCTGCCTCCCCACGAAACCTAGACCCTCACATCACTTCACCCCTCCCTTCCTCCGCAAACTTTCTCAATTCCCGATTGTTATAGCTAAGCCGGCTCCTCCTCTCATCCACTCCTGAACTGGTTTCCCCCCAGAGACCCGATTACTTGGAACTGGGAAGATCCCCCCATCTTCTCTGATGTTCTCCCTGCCTCATGAGTCCCTCCTGCGGGAGTGGACTTGCACCCCAGACAGGTTTACCCTTCCCCCGTCCCCCCCCTTCGATGTTTCCGCCCCCCCCCCCCTCAATCTTCCCCAGAGCCTGAAACCCCATGGGCCCTCCGAAATGGTTTCCTCCCCCCCCCGTTTTCCTTTTCCCCTACTTCACAATTCCCCCTTCTATGGTACGCGAAACTCTTGTGGTCTTCTTTCCGTCGCATCGTGGACATTTCCTCGAGTTTTTTCCCTCCCGTTAGTGTCTTCCGCTCAGGCGATGGTGATAAACTTCCTCCCTCCCCCCTTCTCCACAGGCCCCTGCTCGTCCTCCCGCAAATTTTGTTTTCCGCCCCTTCTCCTTTTCTTCAAGTCGCATAAGAACAAGCCATACCCCCCGATTAACGGTTCCTTCCTAGTGTGAGCCACAGTTGTATGGAAAGGCGGTTTTTCTCCCTTCCCTTTCCCCCCCGAGTCTTTTGGCCTAGTTTCGTTCGGTGCATTTTTCCGGCGCTTCCTTCTCTTTTTCTCTGCGAACTTCACTTTCTTCCTGCTCGTTAACCCCCTCCAGCCCCTTCCCGGAATCGTCCCTGCCTTACTTTATTTGCCGACGGAAGTTTATTTCATTTTCGGACGACCAAAGGGACGATCCACTTGCTTATGAGGGTCAAGAAGCTGCCCCCGGCCTTCCCCCCTCTCTCTTTTATATGGCCTCTCACCTCTTATGTCGTCCCCTGTGCAGTCTCCCGTTTTGACGCCTTCCTCTTCCCGTTTGATGGGTCGAAGCGTACCTCCCCATTCCCAACGGTCCCGGCCGAGAGG
>Ga0179593_1376823_pt1 | contig 13485 bp, 29 predicted proteins | sample CZODoug2_1_08_16_FD_185931 | JGI IMG/M metagenome (GOLD analysis project Ga0179593, IMG submission 185931) | Vadose zone soil fungal communities from Angelo Coast Range Reserve, California, USA - CZODoug2_1_08_16fungal (PacBio error correction) | ecosystem: Environmental > Terrestrial > Soil >... | reverse complement strand
ATTCTTCTGCCGTCTTGATTGCATTTCCCTTCCTTCCTGTTTTGGTCTTTTTAATTCGTCCTTTTTAACGTGGCCTGTCCCCGCCCAAAGGAAAAAGATGCTCCTCCCACGCCTCCCCCGCCTACCACGGAGGCTAAAAGGTCTCCTTCCCCCTCCCCCCTCTTCCCCCCCCCAAACTTCTTCTTTTCTGTTTGTAAACGCCCCCAATTGACCAAGAATTTTGGCTCCTTGCCGTGGATTAAGATGGTCTTGGCCAAGGTACCACATCGCTTGTTAAGACCTCCCTTTTCATGGCATCTGCTCCTCAGTAGCTCTTTCCTTTCCCCTGTCTCAGAAAATCCCCTAACCCTTTTTCTCCGATCCATTTCCGCTTCGGTCAGTTCCACCCCCACCGTAGAGAGCTAGCCCTCCTATGTAAGGACAGCTTGCCTGGGATTGCCTCATAATTTTCATGGCCGCTTCTTTTCGGACTTGTTCCCCTCCTTTTTTTCCTCAATAATGCAGTCCCTTCAGATTTTCCCGGATTTCTAAGACACAGGATTCATGGTATCGGGTCCTTCATCAGTCTTTTTAGGTTTTTTCCTACCACCGCCCCGCTATGATTGCACTTTTCAGCCTGTACACACTCCTACGGGCAGTTTCCTCGTGCTCTTTTATGGGCCCCTTCTCTTGGAATAAAGATGAAGGTCTGAACTCCGTTTATCGACGTGTAATTTCGTGTTCTTATTCGAATTTTTTTTATTAACACAAGGTTCCAGTGTATTTTTGATCACCCTTCATTCACTTCCATCTCGGTTCCCCCTCCCCTCGTTGACATTTTTTTTTTCTTTACCATTCTGGCTGGCTCTATACAGCCCTCAGACGTTCGACCTTTTCCCTCCCCGACCACTTTTCCTGCTCTCCTCTTCTGTTTTCTGTTTTTCTTCTCTTTTTTCCCCCGAGTGATAGATGGAGTTGCAACTGTCACTGAGATACTGCGTTTTTCTTCAATTGCTGCGGATCTTTCCTGGTCTTTACAACTTGATACCCCCTCCTATTTCTCCCCCGAAGGTTTCCAGCTCCACCCTTCCCCTTTATTGAGGAGACGGCCAAGTTTTCTCCTCATTGGTAACGTTCGTACGGTTACACGTTCGTTCCTCGTTTGCCTTTCTCTCCCTCGCAATGATGGGCTTCTTTGGCTTGACGCTCAGGTCTTCCTATTGTTTTTAGGTTAATATTTCCCCACCTTTCTGTAATTGTCCTTGTTTTTCCCTCATTTAAACCTTTCGCTGCGTAAGCATAGTTTCCACACTGGTTTTCTCTTCTTGCGGCAATTTTCGGGTCTTGCCCCGCCTCCATTTGGCCTTCCCCCACTCTACATCGTTCTCGTGTTTAATTTTCCCTCCCTTCTTTTGCAGAAAGGGTTTCTCCACTTATCTTTTTTCAAGTTAAAGACAAGAGGCTTCCTTAAGCCCTTGCCTATTTTTCCTCTTCTGGCAAGACCTTCTCCCCTTCCCAGCCCTTCCTTTTCCAGCCGTCGCAAGAACCCCTTTTTCCCTGCGCCGTAGTTGTCAAGCACACCCCCCGTTCCTGCCACACCTGTGATTCCCTTTCTTTCCTTCCGCCCCAATTACGTGGAGAAGGACCACTTTCCGCTTTCCCTTATGGAGCGCGTAAGCAGCGGAGCGACTCGTAGCCAAGCGTCGATGACCCGGTCTCCGCCGCTGGTCTTCCGCTTGAGGAATCCCAACGAAGTGGTTCTCCTCTGACCTTAGACAACTTTTTGCGCAGGTCACAGAGCCATATCTTTTTCCGGGGCTTGCCCCCCGTTTCCTCTCTTTGAGAATTCTTTCCGGTCTCCGTCAGGCGGAAACGCTCCCCTCAATATGTTCCTAGTTTTTCACTGCACGCCCTCCCTTTCTTTCCTCTTGACTTCAGAGCTCGAAGCGGTCCCCTTACTCTGCATCCTCCGTGGCACCTTTTCAGGTGACCAGCACGGTTCCCTCGTCTCCCCTGCCGGGGTTTCCAATTCTTTCCTCTCTGTCCCCCGGCTCAGCGTTCCGTAACCTTTCCTTTCCACTAGGGGTTAGTTGGGAAGATCTCTTCCCTATGAAAGAAAACCACACAAGACCACCCCAGAACCCAGTCTTTCCCGTGAACTTTCTTATCTCTCCTTTTCCTACTAGTGTTTCTCTGAGATCCGCAATGTTCCTTTTGCAGAGTTCGTTTTCTTGTGTGTTTGTTTTCTTGTTGCGCCGGAACTCTCCTTCCTTTTTTTCCACATAGTTTTACCTTTACACCAGTTAACGCGGTCGCCGGCCTATTCTGTGACTCTGGAACCCTTCTTTTTTGTCCGACCGGCTGGGACTTTCTTGCATCCTCCTTGTGCCTCCGAAACTCTTCTGCGTTTTTTCTCGCGTATTCTTAACGATTCGCCCTTTTTTTTTTCGGTTTGAAATCTTCCTTAGGTTTATCTTTCTGGCATGCTGCCGTGAGTCCCCCATCGCGCTTTCCTTCCCCTGGACGGCCGCCCGCTTTCCCCTCGACCGGCTTCTTTCTCCCCTGTTCTTGGAGAAGACTAATTGAGCGGACCCCGGTTTTTACCTCTCGAAGCGTTCGCTCAGCGACTCTTCCTCTCTCTCTTCCTTTGGCTCTTATTCTCTTTCCCTTTTCTCTTCATTTGAACGGTATGCGCAGTGTCAGCTTGGTTGGGCTTTTTTCCTTGGTGACTGTTTTGCCCTACTTCCCAGCTGGTTTTTTTTTTTTTCCTACGGTCTGCCTCTGTTTCTCCTTTTCGCCTTTCTTGCGAATGCTTTTAAGCCTTTTCTTCTCTCTCGGCTTAGCGTGACCACAACCTGGCCTTTATGGGAACGATTTCTCCCTCCCTTTTGCGTATTCCTTTACACTTTCGTTTTGTTTCGATTTCTCCTCTTTCCACCCCTTTTTTCCGGTCCAGCCCCGAACCCACTTGCAAACATTCTGCCTTGTCCACAGATGACCAAGTAATCTTCTGTGGTGAACCCCTTTCTCCCACTTCCCAGAATGTTGCCCATATGAACGACCTCCCCCCTCTTAGTCCTCTCCCACTTCGCGGCCAACCTCCAACTTTTCCACCAAATATACCCTTGCGACGTGTGAGACCCCCTTCACTCAATGTTTTCCCTAGTCACTTGTTGTTTTTTTTACCCCAGCTTCGCCAATTTGTCCTTTCCGCCAACTTGATTGTGGTTCTCTCAATCGATTATAATAGTTTTCTTTCCTTTTTCTTCATCGAACCTTTAGCCTATTCCTTTCCGCCCTCCATTACGCCCTTTTTGTCTCCTCCCTTCATTTTTTCCTTTTCTCTTCGTCGACTAAGCTATCAGCGCCCTTTTCTCTGTCAAGATGTCCTGAGGCCTTGGTCCTGTCGCTCTCCTCCCGGGAGTTTCTTTATAGAACCGAAAACCCTTGTTTCCCTCGCCCACATAGGATCAATCGTTTATGCCCTTCTCTTTTACTCGTTGTTTGATCCAGAACTTACTGGCCCCCGACAACCTCTCCCATGCCGGTGGGGGGTATTACTAACACCCCCCTCATCTTCTCCCACCCCCACATTCGTTCCCCCACCACCGTCGTCACCCTGATGTCTCCTAGTAGCTCGGCCACCTTACGGCGTTTTTTCCCAACAACCCCCCTTTCCCCCATGAATGGCGCTTCTCTTACAAAGTGTTATGCACTTTAGACAACCCCCCTTCCTGGCCTCGAGGCCCGTTACCTCCCTCGTGTCGTCCTCCCGGTCCTATTCTGGACGTATCTCAAATTCCACCTTCCCCCCGCTCTCGCTCCCCCCCCTTGCTCCCACTCCCGCTCTTTCCCATTGGAACTCGCTCTCGTACTGTCACACCGGGTCAACTCCCTGCAACTCCACCCCCCGGTACCACGCCACCCCTCACGTGGGCCACCAGTACCTGCTACAGTCCATAAGCCTCCGCTTACCTTCTTCCCTTGTGCCCCCCGCTCCCACCAATTTCCTCCCACACTGCCCTCCATCTTTTTCCCCTTTCCCTCCTTCCCACTATCCCCACCCTAGCACCACCACCTCCCCGCCCCACATCAACCCCACCCCTACTCTCTGCCTATCCCACCCTCCTTTTTCTTCTCCCCTTCTCCCCCTAACCCTACACCGTTTTCGCTTCTCTTCTTCCCCCCTACCTTCTTCCGTCCTCGCTTTCTAACATCTTCGCCTCCCCCTCTTCTCCACCCCTTCTCCTCTTTTTCTTTTTACTTTCTTTTCCGCTTCTTTTAGCGCCTCCTCTTCTCCCTTTTCTTTTCCCCCCGCTATCTGCCATTTCTTTTTCTCCTTGTACGTCTTTTTTGACCACCCCTTTCTCCTTATCCTCCCTCTTACTCATCATTCTCTCTCCTTTCCATCTTTTCCTGTTGTTTAGACCTCCCTCTTTCTCTCTTTTAAGCGCCCTCGCCCTCTTCTTCCTTTGGCTGCTTTCTTCCCTTTTCTTTCCCCCCCCACCCACCCCCTTTACTTCTCCCCCCCTTTCCCCCTTCGCCTGCCTTTCCCCTCTCTCTTGCTCCCTTTTTTTTCTCCCTTCCCTTTCCCACCCCCCCCCTACTCCCTCTTACTCTCCCCCCCTCCCCTCGCTCCTTCTTCCTCTTCCCTCTTTTCTCTACCCCCCTCTCTCTTTCCCCTCCCGCCCCCCTCCTTACCTCTTTCTTTTTCCCTCTGTCTCTTCACCCTTTTTTTTTTCCTTATTCCTCTGCCTTTTATCTTCTTCTTTCCCCCCCCCCTTTTTCCTTCACTTCTCCCCTTTCCCCTATTTCTTTCCTTCCTTCCCCCCCTTTCCCTTTTTCCAGCTCCCCCCTCACTCCCCTCTTTTCCCCTTTTCGTGCCCCTCCGCCTCCTTTTCCTTTTTGTCCCCCTACTTTACCGTCTCCTCTTTTTCCAACCTCTTACCTTGTTCCCCCCTCCCATCCCTTACTTTACATTCTCATCCCCCCCACTCTCCCCTATTTCTTTTTGACCTCTCTCCCCTCCCTCCCCTCCCCACCCGCCCCGGTCTAGCTTCCTCCATCCCCATTCCCCCTTCCATCCGCTTTCCCACCCCTTCCTCCCCCTCTTTTTCTTTCCCCCACCCCCTTTTTTCCCTCCTTTCCTCCTTTCTTTCTGCCCATCCTCCTACTTTCTATTTTCTCCGTCTCCTTCGTAGCCACCTTTCCCCTCCTTTTCCTATACTCTCTTTAGTTTTGCACTGTTTTTTTCTTTCCCGCTCTCTCCTTTTCTCCTGTCAGTTCCTCTTTCTCGATTGCTTCTTCCCCGCGTCCCTTTCCCCTCCCTTATTGATCCCATTCTCTTTTGACCCTCTGTTTCTCCTTCGGGGACCTTCTTTCTTTTTCCTGACTCCTTTTCCTTGTCGTTTCTTTTCCTTTTTTTTCCATCTTTCCCCCCTCCTTCACTTTCTCTGTCCCCACTCCTCCTTCCCCCTTTCCCTCTTCTGCTTTCTTTCTATTTCCTCTTTCTTCATTCTCAGCTTTTCCCGCCTCTCACCTTTTTTCCCCCATCTTGTCCTTTTGCTTGATCTCCCTACTCCCCTCATCCCCTCCACCCTTTCCTTTTTTTATCTCTCCCCTCCTCTTGTTCCTTTTCTACTAATCTTGAGCCACTTCTCCAACTTTATCTCCCCCCGTTCCTTCTTCCCCTTTTCCTTCTCCCCCTTTTTCTCCCCCTTAGCGCCCTCTTCTACCGCACCCCTCCCCCCCGCCCTCCCCTTTCCCTCCCTCCCCTCCCATCCCCTCCCCCCCTCCCCCCTTCCCCTACTCCCTTTTTCCCTCTTCCCCCATCCCCCCGCTCCTACCCCCGTTGCTTCGCTATTCCACAGACTCCCCCCCCCAGCCCCCCCCACGCCCCCCCCCCCCACCCCCCCCCCCCACCCCCCCCCCCCCCTCCCCCCCCACCCCCCCACCCCCCCCCCCCCCCCACCACCCTCCCCCCCCCCCCACTTCGCACCCCCCCCCCCGCTCTTCAGACATCGTTATTTAGACTTTTTTCTTCCCGGGTGGTGTAGCCCTCCCTCTTTCCTGAAGATTTTTAATGTATTTTCGGCGACGTGTCTATCTCTCGCTTCTGGCTTCTGAATTAGGGTCGGTTCAGACGTGATGTCCCCCCCCTCCCCTTTGGTTTAAAGGTATAAGTTTGCCCCCCCTGCTTTTTCTCTTCTTACAAATATTAATGGGTTTTGTATCTCTCATTCTGTACCATTTCTTTTTTGTTATTCGTTTTGAGCTTTTTTCTTTTGGAGGTTCCTTCTTTTTTAAAGAAAAATTTAAAATTACTGGTCCTCCATTCCCTCATGGCGGTATAGTTGTTCGGCCGAATCCTTCCTTCCTAATATCCCATCTTCTACCCGTGTTGTTGTGTCTTCCTTCCTCGTAGAGAAGGTCTTTTCCCACTTTTCCCGTCCCCCTAGGCGGCTCTTATTGGAAGATGTCCGGTTTGTTTCCTTTCGTGGAGTTAAATCCGGCCAGGCCCCCCCCCTCTTCTCCCCCGCCTCCCCTAGGCCGTCTTAATCCATCCCCGGGCTCCATGTCTCCAATCCCTTCTTTTCCAAAAACCCCTCGTACTTTTTGTCCTCCCCTTCCCAAAAGGGACTACCCGGACTACAGGACTCCCACTTATGGTCTGGCAGTTCCGTCCCTACCCCCCCCCCGTTTAAAAATAAGGTAATGGCTTATCGCTATCTTAGATTATGGATAGCACGTCGCAGAATACTCCCTTAAACAACGTGCTTCTTTCAATTTCTCCGCGCATCTGTAGTCCAAACTTTTAGAGTCTCCTAAACCCTATGTTAAGGACATTGCGTTGCACTTTTGAGGCTAATCGAGATCCCCCCTTCAACTGGATGATCCGTATTATGGTTGACTGGAAACTATGGCGATCACATTTTATTTTTATAAGGTTCCTTTGGCACAGAAGTCTTTTTGTTTTTTGGGGGGGGGGGGTTGGGGGGTGGGGGGGGGGGGGTGTGTGGTTGGGGGTGTTTTGGGGTTGGTTTTGGGTGGGGGGGGGGGGGGGGGGAAAATTGTGGGGGGGGGGTTGGGCGGGGGGTTTTGGGCGGGGGGGGTTTCTTTGGGTTGGGATTTGTTATCTGGGGGTTGAGGGGGCGTTTGGGCTTGGTCTTTTCTTTTTTTTTTTGGGGGGGGGTGTGGGGGGGGAGGGGGGGGGGGGGGGTTGCGGTTTGGCGGGTTGGTCTGGGGGGGGGTGGGTTGGGGGGGGGGGGGGGGGGGGGGGGGGAGTCGCGCGGGGGGCGGGGCGCGTGGGGCGGGGCGGTGTGGTTGGTTAGGGAGGGGGGGGGGGGAAACGAATCTTCCCTTTTTTGCTCGCCTTGTTTATAGCTGACGTTGGGATGTTAGCGAGAGAATTATAAGTTTAGCTGTGGGTGGCAAGTAGGAAACGAAAATTGTACCCCCGCTACTCTCTATTATCTCACCTTTTTTCCTCCTCTCTCCTCTTACCCCCCTTGCCCCCCTTCCCCTCTCCCTCCTCTCCCCCTTCTTTTTCCTTCTCTCTCACCCTTCCCTCCTGTCCTCCTACTCCCCCCCGTCCTTTCCCCCCCCATCTTTTCTTCACCCCTGTTTCCCCGCCCTCCTCCCCTACATCTCACCCCCCCCTTTCATTCCCTCCCTTTTTCTTCTCTTCCCACCTTCTTTCACCCCTTCACAATTTCCCTCCTCTTTTCCCTTTTCTCTTTTTTTTTTTCTTTCTTCTTCCCACTTCTCTATTTCGCCCACGCCCTATTTTTTTTTCCCTTGCCCTCATCTTCTCTTGCTTTTTCTTTCCCCCCACCCTTCCCCCCTTCTTCATCTTTTTCCCTCTCCTTTAATTACATCTTCCCTTCTCTCCCCTCTTTTTCCTTCTTCCCCCCCTTTTTCAACCCCTTTTTACCTCTCCCCCAGATTTTTTTCTTTTCCACCCTCTCGCACTTTTCCCCCCTTTCTTCTCTTCCCCTCTTTTTATGTCCCTCCCCCACCTCCCCCCCTTCTTCTCCCACCCTCTCCTTTCTTCTTTCCCCTCACCCTTCTACACCTTTACCCCATCCCCCACCACTGTTCCCTCGTTCATTTCCCCTCCCACTATTTTTCCTTCCTCCTTCAATTTTTACTCCTATACTCCTTTTCATCCCCCCCAAACAACCAACCCTACCCTTTTCTTCTCACCTCTCCTTCATTCTTTACTTCTTTTTTATCTTTCTCCCTACCCATCGTCTTTCTTCTTCCAACTAACCCCCCATTTCTTTTTTTTTCCCCCTAATCCGATTTTTTCTTCTCTCCTTCTTCCCCTTTTTACCTCTCTTTCCTTCTTCCTTCTTCAAAACGCATCATTTTCCTTTTCCCCTTCTTCCCCTTCATCCCCCCCAACTTACTTTCTTCCTCCCCTTCTCTTTTTTTTTTTACTCTTATTCTCATCTTTACCTATTCTCTTCCCTTCCCCCTATCGTCCATTTACTTTCCTCTCCCTGCTCTTTTTTTTCTCTTTTCCCTTTTTTCTTTTTTTCGCTTTCTCCCACCCCTCGCCTTCCCTCCCCCCTTCTTTTTCCACAAACACAGGGTTTTCCCCTTCCCCATCTCTCCTTCTCCTTCTTCCCACCTTCTCCAACCCCTCCCCATCCTTATCCCTCTCCGTTCCTTCTCCCCTCCCTTCAAACACCCTTTCTAACACCGTACTCCCCCCCCATTTCACCCTCCCCCCGTACACCCCTTTCTTCATACTTCCTACCCCCCCCCCTCCAAATCATCCTACCTCTTCTATACCATTCCTTTCCTTTCTCAAAAAAAAACGCTAACCACCTCCTATTTCCCACTCACTCTTTCACCCCTCTCCTTCATTCCCCCCCTCCTCCGTTTCTGGGGGTGTGGGGGGGGGAAGTTGGGGGGGGGCGGTGCTCGGGGGCTCGGGCCATGGGACCCCGTTGGGTATGTGTCCGAGGCCGGTGGGCGGGGCTGGGCCCTGCAGGGCCGGCCGGGGGGGGTGCCCCCTGACCGTTTCCCCTGTGGCTGCGTTGGGGTGCGGGGGGGGGGGGGGGGGCGTTTCCCCTGTCCGGGTCTTTCGGGTTGGGCGACTTGTGCTGGCGGGGGGTGTTGGGGGGTGCGGGGCGGGGCGTCGCGCGGGCCTATCTGCCACACCTTCTGCCCCCCCCCTCCACATTCCCCTTCCCTCCCTTTTAAACCTCCCCTTCCCTTGCCTTTCCCCCCTGTTTATCATCATCCCCCCCCTCTCCTCCCCACCCCTTTTCTCCCCCTTAAATCTTTTCTCTTACAACCCCACTCCCTCTATCCTTCTTTCCTCAACTTTTTCTCTTCCCATCCCCTCCCAATAAATCCCCGAAATCCCCTCTTCTTTTTCCTTCCCCCCCCCCTCATTTTTTTCATTTTTTTTCCACTCCCCTTTCCCCTATTCATCCACTTACCCCTTTGCTTTTCCACCTTCTTCTCTCTTCTCTTCCTTTTTCTTTTCTACCCCTTCTTCCCCACCCTTTCTCCTTCCCCCTTTTCCCCTTTTTCCTTCTTCCTCCTCTTTTTTCAACCTTCCCTCTCCCCGCCTTCCCCCCCCCCCCAACCCTTCCCCCCCCCCCCACTTATTTTCTTATCCCCCTCCTATCCTTTTTTCCAATCCCCCCCTCCCTTTTTTCCTCCCTTCTCCCCTCTTCCCTTCTTCTCTTCTCCCCCACCCCCTTTTACCCCATTCCCACTATTTTTTTCCTTCCTTCTATCTCCCTTTCCCCCTTCAAACCCCTGGGGGCTGTTCGGGGGTTGGCTTGTTTTTTCCTGGCGGGGGTCGGGGGGGGGGTCCCTTTTTTCGTTGGGGTTTTCTTGGGCGGTTTGGTTGGGGTGGGTTTGGGTTTGCTGGTGTGTGTCTTAAAGCCGTTAAATCCCCTGCTGTGAAATGTTCCCCGAGTTCTGAGTTATCGCGGTGTCGTCTGGCATAACGCCCCCCCGCGACTCCTTCTCCTAATGCTCGTATCTTGTTTCACACAAGAGACGGCAGTCTCTTCACCGGCGGGATGCGCTTCCTTTTCCTGGCGGCGCAAACCCCCCCCCTACTGTTTCATATCCTTCCTTGCTGTACGTATTCTATCTTCTTCTGTAAAACCCGTTGTCCATGTGAGGATTAAACGGAATATCTTTCATTCCCCACTCTTCTCTTCATACCCCTGTAGGATCCTATTTGCGAACCCCCTTACTTCCTTTATTTTTCTTTTACCTCCCCTACCTTTCCAGCTTCGATTTGGTTTCATCATTTCCCCCCGGCTACTGTCAGCCTTACATCTCGATAACCGCCGATGTCCTTTCTGTCTCGTCTTGCCCTCTCTCCCTAGTGTTCGTGTTCTCAACAATGATCACTCCCGACCTTCTTTTCTTCGGTCTGTACCGGCGATCCTTGGTTAAAACCTTCCGACCCTGCCTATTCCTCGAAGGTTAGACACTCCCCCCTACAGCTTTGTGAAGTTTTAAACGTGGTAATAGTGGTAACGGTTTCTCTGTACGAGGTGACCGTTTTCTTTTCTCGTTATCAGCACTGTCCTATCGTGAAGTCCCCCGGTCTTTTCCCCTTCCTTCTTTAGTTACTAGGGGCCTTTTGCACTCTTTCCACTTCGTTGTCTACGGATTACGGTTCCCCGCGGTTAGCATCGTTTGGAAGGTTTATTTTCCTTGCCCGGCATTTTCGGGGCTTCACTCTTGTTTTCTCAAAGCGTTGGACATATGCCCGCCCCAAACGAGAGTAAGAATGTGCCTCTCCGCTGGAATAAGCGTTCCCCTTCGCACGGCCAGTTTTTAAGCCCCCCCGCAGGCCTGGCAAGCACTGATTCTACGCGGTCGCCACCCAATTTTTTCCCGACTCCACCTACTCTTCCCTGACCGGCCAAGCTCAACCCGTGCTTAGACGTCGAGTGCTCCGCCTCCTCCTTTAAAATCCACACCCCCAGGCGTTTCCCCCGTGTGCTCCCTTTCCAATTCCTTGTATTTACAGCAGTTCATTTTGAGTCCTCTTCTTGAAGTCGTCCCAGCTGCGTCAGAGAGCCTACTTTCTTCCGTCCGAAGGGCATGAGTGAAGGGGTCAGCACTTCTTGGCGCAAGTTTTATCGCTCCAGAACGTTTGCATGGCACCAGAGAGCCGGGCGGTTATCGGGCTTCCCCTTCCCGTACGAGGATATCTTTGTAGTTTTATTTCAAGTCACAGTCCCTCCGTGAAATTTTTCCGTGCCCGTCCTTTACGCCAGATGTGCAGTATAAGTAGACCGGATCCAGCGCAGGCGGGGCACACTGCATCTTTTCCCCTCCCGCAGTTTATCCCACTTTCTTCCTTTCCCGGCATTTTTTCCTAACTCCCTTTCTGGTCCAACTGAAAATAGGGGCGTTCGGGAAGCGCTCTTGGATATAGGACTTCGAGCCACACCCCCCCCAGACCCCCGCCTTTAAGTGAACCCCGTTATCACTTCCTTTCCTTGTTCCCCCCTGTGTTCTGCTTTAGTAACTGTGAAATCGCTGGTTTGGTTGTCTGTTGGTTTCTTTCGCCCCGGCATCTATCCCTCTGGATTTAACTTCTCCTTGTTTTCCTTCACAGGGTCCTGAAATCCCTGTTCTCCTCCTCCTCTTGGGTCAACCTTCTTGGGTCGACCCTCTTTACCTCGAAGCATGCTGTGAACCTCTTGATGCTCTTTCTTTCGGGTTAGCGCCTCTTCTTACTTTCGCATTTTTCTCTCTTCCTGGCGTTTTCCTTCTTTGACTGCTGTTCCGCATTCCTCTACTTCCCGAGAGATCTCCCTCTAAGCTGATCCCGCTACTTATGCTATGTTGCGCGTTCTTCCTCGATCTTGACTTCCTGCTTTTTCCTTCCCCGCCCGTCTGCCCATTCTTTCGCCTTAAGCGAGGAGGTTTCCTCTCTCTTCTTCTCTTCCCTTGCCTCTTCTATGAACTGCTTTACATGTTTTCATTGGTCAGAAGTTTGTGGCGTTTGAACTGGCGCTTTGACGGTTTTATGCAAGATTTACTGCCAATGGGTTGACTTGTTGCCCTGAAGCTTTTTGCTTCCTCTCCTTTCTTTCATTCTTCGGAGAGTAAGCACTATGCGATTTTCTCTTCTACTAATTTTCAGTGCGCATTGGGGGTTCTCCCCTCCCTCTTTCTCGTGAGTTGATTCATTCTACTCTAATTTGTTGCTCTGAACCCCCTCCTCTAGTTAGTTTTTTAACCGGCAAGTATCCCTTCTTCCAGCCCCTGCCCCCGTTAATATCTTTTTTTGAACCCGTACATGTACAAAAATTCCCAATGTTCCAATGCGAACTTCCCTCGGCCTAGCCATTATGCGGCAAAACCCTCCTTCTACATCAACCTCATTGACTTGCTATGAGTCCAGTGCTGAGAAAACCGCCACGAACCCGTATCTTCCCTCGCCTTTACCCAATTTTCGCACGTTGACGTTTTTCCGCCCAATTTGGATCACCCCTTTTATAGGCTTTTAGGTTTTTTCATCCTTATAGGACAGATGGTTGAATGTCCCTCACGTCTGCAGTGATCTTGATCGACCCGTCTCGTTACCGGCGCAGAGCCCTTTTCCTAACCATAGAGTCCCGTTCGTCCTCTATCTAGGTCCGCTGGTCTCTTTCTCGACGAACTGGTCCTCCCTGGACGGTGCAGCCCCCTTCATACGGCTGCCCATAGGATTCACGGTTAGACAACGTTCGAGTGGCGTATTTCGGATGTTTTATCCCCCTACTGGGAAACTTGTTTTTTTTACCAAAAAGAAGCTCCCCCCCCTCCGCACGCACCTCCAATGCAGCGCCCTTACCTGTTTCTCTTTTGGCTCTTGCCATGCCTTCTCCGTTTTTTCTTGAAACGAAGAGTGCCTCCGGACTGCCCTGTTGCCCGGACTCCTACGGGAGGAGCAGTGAGCCCTTAGGGTTTTTTCCTTTTTATTACAAGCCCTGTACGATTATTCGTCTTTTGTGATTCATTCAGTTTGCTGGTGATACGTATTTCCCCTCGTGTGTCTGAGAGCCCTTGAGGTCCCCCCCGATTCGCCAGCGTGGCCAGCCCATACGTCCTCACTATTGACTATTACAGCTTTTTCATCACCTTCACGCTGAAGAAATACGTTCCTTGATTTGTGTTTCCCTGCACCAGTTCGCTGGCCCTGGCTTCAGAGTCTTCGGTAGTCTTCCTTGTTCTCGCTTTTTTTCTGCCCCATGAAGTAGGTATTACTCAAGAGTGGTTGTGGTCCTTGACCCCCATCGTGTTTCGCGTTTCTGAGCCCCCTTTTGATTAAACCCCACCTAGCTCCTTTTTTCTTTTACCGTCTCTTCTTCTTGGTTAGCATCCTTGGTACGAGTCGTGTGCGCCGTTTGATGGGGCATGCGGTTCGGGGATTTACCCCGCCCACCTACGGCCCCCTGGGCCTCAGATTCCTTGACTCGGTTTCCTCGTATGCCTTGATTTGGCAAGAATCCCCGGCATAGCTTT
>Ga0179593_1519419_pt1 | contig 13486 bp, 17 predicted proteins | sample CZODoug2_1_08_16_FD_185931 | JGI IMG/M metagenome (GOLD analysis project Ga0179593, IMG submission 185931) | Vadose zone soil fungal communities from Angelo Coast Range Reserve, California, USA - CZODoug2_1_08_16fungal (PacBio error correction) | ecosystem: Environmental > Terrestrial > Soil >... | reverse complement strand
CCCCCCCGTTTTTTGCCGGCGCAGACAGGGTTCTGATGTGTCCCTGGCCCGCGCTCTTTTTACTTGCTCGGTTAGTTGGCAGATTACCACAAGGCGATCTTCCCTCTCCGCTACTCCGGGAGTTTCTTCCATGAGATACTTTGGCTGTCCGACATGCCCTCACCCAGACGTGCATGCCCTTTCGCTGTTTCTCGCCTCCTTAATATCCTGTCACAGCGCCCTCCATAGCAGATACATTCTCTTTTTCGGTTTCCCCTTCGTACCCTCAGAGTCGAGGGTTCCCCTTTCCACGCCCGCCCCCCCCTGGCGAGCCGAAGGAGTATTGGTTCCAACAAAAAGTTAGGCATCCCTCCTTCCGCACCCCCATTTTTCCATACCCCCCCCGAGATAGCTGAACTTCAAGTATCGGTGGCACGTACTCGCACCGATTGCGTTGAAACCATTTCTTTACTTTTGTCATTCCCCCCCCTCCTCGACATTTTAGTCCCCAGTTCGATGGCCCGCGTCTCTTCCCCTAGACGCAACCCTTTGCATTCATTTCCCCTTCGGTTTTAGTTTTTCCACAGCTAAAGGAGCCCACCACAACTTTTTTTCCGATTGACCGAATAGAGAACTAGTCTTCTGAGTAGGGATTGACTCATTCCTACTTTTCCCCCAATGGGCTATAGTCACTAGATATAACTTGTTTTATGGGATCCTGGTTTTTTCTAGACCAAATCTCCAAGTGTTCACTTTGTCCTTTCAGCGACGAGGATTTCCGCCCCCCCCCTTCTGAAGCCTCCTCGGCGGGGTGACTGCCTGCTGTACCCCCCCAGAAACCTACTCGTTTCTCTGGCTTATTAACTTTCCTACAGCCCTCTATATGTGTCTCTATAAACTGGAGCGGGTTGTATAGAGTTCACCCCTGAACTCGAGGACCATCCCCTTCCGCGGTCCCTCTCGTTTAAGTTTTAGTATACTTTTTTTGAGGCCCCCACTAAAACCAGAAAGGCGGCCTCGAAGGTATCGTCTGATTTTCAATAGTGAACTGAACCTGTCCCTTTTCTATCGGTACCACCTTTTCACGTATGAAGGGCGACGAAACCCGATCACTGATGGTGCACATGGTAGCTCAAACCTCCCGCCAGTGAACCCGAGGGACTCTAGACTTTCCCTATTTTTTTTTTTTTTTTTTTTTTTTTTTTTTTTTTCTTTTTTCACGCAGATTGAGCTCATGCCGAGTTGGACACGTTCAGAGACTTTCCGACATAGAAGGTGCCACGTCGTAGTGATCTTTTTGAGAGGCGCGGCATTCAGGAAACCGCTCGGCTGGGCCACCGTAGACCTCCCACGCTGTTTCCTCTTCTTGACTAGAACTGTGAATTGCATTTCCTCTCATTACGGACTCATTCCCTACGCGTTTGTTTCGATTATAGACTAGCAGAGGATAACCTGAAAATTAATGCAGTCTCGTGATGTTACAAAGTGAATTTACACGAAGCCTGCCGAGGTGGGTCTCCTTTTTTTTTTTGTATTTTCGGCAATTTGTTTTTAGAGTGATTAGTTGGGTTTTTTCGATATCTTCCTTTCCCCTCACAATTAGGGATGTGAGAAATAGACGGACCTTACACCTCTGTCTTTTCCCCCTCTCGAGCCTTGGAAGCGCCAATCTGCAGAAATCTTCCCGAATGTGGTCATCGCATGTTATCTGGGGGATTCCATGAACCCTTCTTAAGGATGCCGACGCTATTTCCTGGTTGTGTTTTATATTTCTCCTCCTAGAGTGTTCGATACGCTTCGTTCCCCGTTCTCCCCGCAAGTTCCTCCCTGCCTCCATCCCACACTTTCAAATTCAAGTTCCCCCCGTTCTAGTTGCATATTTGTCCCCTCGCGCGGTCTCCCATTCGCTTCCGCGCGTTCTTTTCCACCTTGTCTAGGTCATCTCTTCCCTCAACGCGGACACCTGACTTTTAACACACCACGGGAGAAACCATCCCCAGCTGAAACTTAATTTTCCCCTACTTTTTAAGCCCCGTTTCGAGGGAATTATGTTTACCTCTGTCTATCCCAATAGCCACCTGACTCATTCGTGTAAATAGTATGCACTCCCTTCACGGTAAAATAACACCTACCCGGCAAATTCTTGTTCGTGTTTCCGTTACCTCCTGTTCCGTGTAGAATTTCCTCCTCCCGAATACCGCCCCCCTCCCCACCCCCTGTCGCATTTTCTTTTTCGTGTCGGGAACGTACGCCGATGCTTTCCCCCCGTGTCACAGGCACCATTTTCTCTTCCCCGGGTAAGGACATCCCTTCGCTGAGTTTGTACTTAGATGCTGTTCTACTCCCGTTAAAACCTCCTTCCACTGGTACGGTCTCCCATCTGGCCACACAGTTTGATTTTCCAGTTAAATAACTATCTGCCGCAAGTCCTATTGTACATATCCCCTGCCCACCCAGGTCCCCCTGTAAGCATGTGCCGTCTTGCTTTTTTTTTTTCCATCTTGAGAATTCCGGAGGGATTCTTCCCGACCCTTCGTGGCACGGTCTTTTCCCCCTACCTAAGTTCCCTCTCCAACAAATGGATCTCATAACTATCCTTCTCCCGTGCCCTCATGATAGGTAAGTCCCTTGTCTGTCTTCACATCACTTTTCGTACCAACTCCCGAGGACTTCAGTGTGTAGAACCCCCCCCATTTAGTCTGATCATATCCCTGTACCCCTCTGATGTAGTTTATACCTAAAATTTCCAAGCCCCCCTTTTTCTCGTTCGAATAAGTAGACGGCCTACCACAGACAAATCGATCAGATCTATGGTCATTTTGGATTTTATTCTTGAGCCCGGCCTTCAATTCCTTTTCCGTTACTGGCATGCACCTTTTGTATTCCCATGCGAGAGTGTCCCCCTTCCGTCACTTAACTTCTACCACAAAGTTCCCGTTATGCTGATGCACGTCTCGAAGATTTGATACTCACCGACCCCCCCCTGGCCAGTATTAGATGAAGGGACCGCTTGAAGTGCTTCAGCTGATTATCTTTCAGTGGACTGGTCTCAGTTCCCATGTTTTTCCCGATGGCTCTAGACACTTCTTGAATAGATAAGTGTCAGGTTCTTGAACCTTGAACTTCGCATCTTTCTCTTGGGACTTATCTGATGAGTTTCTGTCTATGTCTATTGGGAGTTCGATTGGTCTTTAAAGTATATCCAGGCCTTTCCTCCTTCACCGCAGGAATCTGCCTTTTTGCACGCAAGTTCCAGGCAGTTCCATTCCCGTCACGATCATTGTCCATGTCGTCTCCCCGGAGAAGTGATAATTGACTCGAGTCACATAAGACCCTGTGCCGTAAATCCTCCCTTTTTCTATTGACCCCCCACCCGACGCGCAGTGAGTCTTTTCCTTCTATTTCTAAGTTTTGTTTTTTTTTTGTATGATCTAAACTCTTCGGGAGGCCCATTTTTTTTCCGGGTTTAGGGGGCGAAACAGAGGCGTTTCCGGCGTATTTTTTTTTGATATCCCTTTACCTTGCTTATCCAACCGTCAGAACTTAGGAGGCAGGACATTCTTTTATTCTGTATGTTTCCTTTCTCCCCGATTGCATGTTGGTTCCGCCCCTGCTTGTGAAGCACCGCTTTGGAACTTAAGCTCAGCCCCCCCCCCCCGCCTATGTCGCCTGAAGCAGTTGAGACACACAACCCAACCCTCTTTTCTATTGGTAAACGGAGCTCTCCTGCACCTGCTAGATGCTCAGAGCGCCCTTTGAAAAAAAACCGTTCCGGTCTCTCAGACGCCACTTTTTAAAAGATCGAGCGTTCTCATCCCCGTTACTTTACCCTTGGCCTCGCTAAGTGCCCAACCCCCCCCTCTTCGGGCATGTATTCTACCCATTCTTCTGGTCCTCAACCGATAGAAAGTTTTGTAGGCCTTTTCCCCCTGTTCGATGCTGTTGCAACACACTAGAAACTGTTGACGTGACATGTGCATTTTCCACATTTCCGATCAACCCGCGTTCGAAACTCATGTAATCACTCCCCTTCCCGATTCCAGAAATGTCTCCCTCTTTTCTTTTTTACTTACGTATCTTCTTCGTTTTTGAATCTTCCCGTCTTCTTCGCCTCGGTAGACCCTCTCCGAAGTGCCTTTCTTCCGATGGGTCTCGCATATAATGGGAGTTCTTCCGACTGCGACTAAGAGTCCTTGTCCTGCCTTGTACAATTCCTAGACGTTTCCTGCTTCCCAGTCCCGGTCACTTTATCAGAAACAAGAAGCCTTTTGTTTAGGTAGAATTTCGATTCCGGGTCTCTTCGACCCAGTCTTTTCTTGGCGGACTTTTCCATCTACTCCGTGAAAAAGTTTTTCCCCCCCCCGATGTATAACGAAACCAACGCCATTATGAGACTGAATGGTTTCCCTAATGTATTCATACCTTTCTGCAGATTGAGATTTACCCTCTCAAGGTGTATGCACTCCTGCAATTTAGAACCCCTTGCAGCTTTTGTGCTTTTTCCACCAGTCTTCCCAATTTCCTTCTTCATTTTCAATAAGAGGGGGATTGTAAAGCACTTGAGGCATCTCCCCCCTAGTTCTTGAGTAATCTTCCCAAGAGTTCGTCTCGCAAGTAGTCTTTGTTGAGTTAGCGGGAGGGTCCATTTTTTCTCACTACTCTTCCGTGCTTGCCAATCAAGAGAGGTTCCCTTTTTACCTCTGTTTTTCTGAATTGACTAGTTAGCAGCCCCCGCGTCCCCTTTCACCCTCCTCTTTCAGAGTGTTCTCTATCCTTTTATCCTACCCTATAGGATAAACTGAATCAGTATGATTCATCTGACAACTTTCCAACATAAAACTTGCATATTCTGTGAAGTCAGGTGTTTAGTATCTTTTCTCGCGTATTAGGTGAGATCTTGGAGAAATTCTCCTCTGCCATAGAGGGCCAATTCTAGTCCGGGTACCCTTGATTCTGATGAAATCAGGGGCCTCCTGACTATTCGAATTGCAAACTCCAATTGCTTAGCATTGGATCGTTTTTCGGTCACTCTAATTGCTGCTTAAGAAGTCTTTCGGCGGTTCTCTCCTCCTCCCTCCTTTGGTGGTTTGACAACCAATTCCGTCCGTGTCATTCTCCACATACCCACCTCTCCCCACCCACTTAAAAATCCTTTTCTTTTCATCTGTTTGAATGATTGGCGAGGTTCTCCAGATTCGGTAGCCAAGGTGTAACTCCTCCGTGATCTCCCCTAAATCCCTTTCTCTGTAGCCAACGCTCCCATATACCCCTAATACCCTTACCACCTGAAGGGACCCCCACCCCACTGGGCAGACCCCACATAGGTCCCTTCCTGGAATGAAAACTTGGTCAAGTTCACCCCATGTCAGACCTTGAATCTTCGTAGGATCCCGATCACCAAGATTATTCTGTTTTCCCTTGGTCTTCTTTCGACCCTCCCTTCACAAATTAAAAGGCATTCCCCCCCATACGGAAACTCGGAGTTCTGATAGACCTCTTCCCCCCAAGTTCCTACCTGACAGCGAGTCAAACCCCTTCTAAGAACCGACTTCATATTTCGATGTCACCTTTCCGAGACCCTAAGTTCCCCTCTTAACATAATTCCCCCCCCCTTTTCCTTTTTTCTTTTTTATCCCCCCCCCTCTAGGCCCCCTTGAGCGTTCTGCGTTGATATCTCTACAACTCCATTCGTTTTTTTTTCTAACTTTCCTTTGCCTAACCCACTTTTTAGGTCCAGAGGGTACTGATCTGCAGGGCATTCGATGGACATCCCCGAATGCTTTTTTTAACCCCTTCCCCCCCTTGCCTCCCTTTGAAGGTCCATAGTTGGCCCTTGTCTTCATATTGGAGAATACAATACTTTGATTTGACTTTTTCCTATCTCTTTCAAGCCTTTGCGCCGAGCTCCCCCAATCTGCCCAAATGTTCACCCCCAAATATCGCATTGATGTTGAGCCGTTTAATTCCTTTCCTGTCAGGCCCCCTTCGTATTCTCCTTCCATAGTCCAGTCACGTTTCTCCCGCCCGAGGAGGTCGTCTTGTGCCCTCCTTTGAGGTTCCTCGCCCCTATACCCCCCCCTCACCATTCGATCGAGTTACGGACAGGCCCCCAGAAACGGGATCGCCCTCCCGCTCTTTTTACTTTCCCGTACTTCCCCAAAAGCCCCCTCGTACTCTTTTTCCGCGGGAACCCCCAGGCTTTTGTAACAGAAGCCACGTCCCCTTTTAATGGACTATTCCCTTCAGCGACGGTGCAATCATAGCAAATTTACGACCCCACCCTTTTATCTTCTTTCTTGCAACTTTTTTCCAGAAGAATGTGGTGAGATCCCCCCTTACCATCTGGTTCAGATCGATGCATCAACTCGAAGATGTTCCATTGATTCCTCTCTTTTCCTTACTCACTGTGGGTTCGAATCCGAGCTAGCACTGGGCTCACACGATAAGGTATATCGATAGTCACGTCCTAGAATAGAGGTCGGTCCACCGGCAGAGCAGTGAGGAACCTCGCCCTATGGTGATGTTCCTTCCCTTTGAACTTAATATATGACGTTAAAAGTCACAACCATGCCAAGATGTCAGTACCCATGGCCCCCCAGCACCCCTGATTCCCCTTGCCTCCACGAGCCTTAGTGAAGGTGATCCTTTCATGACGTTAAAGGAAGTCCCAGAATTTTCTTATCCATAAAATACACTCTGACAATAAAATTACAGCGCCCTCCTATTTTCCCTCTATTTTACCCCAATTCAGTTTTTTGTTTCTTCTACACCGTAGAGATTCCCCCTCGCAAGGCGTAATCTTTCATTTTTAATCCCTCCCCCTCTCTAGTAGAGGTCTCCGGAGGTAATCTTGACTTCATTGAACTCTCCCCTTATCTCTTCACAATATAAGAGATTCATGGAGGCAAAATTCTTGGGTTCTCATCCCCTTTCATCCAAAGAACACTTTTGCTGAAGTTCTTCCTGCTTGGGGAATCCGTCTTGATAGTATCAAACCTCCTCCTCATAATAAAGAGGCTCATATTTCCTCACTCCTGAAGTTTTTACCCCCGCCACTATAGTCGGTCCTCCACGGACATCCGCTATTCCATTAGACCGATGAAGAACCTGCGTTCCTTTCTTCGCCCCCCCAGTTCGGAGACGCTCCCTTTCTCCGATCTCTCTCTCGAACAAGTACTCCTTTTTCACGGTCATCAGGTATATTTGCCATTTTCGGGCCTGTTAACCATTCTCTTTTGCCGGTTCCTCCAAGCTCGACCCTTCTTACTTTCCCCTTTATAGCTTAAGCGCCCCGTAATCCGTTCCCCCACATGGTATACTTCCCCCGTGAGTTTAGCCCCTTTTTACAGGCGAAAGAACCTAAGGGTTTGCCCTCAGACCCTCTCCCCCTTCTCTCGCTGTGCGGTCCGTCTTCGATCCCAGCTTTACAAGGTCCTATTTCAGTCCCCCGATCACTTTTTTATTTTTTCTTTTTTCGGTGAATCGCCACTTAACATGGAGGGAAGGTGTACCTCATACCTAGTCTTTTGTAGTTGCGCTCCTTCCCTAATACGGCACCCAAGTGACTTTTCTTTGTAATCCCCCCTCTACGTGGACATGCCTCCCTTTTAGCCGGGATAGACACTCCCCCCAGAAGGTGTTATGACTATCCACGATTTTTCTTTTTTTCTTCGCTTTCCTTATTGCCCGCTGAGCCTCAAACCGCATCAGGACACGCGTCTGTTCAAGCTAAGAATGAACAAAAATTCGACTCCCAATGGGCATGCTTATCCCGTTATCTGTATCCGAAACCTCAGCCTAGATTTCTCCCAGAGTTTTTCCGCCAAACTGTTGCAGACCCTCAAAATTAGACCAGCCAATGAGCTGGTTGTGCTCCCCTTGAGTCTAACGAAATAGATTTCCCTTTTCTCTTTTCGACTCTCTAGTATCTTCCCTTCCCTCGCTTGTTCATCTGTTACCTGTTGGCCCCATGCGTCAGTTGTTAAATCTCGAATCTTCTAAAGATGCCCCTTTGTATTGTTGAGAGGCGTCAAAGATACTGATTGTCTCGTGCTACGTCAACCCCCCTTCAAGCGCTTTTCCTCTCTTTTCTTCTCTTCTCCTAGGTAGACTTTGTCATGTTCCTCGTCCATAATCCTTATTAGAGTCTAGTATTATCGACTACCGGGTATTCAACAACCCTTCCTTCCTTCTGATGGCCCTTCCTTTACCCTTCCTTTCCTACTCCTTGCATTATTGTTAAGTGGGTTGCTCTATGCCCTTTTCTTTTTGATAGCCTGGCCCTCCCTCTTGAGTGGGAGTGGGATTTCCCTTGAACATAGGGACGAGTAGACTTCCCCTCCGCACGTATATGCGGTTTCCAATCAAAACTCTGAACCCGGTCACTTGTTTTCCACTCCAGGGTCTCAGGTGTCTTTTCTCTGTCGAAAGGAGGCGTTCTTCTCTTCAGGAACGAGCGCGTATTATATTATTTCTGTCATTTGTTTGAGTGATAATACCTTCAGACTTTCTTCCCCGGTATAGCCTCCAGTGAAGGATTTTTATCCCTCCCCCAAGATACCAGATTATGCCGATGTCAGATTTCGGCACGATTTTTTGAGTGCCGTCTTTTCATAGGTTCCCCCCCCGATGTGACTTTCCCCCTCCCTCAGTTCTCCTGTTCCCCCTCCCTGTTCAAGAAACCTCCCTCACCTTCCTTTTTGAATATCAACAACCCCCCAATCTCTTTTCCCCCCCCGGAGTTATTTTTTGAAGAAGGTTTCTTGCCTTCCCCCCCACAGGCTATCTTCTGAGCTTGATCGTAGAGCTGTTCATGACCACGTCTGTATGAGTTCCTTCCTGGCAAATGGGATTTTGCCCCTTCCCCATTACACGGACCCCCAGTGCCAACTATTTTGTTCGTTTTATACTATCTCGGCCCCTTAATCCTCACCCCCCCACTCCCCGTAAGAAAGATTTCTCGTAGCTAATAATTAAGCTCCCTTCCGCAAGTCCCAAGATGACCATCCCCCCCCTTCTGAGAATAATCGCCCCCTCCCTTTTCAACTTTATCAGATTCTCTTTGCAATCCTTTTCACGTTCGAAATCTCTCCCCATTCCTCCGTTTGCGTGAATGTTTAGTGTTTTCCTTTCATTTAGATTCCATCCCCCGGTGAACACATTCCCCCCCTGCTTTTCAAGCACGTTTTTCTTCTCTTTTTTCTCTTATTGTAATCTTGTCTACTAAAAGACGGTCAGCTTGTTCGACGTCCTAGACTTGTGAGAATCGTCTCACTCCCCACCCAGTGGATATCACTACCCTTGTTTAGGATCAAGTGTATACTGCTCAACGTCTGTACTCTAAAGAAATGTCACTGTTGCGCTCCTCTGAGTAATAAGGATGCCCATACCCTCCTTTTCCTTCGAGTTACATCTCGGTTGTTCCCACCCGTCGACGTTTTACCGAAACGGATACATAACCGGTTCTCCTCATCGATAGCCCTTTTTCGTCTCTTGGGAGTCCAATTCCGAAAAATCAGATTTCTATTCTCGGCCAAAGGTGCTCTTTTTTTTTAGATGTCTTCACGTTCATTAAGGTAGGTAAATGACACATAGCAAACCTGAAGCAGCCCCCCCCCCCCCCCACTTTATCCCTCTCAAATATGTTTTCCCCCAAGTGAACAGTAGGGGATTGTGACCAGGACCTCCCTAGGGGATTAAGAAGACCCCCCTTTTTCCCCTTCCCTAATGCACGTGCACTCCTTAGTGCTTTCTCTTAGACCTTTTGCTTGCGCATTCTTTAATGTTTTTGTGTTTTCGCAAAGGCTTCCAGCCTTTATTTTTAGGTTTTCTAACGGCGGCGGTTGACCACACCCGCTGTATTTTTTTTTCGAACCTCGACCTTTTTCTTCCAAACCGATGTTCTTCTTATTTTTGATTCTTTTTTGCCCGTATATCGGTAGGTCTAGGTATCGTGCAGCATGCCCGTTTTTCCTCTTTCTTCTTTTGAGGACAGCACAAGGGCCTATGCCGTCATGAAATCAGTCATCCTTCTCCTACGTTGAGATGCTAACTTGAAGTCACATCACGCAAAACTTTTTCCCCCCCGGTTGGAGCTGACCATCCAACCTACCGTGCGTTAAACCTTATTTTTTGATATAATTTTTAATAATACTAAGTTGTTTTTTTTTTTGAGCCCAATATGATGGGAAGGAAGCTGGTTATGGGTCGAACCTGATGGTTAAGTGCTACTTCTCCTCCTGCTGCAACTTTATTGAACGATCCCGTCAGTTCCGAGAATTCCCGGAGGAATGCCTTGTCTCCTCCGGTGCGAAGCCCTTTCAGTGCTTCTGAAGCAGTGTCCAGAGATGGAGTGGGCACTCCCCTCCTTTAGACGGGCCCCCTAAAATCCCCTCTCACCCAAAGATTATATGCTCCCTCACCTTCAGGAGGGTTCGATCCAAGCTCTTTCTCTATAAGTAGGTCCGCTTTCCCCCCTGGAAGCCAACTTCTCTATTCACGATGCGCGAACGTTTAGCAAAAAAACCCCACCCGTTAAGGTTAAGTCATCAAACTACGCACTGAGAGCCGATTTTTAGATGGAAGGTTGTCCCAGGGAAGTGAAAACTGATTGAGTGGAATTTGAGGATTATTAGGAGTACGTTTTTTCTTGAAAGCTACCGGTTGGCCCTACTCTGACCCATCTAGGAAAAGCCTGAGCAATTTTCGCCAGCAGACACAATGTTTGCCTTTCCCTGAAGGCGGCCCTCGGACTTGGGAAACCCCAGGCCCCCGTCAGACCGTATTCCAGCCTTTTGAAGGATCCGAAGCCCTAGGCTCGACTTCTTGTCATTGATCTGCTTCCCAGCGCAAGTTTTTCTTTGCCTTGCCCGTCCGATCCGTTTATGGACTGCTAGACCTCTCCGAAGGTTTTCCTTTTTTTTGAAGAAGGGACCCTGAGTTGCCGACCCAGTCCTCTTTCCTCTCTTTGGTCCACCTTCCTGCTTGATTTTAACCAAAGCAGGCTGCTGCATTGTTAAGTATCACGGGATGCATCCCTGATCTGGTGATGAGCCTTTTTCGGTTTTGGTTACTCTTTCGTACGGAGACTCGCTAAATTTTACTCCGCGACCCTCTCCCGATGAGCAACGCACACCAGCACCTGTGCAGCCAGGCCTTTCAACGTAATTTCTCCTCAACCCCTGCAGATAGAGGTCTTGTTTCCCCGCCCCACCCGTGTATTGCTTCGCCGCTTCTCAGTCCCTCGATGGTGAACCTAGCTCCCCCGTTACTCTAGGGGAGATTCCAGCTTTCCTCCCCCCCTACCCCCCAGTGCGGGGGAAGCGCAGTACGTCTATGCGAAAAGAGTCGGTTTGGCTTCCTCCTTTTTCTTTCTTTTCTTTTTAGTGCAACGATGAACTCTTGTCTTTCAGAGCCGCCAACTTAGTGGTGGGCTAGCGGGAATTGCCGTTTTCTTTCTATTTCCCCTTAAGTAAACGTGTCCCCACCCCTTTCTTGTTTCCGTACTGATCTGATAACGAGCGCTCCCCCTGCAGCTGCTGGGACGGATCGTGTCCCCCTTTGCCTCCTTTTTTTTTCGCCTGGCCGCGAGGTGGGTCGTTGTTGTTTTTTTATTCTTTTTTTTTTCGCTTTGCTCTTCTCGCTTGAGATACATGACTTGTAGAGGCAATCTCGTACTTTCCCTTCGTCGAAAGAGATGACCGTCACCCCTCTGCACATTGCAAAACGAAATCCGGGAGGGGATGGGGATTTTTCTTCACTGTCCTGCACCGGGCTTAGAGCCCCTGGCCTTTCCCCTTTGATACTTTAATATAATCCGTTTTTTGTTTTTGATCCCCCGCCGGACGACGGATATCCGACGTGTCCGAAAGCAACCTCCCCCCTTGACAAACGCCTTTTTTTGCCCCCTTCATGGCTGGAGATTTTCAGATTTTTTCCGGTAGCCTTGTTGATATTTTTCCCGCTCCATGTCGCTCCCTCAGGCGAGGTCGCCCCCACCCCGATTTTCAGACTTTTCCCCTTTTTTCTCGCGACCAACCGCTTCTTCCCCTCAACACCACGGGCACGACCACCCCAACTGGCCTGCCGTTTTTTTTTTTGTGTGTTTTTTTTATTCCAGGCGTGGTTGAGGTAGACACCCAATGCTTCCGCACTCTGCCATGAAGGTTTCTTCCGCTAGAAGGCGCTCCTCTGGAGACCACCTTCCTGATACTTATGGATTCGTGGACTTGACTCTTGACGAAACGTCTTTCCAGATTTCCCAACCTCTTGCCCCCCCCTCTAGGTTTTTTCGTCTTCGAATATGCATCCCTTTTCTTAGTTCGAAGGCCACGCCGCTCAAAAGATCAGATTTTTACCGCGATCCTTTCGTGCCTTCAGCTGACCCCCTCGAGTTTACAAACGAGGCAGCCTCGGAGTGAGCCATCTCGCCCCTTTCTTTTCCCTGAGCGAGGTTTGGACCTTCCCTTTCCCCCTCGAACTGGACGCAGGCGCGGGCATACTGAGTTTTGTTTTCACGACCCCTCTAGCATGGCCCGTTAGTTTTTTTTCCGAACTTGAGTGAAACAGAATTTCGCGCCTTTCAGTTTTTTTTTTTCTTCCCCTTTACTAATGACACGTCTTCTTCTTCGCGACCCTCGCGGGGCCAGACTGTTTCTTTTTTTACAACATAGCCAACCCCTGGATACACCCCATATTCTCCTTTGCTGTGTAGTACTACGCTGCGGCCGCGTCGGTCTTAGACGCGTAATTGGGTTTCACCCCGCGAGTTTTCCTTTTATGATTGTTTTACACACGGTCTTTCGTCTCCCATCTTCCATGTAAAACATCGCCACCGACCTTTCTCCAGACAAACATGATCGCCTTTTCTCCGATAGACTCGGAACTTGAGCACGTTTCCCATTTCCCAGTAAAACCTTTAGTTCCCATGTTTCGGGACACAGGATCTTTCGCCTTTACAGTGAATCTTACCTTTTGTACCCCTACTGCACATTTTTTTATTTACCCCTCTCAGATTTTAACTCTAACTTGGGGACCAGTCGACAACTTTCGGAGTCTGCACCTTTTAGCCCTTTGAAAAGGGGATCCTTCCTCTGCAATTTCCATCGCACGTGCACATTCTCTTTTTTGCTCTCTCGGCTCCCTGTTTCTGACGTGGGTGTGCTTTTTCCTGTACTCGACGCGTTCCGGCCTCGGTACGCTTTTTGCCGGTCTCTACTATTGGAGTGCTCCCCTCCGGGTGAGGAACCCGCTGCCTGATTTTTCTTTTTCGTTTTTGTTACGCCAGGCCCCAGTCCGATTCACAACGTCATAGGAAAATTTTCCGAACTTTTCGTCGAGGAGTTCGCGGGCAGGCGATTGACCCAGGACCTTCCTCATTGACTACCCCCATGAGTCCCTTCTAACCCGGGGTTTTACTATTCGTCCCGGACCAGTACAATACCTCCTTCTTAACACCAAACTAGACCTTTGCTACCCATACCCCCCCTACTTGAGAATTTTATATTTT
>Ga0179593_1447862_pt1 | contig 13486 bp, 12 predicted proteins | sample CZODoug2_1_08_16_FD_185931 | JGI IMG/M metagenome (GOLD analysis project Ga0179593, IMG submission 185931) | Vadose zone soil fungal communities from Angelo Coast Range Reserve, California, USA - CZODoug2_1_08_16fungal (PacBio error correction) | ecosystem: Environmental > Terrestrial > Soil >... | reverse complement strand
CGAAGCTGCAGGACTCCCGTCCGAGTTGACTTCCACCTTGTCCTTTTCTCTTTTTTTCTAGAAGCGCCCGTCCGCTGGTTACGGAGTGGACTTGGCGGTGAGTTTGGGTCGCTCCTCCCCCCCCGCAATGCCTGTCCACGAAAACAGCGGAGAGAGAGTAGTTTGCTCTCGCGTAAAATCCCCCCCATTCACTCCTCAAAATGGTTTCTGTTCTTCTTTGCGTCCTGCTTTTTCATAAGGGGCGTAGCGAGCAGTGGAATTCAGGATGGATGTTCACCCTCCCCCGAATCCCCCGCGCAGCCTTCTTCTATCCCCTTCCTTTTTTCCTTCTTCTGGACGATAAGCAAAGAATCACGCGATGGCCAGACGGCGTCAATAATTGTTTGTCTTTTTCACTCGCGTTTCCCGAGGCTACCACCCCTCCAGGTACTTTCTCCTCCTCCCCCTCCATGTTTCTTGGAAAGCGGCGAAGTGATACGAAGAAATGAGCATTCTTCTGCTATCACTCCCTTGATCTCGATGATTAGTTCCGTCCCCATCGGCTCATGATTGTTTTCCCCCCTTTCTTTACACATGAGAATAAAAGGTAGAGGCGGTAGTGTAGATCCTTCCGAAGCTGGTTCGGCGGCTCTGGCTCGTTCGAATCCGTTAAGCCCCATTCCTCCTTCTTTCTTTCTTTTTCCCCTGGACATTTCACACAAAGGAGTGCGGAAGGCCTCCCCAGAGCGGCCTGACCCACTCCCATTTGGGGCCCCTCCCAGATCCCCCTTTTCCATCTCTCTGACCATTTGCCTCAAAAATGAGTGTCGGCAACGTTCCGCACTTGTTAGACCGTCCGACGACTAGGCCCCTTTTCTGGGCCGACTGATTTTTTTTCGGGCTTTGAACCCCTTTCTTTTTTCGTCCGAAATGTCGCGGTGCAGGGTGGAAATTGCTGTCCCTCACGGCGAGCGGCGAACCGCCGGCAGCTGTTGAAATTGATCAACTTGCCTAATTGCCACAGACCTCGTGGAGCGTGGCCGTGAGCATTCTTTGCTCTCCCCGCCTCAGAGTTTTTCTCTCCCTCTCGGTGCCGCCCCCTACCCCAACGGCACCACTTTTTATCCCGGTTAAACGGTCGGAAACCCTTTTGCAAAAGGTTTGATATTGTGGTTGGGCCCCGCATCGTAGACGCCTTACCTTCCCCCCGCTAAACGGTTACAGAATTCAGGACGACTGGTTCGGTGGAGGAATGCAGAGTTTTAGGTTCCCCCCTTGTTGGTTGCCCTTGCTCGACGGGCTCCCCGCCGTAGGATCGTTTAAGAAGTCCACCCCTTCTCTCCTTTTTCGGTGACTTTCCCATGTGCCTTATCGGGGAATTTTCTTCCGGTTTCTTTTCTTTTTCTTCCCCCTTTCTTTTCCGTCCGAGGATACCCCGGCAAGGCGTATCTGAGGGAAGGAGAAATTTTTTTAACCCGTTCCGATTATCCCGAGCAAAGGCTCTATACTAGGTTAGGATATGTAGCGGCCCTCTCCCCCCCTCTCCATTAGACCCCCCATTCCTAACATGGACCCTTTGCACGAGTTGAAGCACGCATGATTCCGTTTACCTTTGTTGAAACCCTACTGTTTAGTCCCTATGTCATTTCCCCCCCCCTCCTCCCCTAATAGTACCGATCTTAGAGTGTATCGGGTCAAGGATTTTTTGCCAGAAAGTTTTTTAGCGACCTACGCTCCCATTAGTTTAGTAGACCTCAATTTCACCCTTTATACCACTTCCCAGTGTTACGGTGGATAGTCAATCTTGGCAGTTGCACGGCGTGTCCCGGATAAGCCTTGGTTTGCCGGCAAGTTATGCTTTCCTGTTGTTTTTTCCCTCGTTTTCTTGATAGGTGGGAACCGGCCCACCGCACCCCACCCCCGAGAGGCCTGTCTTTCACGAAGGAGGCTATCTACCCTGGCAGAATTTCCCCCCCTCTCTTATTCGGTGGTCTTGCCCTCGGACTTAATCATTTCCCGCTTAAAATGAATGTAGGGTGGCGAACGGGTTTTCTACTCAGAACTCCCCAAGGCCACGCCTGTTTTCCTTTCATACATCTTCGTCTCCTGTCCGTTCTGCCCTAACTCCTCCCCTTTCCGTTCTGGCTTCCCTCCCGCCTTGCATTGATTGTTATAACGACGGGCAACCGAAGGTAGATTGATATCGGCAACTTTTCCCGAACGAAGTTTTGCATACCTTCTGGCTCAGTGTTTTTTTTCTCCCCCCTCTATGGACCCCAGCTCCGGTCCCCCTCCCCCCCAGAACCGCGCAGAATGCCAAACGCCCCTAAAGGTAGGTAAATGATTTTTTGCCATCATTTCTTTCTCCCTCTCCCCCTCTCGCTTTGGCCATTTTTGGCTCAGGCATTGGAACGGCCTCGGGGTCTTTCGCAAGAAAGATCAGATTACGAACTCTACGTAGAAATCTCCCTGCTTTCACTCCTTTTCTTCCCAACTTCATCAGCCACTCCAAAAATTTAAAGTGGAATAATATTCAGCCTCGAGTTTTCTGCTTTACCCCCACTTTTCAGTACAGCTTCTTCCATACGCCATCATTAGCATTATATACTATTATAAGAAAGTTGTGTGAGAGATAGAGGAGGATGTCATTATGTACACGAGCTTTCTGGCCCCCTTGTGGGGTCATGATGTCGCCTATCCTGTTCCGGATTTTCTTTCCCACCCCCACCCCCATCCCTTTGCATGCTAGTCCCATGCTTCGACGTAGCATGCTAGTATGTGAGAGGCTGGTCTGGATTCTTCCCTATCTAGGACATGCCAATCTCCGATTCTATAACCAACACCCCCGCTTCGAGGAGAGGGATTGACCTTTGAACCCTCTTCTCCCTCCCTCCTTGACCCCTTAGCGTCCTGTTTGCCGTCGTTTTTAGGTCGTCTCTGCGGAGACTCGTACTCCCCTCGACTGTTCCCCCCCCAGGTATTTTGACCCCCAACTTTTATTTAAAACGAAGTTTTTTCCCTCCCCCCTTCTTTCCCTCTTCCTTTCGTCTGTATTAGACAGGCTCAGAAATATACTTGTCGCACCTAAAAGGCACTTCAGGTATTAGTATGATCCGACTGCATTCCCCGCATATGTATCTAAACCAGGCGCTTCGGTTTTGGTGAGTTAGCCGTCCCCCGGACCAGCTTTTTCCCCCCCCTCCTTTTCTTCCATATTACCTCTTAGATTAGTGCAAGTCCACCTATACTTTTTATTGGGAACTTCGTGTTTTTGATTTCGTATAGCCTCGTTAACTTCCTATCGGTGGTATTTTCGCCACTATTCCACCTCGTCGCCGGTCCCCCCCCAAACCCTTTCCCCTCAGTGGTGCGCTCCCGCTTATAACAACGCCGTGAAGAAAAGTGCTGCAAAAGGCGTAGGTGTACCCATGGCCCCTTGACGACCTCCGAATAGAGGCTTCTTCCTTGTCGTAAAAACTTCCTTCTGCAACTCCTCATCCCTATCTCGTCTCCCTGTCTCAGCCCCTCACGTGTTCGATTTGTGCTGGTAATTCCCAGCGTTTACTCCCTAGGGTTGGCCCCCCCCTTCCCCTGGGGCACGATTCCCAATGGCCCTTCTCTTTTTCCCCGTTCCCTTTTCTTTTCCCCCCTTCCTTTGGGTCTCCATCTGCGCGTCCGCTAATTAATGAGTTATGAGACTTCCAGGGGACTCTGGAACGTGACCGACCATCGTTCGCCCTGATCCACCCCTTTTCTTGAGGATCCCTCTTTCTTTTCCCTCCGTTCGGTGTGACGACACTAAAAACACACGAATTGCACCTAGGACTGAACCAGTAGTTCCCTGCTTTTCAGGGTGGACCCATCTATCGTTCTTTCCTTCCCCTTTTCCTGCGCCTTGGTCTCCCCAATATTGTAAATATGGACCTCTGCCATTTACCCCCCGAACAGGCAATCTTTGTCGTCCCCCCGACCGTTTTGCTTGGATATCCTCCGAAGTGTTTTGGCCACCCCCCCCACTTATCACTTCCCTTCTTTTGAAAATTTGATGTGCCGAAGTCAGTTTGATGAATTGAGGAAGGATGCTTTTTTTTGATTTCCGCCTGGAGACCCCTGGGATTTCCACCCTCGAGTTTGTCTTTTTTTTATCGCCAGCCGAATTTCACTTAACCCGCCTCCCTCAATTGTCTTTTTCCTGTTGAATTCCAAGACCACAGTACTGGGTAGAAGATAGATGAGGGAAGTTGTAAGCAACAGCACGTTACCTTCATATACTTCTCCCCCGTTTCACATCCAAACGGGTTCACCCTCCCGACCCCCCCCTACCTTTCTGCCCATTTTCTTTACTATGAGAAGTGACAAACGTCCTGCAAAGCATTTTTTTTCGGAGACGGTCCTCTTCTTCCTATTCTGGCACCGGCGTGATCTTTATCGAGACTCCTTCCCCCCCTTTGTCGTTTTGTGCGTTGCTACGGACCATTTGTTGTAAAACCAAAGATAAGAAACCGAAAATGCACGAATTTTTCTATCACGGATCGACCTACTTCCCTGGTAGTAGTAGTTTCCCAGCTGGGAGGTCCTGTATCCTCCTCTCCTTTCTTGCATGACTAAAAAGGGAAAGTATGAGAGCTGCGGTAGGAGTCCCCTAATCCCCCGAGGATCATGGATCTTTCTAGTTACGCCTCTTTCCCAGAGAGAGGCGATGGGTAGAGGACCCGAAGCGTGCCCATTCCCTATCTGCTCCAATGAGTCGCTGATAGATTGAAAGTGATGTGGGGTCCAGGCTTTCCTGAGGGCGAGTGCACCCCCCTCCCCCCCACCTTATTGCCGATGAGTTGGCCCAAATCCTATTACCCCTTTTTCTTGATAACTCCTGCCTTTAAATCCCGCGTAGTATAAGAGGAAGATTTTGGCTTCGGCGGTTGAATGGTCCCAATAATTTTCCCTTGACCCCTCCGCTCGGATCTCACTTTTTCTACAGGCCTCCCCTGACCCCCAAAACCGAAAGCTAAAAAATGTTCTCGTCATTGGGAGGATTCCTATGAATCTCATCCCCAATCATCGATTTTTCTGACTTCCTTATTTTGACGTTAGGCTCTTTCAAAATCCTCCGTGACGGCACTGTCCCGCGTCGAGGATTCGGTCGAGACCGCTACCTTCCCCCCCCCCCCCCCCCCCCTTACAGCATTCGCTGATGTTCCGTTCTGTCAATATATCTCTCTTTCCATATACGTTTGTTTGAGATTCCCTTATATCGACAGATGATTCCCAGATCTATTTTGACTGTAACCTTGTGGACCTTTCTCCGCCGTATCTCCTAGGCCCCGCGGAGGGTAGTCGTTGGACGTCCTGAGGATCGTGGAGTATGGGCAGTCACCCCTTCCCCCCCCTCTTGACTCAGAACATTCCCTCCCCCCCCGCCCTTGTAAGCTTTTATGGTCCCCCCAAATCATGAGAAGTAGGAGGGGACGGTTTTCGTTTTCTCTTAACTAAGCATAGTGAAGTTGCGCGTTCCGTTAGCCTCTCTATGTGAAAGAAGTACGCCGCAGCGCAGGTCTTCCAAAGTTTCCCCCCTATGATGCCTTGGTTCTAATAATTGCTCTTGGACGATAAGGAAACCAGGGACATAGCCTTTTCAAAAAGCACTTCCCCTTACGGCCAAATTGAGTTGTTTGTCATTCTCATACCTCTCCGCGGCCCACCCCGAATTTCACATCAGAGAAAGAAGCTTCGAAGATAGGGATTTTCCCTCTTGCGGACGGCCCTTACCCTCCCTCCATTGAGACCCCGGCGGCACTTGAACTTTCCTCGATGATTTAGAATAAGCCCAAATCTTAGCCCTTCTTCCCCCCGTTGCGGTCCATCGCGTGCTTCACAGGCTTTCCCTCTTCTGGTGAGATCCTTTAGCAGCTGGTTCTGATTCCTAACTTCTTTTAGTTCGATTACCCTTTACGCTCCTTCCTTTCTTTCCCTGTGTCTTGGTTGTTCCCCCCATGTTGTCTGGTTCTCCCACCCCCAAGAAGGGGTGATAGACAGAAAAGAGAGACCTCCTTAACCACGCTCCCATTTTCACATAGTAACTCCGGTGACGGTATCAGACGAGACCATTGGCGTCTCCGACCCCTTTTGTGGTTTGAACGTTGTTCCCTGCCAGCTCCACTCTCCTCAAGCCATGGCCCCCTCCCCTTGGCCCCACGAGTTGTGGATCGTTTTGTGTTTTTTTTGAACTTTGACTTGTCTTCCCCCTTAAACGCCTGGCGTCGGTGCTGGCTTTCCAACTTTTTTGGGCTCCTTCTCGCTTCTTCCCCTTTTTAGTGTTTCAAGTTGATCGACTGACGATTTCGGGAGCGGGTCCTTTGCATGCGGCGTGTCTTAGACCCCCCTCCCTCCCCCTCTTTTGTCGCTCACGGCTCTGTTTCAATTTTTTTCGGACAGATCCGGCACCCCGTAGATCAAGGAAAGACGTAGTCGGCCCCCCCTCGTTTTCCCCAGGTACAGGGTGTCTTTTTTTGGGTTTCCCCGGCCTCCCCTCGGGATTCATCCTCTCACCTGTCTTTGCACTGCCGTTAAATGGTTAGGGTCACTAAGAGTTCCGGCTGGCAACGCTATGGTTATACGCGGGCTCCGACCGGGCGCCGCCCCGCCTAGTAGAGATTTTCCACCCTGAACCACAATCGGAGAGCCTCCGTTCTTTTCCGTCCTAGTTCCATTCGCCTTTTCCTTTTTTTTCTGTTTTTCCCCTTTCTTGGCACCATAACGAGATGATCCTGACCCCAGGTTGGTGCTCATTCTGGCCTCTCCCTTCGGAGGTGGTTCCGAACCACGAGAAAGGTCTATAGGTGGTATTTTAGCGGCGGGCCCCTCAACTATTCTCATCTGCGACCCTGCCGAACATGGGACTATTTGAAGAACCTTCTCGTGTGCGGGTGGCCACCGGGCGTTGCCCACCCCCAAGTTTTCTTTTCACCGTTTTTTTCCCCCCCCGTCGACAGATCACCGTTCTGGTCGCTTTTCCAAGGGATACTCGTTTGACTTCTTGTGCCGCCGCCTTTTGTTCGAAAGTCGCGCATTATTAGTTAGACAGTTTCCCAGTATCCCTCAGCCTTTGAAGGCAGCTTTTCCCGGTGTCTTTCACTTTCCCCTTCCGGTTGTTCTAAACTTCGAGCCGACGGAGCTCCTTCATATTTTTTCCTTTTTCGGACCCTTTTCAAGTTGTGGGTCGCAGTTCAACCCCCCCCGGTGGCTACAACTTTGCCACGGAGATAGTGATGCTGGCGTTCGTCGACCTGCCTGGCTTTTTTTTGGTACCCTTGCGACTGATTAGGTTTTGCTTTGCGACTGAATCAATTTCCAGTTGCTTGACTACATAATGGTTGTGAAAGTTTTTTCGACGGCCCTTCTTTTCCCCCCCGTTTTCCTTCTTTACATGCTGGGACCTGTGTCCGGCAGCACGCACCTGGAAGCTGTGCTGGCCGAGAAGTCCCCGATACCTTATGCTTTCGGACCGAGGACTCTTCCTCTTTCCCCCCCCCTGCGTAGATTGCTGGGTAAACTTCAGATTAGCTCCCCCCCCCGTGTGTTCAGTTGGCGCAGTCGAGGTGATACCGATCTGCCTGCTCCCGCGACGGCCCCGTCCCCGCCAAGCAAGGTCTGCTTCCCCCCCCTACGTATACCTTCTTCTGTTTTTATGGTCATGTACTCCCTCGTGGAAGGGGGGTGTGTATAGAAGCCCTTTTTTTCTTTTTTCTTCTCTGGGTCCTACGCCACAAGACTCAGCCTGACCGCTCTTCTCCCTTCCCCTCCCTCCCTTTGCTCGTGCGGCCACGTTTATTCCCCCCAACGTTAACATCAAGGCCAAACTTTACTGAATAATACGTTGGCCGAGATTCGAAGCTTAGCACCCCGGAAGCCCGAAATCTCGTTCCCATACGATCCTTCCCTCGAGCTTTTTCTTTCCTTTTTCTCTCTTGGTTTTTGATATCGTCTCTCTTTTTCTTGGATGAGTGGCCCCCTCGCTTGCGATTAAGTTTGGGGGCTACGGCGTCTTTTTGAATCCGGCTGCCGGTATTTGCCTCGTTAAATTTTTTTCTTTCCTCTGTTGGGCCTCAAACTTACCATCCTATTTCCTCTTTTTCTCCTTCTTCTCTCGTCCTTTTCGGTTTTCGTCCTCCCTTTTTTTTTCCATGACATAGAGGACATTATCTTCTTTATATCAACCCCTTGCCCCACGCGTCGGCGAGGGAGGACCTTTTTACCCGCTTCCCGACTTAATATTTAACCCCTACTCCTCTTTCGTTTTGTCTTCGCCGCCCTTCTTTGTTGAAGGCCTCTTGAGGCTCGATCGTATAGACAAGACTGCGCCAACTTATGAAAACCCCACTGCGTTCTTTAATCCGTCCTTTTTCCGTCTCTCCCCTTTTTTTCCTTTTCTTTTTCTCCGTTGCGTCTTTATTCCGTCCCCATCCTGGAGCCGTATCGACCGTTTCGGAGCCCCCCTCAGCTTCCGGTTTCGTTCTGGAATTGTGCCCGGAATTCAATCACTATGTAATGACGTCAGCTTTTTCCTTTTTTCTTCCTCGTGACAAACCCGCCCCACCCAGACATTTCTGGTATTCAATACACGGAAATGAGTGGCTCCAGGGCACGCCCTCCTCCGCTTGGTTTTTCAAAATTGGTTCCGGCGGCCCTATATAGCTCTTTAACTTCTTCTCTTTCTTTCCCTCCCCCCCTCTTCCATTCTGACCCCCCGGTTGGTTAACCAAGTTCACGCAGCGTGCGTCAACCCGAGGCTCGAGACCTTCACTCCGTTCTCACCCAACATTGCTTAAGTTTTTCCCCCCTTCCCCCCCCTCCCCAGCTGGTTTAAAGGCCTTGCTTGTTTTAATGCGCCCTTGGAGAAGAAGAATTAGGTTCGGATTGCGCTGGTCTCAAATGATTGAGTGCAATTGTGGTTTTTGTGTGCTTGGGGGTTTTGTGACAATCCCATTCCCTCCTCGTGAAGACATCCCACTCTCAGACAGCTTTTTCCCTCCCTTTTTTTGTTTGGTGGTATCCAGGTTTTACTCCCCCTTCGGTTTCACAGTCAGGGAGTCCACGGAATATGCAAGTTCACCGTCAGTGCGGCCGGTGGAGATGGAGCCCTTGCCTCGCGCCGATTTAAATCCTCCGACCGTATAGAGTTTTCTTGGTTATCTTCCCCTTCCTCTCCTCTGATCCCCCGTTTGGGCTCTTCTTCTTGACGGTTTGCGGAACGGGGTTGCACGACCCACCACCCCGTATTGCCCTATGTTTCAGAACGGCTTGCTCTTTTCTGATTTTCCCTGTTTTCTCTTTCCTTTTTCTTTCCTTCGATCCGTTTGCGGTCCCCAATAACTGTGGCCCCAATAATACTGAAAGTTAACCCCTTCACAGTCCATCCGCGTTTCTTACAGAAAGTTATCGGAGTATTTCTTTTTCCACGATCCTCATCCTTTTCTTTTCCTTTTCCCCCCCTCCTCTAAATTTGGAAATTGCAGAAGAATTTACGGTTCTGAATTGTGTACTGATGCTTTTGAGTTAGTCTTGCCCTTGTACATCTTGGTTAGCCTTTTTCTACCCAAACGATTTGGAGAGTGAGTGTTCTAGACGACGAAGCGGCCCCCGCTATGAATCGTCATGATAACTCTTTTACTTCTTCACCCATCTTCGGCTCGACTTTCTCTCCTTTGAGTCCATAAATTCTTAAACCGCACGTTCCAATGCTTTTCTGACCCATAAAGGTCACCGCGACCCTCCTTTTTCTGTTCCCCCCTCTGATATGTCTTCGGACTCTGTTTCAGTGTGAAAAAGAAACCCTTTTGTAGGATTTGCCCTGGTCCGGTCTTCTTCCTGTCCACCGGTGATCTTTGTTTTAAGATTCGCCCCCACTTCTTTTTGTGTTTTCAGTCGCCTTGGTTACACTTCACTTTTTTTTAAACCCTAAACTGGTGTATTCTCGACAGCACGAATACGCATCAGGATCTACCTCTTTTTCCTGGTTAGCACGTCTTTCCCCCGCTTTCGCGATCCCCTCCCCTGATCAGTGAACTATCCATGCCAAGACTTTCCCAAAAAGGGGTAAAAAACGTAATCTGAAAGATGGTGGGTTCCTTATCTCATCGCGGACCCCTCACGGTAAGCTTCCGCCCCCCTATCGCTTCTTTGATTTAGCGGTGCCTGCCTTCCCAAGGTTCCCCGTCTAGGCTACATGCGGCCCGATGAGAGATTACTTCTGTTTGGTGCTTCTTATGGCTGTTACATCCCCACAATTAGAGAGACGTTCTGGACCTCGCGGGCACTTTTTCTGGCCTGCTCTCCCTCCGGCAATTATTCCCGACACCCTTCATCTAAGCGGATTTCTTTTGTTCTTCGGCTGTTTGCCGCGGCACACTTTGACTGACACCGGACTCTATGCTTAACGTAACTGTCTCCCAAACGCCCCAGGGATGTACACCCCTTCAAACCCCCATTTTTTCTTGGCTGGAATTGGTCGATTATGCTAAGACCCTCGCTGTGTCGTTGTTGATTGTGGTTTTCCGGAGCTACTCAACCCGTACCACACCTCAGGCAGACGCAGTCCAAAGGATGAAGAGGAGCGGTCCGAGCCCCGCTTCTCCCGTCCCCCCCTTGACCAGTAAAGATTCAGTAGATGTAGACCTTCTCTTTATTAAGGGGTTTTTTGAAGTCGATCTCCCCGACGCTGGCCCATCGCCATTTGACTTCAAATTGTGGCTCTGAGTCTTCTTGAACTCTCGTACGCCCGTGTCTTTTTTGTCCTTCTGGCTCCGGTTGATCTGGCGAGCAGCCCACCGAGGTAATCCACGGCCTTTACCACATCTATTTTTTATTCTTCGTTGTTAGTCTTCCCTGTTAAACTAATACACAATCCAAGACTAAACTGGTTTCTCTGCCGGAGGTTCGTTCTCTTTTCCTGATTTCACTATTTTCTCTGCCCTCTCTGGTAGTCAAGTAAGGATTGGCCTCGGCACCTCCTCCTCTCCCCTTTCTGACGGGAAGGGTTCTTTTTCCTAATTGTTGAGCTGGTGCTGAATCAGTCCCAGAACCCGGAATCTTCTGGGTGCCCCTCTCTACTGCAATATTGGGTGGAGTGAACTAGAATAAGGCTGTCGAAAAACCCTCCCTGTCTCTATCATCCGACCGCTGTTGCCGATGCCCTTGCAAGCGGCAAGAGCGAAGCCAATTCTCCCAGCGGAATCGGATGGATAAGGTGATCCTCTCCCTATCTCCTTGTTCCCGAGAAAAACATTCGGCACGCATGACCGGCCTTTCGGGAATCAGGGATAAAATTGTATCCTGCTGTTCGATCCCAGCAGTGGTCGAGTTTCTACCCTTTAGTTTCCGTCTTCGATTTCCTTGAATTCGTCTTTGTGCGAAGACAAGGTGGTTTTTTTTAACAAAAGAAGGTGCGCCGTTAGAGTTTTAACGAGTGCCTGTAACACAAATGGAAAATATCCCCTATCACTGCCCCCCTCCCTTTTACCTCTTTTTCCTCCCTTGCCAATTGCGGGCTCTCCCCACATGCTTTTCCTCCCTTGTTCCCGCAAAGAAATAGTTTTAAACATACCCCATTCCCCTTCTTTTCCTAACCTTTTTTTTCTTTTTTCGTTTCTTACCGTTTGCTGTGTTGACGCCGTAGTATTCTGCTGTTCGTTCCCCAAGTTTTCTCTCCTACCTAGGAGCTCGGCGTTTTCCCCCTTGTGCCGTGTTTGCCCACAATTTTGAACCCCCATTGCCTCCTGGACCATTGTGCGCGGGGGCCGTTTTCATGCGTTCTTAGCGACCCCCGAAACGCCCTCGAGTTTTTTCTCGACCCGTCTCCAGGCTTACACCTGCCGAACGCCCCAACGAACCTTCCCAAAGTTCTCTCCCCGTTCCAACTTACCGAGTCCGCCCACTTTTTTCCCCGTTCCCCCTTTTTTTGATCTTTTTTTTTGTGTTTTTTCTCCATGCATTCGGCCCCGGTCCCACATTCGTCCCCCTTTCTTGCAGCAGTTCCGAAGGCTTCGTTGTTTTTGTTTCCGAGAGACTGGCCTGGTCTGAGGGGTCACTTGTCTTGTATACAGCCTTCTTCTTTTTTACGGGAGCCGCTAGCGATTTCTTTTTTTTTCTCTTCCTTTTTTCTTTTCTTTTCTTTTGCCCATTAGTACTGGCTTGGTGGATTGTAGTGACCCGTTGCTGCCACGTCCATCTCTCTTCCATAAATCAGGCCCCTGGGCATCGGCCTTTTTTTGCGTTTCCCCTTTTTCCCGTTTCCTCTTCCCCCCTCTTTCCAGTTTATAAGCTGTATCGATTACCCTCGGCGGCTGAAATATTTTTGCCCTCCATCGCAGACCCCTAAGTCACCCTCCTGTTGGATGACCTGTGCAGCAGCTTTTTTTTTCTCTTTTTTGTTCTTTGTCCTTTCCGTGGCATGTTGCACGTCGTCAAAGGTCCTTTAACCCGCCCCACTAATCGCCCAATTGTATGGATTAGTCGTGATGTTTCTGAACCCCCTTCTAATAGTCAGCCTAGTGAAGACCGCCAGTGTTTTTTTTCTAACTACGCCTTATTCTTGGTCCGCCCTTTACTTTTCCCCCCCCCTTTTCTTCGTTTCTCTTCCTTTGGTCTTTTTCCCTTTTTTCGTTGGTGAAATTTCTTTACGAAAAGTAGCGTTGACGGTCCCTGGACATGTTTTCCCCGTTCGTGGGTTGCCTTGTTGGAATTTTGTCGACCCCCCTTTCCACCGGTCTCTGTCCCCGTTCACGACTTGGTATCTCGCAGAAGTTCCTGAAGGTTTGGAAACCGATCCTTTATCGGTGGGCTGCCTTGAGAACCTCTCCTCCCATTTAACGTTTTGATTGTAAAACCCCCTCCCTGTTTTTGTTCTTTTCCTTTGTTTTCTCCGGCGACACTAAAACCCAAACTGCCAGCATATACACTTATGTTACTCCGTTCGGATAAAGAACCCCTTACCCTGTGAAGCTGCTTGCCGTTTCTCATAGATCCCATGTCCCTGGCGACCCCTTTCTTCTTTCCCTGAAATGACGCAGAAAGAATAATTTTGAACGACTGGTAGATATTGCTAGACGGGTTTCAACTTAGGCTTTCCATCAAGCAGTTTTTCCCAGTCTTTCTCCCCCCTTTGGGTCCCGATACTCTCTTGTCTTCCATCGGGCTCCCTCCCGACCGGCCTCCTGACCCAAATCTAAGTATGGTAAAAAAAAACAACCACCTCTTTTTTAGTCATCGGTTTTTCCCCTTTTCCCTTTTGTCCATTTGGTGTTTCTGAAGATGATCCTTGGTTCCCCTCTAGTTAAGGACGCGACAAGCCGTAATTCCATATCCTTCTTCCTTCTACATATTACTCGCTGGGCCTCCAGTTCTTCCCACGAAATCAGCTGACAACCCTTTTTCCCTAGCTTGTCCCCTCATACCGCAGCAAGCAGATCGTAGATTGAAAAAAAAGTTGGTCGACAAGCCATCTCGGTGCATA
>Ga0179593_1430708_pt1 | contig 13486 bp, 17 predicted proteins | sample CZODoug2_1_08_16_FD_185931 | JGI IMG/M metagenome (GOLD analysis project Ga0179593, IMG submission 185931) | Vadose zone soil fungal communities from Angelo Coast Range Reserve, California, USA - CZODoug2_1_08_16fungal (PacBio error correction) | ecosystem: Environmental > Terrestrial > Soil >... | reverse complement strand
TGCCGTTAAGATTTTCTCAGCCTTTAAGATACGCCGTGCCCCCTTCTTTTCCTTCGCTTTGTTCGAATTCGCTAGAGAGATTTATTGAGTTTAGGCAGGGGAAAGTCCCCCTTGCTTCCCCTTTTTTCACCCACGTCCCCATGGTGTCGTCGTTGCTTATTTTTCCCACGAACGGTCTTGAAGAGTTCCCCTCTCTCTTTGTTGGTTTTCGCGTTTTGTTTTACCCAACTTTAATTTTTTTTTGTTATACTCCGCAGTTTCGTTTCGCCCGTTTCTTGTCCCTCAATTGATCTCTTTCTGTTGAAGAAACCATCCCCTCTCCGTGCAGCCTATGCCGAAGTAACTTCACGCTTATTTAAATGCATGTTTTGAACCCCTCGCTCCCTATGTATTAGTGCTGGCGCCGGAGAGATCGCATGCAGCCTGAGCCCCGTCCATAAGGGGCGCCCCTCCAGTCGAACGTTTGGCGCCCACTTTCCCCTTTCTTCTCCATTGAAGGGGTCTCTCGCTGTTGGCAACGCGTTCCGAGATGGATTCCTTTTACTGCCAGCTGCAGAGCAAGTTTAGTTTTTGAATTTACTTTTTTCCTCCCCCATTTTTGTCTTTCCGTCTTTCTCTCCCTTATGTTAGAAAAAAATTACTTCCTTTCCATGCCCCAGCGGCCCCAGGCTTAGAGAGTCAGCGTCCTGCCTCGAGTGTGTCGGCTTATTCTAATTGCGCCAGCCAGCGGACCTTTCCACACTCTTCTCGATCAGCGTTCTGGTACAACTTCGCACAATTGTCCTGCCTTTTGAATAAGCCTTTTGAGCCGCAGCGGCTTCGCCTGCGGTGATGCCGATTTTCAAACGATTTCTTCCCGAGTGTCACCTCTTCCGTTTGCGACTCATCTTTGCCCGCACCACCACATTGGGTTTTATCTTTCACCCTTCCCCAACGATACTGAGTTTTTCTTACACCCCGGTTCATCAGTTTCTCCTCTTTCCTCCCACCCGCGGTTCCCAACCGCATCGGATTTCCGGAGCTATACCAAACACCCTCCCTTCGAAGAAGATGACTCAGGGTTCGCCCATCCGCAATGGTGTCTGACGGGTTCCGCGCGTCCCCCTTCCAGCGATGATCGATATTTTATCCACAAACCAAGTCCATGGGTCTCTGTCTTTTTCTATAGGACCTTCACGATCCCGCTACTATTTCATGGTTGGTCTTCATGCTTGAGTTTTAACGTCACTTCTTTTCGAAAGCACGTCGCCCCCTTCCCTAAGGGTTTTGAGAGGTCGGATATCTTTGCTCGATGTGCCTCTTGAAGCTGAATGGTCCCGTCTCGGGAAATGATCGCGCGAATTCTGCAACACCGGTTCGTATCATTGACGGCCTATGAGAGTTGAGCGAATTAACTTTCCTTAACAACAACTTTTTCTCCCTCTACGGATGTTAAGATGTAAACTATCCAAGACGAGGTCTTCTCTTTCCCTGGGATTCCTGTTTCCTGAACCAGCAGCAACCGTCGTTCGTGTGGAGTTGGGTCCGCGTGCGTCTTTCCTTGGTCTCCCCTTAAGTCTCTGACATTTTTGTATGGTTCTTTTTTCGCCCTGTCCAGTTCTCCGCCCCCAAAATAGTAGACTTTCCTGTGAATTTCTCATGAAGATCCGTAAAGATGCCGTTTTCGATTTTTAGAACTCCGGTTTCGTGTGCATCCTTAGTGTTTGCCAGGGAATTTTTTGGCATTACTAGATTCACTCGCTTCAGTCTTCCCCGTGTTGCTGCATTTTTTTCCCAGGTCTTCTAGAGGGTAAAGCCGAGCCGATTGATTTTGAGGCATGTGTTAGTTCTGAGACTACGGATACTCTCTCTCTCTTTCCTCTAAGTTGTGTTTCTATGTTCTCCCCCTGTTCCGAATAGTTTTCCATGCCCATGCTAACTCCATCGTCTCCCATTTACTCGGCTTCCTTCCGTGGTGACCCCTGAATTACGCTCCATCCCCTTTTTCGTACGTTGAGATGGGCCGTCGACATGCCCAACCTTACCACCGTTATTCACTCGGTTGCACACGTACTGTTCCCACCCCTTCCACTGCTGACTAGTAATAGAGCATCCCTTTATTTTCCTGGCTGTCCTTTGCTTCGGCTCTTACCTTTTAACCATTCTTGATTTTTCCGCGTTTTCTTCGTATCCATTACAGCGAACATCCCCTCTCCCCACGACCCGACTGTTGTATTTATATCTCTCTCCCCGGCGCCTCGGACACCGCGTCCGTTTTTTCTTCAATTTTTTTAACCACCTGCTCTCACCCCTGTCTCTCCCAGCACCCGCCCCCTCATTTTGTAATGCCCAGTAGACAACTTTTTCTTTTTCTTGAAGTTCCGTTTCTTCCTCAAATTTGGCAGACGTCGCGCGCTTCTTCTTTTACGACACCTCTCTTTTGCTTCCCTCTCGTCACATTTTTCGTCCCCATCTCCCCCCCATTTTCCCTTGTTGCTAGATTGGTTTTTTAACCCCTTCGGCGATGTAATGGCCAGCCCTCAATATGTCTCTTTACCCGGACGATACGCGTTTCCTTGGCTTTTTGCTGTGATCGGAGGATTATTCCTTTCCATTGAACGCCCCGTTAAGAAAGCCCCCGCGTTTCTTTCGTCCGATATCTGAGGTAATATTTCCGTTTTTTTCTTTTTGTGATTTCTGTGAGAATATTGTAATTTTCTTCGATGGTGTCTCCCCACCTGTCTTCCCTTTTTCCTTTCCGTGTGTAGCCTTCCTCTCTTTGGTTCCCCGTAATCACCAAATGTTTGTGGGAGCCTGCTTGCTTCGCACTTTCTTCCGGTGCCACCTTCAAGAGGCCTCTCTTGTGCTTTTCCGTAATCGAAGTTCAATTGCCGCCATCTGTGTGCGTTTATCACCCCAAGGATTGACCACATATAGAGCCCCCTGTTGCTCACTGCGCTAGTCCGTCCAGGAGTCCTTTAAGATGGATTTCGCCCCCCCCGTCGAAAGCTTCCACATCGCGGCTCTTCTGCTGCTTTTGCGTCAGCAGCCGGTGTCTTCCCATAAAGTCACGCCTGGCGTCGACCATAAGGGCAATTCAATTCAGTGACTTGGACCCCACCCTTTTTTTTTTTTTTTTCCCTTCCCATTTCACCCCTAAACTTGATCCATTTCTTTCGTCCCGCTAGAAAGCCCACCACCGGATTACACTTCGTTGCCACAACCCCTATCGTTGTTCCGTACATCACCCGGTATGCCAACTTTCTTCATGGCTACTTTATCTTTTCTTAATCTGTATGTGTCTCCTTTCTGGTGCATTGCGCACGCTAGTGAAGGCCCCCTCTTTTCTCCCTCAGTTCTCCTCGTTCCTTTCAGACTGTGCTTGTGAAAGACGTTTTTCCTCCTTCCGTCAGTCTGTTTCTTCATCCATCATTCTCTGTCTTTCCCCGGGATATTTGTAGACGCGAACTGTTTTTGCTCCTCCTTTCCCCAGTTGGGGTTTCCCAATTCCCCTTAAAAACTCGCGTTTGCTCAGTATCTTTTTCCATTCCCTCCACGTCGCCCCCACGACTTGGTCTTGCGGCGTGTTGCTTTCCGCGCAAGTGGTTGCCTCAAAATTCGTTCCGCCCTCCATTCAAGATGCATTCCGCGTCCTAGAGGAATTTCCCCTCTCCCCCCGGGAGTCTTCTGACCGTGCTTCCTTTCGGGTTAAATGCTTCGTCCAGTATTCGTTTGTATCCTGCTCCCCTGTTCCTCATCCGTTTGTTTTTTTATCTATGATGATTGCAGCTACCTCGGAACTGGGCTAGTTTTTTTCCTGAGTTCAATCGGCTTTCCGACCTCGCCGTGCACTCTGGTCGGTCTTCCCGTTGGAACTTTGCCCCTGCGCGGCATTGCACACGAAATGGACATTCTTTTTTTGTTGACGGCTGCTAACAAGACTGCCGTCGAATCGACTGTCGATCCATCTCGTTGTTTTTTTGGCTGAGCGTTTTTTGCTTTTCCCCCCCCTGTAGGCGTCTTCAATTCCTTGAAGGGCGCGTTTCGTTTTTGTGCCAATTACTCCTCTCTTATGTCCGAAGAAAGCCCCCTCCTCTTTTTCTTTACAGCGTCGCACCCGAGGTAAGCCACGTTTCAATGACGATGTCCTCTTTAACCCCCCTCTTCCGACTATTCTTCTAATCTTGCCGCGCGTTAGTAATTCTAATGTGGAGTCCATAGAGGAGAAACTTTCCTAATGGTGCGCCCCTAACGCTGACAGTTCTTGTCTGATTTTTCAGGAACCTTCATTTGTCGGTACTCTGTCGTTTCTTGTCAACCACGGACGTCTCGCCATGATTTGATTTTTTTCTTTCCTTCTTTACGCCCCCATCACTGAATTTTTAGCAATTATTTTGAAAGTTGTTCCCGAAATTTTATGGCAGTAGTCGGATTGCTGCCGATTGCCCCTTCTTTCTGACGTAACCCTTTTTTTTAATTTTTCAAGCAGAGGAACGTTCTTTGCTCCCCTTCTGGCTGCCGGTTGTGGAACTGCTTTTTCTCCCCGATAAGTTTGCTGCCTCCGACCTCCTTCGCGAGCGAGTTTGTTTCTCTTCTTGCAACATATTTCCGTTCCAATGGCAATCCCGTCCCCTATTTTTTTTAGCAAGAGTCGTCTTTCCTTCTTTCCTTATTCAATGACCCCTCTATTTCCCGCTGTCCCCACCGGCAGCAATTCCCCTCTGCCCCGCAACACTTCGTTTTTTTTCACCAAGATCTTGAAGGGCCACCACTTCAAGCCATTGCCAAAGTGCCCATTTTGAACCCCCCAAGTCCAATCCCGTACCCTTTTTTTAATGAGAGATTCCAACAAGACCCCACCGAAATTTTAATAAATCTGACGCCGGTCATATAGCAGGTTCTGACCCGGTCTTTTACGGGCTTCTCTTGACTTAACAACTTTAACCTTGATCTCTCCGTCATCACAACCAAGTCCAGGCTTTTAGCAACGTTTACCCCCTCTTCCACATTGAATGGAATTGGCCCTTTCCTTGGACATCGCCGGACTTCATCGCTCCCCCCCCCCTTGACAGAAGGGTTGATATTGGGACGGGACTTTTTCCTTCTGGTGCCGCCCCCCTCCTCCTTCTTTCGAGTTTACGGAAATGATGCTCGCGTCTGTCAACAACCTTTGTTTAGTTCCTAGCGATGTCCGTCGTTTGCTCCCTCCCTGTCCGTTAGTCAAATTTTTTTCTTTGTTTCTTCCAAACAGGCATCTACGAACTCGTAACGTCCCTGACTTCGGTCCCCCTCTCCGCTGTTTTTTGTCTCGGGCCTTCTCTCTAGTTTTGTCCAGTGAACCTTTTTCTTTTTATGCGGGCTTGCCGCTGTCCTTGATCGCCCCAGAACGTAATTCAATTTCCTCATTAATTTTGATAAGTACTACCTATCTCACCCCCAAATCTTCAGCCGGTTGACCCTGACCCCCCCCAAGGAATTGTTCCTCCCCATTTTCAACTTCGCCTTTTTTTTTGACCAGTAGTTCCTGTTTCCGCGTGTGCTCTTTGGTCGTAATTTTTGGAATTCGTGCCTCCTGACTCGCTACGCCTGCACATTTTTTGCGGGCTTAATTCTACATTTTTTAAGCCGTTTTTATGGCCCTTTTTGATGGTCTTTGCATGTGGAAGTCGTCCGATTTCGTCTCCGACCGTTTGATCTTCATCATCCTCGTTGTTAGATCTTTCCACCCGGTCGGATACGACCTCGATTTTCCCTCAAGCGGTCACTGTTATCGGCTTCCGTTTCCCCGATTCGGCATTCCTTGCGAGTACTTTTCCGACGTAGTCTCTTTTCCGCTATGATGCATCCTGCCGCCACACGGTTCACGCTTCCCCCCCTGCACTACTTTTCGTTCTCAACCATAAGGCAAGCCTTTCTCGGCTCCCATTCTTCACTCTCCCGTCTAGATTGGTTTGGTTCTGTACAGGCCTAACCCTCATGTTCTCTCGCTTTTGGATACATTCCCAGTTGAACCTCTTTTTCCACCATCCACCCGCGTTGAGGCTTTCTCCTTATTTGCCACGGACCGCGTAAGGCTCCATCCTCCTCCAATTCCACTAGCCCCCTTAGTCAACTCAGTGGCCTTCTCCAGAAACCTCCCCTCTTTTTTCCTGCCCGGCCGGTTTCCCGCTTCTCTTCCGTCAATGTTCGACTGTTTCCCTTGTCGCTCCTTCCTCCGGTAATTTCTCCAAACATTCTTCCAGTGTCCCCTTCTTCTGCAACTCAAAAACCGTGAGCAAATTGTTGATCGATTTTTTTCAACACTTTTCTTTCCCACCTGCTATCGACCATTCCACCTTTTTTTTCATCTTGCGAGCCCTTATTTCTTGTGATTCATCTGTATAGATATCTACTTTCTTAATCCTCCAGTCCTTGGGCCTTCCGCCCCCCCTTTCATTTTTAATGCCTGTCATATTTATTCGTTCTTTTTACTTCTCTCCGTCTTCCCCCTTCTTTACTTTTGCTTATCACCTGAGGCTCATTTGCAATGCTTTTAACGGTTTGTCGTCCCTTCATTTCATTTTTTTTTTCTTTCCCAACTCCCTGTGTGCGGCGAGCTTCTTTTTTCCTTTTTCCTGTGCCCCTGAGGCCTCGTCGCTTTTTTCGTTTTTAATACTTCCTCCAGCTTCTTTGCGCAAAATTTATTAATTTTCCTTTGATTCTCCCAAAGTTGCCCCCTTTCGCCTTGCAGGATTCCTCCTTTGTTTCTCAAACTTATCGGCTAAGCGGCCACCCGCTCGTCCGTCTTTTTCCTTGTTCCCGCTCCGTTGCTTCTTTTCTTCTAAATTAATCAGTTTTTCGTCCTAAGTGGCAATCTCCTCCATCGACGACTGCCCATCCCAACTTCTTCTTAAATTTTCCCCCCCTACAACTTGCTATCGGGCTGCGTAACCATCACTTCCCCCCCCCCCTCCCCCGATACCTTCTTTTCCGGAGTACACCCCTTTACCGTTTCCCGTCAAAAATCTCAGCCATTATGAGTTTTTTCGTCGCACCTCTGGGACGGGTTTGCTTCTACTTCTCATGCTCGTTTTCGCCTTATTTGCTTGCCGGGTTCAAAGTCCTTTTCTTTATCAGAAGTGCCTTTTGTCTACCTTCGGCATTCGCTTCCTAACTTTCAGGATATTTTTGATCTTTCCTTTTTTGTGGTTATTTTGTTGTGACCCCTGAACCGGCCAGAACCATTCTTTTGAACTCCTTCCAGTTGGGGTTCACATTTCTCTAAGCACCCCCCCTAAACCTCTAGATGATCTCAGTATATTATTTGTCATTGCCACCCCTTACCCCGACCCCATCCTTTGTATTCCCCTTTTCTTGTTTCTGCGCAAGGCGGGTCGCTACTTCCCTTGCCTCAAGCAGATGCCTCTCTCGTCTCTGAATTCTTCCCGCGTCGAGATGCAAGGCTTTTAGATTGAACATTGTTTCCCCTTTTTTCTGGTAGCCTTGCTCCCTTTTCTTTTTCCTCTTTCCTCATCTTCTGTTTGCTATTTAGTTGTTCGGCCTACTTCGCGTTTGAAGCATTCGATTTTCATTTCTTCGCCTCCCCCGCTATCGCTTGACTTATATTGATGGATTCTCTTATTGGGTCTGTGATGATTTCTCAATCGCCTGCACCCCCCTCAATTGTGCAGCTTTTTTTCTTCTTTGGCGGTCTTTTTTAAACTTCCCCAACTTCTTCTTCGTCGACCTGACTGGATAAATATATCGCTTGGCGTTTTGGCTGGGAGGTGCACCCCAACTTTAAGGGAGTCCTCCGGATCGCGTTTCTCTTTTTCTTTGCACACACCCCCCCCCTACAGTCGATTCTGGACTGTACCCGACTAACAAGATCATTGGCCAGGTCAGTCTCCCCCGCCGGTTCCGAATTTAAGTATCATTGACGGATTCCTCAAAAATGCTCCTCCCCCGTTCATTTATTTTCTGGGGCTTCTCCCCTGAGAAGCAGCTTTGACCAGAATGTTGCGTTCCGAAACGCTCACGTGTTGCTCCATTTCTGGCTTTTTTTCAGGAACTCTTTGGTTGATGTACGCGTCTGGTTTTTTCCCGTTCGCTGATTTTTCTTTTGTTCTTGCCTTTGTCCGGTCAAGGCATCCAGTTACTCCCAGTTATTCCCCCAAGTTTTCTTGGGCAGTTTCGTCCTGATTGCTGAGTGTCCTTATGTCAGTGGTCCCCTATTGGGGACTCTCAGATTCACCTGTCTGATGAGAATGATTCTTGTCTCAGTGTGGCCTGCCCTTCCGAAGAATTTTTTTTCGCGCTTTACACGCTTCATGTACAATCCTTCTAGCGTGTTTTTTATCCTATTGTTTCCCTTTCCATTAAGAGATGAATAAGGTTCCCTTCTTTCCCTGTCTTCTGGGCGATTTCCCCCCCACCAGCGGCCCGATTCCCTTTTTTCTGCCTTGCTTTGACTCAAGCTTTCCCTTCTTCCCCACATGTGTTGTTGACTTGAACCCTTTCCAGGTCTACCCCTTCATAAAGGGCACAATCTCATCTCGTCTTAACCGGCTTGCCAGAAACCCATACGGGCTGTCTTCGCGAATCCAATCCCCACCCCCTCCCTTCTCAAGATGATCTTCCCGTGCGTCTTCCATCGTGTCGTGGATGATTCCTCTTTTGCCCTGGCCAAGAGACTTATTCTATTTCATTTACAATTTTTCCCAGGGCGTTTCCATCTGCCTGCAAGAGTACGTAGCCCCCCTTTTGTACGGCTTTCCTATAATGTTTCTCACTCTCTTCCCACTTTTCTTTCTTTCCCCCTTAATCTTCAACAATTGCACTCCCTGGTGAGGGCCTTCCAGGAATTTGGCTTGTTTTAAGCGCCAGACCTAAGCTGATTTCGAGCTTTATTCCTGAGATTCTTTCCAGTTCATGTCTTTTTTCCCCGGGGTCGTCCAGAATTTGACTTGCAGCTTTTTTCTCTTTCTCCCTCTCCCCGTCATTTGAAGGACCCCCCAACATCGTGTTCTTTAGAATATCACGTCATGTTGTTTTACTTTGCTCGTTCCATTTTTTCCCTGAATTTCGGTCATTTCCGAATGTCCAGAGGTTCAGTGTTTTTTTGCGGGAATTCCGCGATATTTTAACCGTACCCCGTCGTCTTTTTTTTAGTTGATTCTTTTAGCTTCTTTTCTCAGCACCGCCTCCTCTGCACTCTTATTTTTTTTTTTAGGCCTGCTTCTCAGCCTATTTTCAGCATTGAGTCCATCATCTGTGCAGTCATCCCGCCCTGATTCAGGTTTTCAGTTCTTATGATCAAGTGTGACAGGTTGCTTCTCCGTGTGTTTCTCCATTTTCATTCTAGCGGACCTCGACTTTCAGGTACCCTCTTGTCTTGGCGGCCCTTCAGATCCCCCTTCCCCTCGCTTTTCCCCATAATGTCTTCCGCGGGCTTCGGCAATTGGCAGCGCTCCGGCTTCTTAGAGAAACGTTCTTATCCCCCCCTCTTTTTTTTGAGTTTCTTTCCCGGTTTTTTTTTACTCACTTCCCCCCTGCCAATGCAAGTTTCCCTACTCTTCTTACCCGCGATTTTACCCTTTAGTCCTCCGCACAAGCACTTTCTCTTTACTTCTCCCTTTCGGTAGCTCGATCACCAATCTGGCCAGCCACGGAATTGAACCCGTGTTTCTTTCACCCCGTTTCACCTTCGTCCAACAATAGGGCCTTGCCTGTCTTTGTCCGCCTCCCAAATTTTCTCCATTTGAAGATCCCTTCTGATACTTGCGTGAAGAGCCTACATGGCTTCCCACAATTCTGAGTCCAGCTTCGATTCGCGGCAGGTATTTCTTTCCCCAAGAAGCTCATATCCGCCATGACCACGCCCTCAACACACAAGACGTTGGGAGCCTTATCTCTTCCTTGTTTTTACCGTCTCCACTCAAAACCCTTCCTGGCTGCTTTCCTCTCAGCCTGTCACGAGAATGACGGAAAATACTGTTGATAGTCTCCAGACCCCACGTAACTCGTGGTTTTCACGTTACCGGTTCTATCAACCACGCTTTCTCCGCTGCATCAAGCCCCTGTGTTTTTGACGACACTTTGATCGCTTCTGACCGTTACCCCACCCTCATCTCTGCGATTACCACGCAGTCCAGTTGCTCCACCACATCAAGTGCCCTTTTGTTTCTCGTTGATTTCAACCCCCCGGTCGAGTCCCAGCCTTTTCCTACCTTCCCGAAGCCACATTTGTCGAGTCCTCTCTCCGAGATTTATTCTTTTTTTTTTTTTGTGTATCTCGTCTATATCTCTTCCCCATTTTTTTTTTGCTTCTGCCAGTCCTGAAACGAGGAGTCTTCCATGATTCTTCATCTTCTTAGCGGCTTTGTTTAGTTGGTCTAGCGCGCCCGTTCCCGCGCTGTAATTTGCCTCGGTTTTCCGCACACCTAGATGCTTTCACTGGCTTTCACGGTTGTGTCTCACTTCATTCTTTGTTCCTTCAACTCCCCATTGGTGGCGGGATTTGAGTGGCTTTTTATTTTCTTCGGGGACCAGGTCTCGCTTCGTGCGCGTGTTTTCGGCACGAAAGAAGTTTTCCTTGCCTCCCCCGCTGCTGCTCCCACCAATATGATTACTCTTCCTTTGACTTCTCTCAACTTCGCTAGAGGCATTTGATTTCAGGAAGTTCTTTGCCGCTGTCCTCCAAATCCCTTCCGCGCTTCCACACACTCCGCGTAATTCTGCGTCTTTCTGTTCAGATTATTTCCACCAGTAACGCTTTTTTTTACTTTTTAGTCCCGACTTCCCTTTGGGGCCATGCTATCAAGGTACTCCCTCCCATCAACCTTTTCAATACTCAAACTAAATTCCTCTCAGGTCTTTCTTACCCTTTATGCCGAATTTTTTTCACTCCCTTCATAGAGGAAAGTAGTTTTTCAATATTTTTTCCTTACATTTCCCCCCCTTTCAAGGTCCTTTTTTTCCTTTTTAGCTCGTCCTTCTCCCTTAGGGTTTTATTGGATGTTTGGCTCATTCGATCTAATCGCTTCCTTACGCTTATCCGGCCTTCTTCCGGCGTCAGTTGTTCCTCTATCTTTACGAAGGGATTGCATTCACCCTGCCATTTCGCTTCCGTCAAGTCTTTGGTTTTCCCTTCCTGTCGTTCAAAAGGGCTAGGGTGTCATCTCCCCTCGCCCGCGCCTTCCGGAGTGATAAGCCCATTACGTTGGGTTAAACACCTTTTCTTCCACCCCTCCCCCATATTTTATGTGCTTCGAAGTCGCTATTATTCCTTTCCCCATCCGCCCCCCCTCGTGCCCCCCATCTTGTTAGTCCCACTCTGCTATCTTTTTCTTAGTCTCAAGGTTTTCTGCACATTCTTCCGACCTCCCTCCAGATGTATCTAATTTCTTTTCTCTCGGAATCTTGACACTGCCTTTAGAGCATTTTTCTTATTCCCGGGAAATTCTTCTCCCCGTACCGGTTTTATACTTCTCTCTTCTCTTCTCCTACGTTTGTTTTTGCTTCTTAGCTCATTCATACTTGAAATTCCCTTGAGAAGTTCCCTTTACGAGTCAGCCCCTTCTCTCGCGGCCTTCTCACTTTCCCATCTCTGTCGGGTAATGAACTGCGGTTGAATTGCTTTTCGAACTTTATCTTCCAGCACACTCCTCCCTTTTTCCTTTTTCGTAGTGACGTATTTTCACACAACCTTGGTTTTAAGGTCCTCCCTCTCGTATGGGGTCTGGTTGTCTGAGAGTTTGCCCCCAACTCTCCCTCTAACCCTCCCAATTTTCGAGTTCCGCGTTTAACATATCCCCCTTTCCTCCCCTATCTTTTGGGGCCTAACAGAAGTTTTTTGTCACTTCAAGCTCAGACCGAGGTAAGCCCGCAGCCTTCTTCAATACGATGTCCTTTATGAGCTCCTCGTTCCTTTCGTGTGCGACTCTGGAGGCGAATAGTCCATGACAGTGACTGTACCTTCCCCGAATGTTTCGCGTCCCATGATGCACTTGCCGATTGCTTCTTCTATTTTTTTCCTTCCCTTCCTTTTGTTGGATTTTCCTAGCCTTTCGGGGCCCTCTTTTGTCTTGGCTTTGATTCTCTGTTATGACTGCGGACCCCATCCCTCGTCCAAGTTTTATTTTTTTTCCAGTAAGTTCTTGCCGCCTTGCCTGTTTTGTTTGCTGCGTTTCCACCTTACTGCCAACCCCTCTTTCCTATGTCCCGAAGCGGCACCTTTCTTGCTTCTTTTGCATTTCTCGGCGTCCCCCTGCCGCCTTTGAGTGTTTGGCCTCTCCCCCGCTTTGCGACCCACTCGGAGCCAAGCGGCCAGGTCCTTCGAGCTGCCTTTTCGCCCAGCGCGATTTTCCTTAACCTTGATGACATCGCTTTTTGACGTCTCTTTCCTTTAATCTGACGTTTTTTTTTTTTCCTCGATTCCAAAGCACCCCCCCCGCTTTCTTTCCCGCAGTGGAACAAGTTCCGCCCTTTCAAACCCTTAGTCTCCCCCCAAATGTTTTGTTGACGGACCAAGTAAGCTCCTTTCTTCCCCACCGTTGCAAGCCCCTTGCCCGTCCTCTGGGTGACTTAACCCCCTTCACTTAAAATTTTATCGCTATTTGACCGCTCCTCCCTTACCGAAAACACACCCGAACCTCAGGAAGATCCTCCATTTTCATATCGCCCGCGTTTCTTTTTCCCTCGTCGCTTTTTGCCTTCTTCCGCGCTTATGGCCCGGATGATATCCTTATGCCCAAACACGCCTTTCTTTTCTGCGGTCCTTGGGATAAGTTTCGGTTTTGTACGTGAAATTATTGCTGTTTCGGACTATCCTTCCTTTACATCCTCAGGACTGTTGCCTTTTTTTTAAGCTGTTGCCCCATTTTAGCAGGGTTTTCTTCTTTGTTTGCGCCCGGACCCTTTTTGTGTTAAGCGGCGTCCGTTTTCCTAGCTTATTTTCAATGACGCCCTCGTCTTCCCCACTGGTCGGATCAGAACTCCCTTGAAGGCATTCGTTTCAGCGTTGCGCGCCCAACGTACGTTATTGCCCCACCTTCGATGTCCTTTATCGTGACGGTTTTACTGTTGACCCCCTCTCGATTTGTCTTTCAATTCTTGAAGCCTTAGGTCTTTTTTTCCTTTTCTTGTTTTCGTTTGCATTCCTGATAGAGGAAAGAAGCCACGTCTTTATTGTTTGTTCCTTCTCGGATCTCTTTAACGACCCAGTCAATTTCCCTGCTTTCCGCAGTTCCATTTTATTCCTGTACAGAGACCCGTCAAAAATTCCCAGCCGTTTATCTTCATGTAAAGATTTGGGCCCCGATTAAGAACACTTTCTTCTTCCTTGACGGCACCATTTTTTTTTTCCTTTTTCGATTGCTTGGTGGCTTCGTGTTGTTGGTCGCTTTTCCCTCCCCCCCATTTGCCGTACGGTCCCCTTTCTTTCGTCTTCTCAGCCGATTTGTCCTCTTCACGCGATAGTCCGGACTCTTCTGTAGGGCTGGGAGTTCGTGCTATTGTACGCGACGTT
>Ga0179593_1380643_pt1 | contig 13486 bp, 10 predicted proteins | sample CZODoug2_1_08_16_FD_185931 | JGI IMG/M metagenome (GOLD analysis project Ga0179593, IMG submission 185931) | Vadose zone soil fungal communities from Angelo Coast Range Reserve, California, USA - CZODoug2_1_08_16fungal (PacBio error correction) | ecosystem: Environmental > Terrestrial > Soil >... | reverse complement strand
TAAAATCGCAGCTGGTACTCCTTCTCCCCTCTGTCTCGAAACCTCTTCGAGTCTAGTTCGCCCCGACCCAGTTCCTAGGCGGACCTTTCGAAGAGTACAACGATTCAAGGCCGGTCCTGTCTTCCCCTCCTGGCCTTTAGAGGTAGTAGTAAAAGGCGAAGTCCTTTTTCAGATCTCTCCCTGTTTTCTCCACCGTCTAACCCCCCCTTCTGGCCAAATAGCGCTCCTGTTCCAACTATGCAGCCCTCGGCCGTGATCCCCGATCCGTATCCCTCCGTGGTTTGACCACATATTCCTACTCTCTTCCCCAGTTTTCTGGGCCAGAGAAATTTCTCCACTTTTCTCGATGTGACTCTCGACCCTCGCCGAGCCGATACGTACGATAATCCGGCTAGTTAGTCTTGTTTTTCTAGTCATTTCGTCCTGTCACTTGTTTTTTTCCTTTCCATGGCCAGCTTTGCTGCGGCCACTGCCTTTCAGATCAACCTCGTCCCCCTCCCCAACAGGCAAAAAAGGACGTATGCAGAATCTTTTGTGATCACGACACCGCTTGAAAGACGCTTCCTAATATCTTCTACCAAGTATGGGCGAGTCGTTAACTTGCTGTAGGACACCCCTGTGCCTCCCAGGTTGACCTTTGCACCTCGACCTTTCTAAGCAGGGGAGGCAAGCTAGGTATCTCCCCCCACTTCCATTATAAGATCTCGCAGAGTGATCTGATCCTATGTTACTTTTGTTTTCCCTCTTCTGAAACACACCAGGAAGTAAAGACTTCTGACCGTCCCCCCCCATGTTAGTAGGAATTCGTTTCGGGTGTCTTTATAACGGATCGGACCTTTCCTTTACCTTCGATTCCCCCCTGTAAGACCGTCTTTGGAACACCCCATCGGTTTTATGGGGTCTCCCCCGCTTCCTAGCATATTATACCTAATTTTAAAGCGGCGCGGAACTGTCAACGGTCGGTCACGAAGAAATTTTGCCTTCTCACTGCCCCGTTCCTTCCCTTAACCTTCCCCTCCGCGGGAACGTTGTCGGTGACGCCGGCACCCCGTATCACGTTTCTCACTGGATGTAAGTACATGACCTAAACTTTGAAGACGATCCGCTTTCCTTTTTCAAGTGAAACTGTCCCACGGTTTTTTTCTAGTCCTCGAAGAGATTCCTATATCATCCGAATACCTGTGGACCCTCGTGCCATTTCCTAAGATACGGAAGGAAGGTAAAATTTTCCTCTCTCGTTCCTTCCTGCCTTCGGTCCACAAGTTAGAATCCCAACTTCCCTCCGAACTGCTACCTCCAGTTCCATTATGCTACCCACCATCGGTCCTACTCCTCCCTGCTTGCGTATGCATCACCCAGTTCGTTGATCCTCGATTCTCTACCAGAGATAGTCCCGAGAGGGACTAGTCTGTTGATCTGGAAGTTCCCCCTCGCCTCGGCCCCTCTTCTGTCTTCTTCTACTTGAACAAACGTTCCGCGGACCCCCATCTCTATGTCTGGTCGATATCCTGACGCTTTCCTCCATCCCTTTCCCCTTGCGTCTCTTATTAATAATACATATTTTTTTTTGTTCATCGCTGTGGGCAATTCTCTTAGGCCATGAGGCGTATTCCTACAGCCTTGGAGGAGGGATTTGGCAGCGGAACGGCTTTTCTCGAGAAGAAGTAAAGGAAAGAGTTTCCTCTTTTACGTGGCTTCCTCCCCCTAGCTTCGAAGAGGCTTTTCTTTTCTCGAGTGGTCGGACTTTCTGCTTGATCGAACTTCTTTGGAATGCCGGACAGCGGCAGGAGGACCTGGTGTGCCTTGAGAGAGGGATGCTTTTCACTGCCTTTTCTCTTTCCCTTTGCCTTCGGCGAAATGTGATTCCCCCCCCCTTTCTTTCCCATTCTCGCTCGGACCAGTGGACCGTCTGAGCCTGTTCCGTACAACTTTGAGTATGCGGACCATTATGGTAACTCTCATCGTTCCTGGTGGACTTCGTCCATGCTGTTCACGGATTTGGACTGCGGGACATCTTTTTTGTGCACGTTGAGATTTTTCGAGGTACACAGCCTTCTGGCGTGCGTGTATGAGTTTTCGAACTTACCTAAACCTGGCTCTCTTTCCTTCCCTTTGCTTCCGGACTTTTCCTTTTCTCGGCGGAAGGTCCCCTTTCTCCCTGTCTTGTTTCCCCCACCGTGTCCTTGGATGAAAGCCCGATGCCTGTCGATTTTTTCCCCCCAGTAAGTTGCCGAAGATCGTTGTTGGCCGAAAAGACTCGGAATTTTCCCCGGTCTGTAACTTTTTCCGTTTCTGCCAGGCTCTGACCGCCCAGCGACGTGGCATGCTGGACGGACTTTGACGTGGGTTATGGCCCTTTGTACGCGTTGATTTCCTTCTGGAGGAAAGGTCCCTCAACACCCGCCCTTGATATGACTAGAACTTCGGTTTTCCGCAGTGCCTCCTGGCGTTTTTTTCCCCCGTCGCCTCTGAAGCTTCATGTCTCCGTCGTCTTTTGTGCCCTGTCACCGACTTCTTGCAACTTTAAGTTTTTCGAGTTACCAGCGACTCGCCCAGACGTTTTATCCGTCCCTGTGCGGCCCCCCCTCTATAGGGACCGGGTCATTTCTCCCAGAGTAATGGTGATTCGTTTGTGACGTTTCTTCAGTGGTCTTCAGGTTGCCCAGCGCGCCAGCAGTTAACCTGCATAAGGAAATGACTTTGATCGAGGCAGGGAACATGATACCGATTTGCGATCTCGCTTCCCTCTATCCTCGGCTCTCGCTCAGAGAAAACAGTATGGCCCGTACTTTCGCGCAGAGGTCGGGCATCTTTTCAATAAAATGCGAAGATTAACTCGAGCTGGTCCCCAGGTTATTAATTTGTTGCGCTTTCTTTTCCCTTTTTTTTTTTTAGAGAAACGTGGAGTCTATCGGTCTAGTAAGCTGGGTGTAAGGAGAAAAAATAGTAGGAAGGCCAGGCGTCAGCCTTAAAGGTTTCACTTTCCCTGTCCGTTTCTTCTTCAATCCTTCAGGGGTTGTGGTGAACTTTTAGCCCCCTCCTCCCGGGTTTTGCTTTTCTACTTAGTAGAGGCACACGCGTGCTTGGTCTATCTCTTTCCCACTAAGTTGTTCGTTTCTATATAGCCTTCAGCCCTCCCTGGCGCATCCCCCATCCTCCCCGCGTTGGTCCCCTTGAAAGGCACAGGAAGACTGTTTAACTTGCCCTCGAAGGAGGCGGGAGTACCTCCCTTCCCCTTCCTTTTGTCGAGTGACTTCGGATGATCTCGCTCCTCCTGTCCAGGTTCTCAGCCACCGCCGGGGAATTAAAGTCTTGACTCATCGGGCAGCCCTCTCTTTTGCGCCCCCCCCCTCTTTTTTACTTCGTTTTCTTTTCGGACCACAACTATTCGTACCACTTTTCTCGGTCGAGTCCGTGGTGCCGTCTTTTTTTTTTCCCTCTTCCCAGCTACGGACGTAGGAAGATCCGATCCTCCTTTCTCTTCTGTCCGTCTCGATCATTCGTGTCTAATTCCTTTCGATAGCGTGGAAACTTTTTCCTGCACTGGAAGAATTTCCCTCTCCCACTTTCCTGTCTTTTATCACCCTTTCTGTCCAAAAACAGGGATCAGAGAGCACTTCCGGGTCTGATATCCCATGCCACGAACGAGTAGGCAGTAATTCTTTCGACCCCTTCTTGGGAAGTCTAGTTTTTTTTTGTCACCGTGCCTGCCTTTACCGGACATGACGGCATTTCCGCGGCAGCTCGAGTTTTTTTGCTTTGAACACTACTTGTACTTTTCTCTTTCTCTCCACGCGTTAGATTGTCTCATTGGGGTGTGACCTTGGCCGCCCACCAGGAATCGCAAACTTCAATTTCCGGTGCTCTTTTGTTTCCCTCCGTCTTCCCTGGGCTGCGTTCCCTTCGGGAAACCGGAACCAGTCCAACCGGGAACCCGAAGTGTCAACAGAACCTCTGGCCCCTCCTTTCCACCTCTACAGAAGAGACTCTTTCCAGATCTTGTGCTTTCATGCCCGGCAAAGTTGTCAACCGGCTCACTCCTTGCAGCCGGAAGGAAAGTGAGCTAAAGTGACTCCTGGGGCTTCCGGGGTTTCCCCTTTCCGGTGACGCCGCAGAACAAGCCTCGCTGCCATTTACTCCCTAAAGTGAACACGTTGCGCAAGCCCTGTATGTACCCTTTATCCGTCGACATACCTGTCCCAGTTTTCTCTCCCTCTCCTCAGTCTGAGATTCCATCCGATTTCCCTCCTTCCCTGTGTTTACGATGGACGGCTCAGACAAGTGCCACTGTGGGACGATCTTCCGCTGACCGGTTCGGTAAAAAAGTTTTGCTAGATTTCTTTTGGACCTCTTTCCGTGTGATCCACTTGCTCGAGCCTTTGACCCCAACGGCCACTCGATGGATGGTTCCCCCCACGTTATCGTGATCAAATCCGCTGCGAGTAAGAGCGTTCCTTTTTTGCGGATCTGGCCTACTCGTTACGCTCCAATAGGACACCTGGTACTTTTCTTTCCCTGTCAAGCTTTTCTCGTCCATCAATTCTGACAGCTGCTGGCCCACCTGTGCGCTGCCTGACTTATGCCAAGGTTCTTACCTTCCAGTTCTTCTTATTTTTTTTTTTGAGATGATCCGCGTGGCAAGTGTCCAGTTAGACATCATTTGGAGGTTGGCGAAGCTGGCCGCGTACCCTGGGCAGAGAGACCGGACGCGGTTGGCGAGGCCGCGGCGAGGCCGGCCAAGATGCCCGTCGGACGCGCAGTCTTTTTTCCCCTCTACGAGAAAAGAAACACTTTTTGTTTTCTTTTTCCCTCCTCCGCCCTCCGTCCTCTGAGTCCCTTTTGGCAGGCGCGAGAGGTTGAATGCTTTTCGCATCTTTGCGATGTTGATGTGTTAACCTGGTGACTCCCCCTTTCCTCTTTCCCTGACTCGCCGAAAAAGGATTCGTTATTCCGATTTTGCGGACCTGGCCTTGAAAAGGTCGTGGGACCTGCTGAGGGGCACCTTGTAGCTAAGTCGAGAGGTAACCGCTGGCCCTTTTCTTTTTCCGTCGAGCTGACAGAGTGAGAAAATTTTTTACCCTTTTTCTTCTCTGTACGGATGCTCGTCGGAGGGGTGATGCGGCGTTAAACCTGACCGAACTGCTCCGCCCTCTGGGAAGAGCCTTCCCGTGCGTTTCCCTCTTCTGCCCTTTGAGTCAGGTAGTGGCTCTTTTTCCCACTCCGTCTTTTCACCACATTAGGTTAGCTCTATATTTTTTCCTGGTGTTGAAGCTTTCCCCACACTCCGCGTGTTGGGTTTTTCCTCACCCCCGCGAGAGTCCTTTGGAGGAAGTAGAGCGTGTTTCCGATTCCTGATCATGACCCTCCCAAGCCGAAGCTGGCCAATTCTGGCAGAAGACTGGCTCCCCCTTCCCCTCTTTCCTATGCGTTGATGTGCCCCCGAACTCTTCCCCCCTCCTCTGCTCCTCTCCTGAACCCTTTGAGGGTGAAGCAGAGGGTATCTTGAGTTTGTGGTCTTGAAGTGTTGCCCCCCCCGGCCCTGCTTCTCTTTCTGTTGCCCTCGGCTTCCCCTTTGTATATCGCCTTCCACTTTCTTCCCTCGTTGACGCTCCCTGGCCCGTTCGGATGCTGCGAGATAGAACCGTTCTCTCGTTTTCCTCTTCACGGTTCTTTAATTTTTTTTTCACCCGGGTTTCTCAGAGGCTATAGCAGTTTGTTGCCCCGTCCAGGCTGTCAAAGGTTCGAAGCTGGCCCAGATACGATGACTCTCCCGTCATTTTTTTGACGAGAGCCTATGTATTTTTATCCCCTTCTCCTATATCCTTTGATCTCCACCCTCCTAGACGACGTCCCGTATTGACAGCGAACCGTTCGCACATTCATGCCCCCCTTCAGGATCGCGAAAGTCGCTGGGTCTTCCTACCCTGGTCTTTGCTATGCTTCTGGCGTGTCAAATGCGGTGTCTGTGTGCTCCGAAGGCCTCGTTCTATCTTCGCCCCTCCTATGGTTGAGACCCTTTTTCCTCCAGTATTTCCGTACAGGGTCCAGTTTTTCTCCCAGGGTGCGTCAGGTTCTTCGACGGCTTTCGTCCTGGGTGGACCGCTTTAGTCCGTTTTGATAGACGGGCTGGGATCCTTCTTGCAATTACCCAGCTGTGAGGAATCTATTTTTTGTTGTGAGAGAGTGATTACACTTTTTCACGCTTTTTTTCGGGCCCCCTCTATTCCTACCCACCTGAGAGTCCGAGGGTCCAGCCCGGCCCTCTGGGATCCTCTTTCCTTCCCCTATAGGCCCCCCCTTCACCGGTCAGGGAATAATGCTCCTGTTGTTCGTATTACCCCAGTTCTTACACCGGTTAGCAGAGTTTACCGGTCTGCGACCACCCTCTCACAAGACGGGGGCCACCAAGACGTGCCCACGCTGGCCCCGCCAATCGGACCTTGAGCTACTGCCCTTCCTTTCCTATTGTGCCTCCTCTTGCGAAAGTCTCGGTGATTACAGTTTTTTTACCGTATTTCTCAGCCCTCCGAAAGTCTTCCGCCCTAGTCCTCGTTCCGCTCATCACTTTATTTTTAGGTCCCGGCTTTCGAAGTCAGTCGCTCTCTTTCACCTGCGTGCGATCCTGGAAAGCCTCACGCCCTGCCCTCGATCACCTCTGCAAAAGGACCACTTTCGCCGAATTTGGTCGATTCCTCCCCCTGCCCCCGGAGAAAATTAGTAACACAACGGTTTGTTCTAGGTCGTCGTCGAATCAGTTGAAAACTTTTCTCCCTCGGTGGTGCCTTTTAATGACTTTCTTTTTACGGGCCAGGCTCGGCTTGATAAACTCCAAGGCTATTCATCGGCCAACGAAAGGTCGCCTAGCGTTTTTCTTTTTTCGCGGAACCTGTCCGCCCCCTTTGATCGTCCCCTGAGATCTCTTTTTGACTGGGCTTTTCAGTCGTCTTCCCCCCTCCGTCCCCGCAGCTTTTTTTTTGTAAGGATACGGAACGAACCGGCCGGAGTTCCTCCTGAGTCCTCCAGTACAGTCTTAGACGTTCAACCACAGCAACAGCTTTCTTGCAGCTGCGAAAAACCCTTCCTGCTTCCCCTAAGTTGGACCATTATTTTCCCTCCCCCCCTAACATTCTTTTGACCCAGACCTTATTACATAAGAGGCCAGCCCCAGGCGCTCCCGTGCCTCCTTTGTCGAGGCGTTACGCGTACACTCGCTCAGCACCCTCATCCCCTCAAAGATAAGGTCGAGTAGCGTTTTTTCCCCCAACCTCTTTGCCCACCTTTCTACAGGGTCCCCCCTTTAGTCCGCTCCAGGCTGGTCCCCTGACGGTAGACCTGTCTTTTTAGCTCTTTCCATACTTCAGCCAGCAAAACGGCACCCCGGCCATGGACTCTTCGTCGTCTTGACCCCCTTTCAAACTGTGGCGAAGCTTCCACAATGTGACCGCCAGGTGGTCTTTAACCTGCCGCCAGGTCACGTCAATAGCAACGATGCGGTCCAGTTTTTCCCCGGATCACCTGTTCGATTGACCACCATTTTTCCCTCCATATCCTGTTCTTTGTTTGGTCCAACCTCACGCGCTTGCTCCTGAGCATCTTTGACCCCACGTAAGTCCCCCGTCGAGGTCTTCTTTGGCCGCCTCAATCCTTTAGGATGCGATAAGGTCACTCCCTTTTTTTTTGTTTTTTTTCTCCCGTTCGCGGCCCTCCCCCCCCACTTTCTGGGGCTCGACCTCAGGCGCTCCCTCTTCAAATTGACTGGCTTTCTATAGATATAATCTCCGTGTGTTGTTGTCTCCTCTATCCCGTTTCCCTTTTGAGGGAATACGCAGAATTAGGCGGCGAAGTCTGGTCTCTCCCGGCTGCCATCGCAATGAAGTAAAGACGGTTCAGGCGCGGTCCCCCTATTCTTTAAGATACTCCGATTTTCCCGTTGCGACGGAAGAGGCTTTCCTCTGATGCCTGCGTTCTGACCTGTCCTTTCAAGGTTTCCCCGCATCCGTCAAGTCTGACATGGTGCCCGACTCCTTTTATCCTGGCAAATGCGTTTTACGATAGGCCTCTTTTTCTGAACTGGGTAAGAAAAATGGGGCAGGACGTCCCTTCCATTTTTGGTGGGAAGTCTCCCTCCTCTCTTTTACATTAATTTTGCTTTGGGAAATTTTTTTTTTCAAGTGAGGGAAATCTTGCGAATCAGTAGCTGGACTCTCTCTTCTCGGACGGCGTGCCCTTTCGGGCCGACGAGTTGTCGCCTTTCCCTTCTTCCTGATTGAGTTTATGCTGCGTAACACTTGGACCTTCCACCTGCCTCGCCAGAGGAGGGCATTGAGAATGGTTCTTCTTTTCTCGTCCTTCCCAAGGTAGGTGCGGAGGTAGACACCGTGGTCCCTTGATTGCTACATCCTCTTTCCCCCACTTAGTTCCAGATTATGTTTATACGTGGAACGATCCCGTGTGCTTGTGGTTTTTGACCCCAATAGAAGGCGTAATGGGGCCTCTCTTTTTCACCTGTTACGGTTCGGAAGGATCCATTAATCCCCCTCCCTGACAGCTTCTTTGCCCTGTATTACTTTTCAACAGGCGACCCGGTAGTACTTTTCTGATTTCGCGTTGTTGACGCTGGTCGGGTTGCCCGCCAGTTCTTGAATCTACGGGTTTTCTTCTTACTCGTAGGACTTAGCCTTTTGATTTTGTGGTACCCTTCCCCTCTCCCTCTGTGGCCATGGGATTTGTCGTTTCCCGGTCCCAGGCGTTTCTGACCTTCGCAGTAACGTAATCCCCTACGTTTCGACGCCCATCCCTCTCCTACCCGTTATCGTGCGAGCCTCCCCTTCCTTGCTCCTCAGTGTGCTTCTTTTTTGGTTTCGAAGCTTGAGCGGATTTTGCGTCCCTTCTGGAAAGTTTTTCGGAAAAGCCTTGCCTTCATACCTATTTTCCTTCCCCCCCACCCCGAAGTAGTTGAGAGGGCCCCCAGATCCCATGGGGAGGAGATCTTCTCGCGGGATCTCAGGTGAAGTCTATCCTACCCCGTTTTCCTGATTTTGCACGTAGACTCGGTCTTCCTTTTTTCCCTCCAAAGGCCTTTTTGCCTTAGCAAATCTCTTGGATGACCTCTCTGATTTCAAAGGTTTAAGTCGTGTTTGTCGGTTTTTTTGCTGCCTAATTTACGCTAGCGAGATCCGGCGCATCATTCCTTTTTTCAATAGAACACCTCTGAAGGCCTGACATAAGGACCCCTGGAGGGTTACTCCTTTTCTGAAGACGATGCTTGTTATTTCCCCTCTTCCTTTCCCTTTCTCCTCCTTTCATGGCAATCTTCCGACCAAATCTCTTGATGGAGGTGATCTCTCCCTCCCTCCGTTGTTTTGCCTCCCTCCTCCTTTGGTCGCGACGTTATGTTTCTCCCCCCTCCCCCCTTCGCTCGTTCCCCCTCCCGCGTCAAGGTTCCCTTACGAGGATAATTCTGACGTCAACCAGAGTTCAGGTTCCTCCCCCTCATGTCCTTAATAGATGGTCTTCAACAGGTGCCGTTCCTCCCCCCTCTTCTGCGCAGTTTTTTTTGCGACAACCATTTCCCCGCACGGTGACAAATAAAGCAGATTTTTCCCCCGAGGGCCCTAGAAGTCGGATTGCCGCTTCTTTTTAGAAAAAGATGCCGAGCGACGGCTTTTCTTTGAGAAAGTTTTTTCCTTTTTTTCCGTCTCGTTTCTCGTAATACGAGATAGTTCCTCCTCCCCCGCACTTTTTCTCGACCGCCCATGTCAGTGGGTATCTTCAGTCGTTATTTCGATGGACACCCTGCCTTAGAGACATGGAAAGCCTTTTTTTCCGCGACCTGACGTCCTTAAAATCGTACCACCCTTCTTCCCCGCCTCCCCTCTGAACTATTCTATTTTTCCCATGAGTCCAGCGGGACGAACTTCCTTACGATCCCTTCGGACATTTCTGGTGGAGGACAGTACTGCTCGTATGTCCCACATTGTTCCGGGACCTTGCCATCGACCGTTATCTTTGCATTACAAGATCGTCGTTTGGAAGACACTGTACGTGTCCCAGAGGCAAAAGACCCTTTCTCTCGTTCTCTCTTCTTTTGGGCCTTTGAACCTTGTCCGCCAAACGGCTTCCCCAAGCAGCGATAATGAAATGCACACGTTTTCGCGTTCACTCCCCCCGATTATTTTTTTTTGTCGTGTTTCCTTCATCCTGGCAAGTAACCCTTCCCCTCTTACTACGACTCCAGGACCGCATTATCTTAGGACCACACTGCAAGCTTTGGCCGGTCCAGAGTCTCAACACGTCAGCAGACGACCAAGTTTACGAGGATGTGCGCGAAAGCCACCCCCTTGTGTCCACGACGGATACGCCCCATTCCTGCCGGGACGTGGCCAGTCTCTCCCTTGAAGAGGATTGGTCTTTTTCGCACGCTCCCCCGACTCTCCTCCCTCGCAGGTAGCTTCTCTCAAAAGTCGCCCACAACGCAAGCTTTTCAGATCGCTCCGGCACGCCCTGAATGGTATAACAGAAAAGAGATTCAATTGCCGCCCCATATTCCCGACTCCCCCCCCCCTTTTCCGAGACTTCCGCCAGCTGTCGTGACTTTTTCAGGTCCCCCTTGGAAGATACGAGTTTGCGTAAAGTATTTCTTTCACCCCCTTTAGCCTTGTTTCCCAACTGGCTCCCCCCTATGAGGAACTAGATATGCGCAGTTTCCCACCAGGTCCTTTCCTTTTTTCTCCGCTGATTTCTTCTCTCCTGTCAAATTCCTTTTCTTTGGTGATCGTGCGACCACGGGTTTGTGATCACTGGAGAGTCGCTCGTTCCTTGAGGATCTTGTCATAGCGTAACCTCTTTTACCGGCATTTACTTTTATCTCCTCTTTCCTTTTCAGCTTTCGCCGCCCCCCTTCTGATGGCGTTAAGATGGATTTGCAGAATCAACATTTCCACCCCCTTGACTTCCTCCGTTCGCTAACGCTTGAAGAAGCCCCGCCTCCTCGGCCCTCTTTCCTCATGTTCTTTCTTCCCTGTGCTAAAGGCTTTTTTCTTCCCTAATACTGAAGCGTTGCCGAGGGGCGTTTTACCGCTTGCAATTCCCGCCGACGCACTCGATGAAGCGGAGATTTTTTCTCTGCTCCTCGCACGTTGACAGTCCTTTAGCGCTTTTGATTTATTCGTCCATTTTTTTCTTTCGTGAAGGATTTAAGTGGTTTCCTTTTTTTCAGCCCGGGTTTTTGCTAGTTGATTTTGTGTGTTTCATGTCTGGTACTTGGTGCCCTGAAACACCGAAGGAGCAGGTCGGATTCTTCCCCCCAGTGGTCCCGTATGTCGTGCTTTATTTTCCCCTTTGATTTGGTCCATTTTTCTCCCTAGATAGCGGTCCTCTTCGTTTTTTGGGACCTTCTTCCTCCTTGAGATGAGCGTTTTACAGATTGCGTGTGGGTCGAAGAGTTGTGACTCCTTCTTTCGTGAGGAGAGGGGGGGGTCTGCGGCGTCCCCCTTACCTAACCAGGTTTTTTCCCTTTTCCGGAAGCTATTCCCTTTCCCTTGCTCTGTTGGGGCTTGGAGTCGGGTGATTCGGTGACCAACGTGGCTTTTCGCCCATGTTTTCATCCGGAAGATCTGCTCGACGCCAGGTGTATACTCTGCCCTCCGCAGGTTTTTTGTTTTTGACCAAAACCTCCCTTCTCTGGAGTCTCCGCACTGTTCCGGAGAAGGATGAACTCCCCCGATGTGATGTTGTTCCGAAGGCGCCCCCTTTCTATTTTCTTCCTTTGATTCCTTTTTTTTCACAAGTCCCTCCTGACCACGACCTGCTACGAGTCGCTGGGACTTCCTTTTGGTACCTTAGATAGAAGAGGATGGCGTCCATGGGATCCGTCTCTTGGCCCAATTTCCCCAGCGGCCTTCGTAGCTTAGTCCTCTCTCATACTAGACGATCTTAGGCGACCGTTTCTCTTTTCAAGGCGAGATTCCAACTGACTTTTTGCTAGAACTGGTTTACGGTTGGGCTACTCTTTTTCCTTCCGGTGTCCTTTCTTCTGGAGGTAGTCATTTTTGCCAGTAACCGACTACTCCCACGTACGAAGGGACAATGTAGCGCGCTCTCGTCGGACTAGATCCTTGCTTTTTCTTTTTTCATCGTCAACCTTTTTCTCGCCCGATGTTTCGAGAAGAGTTGTCTCCCCGTGGAAACCGTTGGACGGCCCCACTTCGATTCACCCTGTGATGGTCCAGATGCTTCCCCCCTGGGGGTGCTCGGGGTGGCGCATACCAAATGTTTTTCTTTTCTTGCGCTAGACCTGATCAGTCCTCCCTGTTGACTAGAAAAAAATAGTTAAATGAACTTGAGGTAACTGACCTGTCAGGCAATTCGCCTCGGCTTCATCTTCTTGTTGACACTTTTTTCTGTCAATTTTGACTACTTTGATTGTTGGGAACTATCTTCCAGCGAGGTGCTGTGGTCTTTCGTTGTTTTTTGTTTTAGTGAGATACCCAATCAAAACGCGCTGGTACTGGAGAACTTAGAACCTCAGCCGAGAAAGTTGTCCCACTACCCGGCCGAGGTCGCAGTGCAGCAATGACATGAGAAAGAACGGCGGGGACCTACCTGGTTTCTGTTGGTTTTAGTCACCTTGGAACTTCAGCCTATCTTCTCTCTTCAAGGGTCTCGCCACACTCGAATCCGTTGACCCTCACCTGCAGTGCTAATGGGCAATAACCGCGGTCCGCACCTTTTAGATGCAGTTTCGGCCGTTTCTGTCATTTCTCTCTTTCGCCCGTTTCTGGCGAGGGGTCCGTAGTTTCTCTCCGCGTTTTTCTCTCGTCTGACCTGCTAAGCGCCTTTGTTGCCCCCCTTTTCCCCGACTCGTGTTTCTTCCTTACTTCAGCTGCCAAATGTGGCGCAGCCCCCCTTTCCTTCCGTTACCGAAAATCGCTCCCCACCAACTGTCTCCGAGAAGAGAAATTAGTCAGCCCTCTCCTTCCGTTCGACCCGAGAGGAGAAGATAGCCCCCCTCCTTCCTTAGGTACTGAGTGTCCCCCTTGTGTATCCGTTTTTTTTTGGTGACAGTGGAATAGACTTCCTCTTCGAAGGACCTCCCCCCCCATAGTCCCTTGCACCCTAATCCCTCCGCGGCACCCCCCCACTCTATTTTTTTTTTAGCGCTTTCGTGTTTTCGCTGAAATGGGTAAGACCAGGGCAAGTCCATGCCCCAACCTCTGACCCGGCAATTCAAGTCATTTCACTCAGCCTTTGGCTGTATCTCTTCCTACTTTCCCCTTAGTACAATGAATAATGACCCCTCTCTTTCCTTTTCGGACAAAAAAAAGCAAAGCGGAGGGATCCCCCCCCCCACCGATTCGATCCTCTCTCAGGTACGAGGACTTGAGCCAGCCATCCCACGGTTGTCCAAAAGACTCGACAGCATCACTGGTTTCACTGCACGTTTCCCCTTCTGATAATTGCTAAGAGGGATTAACGTGTTGGACTC
>Ga0179593_1305729_pt1 | contig 13486 bp, 25 predicted proteins | sample CZODoug2_1_08_16_FD_185931 | JGI IMG/M metagenome (GOLD analysis project Ga0179593, IMG submission 185931) | Vadose zone soil fungal communities from Angelo Coast Range Reserve, California, USA - CZODoug2_1_08_16fungal (PacBio error correction) | ecosystem: Environmental > Terrestrial > Soil >... | reverse complement strand
TTGGTATTTCTTCCCCCTCCCTGACGGCCTTGCCCGTTTCAGTGCCGCCCTCTTACGAAGGACCGCTTCACCCCGCCCCACCTCTTTGAAGTCTCCCCAAGTCTTTTTTTTCATTTTTGTCCCGTTTTGGCTACAGGGTGTTTCCCCCAACCCCCTTTTTTGATTTTCTTGGAACATTTTCTGATGTTTCCGGTCCTTTTGAAATTTGTCAAGCACAATACTTCCAAGCCCTCCTTTCAGACCAACCCCCACTAACCCCGTCCAGGCAAATTTTCCCCCCCCCCCTCCGAACATATCATCGACCTCCACTCCCCCCACTCTTTTTGACATCACCTCTTCCCCTTTTGATTTTTGTACCCCCTTCCTCCCGCTTGTTGGATCACTTCTGTTTGGTTTAATTAGCCGATCCGTCCCCTTTTTTTCCTATAATCATTTTTATTCCTGACTCGCCCCTTTCCCCTTCACCCAGACGTCCCGTCCAGACCCAGCCAGCCTTTTCCCCCCCCCGTTTGAACGGTGGCCCCCTTTGCGCAGTCACTCCCTCGTTCAACCAAGTCTCACCGTCCTCCTTTTTTTCCAGTGAGTGTCCAGTTACAACCTTTACCCCTCCGCGTACCGGCTACACCTTCTTGTTGCTTGCTTTCCTACGCTTGTCTCGTTACTTCGGAGTTTCTTAGATGTTTTAAGTACAGATTGTTTCTTAAAGCATTCCAGTTATCTTCTCGACCAAGGGTTTTAGTTCCCCACCCCCACCCCTCTGTTCCCTTCCATCTTTTCCCCCCCCGGGTTTACCGAAAGTGCCCCCCATTTTTGTGGCATGGTCCGCTTGTGAAGGCGCGACCCCGAGCATGCGTGTTTCTGTTGTGTATTTGACAACAGTCCAAGCGACCCCCTTAGTCTTCCTGAATTTTTGCTTCTGTGAGACTCAGGCGCGAGTACCCCCTGCTCCACCCCCCACCCGTGACCCTCTTCATCTTTGGTCTTTGTCCCCCTTTTTGGCCTTATACAACCCCCCCCTTTAAATGACCCCCCCTTCCACCCGACTGACCAGATTTTTAAGTTGTTCGTGCCAATAATCTCCCCCCAGTGATTGACATTTCTCCCGTCGTTTTCTTTTCCGTTTGCGATGCGCCAACCCCGCTTTGTTGATTTTCCTATTTTCATTTTTTTCCCGACTTTACGTGACTTCTGTGTCTACCCCCCCATCATCCACTTTCGGGCCCCCACTCGCTGCACCCAACAGATTTTGTACGTCTTTATGGCATTGTCTGGGTTTTTCCCGGTGCGTTTATTCACGATTCAACATAGCGAACTTTATGCCTCTTGGGCAAAGTTTTGTTTTGTTTTCCCTGAGTTTGTTCCTGTTTTTTTTTTGCCCCCGACCTCTCTTGCGACGGCCGTCACTTTCAGTCCCCCCTCCTATTTTTGGCACCCTTCACCCTCAGTTGCTGTGTTAGTAAATACTTTTTTTTTTTCCCTCTTGTTTTGACCTTCCACCCCAAGTGTCTGGACAGGGTTCCCCACACGGTTTTCACAAGCGTTGTCTGTGTCCTTCATCGTACCACTCCCCCATTTTACCAGTGCTTAGTTTGTTTCCCCCCCAATTCCAAGTTTCATTTTCATCGGTGTCCCTGTGTGCTTTGTTGAATCCTCGAAATATTTTTTTTCCATGCCTTGCGAAAACCTCCTGAAATTAGCTTTTTTTCAAACGGTCGATTTTTTCCATTTTGCAGCATTCCCCCCCAGTCAACCTGCGGCAATGATTTCCCTCTGCGTGTTTTTGTCATAGACGTCCTGAGTTGATTCGACTTTTTTCCAATCACCTTGCACCACTTTTTTTTTTCGAGTCGCATTTCCTCTTGGACGTGACTTTCTTTTGTTTCCACCCCCTCCGACCTGTCTTTTCTGCTTTTTTTTCCCCCGTCCCCCCAGCGCCCCTTTCCGTACGTTTTCATCGTTTTGTCCACTTCTCTGCCCTTTGTGACTTGCCGTTTATGCGCCTGATCAGAATTTTCGCCCCCATTCCCCACACTTGTTCCCAGTGTTTTTTTGTCCCCAGTTTTTGAAGTCTCGCCGTACATACCTTTCCTTTTTTTTTTTGGGAACCCCCCCCCCCCCCCCCCCACTTTTTTCATACAGCCTTTTCTTGACTCCTTCGTCGTTTCCCTTTTTTCTTACGTGTGTGACAAACCGATTAAAATTTCTTATTTTTGCTTCTCCCATTGCCGCCTCTATCCGTTTTTACCCATCCCTGGACCCACTTCTTTTTCAGATTGTTTTGTTTTGCGTTTTTTTTTTTCGCTTTTTCCAACTTTCAGAATCCCTTTAATTTTATTCTGTCCCTCTTTTTTTTTCCCCCTGCTGAGCAGTGTTCCCTTCGCAGTTTGTGTGCATTTTTCAAGTGTCCTTGCTCTTTTTTTTCTCTTGCGCTGATGAACGTTCCCTCCTCATTTTCGTCTTTTTCTTTCTTTTTTCCATCCGAACTTTCTTTTCCCAACAATAGGCCCCCCCCCCTCGACCCCTGTCATTCTCCGTTGTTTGACGTGCAAGGCCTTCCTTGCCTTTTACGATTACCAACATTGTCTCCGCTTCCATACCTGTGGAATTTTTGCGGGACGACCCCCCCCCCCCTGCCTCTTCCCCCCCCCCTTGTTTTTTATATCATGTGCTGCTTTTTTTTGCACCATGTCCGTGTTCGTTCTCTGCTCTTCCTGTCCATTTAGCTCCTCCCTCCACTTGCGACCTTGGACTGTTCCCTTTTTTCTCAGCCTTTTCCACCCGGAATGCCCCCCCCCCGATTTTCTTTTCCCCCCTAACTTGAACCTCCTTTCCCTTCCTTTGTTGTGCCTGGATGACCTGTTTCTTTCCACCTCCCCTTTTGAATGGCGGCGTCCCTGGGCCTCAGCCCCAATTTTCCCCCGTCCCCCCTGTTTTTTTTTTAACGTTTTTTGTATTTTTTTTTTGCCCCCCTTTCTTGCAGTTGCACTGGCGCGTTTTTTGCTCTTTTCGAACAGGACAATTTCTTTCCTGCGAATTCTTTTCCTCCGATTTCCAAATCCAGATGTTCAGGTGGTTTTTTGCTTTTCACGCGTTTTTCCCTTCTTTTTCAGCGTGGCGTTCCCATTGGTTCCCTTGATGTCAGCGCCGAGTTTCTTGCGCCCCATGCCACTTCGCCGTTATTTTGTGTTTAGCGTTACACCATCCCTCCTTTTCGGCGGGCTGCTTGTGTCGAGTTCGGTCTTCTCCTAACAATTCCCTAGTACCTTCTACCCATTTATTATTTGTCGGCGCCTTTCCCCTTCTGAAGGTTTTTGGATTCGCCCACAAGCTTTACTCCCCTACTCTTGGCACTGCTGTTTTTCTGCGAACCCGTTGAGTTTTAGTTGTTTTTGAGTCCCCCCCCCCCTCCCTATGTTCCCTGACTCATTTCGAAATTGGATGTTTTATTACTTCTTGCCCAGGGATTTTCCATAGGCGCTCCGCCCACCATTCAGAATTAACCCAGCATTTTTCAGGATTTTTTTTTATCTTGCTTAGGGTGTGATCCCCCCATTACTCCCCTTCCGACCGATGCCAAACCCGTTCCCCCGTTGGTCACACCCACCCTCTTCCATTCCCTCCCCCCTTTGTCTTCAGGGCTTCTCCCCCCAGCCTTTTGCCCCAGGTCTTTTTTCGGATCGATACGACCCTTTCTCTTTTGCGTTGACCCCCTGTCTGAATCATCTTCTTTCGATGATCCGATCAAACGCCATGGAAAGTTTGTGGTCAAAGACCGTGAGTGACACCATCCCCTCTGTACCCTTTCGCTGCCCTCTTGCGCGTGCGGTGAACATCTGACCTTTTTTGTGATTTTCCCCCTTTCCAGAAATCGCCTTACCACCGATTGATGCAGTCCCCTTATTTGACCACCGTCCCTTTGATCTTACCCTGAACCGTTTTCCCAGAACCCCCTCTCCTCCCCCAGCCTCACTGCTTCTTTTTTCATATCTCCGCCCTTCTTAGACTGTGGCGTTTTGTACGTTGAGTCTTTCTCACCCCGGTGATTCTTTCTCTTGATACCTGCGACCGCTTAATGAACTTCCCTTGTTTGGCGATGGTTTCCCCCTGAAGCGGCTGGCCCCCCTGTTTGAGAGCTCCCTTTTTTCCCCTTGAACTTTTGCCCCCGCCTTGGTTTGTTTTCACCGCATTTCCCCTTTTTTCCAGTGCATTCGACCGTTCTTGTGCTCCAAACCTTTCCCCTTACTTGGGTGGTGGTTGCACGTCACATTTTTGGACCCCGCTTTTTCCAAGTTCTTGTTCCGCGTGCGCTTGAGCGTTGGTGCGGTTTTGAACCATCGGGTTTCCCGTACCCACCGCCCAGTATCCCTGCAAGTTGTCCCCAATACCCCTTTACCTTGCTACTTTTGAAGAGCCCTTTGGTGACCAACTTTCCTGAGCACACGGCCTCTTCCCACCTACATCTTTTCCTCCGTCCTCGTACCTCCCTTTTTTGCCTACTGCATCTGTTTTGTAGTCCATTGTAACGTTTCCCCCGTAAGTTAATGCCTCTCTCACGTCGTTTTGTTGGCAGATTTTTGCTTTTTTTTGTTCCGGTCCATTCCCCACTGTGATTTCGTGGGCTTGACCTGTCGGTACCTTTCCGGTTTTTCGTATCCCCGGGTGATCAGGCCAATCACATTCCCCGTCTTCTCCCGTTCCGTTGTTGGCGTTTAGTTCCCAAGTGGTACTCCCCCCTCCCTCCTTCTTCTCCGACTCCCCTGGACGTTGTGCAAGTAACTACTGGAGCGAGTTTGTGTAATTGCCCTCCCCCTCCTTATTGGCGCGCCATAACTACATTTTTGCCGTTCTTTTCCCCCTGAGTATTACCCAGTTTTTTGTTGTTTGTTTTGTGACGTACCCCCCCACTGGCGTCTTTAGTAGAACAGCTTCGGCTGTCCCCCCCCCTTTTCCCCCGATTTTTCCTTCTGTGTACAGGCTCCGTTTGAAGGTCCTTCGAACAACTCCCGTCAGTTCGTTTCCGACTTTTTTGAGAAGGTCCGCGGCGATGTTGTTGGACGAAATTACCATTCTTTTTTTGCGTGTTAGCTGACCTTGTCTTCTGGACTGTTCGCACTTCCCCACTTAAACTTCCCCCCCTCCCCTGTGTTTGTTCTTTGCGGTCTTTTCGTCATTGTTCCCTGAGTGCGTGTTGATCGATTCTTTTTCTTTTGGTTTAACCAATGGGATTTCTTCGTCTCGCCCCCCGCGGATTGTTGACCCCCCCACCAGTCGTTGATTTGCCTTTCCCATACCACCTTTTGTAACAGAGTGTCTGCCTCCGTTCCCTTTTGTTGTTGTCTCTTCAAATAGGTTCTAGTTTGTTTTTTTTTTTTTGATTTACGTTTAGTGTTTCCGAGGTTTGAATCTTCCCCCTTAGGTCTATGTTTTGAGTGCTTAGTTATACACCTTTTTTCCACACAATCCCCAGTCCCCCAATTTACTGACGTCACGGACCCCTTGTATTTTTTACTTTAACATCTTTCCCCCGTGCCATGGTTTTCGTGGTTGGAGTTTTTTCCCGGTAGTGAGATCGGCAATGTCAACCTTCCAGGCTCCTCGAGAGTATGAAAAGTCCCCCCACAACATATTTTTTTCGAAGAAAAAGTGCTGTTGTTTTTTGAGAGGAACCCGGGTTGACCACTCTTTTTAAGACCCTACGCCTTCCTTTTCATTTTGTCACCTCCGATCTCCCCGAGTGATCTTTTTTTTTTTTCCCAACCGTCAAACAGTGGTTGATTTTTTTACCCAAATCTTTTGATTTTTAATGGTTGCCCGAGTTCCCCCAAGTGTTTTTGGTTGGTCCACTAGTTACTTAGCCACCATTTTTTGTGATGGTCTTTCCTTTGGTCCGTTAGACCCGACCCCGATCCCCCCTCCCTTACCCCCCTCCCCCGAAGGGATCAAGATTCCCACCATAATACACAGCCCTCCCACCCCAGAACCCGCATTTCCCTTTCGAACCTCACCCCCCTATGTCCCCTCCCAATATTCCCCTTTTTTTTGAGGTACCATTCGGCTTTCTTTTTTTTTTTCCCCCCCCCCATCCCCGTTTCGTGTTTTTTGCCGAAGATCCTGTTCATACGATTTTGTTTTCCCCTCCTCCTCCCCTGCCGCTACCCCCTCCTTTTACGTACGGCAGTCCCTTTTTCCCCCAGTTTAATGTGTGAATCGCATTTCAGCTCGTTGACCCCCCCCTCCTGAAACAAATCTGCCCTGATTTTTTAACATTTGAGTGTTCTTACAAACCTCCCTTTTTCACCTGCTTGGCAGAGCCTTTTTTTCCCCATAACCCGTTCTCCCACTTTTTCCCTTTTTCTCGTCCTTCGGTTGCTTCCTCTCCCGTTCTCTTGTTCTCACCCCCTCCACCGATTTCGCTTTTGATATCCGCCCCCAGTTGTTTCAACCAAACCGCCGTCCTTTCATCTTATTTTGCCGAAGGCCCATGTTTATTTGAGTGCTCCCGATTTTTTTTCCTGGGGACGTTTTTAAACCCAGGTTTCCCCCTCGACCCCCCAGTTAGTGATTCCTTCATTTGGCGCGAGTATTCTTTTCCCGCCGAGTCCCCTTGGTCTCGCCACACTTTTTCCACTGACTCTTTTTCTCTTGGGCCGTGGTGCCCGGTTTGGCTTTTCCAACAACGTTTCAATTTTCCGTTTCCACTTTGTTTGGCTGCTGGTTTCCCCCCCCTCACGCAACCCACGAACTCAGACCTCACGTTTTTCATTGACGCCCCTTTAGAGCTTTTCCGCCCCTCTCTCCAACCCGCTGTTTGGATCGTTAATTCCCCCTTTTTTTCCGTTACTTCGTTTTTTTTTTTTTTTTTTTCTTCCATCCCCATCAGTTCGAGCCCAACTGTTTCGAAGTATTGCCGCTTTGTCTTTCCCCCCCCACGTTATTGTTTGCCTTCTTTCCTTTTTTTTTCTTGCCTAGTAAAATAGTTCCCGTTGATTGGCCCTTCTTTCAGTAACGTGCTTTTTTTTTTCCTGCTTTCCGATCTTGTTACTAAAGACAAGACGTTTGTCTGCCCTTCAAGTCAGTTTTTTTTTAATTTTTTAAGCTTTTTAAACTTTTTAATTACCCCCCGAGCGTATTGAGATGCTTTTACCCCCCCCCCAATACGTTTAGATTTGTACCTTCGGCTCTGTGGCCCCCCGTTGCCGCAATGCTTGTTGTTGTTTGCCCCTACCCTTTCACAGCCACTTTTTTTCCATTCTTCGGTGTTCCCACCATCACGTTGTTTCTATTTCTTCGCTTTTTTTTTTTGTCCCAGCCTCGCCCACCCTGGAATCATTTGACCCTTGATCCACAGTTCACGGGACCCAAGCACCCCTCTCTTTGCCCCGCCTTTTCCTTTTTATTCCCTTGCCTGTCATCTTTCCTTAGAGCCCATCTGCTCGAGGTTTTCCCTGATCCCGCGTTGCTTCCCCCCCTCTTTCACCCCCCACTGCCCCCCCGTGTCGCGATTTCTATCGTGGATAGTCCCCTAGTTTTGTAGCCCCCCTCACCGCCATTCCCCTATATTGTTTCCCCCACGACCCGCGTACTCGTCCCTTCTATGCTATTTTGGTCCCCAATTTCGATTTTCCACACCACGTTTTCTTTTGGTTTGACCCCCCTTTAGGCTCGCTTTTCCAGAGTATTTGTACGCCTTTTCCCAGTGCCATAGTTTCTCTTCGATTTGCCCTTGTACCCCCCCTTCCTCATGTAGACGATTTGCTTTTTTTCTGGAATTTTCCGTTTGTGTGGCACCACCGTAGCGTTGATTATTTTGCGTACGCCCTCCCCCCTCCAGTCCTCTGACCAAAGCAATTTTGGTTTCAGGCTGTCGACGAGGCCTTTCGCCTGGCGTTGCAATTTCCCCCCTCCCATCCCTTTCCCTTACGACCATTTTTTTTTTTGGCGCTCGAGCCCATTCTTCTCAGACCGTCAGTTCGTCGGGTCGCTTTTTTTTTATCTTTTTTCTCCAGCCCCCTTCGCCGCTGCTCGCTTCCCTGTCCACTCCAGTCTGAAGTTATTTTTTTTTTTTCTCCTCACCCTTTGCCACCACCCCCCTTTCCCCGCTCTGCGTGGTTTTCCTCGGCGCTTCCCCCCCCCCCCCTTCCCCGGACCGGACATTCAGCCCTTAACCCCATTTTTCCTGCGTCAGTAAGGTAATTTTCTTACGGGACCCTATTTTCTTTTGCAATTTCTCCGTTTTAAGCCCCCGTTTCTTGAGCATGCCCGTTTACACTGTTCCTCTATCCCCCTTTTTTTTCGCATCAATTTTCCCCCATCTCCGCTTCCCCCTCCCCCTTCTTCGTTTTCACCATTTTTGCTCCCTTTCGTTCCTCCCCCCTGTTTGCTATTATTTAGCTTTCTCCAATGACCCCGAACTCTTCCTCTTTTTCCCTTTTTTGTGGTTTGTTTTGACTCTGAGTCTTGTTTTTATTTGAACTTCACCCTCCATGTTTTCTGGGCGTTTTTGGGCCTGTCGTTGTGTCAACATTTTGCCCCCGTCATAGGTCCCCGTTGAGTTGAGCGTTCTGTGGCCTTTGCGGCCCTGAGTGACCCCCCCTTCCAACGGTCCCCCAATGCATGCTGGCAATTTTGCGTTTTTTGAGTGCCCCACCCTCCAGATTTTCCGTGTGTCGTCCGCCCCTATTCAAGTCTTCCCCCTTTTGTACACATTTTTCCTCTTTTTCAATGCAGCCGCGATGATTGTTTTAAGCATTCTTGCTTTTTTGTTAGTCTTCCCACACTTTTCGCTGTGGCGATTGTTGTTTGATTGTTTTTTTTTTCGAGTCAGAGCCCAAACCTCCCGGAAGTTTTTTCTTCGGCGTTTTGATCGCTCGTCGCTGACCAGCTTCGTTTATTCCAGTTGACCTCTGTCGAACATGTCTCTCCCTGCCCCGAGGAACGAATTGAATTCGCTGATCCTTTGTCCTTGCCTTTGTTTTTATACGCCTGCGCACGTCCATTTCTGCCCCCTACCATTTTTCCCCTGATTGTTTCCCCCCCCCCGTCATCGGCGGTATGGCAGTTATTCCGTCCCATTTAGACATAGTTCCTGTTTCCCCACCTTACATTTCAAGCCGAGTCCCTTTGTGACCAAATTTTTTTTTTTTTTTACCGCGTTGCCCCCCACTTGGGCTTTAGTGCTGTTTTTGTTTTAATGAACCCTCTGCTTGGTCTTTGTTTTGTTTTGTTCGTCCCCATCATTCTCTTTCTGCGCGCAGTTTTACCCGGCCCCCTGTCCGGTTGTGGGCCTTTCCTTTTTTCAAAAGTCTCCCCTCGCCTTGTTCCCGATTGCGCGGCGGTGTCAACAGATCGTTTGAACCCAATCTTCGGAGTCATCAAATCTCCCTTTTTTCCCCCCCCCGATTCCCGTCCTCCCCTTTCGTTGCACTGCATTTTGTTTTTTTTCACCATACCGCTTCTTTTGTCCCGTTTTTTAATATTCGCCTTATGCTTGCTCCCCTGCCGTCTCCCCTTGAACCGTTTCAAAGTCGTTCCAATTCCCTGCTTTTCTCTGCTTTTACACCCGCGTTCAGTCCCCCCCTCGTATTTTTTTTTTTTTTAAATTGTGATGGTTCCCCTCAAGCGTTTTTTTTGACCTTTGGCTTGTTTTTCCCCCCTCTGTTTGAATTTCAGCACCCTTTTTCAGAGTTTCCCTTGCGTTCGCATCTACTTTGAGAACTTCCCTTTGTTTTCCCACCCCCTTTGTCCAGCGGGAACGTAGCCCCCGCTTATGAATACTGTGGCCTTTTAGTCCCCGCGGCTTTTGTCCCCATTAGACCAGTACAAGACCGTTCCCAGAATTGTCCCCCTTCACCCACTTCGTTTGCTTGTCCCCCCGATTGCCCCGTCCCAACGGCCCTTTTTTTTGTCTCACACCCACGCCTTTTTGCCCCCCCCCATCTTCTCGTCAATAGCCTCGTTTTTTCCCTTTTGTCTGTTTTATTTATTTGGTCGGACATCGTTAACTGTCTTCCTCATCTACTCAACCGCGTTTTGTTGGAGTCCCTCTTTTTAGCGCGTCAGTTCGAGCCTCCCCCCCTTGATCTTTTTTGTTGTCTTTTTTTGTGTAGGGGGTTCCACGTTTTCATTACGGTGTTGATCAATGGCCACCTTTCCTGCCACTTCTATTTTTTTGTTTGGCGAGTGCAAACGGTGTTCCCCCCAGAACTGATTCTCCGACGCCCCCCCCTTATAGGTAATCCACTAATTTTCTCGTTTGGTCCAGTTGTACATTCCCTTGTCCGTCTCGCGCTTTTTCCCAATAGTCTCGGTCCCGGGTCCTTCCCCCTGTCCGAATGTCCCTGTCCACCTCCGGTTTCTTGTTTTTGCGTCACCACTGGCGGTCTTCTCCCAGGTGTGTGTTCCTGTTTTTTTTACCCAAAACAGATCGTGCTCTCGGAATTGCTCATCCTTTCCCCTCTCCCCCCTGATTGTCCCAGTAGTTTTTTTGGATTTGGAGACTTTTTTTTTTGCCGGCCGTTCTTTTCCCTGGTTGCCTGCACAACTTTGTACCCCGTTTGGGCTGTACGCGTTCGTGGTTGTTTTTCCATGCTGCTGGGGCCACCGAGAGTACCCCCAATTCACCTTTTCTTTTCAGCCCCTGCGTCTGAGCGTGGTGGTACCCTGCATTTCCTTTAGAGGTTTTTTTTTTTTTGTCACCCTGATATTTTCCCTTGGTCAAATGGACCGCGGATCGTCTTTTTCCAAGAGTCTGGTTTCCCCCCCCCCCCCCCCTCGTGCGCCCCGTCCAATGGTGAACGAATTTCTTGCTGCTTTTTGTTATGATGTCTATGTTTACCCCCTCCCTGTTTCGGTAAGTTTGTGAGTTGTGATAGTTTCTTTAGTTGTCTCTTGTTTTAATATTTTCCCCCTTCGAGTGGTGTGGAAGTTGTTTCCGATATATTTTCACTTCCACCTTTCTACCCCCATTCTAGTACCGATTACCACCCCTTTGTTTCTGTGGCCCCTGGCCCTTTTCCACAATTTTTTTTACTGCCTTTTGGGATTTGATCTTCCCCGGTCTCTTGCGGCCCTTTTAACCCAAAGGTCGGCGTTCTTGACCTGTTCAACCTCCCCCCCCCCATCTCTTTTTTCCTGTTTTTTTTTGAGCCTGCTGGGTAGAGTTGCCCTTCCCACCTTTTTCTGCTTCTTCTACTGTGCCCGCGGTTTTCTCTCCCGTTTGCGTCCCCCCCCTCAACCTGATTTTTTCCCTTCAAAGAGTTTCCCCTGGCTTTTTTTTCCTCTTCCTTGTCCCCTCTTGGATGCGAAATTGGTTTGGTCCCATGTCCTTTTTTCCCCCTTTTTTAGCCCGCAAGCTTTCACAAAGTGCCCCCGCCCCGGTTTCTCCCCCCTACCCCCTCATGACTTTTCCCCACTAACGTCCAATATCCTTCCCGCCGTCATTAACTTTCTTTGCGAATCCCCCCCTATTTTTTTTCCCTTGTGTAGGAATTCGTTGCCGCGTTCTTTTTTCATTCCCTTTTGTTTTCCAGATTCAAAAGTACTTTTAAATCAACTCTCAGTGCACTCCTTCCCCCCCCTAGCTACCCAGGACGCGAAGTTGCACCCTCCTTTGTCTCACAAGATGTAATTTTGGATACCCAGGGCTTTTTATATTCATCAGCCTTTGCCCCCTATATGTCCCCCATTTTGATATATATTTTTGCCGGCCCCGTCTGGGTCGTCCCCCCTGGACTATCCGCTGTCCTTTACCCCCCTTTTTATCCTACCCTTTTATCCCTTTAGATTTATTCTTTTCTTCTGCCTTTCTTCTCATTATGCATCAAGCTCTCCGTTTTTTCTGACACGTCCAATTCCGCATTAGACCTCCCCCCCCCCTTTTTGGTCCCTGCACCACATTTTTAGTCCTTTCTTCTTTTTTGGATGGAAGAAACGGTGAAAAATGGTTCACCCCTTTTTTTTTTTATGGTTGTTCGGTTTATGACCTACCCCCCGCAGGCCCCCTGGCCTTGTTCGTTACACACCCGTTGACCCCTCGTTTTCAACCCAAGTACTTTTTGTTTTCACTGACTTTACCTGTCCCTCCCCGAGAATTATTTGAGCTGCATTCCACTTTTCCTTTCCCCTCCACCACGTCACCCCAGGTTGGCCCCAGTCAAGTTGTGCCTTCACACCCCCCCCCCCCATTTTACTCCCGTTCCACGACGGCCGTTTTTCGTCGTTTTTGCAAAGCCCCAATCCCCCTTCCAATGGCCCCGTTAAGTTGTTTTTTTTCTTTTGTCTTTTTTTGAGGCCACACCGCTTGTATCGATTTCTATACGTTCCCTCGTGTTTTCTTCCCCACTATCCCCTGTCCCCCCCCTTCTTTCCTTTTGCCTGACTGATTTAGGAGAAGTTTCCCGTCTTTTGCTCGCTTTTCTGCATCGTTCAACATACGAAACCCTGCATTTTCCCCTTTTTTCCCTTGTCCAGTCTTTTCTCTTTCTCAATGTTCTCTTAGCACCCAGGACTTTTCGCCTTGCCAATTTTTTTGCAGCCACGCCAGCTCATTTTTTTCCCCCTTTTTGGGTTTTGAGACCCCTGTTTTTCCTTCACTTGTTTTTCTTTTGCTTTTTTGGAACCGTCCCTCTCCCCCGAGTTTTTGGACTTTCCCTCGTACCCCCACAGTTCCAGCGCCTCGTCGTCGGTTTTGTCCCCCACATCAAATTAGTTCTTTTCCCTGTTCTTTTCTTTTCTACCATTTGCTAAATTGCATTCGAAAGAACCCTTAATTGAGCCAGTTTACTCTATGTTCAAATTACCCTTTCTCCGCTTCCCCCTCCCTCCACTTCCCAATGCGCGCATATTCTCCCTAGTTTCCCCCCCCTCGACCCTTGCTTTGATTCCCGACCTCCCCTGGACCCACCTCGTTTTTCCCAGGCTTCCCCTCTTTGTTCCCCCTGGCGAATTGTATTGAACTCCGGATTTCCGCTCTTCACGGCGCAGCTTCCACTTCGTTACCGCGTTTTGCGCCGTTTTTTTTCCCCCACCCACTTTATCTAAAACGTGTTTCACCTTCTTTGGACCCTTGCTCGTATCGAATTCCTTCCTTGCCCTTTTCCCCACCCCGTCACTTGAAGCGGTTTCGCGAGCCTCACCTCTCTTTCCCCCTTTTTTTTATTTACCTGCTTCTGGTCTGTCCTTCTAGTGGGGCTGACCCCCTTTGAACCGGGTATTTACTTGTCCTGCTCAGAACTGTACCCCCCCCCCCCCCCCAACTCCTGTCCCCCCCTTCTTCCCGTTTACGTCTTTTGCGCGCCCCTCCCTTTCAGATCCTCACATCGTTCTCTTCGCCGTTCCTTGCCCTTCTGCGAGCTCGGTAAGCTGCGTCTCCCCCTCCTTGCCGTGCAGTGCAGAAGTAGTCCTCCTTTCGTTCCCCTCGTAACCTCGACCACACACCCACCCCGACGTCTTCCCCCCTCCTGGCTGCTGCATCCTCGGCTCCTTCCCT
>Ga0179593_1519334_pt1 | contig 13487 bp, 20 predicted proteins | sample CZODoug2_1_08_16_FD_185931 | JGI IMG/M metagenome (GOLD analysis project Ga0179593, IMG submission 185931) | Vadose zone soil fungal communities from Angelo Coast Range Reserve, California, USA - CZODoug2_1_08_16fungal (PacBio error correction) | ecosystem: Environmental > Terrestrial > Soil >... | reverse complement strand
CAGCCTATACTTTTGCGCTATATAGAGCGCCTTTAAGACCAGCCACAACAAACCCTCCTTCCTTAGACCTGCCGACGTTCTCCCTCCCCCCTTTTCTTAAGAATTAGTTACTCCTTCTTTTCTCTCCTTTGACATTTTTTAACCATATTGGCCAGATCAACTTTTTTTCTTTAAGTTGGGGGTTGGTACCTTCTCTTGTCCCTACCGCACGTTTTTAGATGTTGAACCTCTCCTTCCTCCGCCCTTTTCCCCTCCGTTTTTTCTAGGGTGAGACCACAATCTTTTTCCCTTTTTTCAGGGCCGTCCCCCCCCCCCCCCCCCCCCCCACCCCCCCCCCCCCCCCCCCCCCTCAATATTCTTTTCTCCTCTCTTTTTTTTTTGCATCTGAGATGTAACGTCTTCCCGTCAATCCGGGTTTATTTTTTTTGTGCATCGTTACGTTTGACACAGTTTTTTTCCCTCGGGGTTTGCCCTCCCTCCCAACTGACTTTGAACGAGGCGGCAATTGTCTCCCCCCCACCCCCCCCCTCCCCTGAACGTGTCCGCTGTGAATGAGACGCCTTTCTTTGCAAGCCGCCCAAATTCTCCCCAAAGCGGCCCTTTCCTTTCCCTTTCTTGACCTCTTCCCCCTTTTCCTTCGCTTGCAGGCAAGCCGATTTGTTGAAGTGTTTGTTTCTTTGGAACGGGCCTTCTTGATGCCCGAATCCCCTCCTTTGATCCGTACCCTCCCTGTTCTTTCCTTGCAATATGATTGCTTCCCCCCCTATCTTAAGATGCCGCCCCTCCCTTACTGTGTTACCCTCCCCTATTAAATTTTTTTCCCAAGTTTGGAACCGACGATTCGCCTTTCCCAAACGCAGATCGTAGTTCGAGTTCACGTGACGATGACTCCCTATCACCCAAATTTATTTCTCCCCACATCAATATTCCTCCCCCCCCACTTTCCCCTCCTACACAGCGATCAACTACAAGTCGAAATCTTCTTCCCCAACCATCCTTGAGATGGCCATTGAGACCCATTAATTTTCATCATTCTAGTTCTCTCCTATCAAAGTACCTCCTTCTTTCCCTTATTTCTTTCGTCCCACTTTTTTCCCCTCCCTGATGGAAGCGAATGGCACTCAGACAGCTCCACCTCCGCCTCAAAGAGATGATAGAACGGAACTATAGGGCTTTCAAACCACTATCCCTTATGTGCATTTATCCTTTTTTTATTTTTCATCCCCCATGACTTCCAATTTCCCCCCCCCCCCCCCAATTTCTTCACTATCGTTTTGTTTTTTTCCCCCGTGTGGTGGCTGGACACCTCGAAGTCTCTTTCGCTCTCCCAGTCGTGACCCTCCTGTTCAGAAAAAACTTACCCAGTTGGCATGTTCTACCCTTGAAATTTTTTCTAGCCGAACCTTTTTGAGGGTTTTTTCCCTCCCCCTATTTGATCCACCATTTTTTTTGTAGATGGAGAGTTTTTTCTTCGCTTTCCTCCCCGCTCCTAATGTTTTTTTTTTTTATGGTCCTGCACGTTGGTCATTTCTCCCTCTTTTTCTGCGGAAAACGTGCAGTACTGATAGAGAGCTTTCCCGCCTCCCCCGAATTCCAAGATATACTCTAATTAATCCTTTTCTGAAAGTTTTGCACCCCCCCCCTTCTTTCTTTCTCTTCTTTCTTTATTTCCTTTTGCGTTGGGGAACGGTCTTACCCACACCTTGCTTTTTTTAGAGAAGCCCTCCCTTCTACGGTCCTTGCAGGGAGTTTGGCGTAGTCCCTTCCCTTTTTTTCCCCCCCTCAGTTTGCCGAGTCTCTTCCCAACCCTTCCACCTCCCCACGTTCCTCCGGTAGCGCTTTGCGCCAAGCCGTTCTCTCCTTTGACCGCGTAGAAAAGATATGTATTCTTCATTTCAATTTCGATTTCATTGGCTCACATTGTTTTCTTCTCTTCCAAGGTACAGTTCCTTTTCTCCCTTCCCTTTCTTTTCCTCTCGGTTTCCTTTTTTCCCTCTCCCCCCTTAGATGCAAAGAATTCGGCGGTCATACAGTTTTTTTTGCCCCAGATTTCTTGAGAATCTCCTCGATGCCCTCCTCTTTTTTGCCCCCCCCGACGATCCTTTCTCCCCCCCCCTCCGTCCAGGTCTTTCCTTTTTCTCTGCTATTGAGATAGTCGTCTGACGCGGCCCCCCCCCCCCCTTGCGGTCGATCATACGGTTAAAAAAATTTCCGTTGTTGTTTGTTGTTTTCCCCGACCCCCCCGTCCCAGTCAGTTATTTACTGGGGAAGGACAATAGTAAAACCCCCAATGTTGGCGTCACCCCCACCCCCCCTCTCAAGGTTCCACAGGTATGGCTTGTTCGATACCCCTTTTTCCACTTTCCTGCCTGCGAGTTCTTCCCCTGGCCCCCCTTTTTCCGCCAGAAAGACTAATTTCGCCCCCCCCCTATATGCTTCCCTAGTGACGCCTCGATTTTTCTTGCTTTCCCCGGAGCTCTTTCCCCCCCCAATTTCTCTTTTTGTTTCTGTGTGACCATCTCTTTTTTCCCCCTCCCCCACGAGAAAAACCCGTCGGCCCCCGGGCCGAGATTCCCAAACCCCTCCCCCCTTTTAATCCCTTCCTTCCCCCTCCCTTCATGTTTGAACCCTACCGTCCCCCTTTTTCCTATGTTGCGTCGTTCGATCCTTTTGCGTTTTTCCCGTTCTCCCTGACCCTTTTTTTCCCCCCTCTTTCTTCCTCTTCTCCGGCAAGAAAATTTATTCCCGCACCTCCCCACTAAAAAGCCCCTTCTCCCTCTTCCCCCCACCCCCACCATGTCCCCCCGTCCTTCTCTCATCCAAACCAACCTATCCCTTTTGTCTCCCCCTCTTTTCCTTCGAATCTTTTTCCTCGCTCTTGTTTTTTTTGAGAAAGACCCCGTGGCCCCCCGCAAATACATCCATCACGCGTCCTTTTTTTTTTTCCCCTTCTCGGACGCGTATTAATCTCGACCCACAACCTCTTGGCCCCTATCTGAGCCCACATCCTTAGCCTGACTCCTGCGTCCCCTTCCCCCCCAGTTCCACCCCCCCCTTTTTGTCCACTCTTTTTTACCTCCTGACCCAAATTTCGACATTCCTCTGGCAAGCTGCTTTGCACTTATTTTTTTCTCCCCTCGTCCCTTTTCCCTCGTATGAATTTCGCCGGTATGTTCGCTTACCCTCTCTTTTTTTCCTCCAACCTAGCAAAAGCCAGCATTCGCTGACCGTGCCCCTTTTGTTTTTCACTTCAACCTGATGAATCCTCTCTCCTCTTTTCTTTTGATCTCATCCCCCCGCGTCTTTCGCATCCGGTGTTGGTGCGCGAAGGTAGGGCTTTCTTTCTCACCCCGTCGATTTGCGGATAGAATGAACATTTCGCGTCCCTACGATCGTCCACTCTGCGTTTTTCACTTTTCCCGAGACCTTTTCCTCTCCCCCTCTTAACCGTAAACAGACAGTCCTTTTCCTTCTCTCCACCGCAATCTCTGAGTCTCCCAAATCCTCTTCAGTTCCCACGTCTTTCCCCCTCCCCCTTCTTTTACTCTCCTTTTTTGTTCTTCACACCTTTGATTCCGACTTTTACTTTCCTCTTCTTGATCTTGTTTTTTTCCCTCTCTCTTGCAGGAAATGTTCGCGCGTTTTTAGATTTTTCCTTCTCTGCGGAGTGTTTCGCATGTTTTCAGCGGAGTGCCCGACGAGGTTTTCGATGGTAACGCTTATGACTTGGCTTTCGACTTTTTTTTGGTACTTCTACCTTCTCAATAGCCCGACCTCCTTCTGTGTTTATGCTGTATCCCTAACAAGTCTCCCGTGATTCATCGTTTTTCCTCATCCCTCGCCCCCTTTTCTTTTCTCTGCCTTTTCCTTTTCTCCCTTTTTTTCCTTCCTTTTCTTCCTGACGAGTTCCTCGCGTGCGGCTATCTTCAACAGCAAACTTTCGATCCCCATCCGGACAGTCTGACTTCCCTCCCCCGTCGCCCCCCCGTCTTTTTTTGCCAGTTTTGTCCAAACCACTTTCCTGACCCTTTTTCTTGTTTCCCATGACATTTCGACAGTAGGATATTCTTGGCTTTTTCTCTTTCCATAGGTCTCCTCTTCGCCTTTTTCCCGCCCCGGAATTTCTTTTGCTTTCCCCGTGCGATTTTTTCCCCTCCTTCTTTTTTTTTGCTTGTTGCCATTTTTATTCCCAATTTTTGCAGAAGGACCCCCTTTTCCCGCGAGAACGTCTACCTTCGTTTTGTGAGTGTTTTTTGCTTCTTGACTTCCTCTTGCGTGCATTGATTTTTTTCCCCCTTCTCCGTTCTTGTTGTCTTTTCTTTAGGTCTGTAAAGACCTTGTTTCTACATGCACACTTGTTCCTTCGTACTTTTCACGCAGTCGCTGAAAACAAAACGGGCTTCCTCCCACCCGACCCCCCCTCCGCGCTCCTTCCCCCATAAGTGAGTTTTGAACCAGTGTTATTCATGGGCATTACTGTCTTGACTAGATATGGGTATCATTTTTTTGGGGAGTTTTGGCCTTTGCCGACTTACGCCCCCGAACAACCCTTTCCTTCCTCTTTCAGCATATAAGCGGGTCTACCCCGATTTTCCCTCATCCTGCAATGGCCGAATCAGATGTTTTTGAGTCATGATCCCTTCCTTTTCTGGACCTTCCACCTTTTGAGCGAGTCCCCCTTTCCTTCCTTAGTCCCTTTAGTAAATTTTCTTCGACCCCCTTAACTCTCCCGTTTGCCACCGAAGGACTCTTGGTGTTTATGACGCCCCAACAGTGTCCCGTGCCTATTTGCGCCCCTTCACCTCTCACTTTTTATTCCGTTTTGCAAACCCCCCCCCCTTTTCCCCCCCTTCTTTTGTGGACAGGAAGAGAAGAGAATAGTCGGCGATGTGCTTTTTTTTTTTATGGAGACCCCCCTCGTAAGCAGAGCAACTTTGCCCCCTCCCTCGTCTTCTTTCGTGAGTTCCGTGCCCCACGCGTTCCCCCCCCTCCTTTAATGCTGTACTTTCCCCCCCAACAATGGATTCTTCTTTTTGAAGGATCCGGTCTGTTTACTTTGTTTTTTCCCTCCCTGGTACCCTTCCCCTCCCCATTTCTCCTTTTTCCTCTCACCTCTTTTACTGGAGCTTCTGTCTACATTGCGTCAAGTTTGAAATAGACTCTTTCCCTTTCTTCCTCACACATCTTGTTATCGCTCAACTATCTGGCGGATGACGCAGCGTTCGCCTTCTGACTTTAATATGTTCCCCCTTTATGGTCGAGTTTTTTTTCGTGAGTGACGCGTTAGGTTTCCCAGGAAGCCCCCCACCTCTTTTTGGAAAAGATGATTTCCAAACACCACCCTCTCCCGTAGTTCGTCTGCTTACCCCTTCTTCTTGTTGTGGCCAGACCTGCCCTTTTTTTTCCCCCCCCTCTAAAGGGATGTTTGCATGCACCCCCCGCAATTTGCCCCTGGCTTGAACACTTTTTTTCACCAGTTTTTTGAGTCCTTATTCTTATGCCTGACGGCCCTGATTTAGGCGCTCCTATTCCCTTTCTTCCTGTTCCTCCCCGCCCCCCCAAATTTTTGTTTTACCGTCCCTCACCCTTTCCCCCATTCCAAACCAGAACATTCGTTCGCGCTTTTCTATTCAAAGGTACCCCCCCCGCCCTCTTCCCTCCCAAGTTGCGCATCTCGTAACCTCACATAAAAGGGATAGTCTTACCCACACTGAATTCTGCCTTCCCCCCGTTTTACGATTTGGACCTGAAGTCTTCTAAGGTTAGAACTCTACTACTCCTGTTATTGGAAAAATTTTCCCATAGTTTGAGTTTCTTCCCCTCCTTGCGCATTTTTTTGAACCCATCCTTGAGTATTTGCAATATAGTTCGGTTTTCACTCTTTTTTCAAGCTCTTTTCTTTATGTGGCCCAGCAGGCCTCGTCCGTTTCCTTGTTTTTCAATTTGTTTTCTTTCCTCCCTTCGCTCCTTCAACTCCTCCCCCCGATCTAGTTGAACGCTCTTTTTTAGCATAATGATTCGTTAAGTTCCCTCATTATCTTTTTCTCCAAGGCACTTGAATCGCTGCGTTCCACGCCTGTGTTCCTTCCCTCTTTTTTTTCCCTTAGTGTTCTTTTGATGATTGGTTTTCAGTAGGGAATTCAATCTTTTTCAGAATCGACTGCTTTTCTCTTGGAACTCGACTCTACACGATTTCCTTTTCAGTGGCCCCTCCCCTCGTCCCTTTCCGTTCGTTAAACTTCCCTTCCTCCTCCGTTTGATCTTCTCCGTCCACCCCTTGCTCTGATGAAATGAAAGTAAGAGGGGGCTTAGCCCTCGTCCCCTCCCCCCCCCTCGCATTTATTCCCTCTTATCTTTCCTCGTCATAATCTGTTCCCGTCTCCCCCCCTTTACCCATAGGCTGTCTTCCAGCCAGTATTTCTAGTCCCCCTCCCGTTTCTACGCCGGCTTGGCGAGCAGCAAACATCATCTCCTTGAGTACAGTTTACTTCAATTTGGTGGTTGTCCTTCTCATTTTTTCCCCCCAGTTATTCAGAGTTGCGAGAAATCCTCCTTTCCCGCCGCGGTCTTTTTTTTGATCTATTACGAAACCCGCACTTCCCCCCTGCTCGGCCGTTCTTCTCTTTTTTTTCTCCCTTTTTTTCTTTTCTATTTCCCTCCTTCTTCCTGAATTTTCCCTTTAGTTGTGTGGCTCCCCCATTGATTTCTTCCCTTTTTTTCACCCCGAGAGTTTTTCGACGACTCCATATCCCCCTGTGGTTTCCCCACCCTTCGGGAATTCCCCCCCCCTCCCCCTTTGACACCCATGAACTTTCTTTAGATGAGGAAGATGGTACACCACACTCTCACACACTTCCCCCCTCGTCCAATCCTCCGCGTCCGCCTCACCTGCCGCGAACCCGGCAACAACCTCCCGTGTACGGACTCCTTATACCCCCTCTATTTCATCCTCCCTACTAGCAAAATACTTCCTATGCACCTCCTCCCGCCCCCCTCCCCCTCACCTACGACTACAACCCCTTCCCTCTCCGCTTCTCCTTCCATACCCCCCCCCCACCCCTCCCCACACACCCGCAACCAACACTCCCAGCCACCTCCCCCTCCCACCCCTCCCCCACACAATCCCAACCACCCCCCCTCCCCTCTTCCCACGAAATTTCCTTCCCCACCCTCCACCATCCCTCTCCTTCCCCTTTCTCTTATCTCATACATCCCTCCTTACCTCCCCCCCTCGCTACCTCTCCCACTCCCTCGCTACAATCGCTTTTCTCACCCCCACCAGTCTATCCCCCCCCCCCACCCCACCCCAACCCCCACCCACCCCCCCCCATACTCCCACCACCTCACCGCCAAACCTCTCATACAACCCCACCTCCCCCCACCCCTCCCACTCCAAACTGTATAAAGAAATTACCCGACCTCGTCCTCCCTCTAACCCCCCACTCCACCTCCCTCACCACTCACCACACAGCCTCCCCCTTCCACATCACCCCTCAAACCCCACCCGCCCGCTACCCCCACCCGCCTTCCCCCCCACACCTCCACCCCCGCCTTTCCCTCACCCCATCAAAACCCCCCTCCCCTCTCCCCCCCAAACCCAACCCCCCCTCCCCTCCCCACCCCCCCCACCCCAACACACCCACCCCCACCACCCCACACCAAAACCAAAAACAAAACCTTGTTTAAGTGTTGGTTTTGGTTTTTTGTTAGTTGGTTTTTTGTGGGGTGTTTTTTCCCGTTCCCCCCCCCAATGCCTATCCCCCCTTCCTTTTGTTCTTCGTCTTCTGACGCCTAACCGTGCGTGAATCTTTTGCTCGTCTTTCCTTTGGAGTTCCTCCTCTCTTTTTTTGAAGGGGCTGCTTTCCCTCTGCCGCGATAGGCTTTCAGTACCATCCCTTTCCCCTCCTAGGTCTTTTGCTTATGATGGTTTTAATCTCCGTTTTTCCCGCCCGATTGCCCTCCCTTCCATGTTGACGTTCACGACCCAATCGTCTTTTTTTCTTTCCTTTTTCTCTCCTCACTTGTAATCCTCTCCCTCCCATGCCCACTCTCTCTTTTATAAGTAGAGTTCCAAATGACATATCGGACAACCTCTTTAAATCAGGCCCCCTTTTTCCATCCCAACATACTAGCTTCCCCCCCCTGACACGACTCCACCTCTCACCCCCCCCTCTACCAGCTTTCCTTGCCCTAACCATCCTGAACATGCGAACCCCCTCCCGTTTATCAGTAGGCTCGGAGGCGCTTTTCACCTCTGCGTCGCCTTCTTCTCCCTAGTGATAGTTTCGTTTTCAACAGTTTTCCCACCCCTCAGTGAGAGAATGGCCCCTTCTGCCGGTACCTCATCCTGAAAAGATTCTTTCTAGTGCGAACCATCCTCTCGTCTCTTCCCCTTCCCCTGCCGAACCACAGTCCCCCTTCACTGCGAGCAGGCTGAGTCAACCCATGTTCCTCCCCCTGGATATCCTTTTGAGGCGGTTCCCCCCCCGGGGGCCCAACTCCCGTTCCTCTCTCTTTCTTATTTCCTTTTAGTCCTCCCCTGGCCCAAAGTGGACTTAAAGGTTAGATGGTGTGTTCTTCTGCCCATGGGTGGTTCATTCATATGACTCCCCTTGGATTTCCCTCCTTTAGTTTCCTTTCATTCCCCAAGCCTCTCCCGTGTTGATACTTACCTTTTGTCTTAGTAACCTCCCCCCTAATGTGTAGTTCTTTTTACCTCTACTTCCCTCTAGCTTGAACATCGAAGATTTGTTCCAGCTAGGTTCTCACTTCCCCTCCTGAGTCATGTTGAGACCTTTGCGCAAAGCGAGTAAGATTTTTTCGTTTTCTCTTTGAACGCCTTGTCCCCCCTCTCATGCACACCACTCGGGCGTTAGGAAGGCTTCTAGCCCTTCGCTTTGTATTTTATATGGTAGTCTATGCCCTCCTTTCCCAACAGCTATGTCCTTTTTCTTTTCACCATAATCTTTCCCCCCACCCGATCTCCCTTTTCTCCCCCAGATGTACCATGCCTCCTTTAAGATCTTTACCGCCGCCAGATTGTTCACCGCGAATCCTATATGAATCCATTTCATTTCTTCCTACCCCATCTAGGTTTCCCTGTCCCCCTTCCTCAGCGTATGGCTCCCCCTCTCCGATCCCCTTTTTTTCTATTCAGAAAGGATTATTTTGAACTTCTCCCAGGGATGTGCCCACCGGAAGCAGTAGTCCTCTTTTTTGTTCCTCATTAGGCTCCCCTCTTCCCTCAGCTCCTCCCCCACTCCTCCCTCGTGAAGGCCCCGCTGGGATGCCTTCTTTTCGTCTTTCTTTCTAGGCCTGTTGTCTCCCAATTCGGTAGTATTCCTGTCCCAACTTTTCCCCCCCACTTTTGTTTTTTCTTTTCCCCTCCGGCTTTTCTTTCGCCTGCTGCGGTGCCTAGGCACTGAAAACTCGATACACCCCCACTTTTTCCTTGTTGCAAGTTCATAGGCCCTTGTTTACTCCTTTCCCCTCATGCCTTCTATTCTCATGCTTCTTCCCCAACTGGAACTTAATCGACCAAGACTCCTCTTTGCGCCACCACATTTTTTCGCTCCCTTTCGCCCTTTGCCCTGTTTCTTCCCGATCGTATCTTTGTCCCCCACAAAGCTTCTTTTTTTTTTCGTTCTGTTTTTACCCCTCACTCTCCCCAAAACTTTCCGCTCCTTTTCCCACTTTTCCCCCCCTTTTTCACTGACCAGGACTTCGGCATACCCTTTCACTGATCCCGGCCTTCCCCTTTTTTCGCGCTTCTTTCCTCTACTTTTTTTGACTTGCGCTGATTTCCTTCTCCTTTCTTCCTCCTTTCTTCCTTCCCTTCCCCTTTTTTTCCCCCATCGGGAACACTAACCTCCAAACGCTTTCTTTCACAACCAAGTGATCTCTCCTCCCCCATAACACCGACTTTTTCCGCCTTTTCCTCATTTTTTCCTTTTTCCCCCTCCTTTTTTGGATCCCCTCCCCCTTCACCTTTCCCTACTGACGTCCCAACATCACGCTTTCAGCCTCATGGATGCCCGTCTTTTAAGACCCCGACTCCCGCCTAACCGATTTGTTTCACTTCTCTCCCCTCTGAACCGACTCTCCTCTTTGCCGCCTTTTCCCTCCTTTCCCTTGAAACCTTTCGCTTGCCCACCCACCCTTCCTCTGACGAATGCGCTGGAATTCTTCTCAGATTTCGCCACGACATTTCGTTGAGCATTCCCTCGGACAGATGAGCGTTAGATGATCTCTTCCTTTCTTCCTTTGACACGTAGTAAAGCCGTGCAGCATTCGAGTTTGAAAAAAGTGAGGCAGTGTTATCCCCTCGCCCCGAGCGACTGTTTTGATTTACCAGGCGCATTTTCCCCCTGTTTTTCTCTACCGTTATTTACTCCACCCTTTTACAGATGACTCTTTTTATTTCCGCGTCCCCCCTTCCTCTCCTCTCGGTTTTAGACACGCCCCCCCTCTCCGTCCCGCTTCCTCACCCTTATGTCCACTCCCCACTTTTTGGCCAGGCCATTTTTCCTCAACTGCCCCCCCTCGGGACATCTTCCCCACTTACGTCAAGCAAACGTCTCTATTACCTCTCCCCGTTTTTTTTTCTGAGCTCTGAAAGTTGATGGACCCCCCTTTTCCTCTTCTCTCTTGCGTTTTGTTTTATTTCTATGGCCCCCTCTTGATTTCTCTCCCCCTTTTCGATTTTGTATGCTGGATTTCTCTTCTCTTTCTCTGTAACCCATCTCTTATTTTCGACGAGTTTTTGGGTACGATGACGGATCGCTGTCCTCGTTGTTTCCCCCCTCCCTGCGCGCCCATAGCCCCCGGATTCGCCAGAGCTTTCGGTCTTCAAGTAACCAAGTCCTGTTTGTTTATAATGCTGAGCCACGTTTTCTTTAGACTCTTCCCTCCCTTCCCTCTTTTCCCTTACTTTTTTTTAACACAGCGCGACGATCTCTCTTCTGGAAGATCACCCCCCTCCAACTTTCCGATTGCACAATCGCCTGCGTCTGAGCGCACGTCCTTTTTTTTGGGCTTGGTCAACATTATTCCCCTCCCCGTCTTTTCTTACAGAGCTTTTCCTTTTTTCTTCCTCCTTTCCCCCCCCTCTTTTTTTGGAGTCGAGAGAATGGAAGACGTCGGGCTTGGGAACCCCCCTGGATGTGTGTAGCTGTATTCTTCCCCTTTTTTCACCGTTTCCTTCCCCCTCTGGTCACCATTAGCCTTCCACTCGTTTGTCTAAACCTTTCCTTCTTTTCTTTTTTTTCTCTTTTAAGGTTGGATTTGGGGGTTCTCTGGAGATTTTTTTTTTGTTATGGGAGCCCAGCATGGGGAGCCATTCAAGTGCCTTTTCCTTCTTTCCCCCATTCCCCTTTCCTGCGTGCCAAGGCTTCCCCCCCCTTTGATCTTACAACTCCGCTTTTGATATCATCTTAAGGGGCCCCCCTCTTTTGCCAAAGAGGCTCCTTTTTGGACATGAACAGCAGTGGGCCCCGCTTGTTTTTTTTTTCCCTCGGCACGTCCCCTCCCCCCCCGTCCTTTTGTTGCAGCCCCCTTTTTCTCTCCCTCTGTCCTTTGCCCTTTTTTCCTAATGGTTGTTTTTTTAGTTTTCGCCGCTTGGCTTTTTTCCCGTGGGGAGCCTTCCGGCCCTCCTTTCCTTCCAGTGTCTCCTTTATTCACAAGCCCTGGTCCTTTGTGGATTTTTTTTTTTGTCTCCTCCCCACCTTTTAGTGCCCCTTTTCCATCCCCCTTCCCTCCTGACGTGCTCTCTGTTTTCCCCACAATTTACGTGGACCTTGCGGGGACGGCCCATCTCCTTTTCTTTTGGGTGGAGACCATCTCGATCGCCATCTCCTCAACCTTACGTCCTCTTCTTCCCGGTGTCTTAGTTCTTTGTGCCACGAGTTCCAACCCTTTCTTTTCTTCCCCCGATTTGCCTTCCCTTTCTTTCCCTTGGTCGGAGGGACCGGCGTCAGTATCTACGTTGCTGGAACATCGCACCCCTCTATGCGAAGTTTGAAGAGTCGAGGATGGAGAAGTTGTCTGTTCGGATCATGGTTCGCCCTTCCCCCTCCCCTCTTTCTCCCATCGGGTGCTCCTCCCTTTTCCGTACCGATATGGCAGCACTCCGGCTGGCTTCTTTCCCCCTTGCCCTACGTGGTGCGCCATTTCTCGTGAGTTTTGCGGCCCTCCTTTATTGTTCCTTCCTCACCGGACTACCTCCCCTTTTTGGCCTCTGTCTTCCCTCTTCCCCCCCCCCACTCCCCCAACTTCCCCCTTTCCTTCCGTTTCTCGGAATTAATAGCTTGTGGGAGAACCGTCTTCCCCACTAAAAGGCTTAGGCCACACATCATAGACTCTTTTTGCTTCCCCTTCCACCCCGGAATTCCCTTCCTCCCTCTTCAATTCCTTTCCCCGTCTGCTCTGGCCTATCAGTCGTTAAGTCCAGACCCCCCCTTTCTCTTGCTGTTGGACGATTATGAGTTCATTAACCCCCAATAGTGATCGTTCCCTTCTTTCACCCTAAGAGTTCCCCCCCTTGTGTTCTCTCTATCCATCCCAACCTAAACGGTATATACCCAACTTTCTGACCTTTCCCCCCCCCGTTGTCCGCTTTTTTGCAAAGTCATCCGGCCTAGTGCGATTGGGCCAATTTCCCACCCGACGCAGACAGATGTCGTCCCCTTTCCCTTGTCTCATTTTCTTTCCTATCCTTTTTCCTCTTTTTCGGCGGCTTTGTTTCTCTTTCTTCGTTTTTGTTGAAGAATGTATTTTTTGATAGCCCTTCGCCTTTCCGTAAATCATGATTGGGAAATTAGACTTTTTCCCCCCTCGTGTCACTCCTCTCTCTCTCTTTCCCCTAGCATACTTTTCTCCTTTCCTGTTCCCCCCCTTTGTTTTCTCCAGTCCTTTTTTGTTGACTCATGTAATTCCCGTCCCCCCCGCAGATTGTATTCCTTGCCTTTGTTTCCCTTGGTTGGATGTGTTGGGTTTTGATGTAAAAGGGTTTCTCTATTTTTTCGCACCTTTCCCTGACCTACCGATCTGCTTCCCCTTTGTCATCGCTTCTTTCCTCTAAAAGGCAATAATCTGACGATTTGATCTTTTTTTTTTTTCAAACCGTTGTCCCCTTTCTGCGGCCTATTCAGTTAATCCTCTTTTGAGAGATCTATTGAATCGTGTAAGCCCTCGATATATGCTTTTTTTCCAATTTCTCTTCCGGTTGCAAAGCCGTATTAACACTAGTTGTGACTGGAATCGTTTTCCACGTTTTTGATCTTCCAGTTCTTCTTTTTTCTTTGGCCTTTTTTCCCCTCCTTCTTCCTCATTTTTCCTCTTACGTTCCTTTTTTTTTTCAAAAGTGGGTTTGTACGTTTGCAGAAAGCAGTCTTCTTCCTTTGCTTTCCCGGAGACACCCTCTCCTTTTTCCCCGCTTTTTCGACTTTTTCAAACCCCGACCCTTCCTTTTTTCCTTCCGGTTGCAATCT
>Ga0179593_1427119_pt1 | contig 13487 bp, 16 predicted proteins | sample CZODoug2_1_08_16_FD_185931 | JGI IMG/M metagenome (GOLD analysis project Ga0179593, IMG submission 185931) | Vadose zone soil fungal communities from Angelo Coast Range Reserve, California, USA - CZODoug2_1_08_16fungal (PacBio error correction) | ecosystem: Environmental > Terrestrial > Soil >... | reverse complement strand
ACTGTTTTGTTTTCTTTGCTATTTACCCGACTTTTTGTGATATCTCCCTCTTTTTCCTCCGTTTGTTGAGAGTCTATGATAAAAATCTGTCACTCTAGAACTTGTCCTTACTTCCCCCCACGCCCACCGAGGCTTTTCCATTCCTCTCTGCTTTTATTGAAATGCTAAGGCTTTCATGGTTTCACTTCGGCCCCCCCCCCCGAATTTTTTCCTTTTTTTTTTAGGGCTCTTTCTGAGGTATTCCTTTATTTCCCATTTTCTGTTAATTATTTTAGATTGTAATTTGCGACGTTACCTCCCCCCCTTGGTGCAACCATTCTTACTGACTTCCCCAATCCTTAACTCTTCTCTCTTCTCCCTCTTCCTCCCACAATTCTTGTCTCTCCACGGTTACTTCAAGCCAGATTTACACCCGCTATTCCCCCTAAGTCCGCTGTCTTTTTGTGCTGCACCACCCAATTAATTCGATCCAACGCCCTTCTCATCTTTTTTTTCGTCTTGCTGCCCCCCCCTTGCCTCTTTCCCCTTTAACCACACTGAGCTTCCTCACCGCTCGGTTCCCAATAAATGAACCCGCACCTCACTTTTGCTACATATCCCCCCCAACCCCCTCTCCATCTTTTTTCGCTTGGTTATCCCTCTCTTTCCTCTATAATTCTGCTCTTTTAGGGCGCCTTTATTTCCTAATTTTTTAGCGCAAGCTGAGAAGAATAACTCAAAGCATTCCCCGGGCCCGATCCTGTTCGTGACCCGGCCGAATCCGCCCCCCTTCCCCCTACAGCCTTTTTCCCTCCCAATTTGAGGAAAATGAGGCGGTCCCGCCACGCGCCCAGCCTTTTGATTGTTCGTATAAAGTCAAAATTCGCGTTCTTTCACCCTCTTGTTTATGCTATTCTGCTGCGGTGTGTTAACTTTCCGATTCTTGCCTGGTCTTATCTTGCTCCACACCATCAGGAGCCCCCTCTCCAGTTTCTCCCTCTTTTATTCCCTTTTTTTATTATGGTATTGCGATGGCGCTTGTCATGGTTGCGAAGGATCCAGCGGTTTTTCCCTGAATTTTCTTTTCGTTTACTTGATTAGGGCGATTTAAGCCCCTTTTGTGCGATTGCGTCTTTTTAACATCTCCCGGAAATTACGTCAATCTTCCGACGGACCCCCCCCCTTCTACAGTTCTTATTTTTGAAACGTGCGCCGGTCGTCAGCAGGATTTTGTGTAGTCTGTTTCAAAGCCAGATGCAACCCCTGACCTTCTCGGCGCTGATTGGGGCTTTTGGTTACCCTGCCCCGTTTCCTCATCTGCTTCTCCACAGGTTGATCTTCTGCTCCACGGAAAGTTATTCGTACGGTAGATGATCGCTGCCCTCCAAGTTCGTTCCCATCTTTGAGCTTCTTTTTCTCGAAATTTTTCCCTAATTCCTCAATGGACCCACGTTCCGCCGGAATTTCGGCCGGAAATCCACCCCACAACGCGGATTTTTTTTTCTCCCCAGTCCTTCTGGCTGGAAAGCGGTGTGTAACCCCACAAAACGTGCTTTGAGAGAGTCGGAGGTTTTTTTCCTCAAGCATGCTACCAAGACCGAGCCAGCTTTTTGTTTCCCTCTATGATTGTTTTTTTTGGCACGGGTCTCCTCCTATCCTTTCTTCCAAGTGGGGACCGACTCGTGCTTGGTTTCTGCCGAAACTTATAGCTGGTGCTTGCTCTTAACACCATCCAATCAGCGCCTTTCCCGTGGCTTTGAGGATTTTTTTTTTGTCTCCTTTCACATTGTGGACGGAATGGACTATTCGTCCACCATATTCCTCTGCATTAAGGAGGGAATTTGACCTGTGCATTCGTAATACTAGGGGCTTTGTTGGGACCCCATTCCTAAGGTCGAGATTTCCCTCTGTTCTCTGGTCGGGCAACGTGCCGCTGCAAGTTCGATTCACTCTCTTTTTTTCGAAGGACTTTGTTTGTGGTCATGTATTTCCTCGCCCGTGTGAACGAACTGCGCGACCGCTTCAACTGTGCTTCTTGACCTTACCTCCCTTTCAACCTCCTCCCCGTTACTTACTTCCCTAATTAAATTTACACTCGGTCCTGGTCCCTTCATGAAGCTTTTTTCATTTGGTTTTGCGGTCCTCCATTCCGGAATTCCCTGAGACTCCCCCTCCGTCTTCTGCCGGACTCGCCATTCCTAGACATGATTTTTTACGATCACTTGCCACAGGTCGACAACCACCTTCAGGTCCCCCCCCCCCCCCCCTCGATAGCTTACGAAAAAGTTCAAGGACCCCCATAACCCCGCCTCCCTTCACCCTTAGCCCCCCAGTCAATTCCCCTCCCTCTTAACCCCCCCTTTCTCTTCTTGTGACAAGGATGAACACAGCAGATTATGAGCACGCAATTTGTTTCCTGCGTGCATCCCTTCAGTGGCCACAAACATACCGCTATGAGTTCCCCGAAAAGTGAATTCCTTGTTTCATCTTTGGATTATACCCTTCTTGTGAAATGGTCGATGTCAGCCTATCTAAATCTTCCCTGACCAGCGCTTCATTCTTTAATCTTCAGTGCGGTTGACATCCGCTACCCTTCCCCCTCTAGCATCATCATCGAAAATTTCCCTTTTCTTCACACCGACCTCCGCACCGCTAAGGTTTCATTCCCTTGCGAATGCCCCCGCGACAACCACGCCACTTTCCACGCCCTCTCCCTTTTCCATTTCTCTAATACGGCTGATTCGCGCAGGATTTTTGCGATTTGAAAAAAGTCGGCCTAGACTGCGCTTGCGGCCCCAACCCGACGCCGCCGTTAAGCTGCAACCCCTGAACACACCCATTTTCTTCGAACCTGCTCCCCTGATTTCTCCCATTTAAACCTCGCCATCTCCCATCTGGACAATGTCCCAAAGAATCACAAAAGAATGCGAATTTCCTCCCGCTTCGATAGATGACTTCTTGTTGCGCCTATCATCCATGCTAATAGTCACTTTTTCCCCACGCGCAGACTTCTTGGCAAAAGCATGTGAGACCGAATAGGGTATTCTCGTTGAACATCTGGGACTCCCCCCTTTTCCCTTGCTTACCGGTTCCGAAAATTTCATCCTCTTCTGGAAGTACGTGATTTCCGATAGTGAATTCAAAGAAAAACAGCCGACCCCCCGGGTTTTTTTTTCAAATTCCTCTCCGGATGCCTCCTCTGCCTCTGACTCTCACGTCTCCCACTCCTGCCCTAATGACTCATGACATCTCTATAAGCCAATCCTACTCTCGCGTTCTCCCTCTCCTCACTTTTCTGGAGCTTTTGTTTCTCTTTTCCCCCCTTTACCATGAAGGAGCTTTCCCTGAGGCTTTTGCACCGTTTTGTCTCCACATCCCCTTGCGGACAGTCACGAGGTTTCTCCCCGGTGATTCCCTCTGTCCAGACCATGCTTTTTTTTCTTTTTTTTTGACTGGTTTTTTTCCTCCCACCAAATACGTCCTTTGGTGAAAACTTTTGGCCTAGCTATTATTGATGTCCTTACGCTTGCGAGCAAAGAAGTTTTTTTCTGCGTCCATCTTTCTCGCAGAGCAATCCTCTGTTGTTTGATAATTTTCCCTTTCTGTCTCTTTTTTGAGCCAATTTCCTTCTGTTCCCTCCCCCCACGTAAAAGAGAAAGCCCTTCAACAATACCAGTCCACTCCCATGAACTTTGCGCCCCTCCTAAAACACCACCCTTTTTCCTTGGGTCGTAGTTGACTTCCCACCCTTCCCTTAGCCATTTCCCATATTTCAAAATGCTGAATAAGCCGCCGTTTGTTTTTTTTTTTTTTTGGCCCCTCAGTCTTTGTCGTCTGTCTCTTGACGACTTTTGCTCATCTTCTCTTTACAGTTGTTTTTTGTTTAGAGGTCACAATTTTGCCCCACTATTCAGCCGCCACTTCACCCCCCCGCCCGCTTGCTTTGTTGAAAATTAGCGTGTGATCTTCTGAAAAATGTGTGCAGGGGGTTCCCTCCCTCTCCCCAGACGCAGGTCTTTTGTGGTTTGTTTTGAGGGTTATGATGTGTCTGCCCTGTCATTTGAATGATGTAAAACCAGTTAATTTTTCCCTTCTTTTACTTTTTAGGAGGGACACTATTACATGTTAAATTCTTTGTCAATTCCCCTTTTCCTTATAACACCTCCGGATCTGCGCGACAAGCTTCGACTTAAAAACCTCTGTTTGAGCATCTTCTTCCCTTTTCACAGGCTTCCCCCCCCCCCCCCCCCTTGACGTTCCCTTCTTGATGCTTTTTTCTGCCCACAAACCGTTCAAGTACTCTACCACCCTCCCAATTTCCTGAGGTATGGCCAGTTTCGCGATTCCACCGCGACTATTTTTCAACGTTACCCTGGGGCTTTGGACGCACTGCTTCCCAGTCCATCTCCTCAGCTGCCCCCTTTGGAGAACCTCTCCAACAACCCTCCCCACCCCAATCCCGGATTGAGTGATTGGTAAGCAACGAGCGCTCCCTTCCCTCTCCTTGCTGCCTCTTGCCTTTTTTGATTTAGGAGGTTTCCTCACCGTGAGCTTTTTCGCATCCCGTATTGAAAGCGCCTACTGTGCAACATTCCGGTTGTTCGGTTCCTGTGCATAGAGAGAGTCCCTCCATATCTACCTGTAACTCTAAAAATGAGCGGAGATGCCCTTGATGCCTGTGGGTTTGTAAGGATGTGGATATCACCCCTGTTCACATGAGAGTCTTCCTCACCTTTTTTTTCCATGAAGTATTTCTCGCAGAGGGGGCAACTGTCCTATGATGTTCATTCCTTCCGCGTTTAACCCTTCGTGCCCGATCTGTGGCTCGCCCCGTTCTCCTTCATTAGTTTGTACTTTCCTTGGCCGTTTCTGTAGATTTTTTACTGTGCAGCTACTCTAGCACGGTCGGCCGCCCTCCTCCTTATGGCTTATTTTGATCATGCGTTCTGCGCTTTTCCTCCCTCGGCTGCCCCAGACTTTCCTTTTTAAATAGCAAGAATCTTTTCTCATCCTCATACGGCTTTACGTCTTCCGTTCCCTTTCAAGTCTGCGTGGGCGAAGCTTTCTGTCGCTGTTGCAGGAGATGCAAACGCCTTGCGGCTCTTTCTGTCTTTTACAGGTTTTTTTCTCTTCTTACTTCTCATCCTCCTTTGTCTGTGAGGTACCAGGAAGTAAGCGGGAGATGATCACATGACTGCTTTTCTCCCCGTTTGAAGGTCTGGAGCCGGTTTTTCTCCCAACGCGTTCCACGTACTTGCTTTCACCGCGGAACGTCATTATCCTCAGGAAATCACCGCAGTTTATTTTTCAATGATTGTGTGTTTTCCCGGAAAAATTTGTTCAGCTTTTCTGGCTGTGTTATCGTGCTACCCTTACCTGCCAGCTGGTTCCTCGATGCCTTTTTGCCTGCTACTGGGCGCCTTCCTCTGGACCCCTCGTACTTGGGCTTGTTTGGCGATCTAGATGTTTTCTTCATGCGAACCTTTTTTTCTGCTCTTTCCCGTTCTTCAACCTCCCCTTTCCTTCTCTCCTTCGATGGAAGGTGCTGAGCGCTTTTTCTTTAATCTGAATGGCAAGGACGCCCCCCCGACATGCCCCCCCAAACGTCGTCCTTCCCATTGCTCTTTCCTTTTCCGCCATTAGAATCCTTCCAAAGGGGCTGCGTTTGTTGACATTCTTTAGTGATTTCCAGACTTTTCGCAGCCGGTCGTCACCACTGAAGTGCCCTCCCCTCTCTATTTTAATAATCCTCCGTTTCTTGTTGTTGATCTGACTTTCCCCCTGACCTCCCAGCCCCTCGACTGTCTGTCCCGGTTTCCCTTTAACTCCCTTCCCCCCCAAACCCTCCCGCCGTTTTCGTATCGAAATCAGCATTAAAATTCCCCCCACTCCGTCATTGTTCGCCGGTTGAACCTTGGCCGTTGTTCGTAATTAATGAGCTAAAGGTCCTTAGACCTTACCATGCCTCCTCCCATTCCATCTCAGTTTGAGCGTTCTTTTTTGTCGATCAATTGAACCTTCTCGAACACCCCCCAAGTTCTCCCAGTGAGTACCCATAACAGAGTGATCGCAAACGCATGTTCATCCATCCGTTCCCCAGAGATCCTGCCAAATTTCCCTCCCATTGCCCGGCCATTTCTCCCCCCCCCCTTTGGCTTTATTTTTAGCCTCGGGTTGCCAAACCGACTGAGTTTCCCGCCTTCTCCCCAGCCCATTCTTTCTTTTTCCTAGTGCCAGAACAGCCTCTTCTGAAACATCCCCAGCCAGGCGGGATCTTTTTCCAGGACTGTACAAAGTCACATTCGCACACTATGAGGTGTCAACCCGTCTTCTTCTCCGCATGAGTCAAATTTGCTGATGATTCGGGAACGTCTGAGTCCCTAGCTTCCTGAAACGGATATAAGAGTTAACTTTCCCGTTCCTTTGAAGATCATGGTCTCCACGAGAAAGGATAGGAATTCCCCTTGATAAAAAGAGCAACCCGGTCAGCTCATAAAGAGACCACCCTTTTTTTTCCCCTTTCCAAACTCCCCCATAAGACTGCCGTGCTCTCCTTTTTCCTAGAAAGCAAAGCCCTGACAACACGCCAAGTAATGTCAACCAAGAAACGTTTCCCCCCATTTTTTTCCTTCTTCTTGATGATGCGCAGATTTTTGCCTCTTTTGTCCCCCCGGACATCTGCGCTCCATTCTTTTTTCTTACGGACAATCCAGATGTCAGAACAGACTCGCACCATGATGCCCGCCAAGGGCACGAAAAAGAGGGAGAAAACCTGAAATCTTCCACCGCCAGGCCACCTCCCCCGCCTACCCAAAGAATGCCTCGCGTCGCGCCCGCGAGGTCCTCTTGAGCGTTGTTTGTGTACCCTTTCCCAGATCGTCCCTTTTACACCGCTCCTCTCTCCGAGACCACTCCAGTTGCTCGCTGTCATCGGGAAGGGTATTCTTTGACCCAGTGCGTTTTGTCATCCTTCTCCAGGGACGCTCTTTGGTAATAACCCGTATAAAGATGAGTGACATAGTGCTGGCCTAGGTTTTTTTCATCGGCCCACAGAACTCTATGCATTTCCTCCTTAGTTTAGAGCTTGAGGAGTAAAAAGATAAGTCCGGTCAGCCCTTCAACTTCTCCCCCAGTTTTATCTCCCCTCCCTCTCAAGGCTCTTTCCCCCCCTCCTCCCCTTATTGGGGGAGAGGGTGCGGGAGAGTTTCCAAGTTCGCGACTGAGCTTCCGAGCTGGCCCTAGATGCGCCACCCTCCCCAGTTCACCTCTTTCAACTCTCCTGTGTCTCCCCTCTCCCTTTTCCATTGCCCATAATTGAAAAGTGGAGTTGTTCTTCCCTTGTTGGTTTTTTTCGCCCCAACCTAGCGGGGCCTCAGTTCCTCGCGGGTGATTTCGGTCTTTTTTCATTTTTTTCGCGCCCTCAAGTTTTTGTCGTCTCCCCGTGTCGCGCATCTCCTTCATGTTTTTTTTCTCTCCTTTCTGTCCTTTAAGAATGGTTTGAATCCCCCAGTTTAATGGTTGTCCCTCCCGCCACTCAAATTCCTTCCAACAAAAAGGTCACCTTCCCATTTTGCTCATCCCCTCCCCCTCCTGCGTGGTTCCCCTCGGAATAGACCCCCCCCTGCCCCCAGAAGTATGCCCTTGCACAGATCACATGGCCCTTAACACCATCGACCTCTTTTCTTTGTCGTGTTTGTCGGCCGATTGGTTCGTTCTGCTAGTGAATCCTTGTGATCCTCTCTTTCCTTTCTCCCCCTCCCCCGTTTTTTTCCTTCTTATAAACGTATTGTCACTAGCCACTCTCACTTAAATCTGCCCCCACCCACTTCTGCTGGCAATCCGCCCTTTGATCCTTTCCCCCTTTCTTTTTTCAGGTGTCCGTATTAATAGACCCCTATCAGGAGTGGGGGAGGGTGGGGTGTTCCCCCTTTAATAGATGTCCACATGTTTTGATTCTTAGCTTGTCCTGCGGCCCCCTTTGTATTTCCACGCATTACCCTTTGATGCAAAACAAGTCTACTTCCCCTCCAATTATCCTCCCCACCCCCCTAATTCGCTGCCTCCCCCGCGGCGAGCCCCCAAACCTTTGCGTTTTTTTCCCTCGCGTACGACTCAATTTCAAGCTCTTCCACTTCCGTAAAAAATGCGGATTTTTTTTTTTGGGCGGCCAACCCCAACGCCATTAGATACAAAGCCAAGTGAATGATTTTTTTTCCGATGAGATGCTAAAGCGTTTTTACACTCTTTCACCGGTTCACACTGGGGCTTTGCTCCCTCGCGGGCCTCCCTTAAATTCCCCTAAGAGCAAGTTTTGGCCCCCATACCAAAAATCTTTTCACCCCACTTCGGGGCGGGAGGTTGAAGACCAGTCTTATCCTTTTTCCACCCTATATTGATTCTAATCAGGCTCTTGATCCTCTTTTGTGTCGTCCGAGAGAAGCCGACGGCTTCAAGGACCACTTTTTAGATGTTGAGGTGATTGGTATATAATCCTCTCGGAAATAACTCCATACCCTATGTTAGGGAAAATGTGGAGGTCCCCGCGAGCAAATGGAGACAATGTGGATGCTGATGTTCCCTTCTCTACCCCTTCCACTGATCTTCTCCCCCCTTTTTTTTCTTTCGAGATTTCTGCGACTGGAAAAATCTGATCGATGATCGTTGAGAAAAACTTTTTTAAGCTGCGCCTGCCGTTCTATCCCGAGCAATTTTTGTACTTTCTTTTCCTTTTGACGATGATTTTTTTTTTTGGCTTCCCGTGAATTTTTCGTCTCGTTCTTCACCCATCGACGTGGGCTAAGGATGTTGTTTCACTTACATTTGCGTTTAGGTATTTTAAGTACGACTATTTCTATGAACCCCCTTTTTCTTCAATCACCGGGAGTCTTCTCATCGGCCGAAGTCCTAAGTAGGTCCTCCTTACCAAGTGCTCCTGTGGTCTTCCTCCTTTTTTTCGTGTAGTTTTCCTTTCTTCCAATCAGATGAGAGGTCCTGATTGTTTGATTTGCGTGGCCACCTTTTTTTCTGAATAATGAATGATGACGACCGTTATTGGGATCCCACACTGCCAAGTTTCTCTGGATAGTTATATTCTCAACCCCTAAGTACTTTCTCCCTTTGAAACTCCCCGCTTCCTCTCCCGTAACTGCTCCGCTTCCGTTAATGCTTCCGTGAACATTCCCTCATCGGGATTTTTTACCCCCTACGCTGGGATGGCACTCGTCCCAAAAAATTTCTTTTTGAGCGAGCCCTCCGGCGGTTTGTTCTACCTTGTCCTGACTATCGATTTTTTTCCTCTCGGGAATAGGGGAGGATCCTTTTTAGCCTTAGCTGTTTTTCACCGGATTGGGCCACAGAAGTTGCTATCTCTTGATGTTTTCTTTCCTTTTCTAACTTTTTTAGGGCGTGTCCCTTTTTTCACCCCCCAAGAAAACATGCTCCTCCCCTTTTAGATTGCCGATTAGCCTTTTTTTACGGTATCTTGTCCTTGAGACGTTTGGTCAGCAAAGTCCCCCGCTTTCCCCTTCTCAAGGACGTGGAATTTACCCTACCGGTGAATTTCCGGGAGGGTTTTGCGGCCACTTATTTTCTTGATCCTTTCAGCGTTCTCTCTTTTAGGGAAATTTCCCCTCTTACCGCACCTCTCTTTATCCATCCGTGGAGTGAGGTCGCTTCTTGCCGTGCCCCGTTTTTTTCCTGACCAGCTCCCTTCTTTCCCCTTTCCTTTCACCCCCCCTTAAATGCCCCAATGTACTAACACCCAGAAGTGCCCCCTGGTTCGTATTCCGTTTTCTCCATGCCCCGCCCCTCAATCCACTGACTCTCGACTTTTGCCTTTTGGAGATTACTTCATTTCGGACCAAGGTATAGCCGGGGACCACAAGCCGCTCCGTTCATCGTCTCTTCTGATTTCTTTTTGGCCTCATCACTTGCACGGCTCGTCCCCCAACAAATTGTTAGCCTAAGTAACCCACTAGCTTGCCCACGTCCATGTGCAGCCACGTTCCGTGCTCTCCCCCGTTATGCACCGCCTACTCTCCCCCAACAAATGGCTCCCTTTGTCCCTCGGGGGCTGAACCCTCCGCGTTGCCCCTTTCCCAATACAGTGTTAGTTTGACAGCCCAGAGCTTTCGACACAAGCCCGCTTTTATCTCCTCGTTTCCTTCTCAAGCTTGATTCCACTGATTAGGCCCGCGATAGGTCCTCCGGCTCAGCATTCCCCACTTTTTTCTACTTGCTACCTTTTTTTTCCTGAGATACTGCAGTTTTGCCCCCGCACCTTTCCCCCGAGCAGCGTTTTTTAATGTTTCCCGAACCCCACCCTTTTCCGTTGTTCGTTTTTTCCCCAAGCCATACAGAAGCCTTTATTCAGGTCGTATGCCCCTTCCTGAAACCAGCGACACGACGCACGTACCCTTCGACACGAGCCGTTGTCTTCCCTCCCGATCCTTCTCTTTTTTCTTCTTACCCCTCCTTAGTGCGTTTTTTTCAACAATTTTGGAAATGAGGAATCCCTTCCTTGTTCACACCAGCAGCCATTTCATGTAATCCCGCCCTCCTGAACCTTAGAGGTGCGACCCGCTTGCTCCTCTCCCTGCTTCCTCCCCCCCCCTCCCCCAGCCATCGCAAGGAATTTCCTGAACCACAGAATTAGTCGTCCATCCAACCTTTAGGGCCCCCCTGATGGTTGCTCCGATCCCACTCATTTGGCATTTTGCCACCAACAGCAGCCTCATCTTTCCCCATTCCTCCTAAAGTTGATCCTCTCTCCTTTTTACGGTCTAGAACGAAAATAAGGTTTTCCCCCCCCCTACCGCTCACGGTTTGCTGTCGGTAGCCCTGTCTCCTAGGAGTTGATTACGTGATTCATCTCTCTTCATCTGCCTGCAGCACCGCTCTGACGTGTTTCCCTGCTCCGTAGGAGTAGTCGCCCTTTTTATGGAAGACACTTTTGAACGTCCCCTCCTCAAAGGACGCCAGCCCTCCTATAATTCCAGCGCTCGTTCCCCTTTCTCCGCCCGGGTGGGGAGCTTCTGTTGGCACCCCCCCCCTTTGAGAGGGAAGGCCTGCTTTTCCTTGTGCCCGCGTGCGTCCCTCCCCAGTTGTACCGTTCCGATTATCCCCTTTTGACGCTCGTCCAAGACAATCATGCCCAATTCTGGATACCTTTGAATGTTTGTGTCCTCACAAAAAGTCTCCCGCAGTGTTGCACTTAAGTTTTACTCTTTGTTTTGTGAAATATTTTCCTCGAGGATTTTTGAATACCCCAATTAAGTTCGCGCATCTTGCTCAAGCCTCCCGAGTTTTTAGCTAATGGTTTTTTCCCGTCTTCCAATGGTTTCTCCCAAGGTTAAATGTGTCCTCGACCCCACGTCCCCCTCCCATTCAAAAAATTACTTTCACTTAAAACCCTTTCTCCCCCCCCCCCCTCCTCCTGCGTCGGGGGGAGATGTTGTGGTTTTTGGGTGTTTTTTGGTGTGGGTTTGTTGGTTTATCGGACCACCCTGCCAAGCCTTCTCCAGTTCAAGTCTTCCCCCCCCTGGTGAATCAAAAAGACGACCCCCCCGTTTTTAGTGTTTTGGCACCGTTCATGGTCTGCCTTCTTCCCTCTTGGTAATCCTTCTTCTTTCACTTCATCCGTGGTTGTTTGAGATCCTTCTTACTCAAGTCTGTCACCCTCCCATAAGGCCATCTACTTGCCACACACGCCCGGCCCCCTTTGGCCTATTTTGCCCCACAGTTTTCTCCCTTTCTTACGGTCTTGTTTGTTCCCCTCTTTTCCCCTTTCCCCCACCTTGGTCTAGGGTGGGGAGGGGATATTTTCACTGTCTGTTTCCTTCGACCTGTACCCCTTGTTCTGTTTCAATATTTAGTTTGTATGCGGCTCCGCATACCCCTTTTTCTTCCAAACCATTTCTTACCTTCCCCTTTATTCACCCCCCTCCCTTGAGGCTCGTTGACACCCGTCTGTAGCGACAAAACTTTTGCTGCCATCGCGTACGTCCCGCACATATTCACCGCCTGAGTTCCAAATGCACCCCCCTTCTTTGCTCCCTTTTTTTCTTTTCTGCAACAACCCTCCTTCGACAACGCACACGTGCCTTTTTCTGGACGAGTTGCTTGGACCTGAACCCCTCTTGTTTCCATTGTCACCAGGGTGACTCACGTCTTGCCCCCCTCAAGGAAACTACTGCCTTCCTTTTTCCCCCTTGGTACCTCTCCACCCCCCCCCCCCTGGGCGGCTATCAACGCTTGTTCCCCTTTTATTAGATATTGATGCCTTGAGGGCGGTCATCGTTATGACTTGTCTTTCTGCTTCCCAACTTCGCCGACTCCGTTCAAGATCCTTTTTCCCGGTGATGCATGCCTCTCCTTCGACGAGTCATCCGTACTCCACGCCGCTGGAGCACATGCTTGAATTCTCGCCCCGACTGTTTGTCTCTCCCTTCTAGGATGTACCAAGGTCAACCCCCCCGAGGAGATTTTGAGTCACTTTTGATGTTATCATGCATCTTTTTTTGCGCGTTTGACCCCCACTGCCGATGAGTCCTGGTTTTCTCCACACGCCATCCCCTTTCTCTCGAGTGAAATTCTTTTGTTCCCTGTAATTCGGCCCCGATGGCGTCATGGTTTTGCGACCGCTTTTGCCGCCAGCGAATTTTGCTCGTTTTCATGACCTTCTTCGGCGTCTTTTCCCCTCCCTTCATTTCGATGCCGATTGTCCCTTTTCACCGCCCATTTGTAACGGTGGCTCCGCCGTGATCACGTCGCATTTCCCCTTGCTCTGGTTGGCTTTTCCTTTTTTTTTCCTGCTGGTTAGGGTGACAAAAATTCTGACTGCGATGCTTTATTGGTGGATTTTTTTTGGCCCCCCCACTGGACCCCCCTGTTTTCGTGGTCCTCTCCTTTCTTTTCGTCCCCACGTCTCTCTGAAGTTCTATCGTCCCCCTGATTGCGAAAACGTGCCGAAAGTTTAGACGTTCTCCTTCGACGCTTTCCTATCCCCATGGCATTCTTGCCCGCATGCATGCGTTTCGTAGGAAATCAACGTTCTTTTTTCGCCCTTGGTTTTCTTCTGAAAAAACATTGGCTTTTCTCCCGCGAATCGTTTTTGTTCACCCGACCCGAAGTCTTTTTTCCAGCTTTGGGTTTTCTCCTGATGTTCTTTTGGTTCGTACTGGCGTTCGCTGGCACGGCTGCTTGCACATGGACGTGATCCTCTTTTTGCTGAAACTTTTCTTCGCTTTTGCCCAGTTGAGGCACCCCCCCAAATACAAATCCCCGTTCCTATGCCGAGGTGCATCTTTTCCTTCCGGCCCCTGAGCAGTCCCTTGAAGGCCCTGCCTGCACTTACCTTCTCGCATCAAGTCCGCCTGTGGGAATTTCGGTGCAGTTCTCTACGAACCTGTCTGGCGTGTTTTTTTAGTTTTCCCACCTTTCTTTACTTTTTTCGTTTGACTGGAAAGTTTCTACCCGGTTAGCGTGGTCGTGCAAACGCTTTCTTCCGA
>Ga0179593_1417337_pt1 | contig 13487 bp, 16 predicted proteins | sample CZODoug2_1_08_16_FD_185931 | JGI IMG/M metagenome (GOLD analysis project Ga0179593, IMG submission 185931) | Vadose zone soil fungal communities from Angelo Coast Range Reserve, California, USA - CZODoug2_1_08_16fungal (PacBio error correction) | ecosystem: Environmental > Terrestrial > Soil >... | reverse complement strand
TTTTTTGAGCCGTTTCCCGGTGGTGAGTACGCCAGCACTTCTCACGCGTCTCATCGCCTGCCGGCTTCCTATGTCCCAGTGTTTTCGTCTTTTCCCCCCCTCTGTGAGGTGTCGCCTTTTCCGGTGCGCCCGGCCACTGGTCGTAAGGGTACCGGGACGTGAATCTGAGAGCATCCCTTCCCCACGATGCCATTCCTGCCCCAGCAGCGGCACTGACCGTGCTGCCAGGGGAAGTAACGTTCCGTCCTTTTTTACCATCGTCGCTGTCCCCTCCTACCCGGTTCCACCCCCAGGGAATTTTGCATGCCCCACAGGTGCTGAGCGTAAGCGATTCTGGAACTGTGCACCGAGTGATACATGAACCTTGAAGTTCCACCCCCTCCCCCAGGCTGTAAGAGGGCCCTGGCGGGCGGGCATAAACGGACTCAGCACCTCGCGCCTTCCATCTTTTTTGCGGGACGCGTGTTCCCTTGTGATTCCAGTTGACAAAGCGCCTGATTCCGCTCTACGAGATCTTACCGGTCGTGTGGGATTTCTGCCTCTCTCCTGCAGGAACCTCCCCGCGCGTTGTTCGCGGAAATTGGCCCGGCTCGTTCAGTGGCCCATATTCTTTCCTAACTGGGTGACCTCTCCCTGGACAAAGTGAAGAGTGAGGAGTTAGTGAGCCGAATGACGCTGCGTTTTCTGCATCGCTCTCAACTCCCGCCTTAGCTGAAAGACTGGCGGCTTCCGTACTTCCACCGCAGCCCCCCGGAACCTCGTAAACTTTCGAACAAGAACAGAGTAATTCAGGCCCGCGCCCGCGTTTTTTTCCACCCAAGACTTTTGGTGCATTTCCACTCACGCTCTTCTGGATCTGTTCTTGACCACGGAGGGATTTCATGGAAATCCCGAGGGTGTCAAGGAGACCCGCGATAGGGAATAATGACCCCGAGAACAGTGCCGACCTTCCTATGGCAGCTTCCCTTTTTTCCCGCGCGGAAAACGGGGCCTTCCGTTCCGTACTGTGACTACGTTTCGGTCTTCTCTTGGGAGTATGGAAACGATGCGGAAGTCTTTGCTGTCTTTTCCCTTGCCCTCTTTCACCTTTTTAACGTTGAACCGTCTTGGAGGATTTTTTCTAACAACGCCACAGTTGTGCACTGCTTTGAAATGGTTCTTTTTGCACCTGAAGGGATTTTTGTTTTTTTTTTTTTTTCGTTGTTAAGATCTGAGGCGTTAGCTGTCCGATTGTTAGCCGTGCCGTGCTCGCCTCCTTTTATTCCGCGTGCCAGGCGCACAAAGATTAGACCTGGCGTGGCCGTTATTTCATCCTGTTTTTCTAAGAATATAGTCACCCCCGTGATCGTGGTGTTCGTAATCGTATTAGGTTTGCGCTCTCCGGCAGTGACTCGCTGGGTGCCAAATCGATAATGACGACGATTCCGTCTGAGTCAGTACTGCCCCACCCCCGAGGTCCTTGCTATCGGCGGATCAGGTGCAGCTGACCTCTTTTCTTCAGCCCGGACGGTACTTTCGGTACTGGCCCGTTGGAGGCCCCCCCTCTTTGTACCCCTCCCCTGCATGATTTTTCTTCCCTCGTGATTGAAAATTCTCTCTTTTGGGAGCTGTTGAGAGATAGGTCCGATGAGTTGAGGATCCTGGTGTCGTGTGAAATTCACTTCAGCCGATTAGGGTTGCATATTAAGACCACAAACTCTTCATGTTGCGTTTTTTATTTTCGATGAGTTCTTAAGTGGACCATGAGCCCCTTTTCGGTCCCTCCACTGCGCGTTTCATGATGATGGCAAAACATAGGGTTTCAGTGATATCACCATGCATCTTTGTTTCTTTTCTTCTTCCTGTTGAATTGATCACTCACCTGGTTGATTTTCCTGAGAACCGGCTCCCCTTGCTTCCGACTTCGCTCAACGAAAACGTCCCCTCCCGCTACCGTTTCGCTGGCGACAAATGCGCGTGCCTCGCCCCCTTTCTTTCCCCTTCGACATTTCCCGCAAGCATCCAGTGTGACTGATCACGGACCGCTCCGCGCCAACGCTCTTATTAGAGCAGACCTTGAAGAAGGCAGTACTTTCGTCTCCCCCCCGCCTTGATCCCCGAAGTCTCCCGGCCGATAGTGCCGAGCGTAACCAATAACCCTGCCACTCACCAGAACGGGCTTGGCCGGGCTGAGGGGTCAGCACCTCCTCGTCCTTACGCCGGGGTATTGGTCGCCTGTCAACGCGGAAACCTGTCCTCCCCTCCGCATCATCAAAGTTTTTTTTCGGTTCCGCGTGCGGATATCCCTTCCCTTCGGCATCCTTTCGGCATTCTTCGCGCTCGGCGCGTTTTCCTTACCAGCACCTGTCTCGATGGGCTCCACAGTTCCGCGTGAATTGGTTGCATTCCCTCTCCGGCACGTTTTACTCTTTACCCGGTTCGGTATAAACTGATTCACCACGACTTACGACGTCGAGCAAGTGAGCTTCCTGCAGCTTTCGCTCACCATGTTAACCGCTCTCATCTATCTATGTTAATCCTCCGTTTTTTTTTCTCGATCTCCTTTCTGAAGGCGATGCAGAGGTTGAGCCGCCGTTTCCTTCCCCCGCTCGAACTTTCGATCGTGCTGAAGGGAGTGCCCGCCCGGCTCTTAACGGCCTCTACGTCCATCCAGCGCCTATATTAGGACGCGCAGGTGAGACGTGAACCCATCGATACCAATATGCGTGGTACATTGGTGGATACTCCAGAGCTTTCCTCCCCTGGGTAATGATGACTCAAAAGTTATGTAAGAAATAGCCATCGTCCCGCAAGGTGATGCTCCCCTTGCGTTGAGGTTGAGTCTTGGTGCGGACCCCTTCCGGAGCTCTAAAGTCGAGACGATAAGAGATTTTGAATGCTTTACGGTTTTCCCTCCTGCCCCAGTCCGTGAAAATAAAATGTGACTGATTGAGTGGTCCCTTTTCGTCACGGGAGTTGACCTGACGAGCTCCTTGTGGGGCTCGCGTTTCTCTGTTCTTTGCTAGGCCTTGCGGTAAATTCCGCGGGCCGGCGTGTATTAGCTGATTCCGATGTGAGTGGGCGAGTCTTCAGGCTCGTTTTCATAAATGGATGCGCCAGGCAGTCGTTAAGAGTGGGAGAGGAACTTTTTTTTTTTATCCCCCTTTCAGTCATCTTCCCCCCGGTATGATTGTAATTCGGCTGGTCGGTTTTTCGTAAAGTTTCCCTGCGGCAGTTTCGCGGACGGCTGATCAGTTTCCGCAGTTAGTTACGGAACATCTTTTTTTTTTTCAAGACAAGGAAGGGGTGGCGAGAAGCTTTCCTTTGCCATTAACCGACTCACTTGACCCCTCGAAGTTAGTAAAGAAAGCTTTGTCAGTGTACCACCTCATGCCCCTCCCCTTCCATGCCAGGACGATGCAGGACCCGTCTTTGAATAGTGCAAACTTTTCTTTCCTTTAGGGCTTTCCTCAAGGTGTTTTCCTTCGGTCCCCTGCCCCTCCAGATAATCATGCTTTTTGATAACTCTAGAGCCGAATGCCACTTTTTTCCCTCCTTAATTTTCTTTCCCTTCTTCAATTAAGGCGGATGGAAGGGAAAAATCGCGGCGCACGTTGCTCAAAGTACCAATTTATGATTCCGGGCATCATTTCATCTTCCCTTCCCCCCTGCTAATCTTTTTCTCCAAATGTTACATAGGTTTCTTGGTCGTCGAATTCGCTCGATCCGGCAGGTCGTCACTTTTTCCGGTCCTTGGTGATAAGCCCAGTTAAGGCACCTTCTTTAACCTCAAACTAATCCGATACCGGAAACAGCGATCCGGGGGGCCCGCTTCGGCGCCAGTTCCAGACCGTTCTTGCCAGGGCTTCCCTATTTTTTTCCCCCCCTAGTTAATGGATGCCCCGCGGGTTTTTTCATCCATTCGCTTATCTTTTTACCTAGTTGACAGCTTAACGCCCTCTCCTTCCCCCCCCCCTCCGCGTACCTTTCCATGTATTGTCAAGTAGACCAGGCATTTCTAGTATTTTGGTCGGCCCGCAATACTTCCTCGGTATTAAGCTAGGGAATCGAATGCCCTTTAAAAAGCAGCCCTTTCCCGAGTGTCCAGTCCCCTACTGATTCGAAGACACCGGAGCGCTTCCTTCCCGTCCTCGCCACGTCTGTCAAGCCACTGATTTTCCAGACTTGAAGGGGCAGCTCAGTTCCCCGGCCTTGATTTTTATGGTTTTTCCTCTCTCCTGGTCTCATTCGACTAAAGTGCACCCTGCAGGCAGCCCTTCCGCCTACCAGCCACAGGCAAGTTTTATGCTTGAACTCAGTGTCCAACTTTTGCCCGATTTGCCTTCCCTTCCTGCCCTTGGCTTGTCGCCATGATTTGGGCGCATTTAACTTTATACGGTGGTGACCGACGAGCGGCGTTTATCAGACCCCAGCTTCTTGTCGGTCCCGTTTTAATCCCGTACCCTCTAAGCGTAGGACCAGGTCAGGAACAAGAAACTCCTCGGTGGGGACTCGCTTTTTCCTCTTTCACATGTAGCAAACTGAGTTTCGCGACTATGGAAGCGGCCGCGGGCTTCCGTTCTCTCCAAACGCGCGCAGTGTTCCGAGGGTTAATCCGTCTGCACGCCCCTCTGGGAGTTTCTTCTCATCACGTTGACCCCCCCCTGAATGCGTCCCGTTGCAAAGATCCACCTTCCTGGCGTCTGTCTCTGATTTTTTTGTCCGGCTTTATGCCCGAACTGCCTGGCGGCATCTGTTGAAGCTGGTGTGACCTTTACTCCTCGGTTCCTGGGCTTTGAATAGATACCCTCTTTTTTCCGTCCTTTTCCGAACCTAGCGTGAGCACCTGTTGGGATGCCATGGCTACATACATGTTAATTCTGGCGATTGTCAGGGTGACCCCCCTTATCTCCCTTGCAAGCATCGGTCCTTTCCCGGTCAAGAGTGCTGTGCCCAGTTTCTCAGCTTCCGATCTCGTTGAGGCCTTCGATATCAGCTTCTCCCTCGGGCGCCCAGTGGCCGCTCCGGCCGAGGAGCACCGCGGTGTCGTTTTTCGTTCCGCGTTCTACACTTGACATGCTTGGCAAGTCCGGTTTTGATTCCCCCTTAGAATACGGCGTTTCCCTCCGGCTGCGTCGTAATAACCGGTCAGAACCTGCTCGGAGACCAATCTCTCTTTCCCTCCTCCCGTTGTGAGTGCGATCTCTTGGTTCGGGGGTACGTTGTGCGCCTTGCCCTAAGTGCGAACTTTCCCTGACCTTCTTCCTCCTTTTTCCATTTTTCCATGTTGTTAAAAAGTGTAATGTGTGGTCACGCCGCACCGCGCCCTCCTCTTTGCAGGGGTCCTCCCTTACGGACACTCCGCGCGTCGTTTTCGAAGATGCTGTCGTATCCTTCTCCCTTCTCTTCCCTCTGATACCTTTCCCTAGGTGACAATGGCAGGACATCTGACGGGGAAGGGCCACTCAGTCAGTCCCATTCTTCTGACATCCCTGATGCGTCCACATTTTAGTCCATGTAATCACCTTTTCTTTAGAATAACTGTCTTTCTGCACCTTTTCCTGTCCCCTCGGGTATTACCCTTCCATGAAGACCTCGGAGGAGTTCTTCAGCCCCCTCCCTCTTTCCCTATGGCATGGAGTTTTCAGCGGAAGAGCAGAGCCCCCTCTAGACTTCGCCCTCCTTTTCTTTTCTTAAGACTTTTGCCCCCCCTCCGAAACGGTTCTGGGATACAGGAACCCCGGGATTCCTCGGACCCAGCTTGCTTCGTTCTCCTTCCGCCGATCGACCGTTGGCGCGCGTGTCTATGGATACAAGGGGCCGTGGCGCACGCCCTCGCTCACTGGATTCCCGCTTTTCCCCATTCCAACAGCTGCAACGAGAGTTTAGGTCGTTTCGTTTCCGGCAACCTCGATCTCGGGCTGTCGATGCGCTCCCGGATACCGCCCCCCCTTGAGCTTTTTTTTACTTCTTTTATTTCCCCCCTCCTTGACCCCTTCAACTCTTCCTCCCGGAAATTCCCTTTTAAAAGAACCGAGGAATTTCATGGAGCCGCCGTTGGCCCAGACCTCTTTCCTGTTCCTTTCCATCCCGTCCCCCTTTCGCTGGTCTTGACTGAAAGGAGGATGGAAATAATTTTTTTCCCCCCACTTCCTCTCATTTTTCAATATGCACTCCTGTCACCGAGGAGGGCCGACCTTTGTTTCCAGCCCTCCCATAGGTTCCCTGTTGAACGGTGATGAGTCTTACTATCTTTACTCCGGGCGTAGTTTCGGAGGGTCAGTTGCTCCCGGCTTTCCCCGCGGGCCGTGCGGTCCGGGGCCGGCCTTCGATGTCTTGACTTTTTCCTTCCACGTTAGGCCTTGACTGCGTGTAACACGCCCCCTCGTGAAATTCTGGGTCTGTGGCACAAGCACTTTTTGTTTTTCATTCTGCTTTCTAAGCCGGGCTTTTAATTCCCTATCTCCTTGAAGTGCTCCACCCGCGGGGACCCCGCGGCACGACATTCCAAAATTATGTCCCTGGTTTTGGAACCCTTCCCTCTCCTTGGTGTCTCGATATTTCGTTCCACCCCTTCGGTTTTTCGTCAAAGTTGTCCGTCCGCTGGAGCGTATACTTATCTTGATCCCCACCCGCATTCGTCGAGGACATGTAGCGTCAGTGCCGCCTGCTCGCGTATCAGGTTCCTTTACTTGAAGGAATGACACGTGGTGACGCACGCCGGCTGAGGCTTTTTTACCAGGGCCCTTCCGCATTGCCGCGGCCAAGGGCTAATTAAAGGCCTGCCTTGTCCTTTTTCCTTTCAGATCTTTTTTTTGATTTGGTGATGAGAAGCAAGGTCCGATTAGGGTATGTCCGGTCGCGGCCAACTCCCTTTCGTACTCCACATAAGCACCGGGGTGAACTCCGCCGACAATGCGCCGGTTTTTGCCGGGTTCTTCTCTTTCGTTTTTGAACGTGAATGCCGACACCTTTTCTCTGGCGTTGGAGGCTCTGTCCGCCACCCCCTATCTTTCCCACGTGAATTGTCCAATAATGCCGGTGTGTGCGGGTAGTGCCGGGGATTGTCCTCAAATGTTCTTTGATTCAATCACTTTTAAGGTTCCCCACTTTTCCCCTAGACCCCGCAACAAAGACGAAAGCATGAGACCTTCCCCCGTTCAGGCTTTTACAATCCTTCCCACTACTTACCCCCCTCACCCATCGTCACTCCTGTACTCAACACTGTTCCACTTCTATCCCCTCTCCCAACCCCCCCACATAACAGCTCTCGTTCACACATCCCTCCTTCCCCATCTTTCAGTCCCCGCTATTCTCTCTTTGTGCGATTATCCAAAACCATCCACTAAATTTGGCAACCTGCTCCCCTCCCCTATACAATCACTGCAGCTGTCCAAGATCCTGCGCCATTGTTCAAATCCGGATCCGTGACAAACTGGTCTCTTGTATTCAGTTTCAGAAAACAACAAAACAAAAAAACCTTTTGAGTGCTAGACCCATCTGGCACCTTCCGCTCCCTTCCCCAGACCCTCCCCTCTCCATTACACTTTTTCCAAAGAACCGCGCATAGGAAAAAGACCCATCTGCCCGACTGCCGCCGGCCCCGTCCTGGTCCTGAATCTCCCCCCCCTGCAGCAAGGAATGCCTGCCAAGAACTTGCCGAGAACCTCCAGACTTTCAAGAAATAGGAATAAGACTGGACCAGAATAGAAATTTCCCTGGGTGACCGGGCTGGTCTCCCCTTTCCGCCGGGGCAGGACTCGTCCGTTCGCCATGGGGAAGCCTCATGGAAACCTTTCCCTCACCCCCCCCCCTCCCTTTCCCCACCACTCTCCCTATCAAACGGGCGAGGGCGAGGTGCCATCTTTATTCTGCTCTGGCCTGTCTTCGGTGCTGCGTTTTTCGCTTTCCCGTTGACCACCACGCAATGTATCGATTTTTTTTTTGATCCAGCTGGCGAGTATCGGTCTTTTCAGGACGCCTCTTTTTTTCTGATGAAGGTCGGTATCCTCCCGATCCCACCCAACGACCGTTCGAGCCTGTCCCCCCGTTTTTCACCAGTGGGTCCCTTCCGTTCTCTCTCTCTATTCCTCATAAGTTTTGTGGTTGTGTTCTGATGCGTTGATTACAGTGTTTTTCCCGCCATTCTTCAATAGACTTTCTAGTACCTTTCATGTTCTTTTGATCAGGGAAGGGATAAGAAGTTCCTCCAGGCTTAGTCACACCCGCCGATAGGAGAGGTCTTGTGTGTGCAAGTTTTCATAAATATTACCCCCCCCCTTTTCTGAGTGTGGTACTTTTTACATTCCTTCAAGAAGCAGTGCGTAATTCTACCTGTCAGCATGACTGCCCCTTTTCACTCCCTCGACTACCTGCCCACTGACACCTTTGATGTTTTCGGGCGTTCAGGTTTCTTTTTCCCCTTCATGTTTAAGGTAGAGATTCACCGCAGCTTTTCCTCCTCGGTTCCCCCTGCGGCGTACCTCGACTGTAGTGTTCCGACAGTAACCCCCGCTCTATGTTTGGTCCCTTTTTGAGTCAGGTCAGCGTGGTTTCTCCCCGGGCGGGCTTTCCCCTCTGGGGATCGGACGTCTTCCGTTTAGTGTCTGGCTTTTTTACCAGGCCTGTTTTCCCCGTTAAATTTGGAGGCGATGAGCCCGATGTTCGTAGAGGTTGCGTTTTCTTGATAGGCTCCCCTGTGGCTTCCTCCATGGTCACTAAGTTCCCTTTGTAGAGCTCTTTGAAAGTTTTTCCCTCCCTGCGCCCCTTCTTCTTCCTGACTTTTATTTTTCGGAAGTAGAGAATTTTCCCGGGCAGGCAAGTTGATAACTTTGAGGATCTACCTCCACGGCAATTTTTTGCTCGCCTCCATTTTTCCTTTGTACTCCTAGAGTCCAGAGAATCTCCACCTTCCTTTTTCTCCCCCCCCCTCAACGGTGTAGTTTAAAGGTACCCCTACTTATCAATAAAAGGCCCCTCCTGTGCGCAGGGTTCAAAGTGCAACCATTTTGGCTTTCTTTCTTTGTTACTAATTTTTCTTTCCTAGGGGTCCCTCTTCCTACTCATTGGCCGTATTGATTCCTCCCACCTTATGATTTCTCCATTCCCTTTTTTTTATCATATCGTGTAAAGGGATTCCCATGACGGCTTTTGGTACTTGGTCCTGACTGGTTCCGCAAGAGCTTTTTACTTCCCCCCCCGTCCCCCGGCTCCTTTTCCTCCGGCAGGGGTTCTTCATGCACCGTTTCGGATTTTATACCGTGGTGTCCATTCGACCCTTAAGACTAGATCCCTCTCTGCTTTTTTTCTACTGACAGGCGTGGTGATCACGTAAGTTTGCTGCCAGTCCACTCCGCCGCAAATTCACCTCTTTTCTCACCCAGACGGGTTAAAGATTCGGATACCCCCCTGTCTCAAGGACGTTTCCCCCCTCCCCCCAGTTTTTTCCCCCCTTTTTTTTTTTTGTAAGCGCACAAGTCTCGCGTCTTCCTCCTCTTACGTCAGGGAAATAGGACCCAGCTTCCGACCGTACTCCCCCCCTCCCCCTGCGTACTGACACAGAGTATATGTATTCACATCCCCCCTTCCCTTTACACTCTAGTTGCGTGTTTAGGGCTACTCATATTTTCGCTTCCATGACCGAACAGCGCCCCGAACGCGCCAGACCTTTCCCCTCCCTGGCAACTTTCCCAATTTAGGCCACTGGAGACGCAGCGGAACACTCGCCCTTTTTTCCTTCCCGTAACCCCTCCTTCAAGGTAAGTCTATGACCGGATGTCCCTTCGGCCCCAAGTCCTTTCCCCCTTTACTCCCCTTTAGGAGTGTTCCTATCTCCTGTGTAACCGATCGTTCACCTTTTCTTTAGTGTCCCCTTCTACCCCGTTCCCCTGCCTCAGAATTTCCCATCCTTTTTATGGGGCAATTGCCAGGAAGAGTTCGCCTGCGGTTCTTTCTTCCTTCTCGGTTCTGATTTCGCCACTCTTCGTTCTTTTCATTTCAGACAGGATCAGCCCTTTAGGGCGTTAAAGGCCGTGTGTGGGTTTATCCGGCATCTATCCAAGCTGCCCCCTTTGACCACGCATTTTACCAGAAAAGCGAGGTTATCGTTTTTTTAGCTGTTCCCATTAGCCCTCCTCCCTCCCTCCTCTATGACGAGTGCGAAAAGGAAGAGAAGGACGGTCCCTTTCCCAGAGAAATCGCTGCATTTCGCTCTCGCCGCCACCGACCCGGTGCAAGCTTTCGGAGTAGAGGGACGGAGTTCTTGGACCCTACCCCCCTCCCCTTTTCCCCCTTCTTGAAAGTCGTTTCAAAATCAAAACTTGCTGGGAGGCTTGGTGACCGTCCGGCCTTCCCTCTGCCCATCATTCTTCTTCCTCCTCTGGACCTTTGGAGACCTTTAACTTATTAATGGTACGGAATCTCTACTCCCTTTTCCAGACTCAGGTACCCTTCCTTTTTCCAGCCGGCCAGATTGTTTCCGAAAACGCGCCTAGGCTTTTTACCTCCCTCTCTTTTTCTTGGTGAACTTCTTTTTACCCTTCACGGGCAGCATCGGCGGCCCCTTTCACCGATTTTGTTCCCTTCTTTTTGGCAAGACTGCTGCTCCCGCGATATCCAGCTTAGCGTACCGGTATCTCGGGCGGAAAAGTGTCGTCCTGAGACTTGAAGTCTTAGATAAATCCCGCGGTGGCGCGTTGCGGCGTTACCTCACTGACTCCCTGCGATTTTTACAATATCGCGGAGGCCTCCCTGATTTCGTAGTCAACACTCACTAATGATAGGTTCCTTCCCACCCCCTCTTCCTCCTCAGTTTGTTTTTTTCTATTGATGGTCTCGTTAGCGGGTCGGGTGTGAGTACGCCTCATTGCTGTTTTTTTACCTCTTTTCTCTGCATGGTCATCTCCCCCGTTGAATTCGCTGGGCACCTGACTCCTCCGAAACCGAGGTGCAGGGCTCGCTTCAGTTGCGCAGGACGGCCACCTTTTTGCGTCCTCCTCTCTTTTCCAGGTGACCTCGAATGGCTGATGGTGCCTCGAAGGCCGAAAGTTTGCCCTCTGATCCTCCCCATTCCATGGCCGCCGTCTTCTTCCATGGCTGAAAGCCAGTAAGTTGCCGACAATTCCCGTCCCCCCCCCCTGTACCAGCCCTCTACCCTTTCCCCTTTTTTTTCTTTTTGGATGGAGCCCCCTATGATGAGTTCAGCTCTTTTCTTTACCTGCTTCATGTACTCTTTCTCTTCCGGACCATGAAAGTCGCTTCGTTGCCAGGATTGCTCACCCCTCACGCTTCTTTCTTCCTTTATGACTTTAGAGGGAATACAGAAGGATCCCCTTTGCTTCTGCCTGCTTTTGCGGACGTGAGTTGACTTCTTCTTGTTGGTAACATGACCCGGACCTCTTATACGACTATCTTTTTGTTTCCACTCTTTGATGCCTGTCCACTCCCCCCCTTCATTGTTTAGGTTTTGCCTGTTCCGGCTCCGTGGCCCGTGGCGTCATCTTCGACTCCCTCCAGCCCTTGACTCAAAGTGTCCGAGCTTTCGAGTTTTTTTTAGGGTTTCGGAAAACAGATTTCCCCCTCGAGTTCCTTTCTATGCTGACCCCAGTCCTCCGTCCACTCTCGCTTTACCTTCTCTCCTGTTGATGAAATCTTTCTTAATCCGGACCATTTTTCCCTGTGCTTTTTTTCCCATCAGGGCGACCCCACCCTCTTCTCCACTTTCTTTGAGCCGCAGGTGTCCAAGAGGGTTCCTGGTCCATTCCCTTTCCTTCTTCTGCTTCCCTGTTCTTTTCCCGTCCCGGTAGGCTCAGGGTGCCGTGCGTTAATGGATCATGCTCATATGACCTCTCCTGAACGTCCCTTCTCACTGGTAAATCTTGGTCTCTCATCGGTGCCCGATCTTTCAGTGGGCTGGGGCACAGGAGGCGTACTTTGACCCCCTCGGGGGACTCGGGCGCGTGAGCTTAAGCTGAGGTCCCTTTGTTCTATTTGGTCAGCCTTGCATTCGATGTCTTTGCTCCTCCACGAGTAATGCGTGGGAAAACCCCTCCCAACCTCTTAACTTGACTGCGTTTTGTTAAGGGACCCCCCAATCTCTGTAAGGTCCGCTGCTTTAGTTTTCCCTTTCTTCTCTTAGTTTGCGCACGCGATTCCTCCTGACCACCCATTTCCTTTCAGACAGACAAACCTGATATGACTGGGTTTTTCCCCTCTTGAGTCCTTTGCCGAAAAACTATAGATGGGGAGCCAATTCCTTCCAGGTGTCCCTTTATCGCGTAGAACTCCCTTCTCGGTGCCCCCCCCATCGCCCTTTCTTAGACCTACGGAGCGCGAAGTAGCACCCTCCCCCCAGCCCAATCTGTAGAATTTCGCAGGTTCCTTCGCCCTGGCTGCTTAATCTTTTTTTTTAGATCATTAGTGAGACCGCCACATTAACTTGCTTTAAGATTAGCCCGTGCCCTTCGTACCTGTCTCCTTCTCCAGCCTTAGAACTTTATGCCCTCTTGGCTTTTTTTTATTTCTACGCGAGGCAGAGGGGAGACTTCCTTTTTTTCGGAAATGGGCCGTAAACGCAATATGAACCCCGCCCACTTTTGTCCAAGCCTTTACTCGAACCTGCGCGTTGCCCTTGCTGATGGCTTATGGGTGTTTTTCTACAGCTGAAAATGACTCCCCTTTCTGTTCCCAGACGATGTCCCCATGCTTGGCACCTATATTCCTGAAGCTGGCTAAATCACTGGGTGTTTTAGTTCGGAGATTTTTCCCCGTATACACAGGATAGACAGGCCCAAAGATTGTATCCGTAGAACACTGGTGAAGAGGACATTCCCCACAAGAACGCAACGCATTATGGCCTCCTACCGTGTTTGGTCCCTGCGCCAAATGAGCGGCCTCACGCCCACAATAGGGTCTTCGACCATTTTGCGCGAACTCCGGAGCACCTTATCAAGCAATTTCCCATGCCCCTTGGCATTCGCCCGAATGGTCCTCCGGTTCAACCGGTAATTAAGCCCCTTCGCCCGCATTCTCGCATGCACGGATCCTCCCGTTTCCGATCCCCTCCCTTCGAGCCCATGACCGCGGCCTTCCCTGGACACCACGCTCTCCCTGATCCTTGATGAGGTAGAACACCGTCCGAAGGTGAGGGTCATCTGTTCTCCCTCCCCCCTTCTTGCGTCTTCCCTGCCCGTGACCAATTCATGCATCCAACCTTCAAATCATTCCCTTTCGTTTTTTCTTTGCTATGTCTTCCCAAAGTGAGGAAGAGAATCATGCTCGTTTCCTTCTCCTCCCCCTCCCTTTTTCGTACCCTCCCCGTTTTCCCCCCCGTCAATCCCTCTCTATGTGCCCCAGGCCCCCAGCCTGGCTCGCCGATAGATGAGGGTGCAGGCCTTTCTTTTCTGACGTGAAGATTACCGGTAGGTATCAAGTCACTGTTCCACCCCCTCCAACACGTTCCCTCCTTCTCTCCATTTTCTCCCCCCGGCACCATGCTTGATGCGTAACTG
>Ga0179593_1360862_pt1 | contig 13487 bp, 12 predicted proteins | sample CZODoug2_1_08_16_FD_185931 | JGI IMG/M metagenome (GOLD analysis project Ga0179593, IMG submission 185931) | Vadose zone soil fungal communities from Angelo Coast Range Reserve, California, USA - CZODoug2_1_08_16fungal (PacBio error correction) | ecosystem: Environmental > Terrestrial > Soil >... | reverse complement strand
TGTTAGAATCTCTGGTTTCCTTTTTCCCTTTCATGCAGCGTCCGGTCCCGTCTTTCACCGTGAGTAGCTGCCTTGCTTTCCGTCCGTTTCCTGTGGTTGACAAATTTTTTCGTTGTCTGGCGGTTAATCCTGACGCCAGGTCGAAAGGTGGCCGAATTCCCCGCACGTCCCCCCTCTGATGCACCTCTTAAGGAGAAGCCGTTCTTTTTTTGATCTTTCCCCTGCTTTTTTTGAGGATAGGTAAAAAGAGATCTTTCTTCGCCTTTTCCCTAGTGTCTTCTCGGAGGGAGATTGAGCGCTGTCAACCCGCGGTGCGGATCCCATCGCGCTGTGCATTCCCCACCATTCCTTACGCCCAAAATGTTGGGTCCTCGTTCCTACTCTTTTTGAGAAGGAAGTCTACTTTTTTTAATTTCCCGGTCCCCTTTTCTTTTTAGCCCCTTTTTACAGACCTTGACCCTCCCTCCCGTCGACATTTGATCCACGCAAGAAGTCAGGTCTGTGTTCCTCTTTATTCCGTAGTGGCCTAGTTCGCCACGCCCCATCAGTTTGCGTTGTTCCTCGACAATCTTGTATGCTTTTTCCTTTTAAGAAGCTCTTTTTTTCAATTTTTCTAGAGATCCCCCCTCCCCTACAAATCGGCAGACTTCGACCGGTTTTGTCAGTTGATTCTGCGCTCGACCTTTCGTTCCTTTAGGGGATAGATCTCCCCATACTCTTTCTTTTCCCCCTTGCCCCTCTGAAAAGTTACATTAGTGCCCTCCTTATTAGGATTCTCCTCTTCTTTTCGGCTTCGTTGTTTCCCTTTGCTTTTTATCGTCGTCCCATGCGCCGGACCCCTGTCTATCTCTAGCCCCCCTTCTTTTTTGCCAATTTCCTCACTCCTGGGCGAACTCTCCTGCACCTGGCCTTCCTTCTTTTGGGCTTCTAAAGCCCCTTTTTTCTGAACATTTTTTTTGCAGGATCGCCTTTAGTCTGTGCCGTTTTGTCCAACCTATTTCAGCCATCCCACACCGAAACCCCACCCAAACCAAGGTTGGATTTGACCCTCTACATTCGTCAATTCTTTTTGGTATCTTTGTAAGCTTTTTGAGATCCCTCTACATTTTCCCCCCCTTTATGTGTTTGCAGGCAAATCAGCTATGTTAAAGAGCAGTTTCTCAACTTTGCTCAGCTCGCAATGTGGCCGTCCCTGGTCTTGTTGGACCCCCCTCCTTTTTTCTAAGTTCGTCTCCCCTTCCAGTTGAGGTCACCACGCCGTGGATGTTTTTCTTTCCTCCCCTTGCTCCCCGCCAAGCAGAGGATCGCATGCGCTTTGACGCCTGAAATGGTTTCCTCGGTTCTGGGCATCGACGGCGCTTGTTTCACCTTCTACTTCCCCTATTTTTCATCGTTCACCAGGCGACGTTATCCGGTACATCAGGTGACCGCCATATTTTAGTATGAGGACGCACGTCCCCTGCCTAAATCACATGTTGCGCCCCCCCTTCATGAGACTGTTCTTCTTTGTACCACGGTCCTCTTTGAATTTTTCTGTAGGTCCTCCCCCTCCTGCTTGCATTCGCACGGGATTGGTAGATTTCCCATAAAGAGTTTATGGAGATTGCCTTCACCCCGGAGAGTGCCACTTTTTCTTCACTTGACCCCTCACGGTACCAGGTTCCGGGGAGTTTTTTATTCCCTCCTTCTTAACCTGACGTGCCTCCCTTGTGGGGAAACTTGATCTTCCCCGTTTTCTCGATGAGTGTTCAGGCATGTGGACTCCTTCTTTCTCATATTTTCTTTTTTTTAGCCCCCCTTGTCTACTTTTAAAAACATCCTTTCTCTTCCTCTCAGTTCAATAAAATGAATAGGTTGTCACGATTTCCGTCAGCACTCCTTTTGCTGGTGCTTTGAAATCCTGTCCAAACTGGTGTCAGAAGTCCCGGTTTTCTCTTGCTGGAGGATCCTCGTGACTTCCTTCGAATCCATTAAAATTTGCACTCGCTTCCCTTTGAGATCGAAGGTTTTCTAGGGGTTATCGCTCCCTTTTAATATAGGTAATGGGCCGTCCCTTTTCCAATTCCTTTTTTTATGGCGCCTGTTCTCTCAATTTTTCCTTCCACGCAGAGAATATTGAGGCTCTTCTTCTCACCCATTCCTTTTAATTGGGAGCAAATCTTCTTCAAGGAAATCCGTTTTGTTTATTTTCGGCATTTTAGTGAGACTTGGTAGACGTTTGAGTCCTTTTCTCAGTACATCTCATTGAGAATTCCCTTTCTGATTCTCCCTTTCTATATTCGCCCCCAGAAGCGCTTTACATTAGCTCATTCCACCTTGAGTCTAAAATTTGTTTGTCCCTTCGAGGCTCTATGGGCCATTTTCAGTCCTTTTTTTTTTCTCCCCAACCACCTGTCACACTTAAGGTTCCCTCAAGATTCTTTCTTAGGTCTCCTGTACTCTACATCTCTCCTCCGCAGGTTTCGTCGGTTCTTCTGGAGTCTAAGGTGGCGAAGTAAACCTTATTTGTTGTCCCTTAGGTTTGGGTTTCTTTTTAATTTCCCGCATCCCCCCTTCCCCCGGATTTTTCCCCCTCCTCATTCCGCAGCCGCCCCCTTTCACTTGAACCCCCTCAAGGTGGCCGTTATTAGCCTTTCAGAGAGGCATCGTCTCTGCTGTAATGCAGTTTCCTTCCACCGGTCTCTCCTTTCCTTCCATTCCCTGATCATGTAGCAAACTTCCTTTTTGCAAAACCCCTCTCTGCGTGAATTGAATTTGGTTTTCGCGGCTTTTTTTTTGTCTTCCACGTGTTTCTCCCTCCATCCAGTCCGGAAAGAATAGGTTTCCAAACCCTTCTTGTATTTTAGTCTTCTTCCTTGCCCCATCGGAGAGATAGACCCTTTTCTTTTTCAATTTCCCCTTCTTTTTTTTCCTATGAGTCCCCTATGATATTTTCCCCTCCTTTTTTTGTTTGAGAGTTCTCTTTATTACCCAAAACCCGCAGGTAAGGACCCCCCCCCTCGAGCTACCAGCCTCGTCTTGGCAGGGAATGCTTCTCCCTTCTCCCCACGATTTTTGAAACGAGAGGTCCTGTGTGACGTGATGTTGCCCCAATTGCTCCCCCTCTTTTCCCCCAAAACATAAGCGACCCCCCCCCCCTCCACAAGTCCCGTTTCATTGTTTCCCCCCCGACTTATGTGCCCCATTTAACTCTCTTTCTTGAAGCGCCCCTTGTTCAATAGCAATCTCTCCCTTTTTTCCTTGAACCTCGCTCTTTTCCCCTTCCCCTTCCTTGAAGTGGCACCCCTTCCCTTTTCTGCGTCCCCTTCTTCGCCCCCCGGATCAGGAGGAGCTGCTCTTCCCTTTCCACTCTTCCCACTGCAGGCCAAACAAAGGCCCCGTTGATGACGGCCAGTCCCCAGTTAAATTGCCTACTCTTTGAGGCTGTTTTTTCATTCCGGTCATTCTCAATAAATACCTCATTGGGATTTGCCCCTTCAGTGCTTAGGAGTTGCGCCCACCACACAGGACTTTCGGCACTTAGATGCCTCTCTTTAACCATGTTTGGTCCCCTCTCCCACGCCATTTTCCTTTCTCCCCTTTTTCTCTCTGCCCCTTGTTTTTTTGCGCAATCTAAAAAATGGCCGGCAGGATTTTTTTCCCGTCCTAAAATAGATTAATAAAATGCCTCCCCCAACGTTTCCATACTTTCGACCACGATTAGAAAACATCGTGACTATCTTGATACAGGGAAGAGGTGCCCTTCTTTTCTTTGGCCTCGATCAAAAGCCCCCATTCACTATTCTCCGTGACTTTCAAATATCTTTTTTTTAGAGCGACCACCCTGTGTTTTTTCCCCCGTGACGGCCCTTTCCCTCTTTGTACCAGCGTCCTTTTTGTTCAGTGTTTCGCGCTTGACTTTTTCCCACCGAGCCGACCTCGATCTCCCTTTATAGATGTGCAGACTCCGCCGGGTATTCTGATGCCTTGCTACCTGACTCCTCCGCCCCACCACTTCCGAAACCTGTATCTTTCACCAGTTTCTTTTGATTCACCCAAATCCTCGGAGTGAGGGATGATCTTCCTTTTGTTCAGTCATGCATTTCTTGTCCCAATTCCCTCACTATTTCATTGCTTCACCTGTCCCTGTGAGTTCCTGTTTCCTAGTTGACGCATTCCCATATCAGATCACGGTTCCCTTTGTTCTCCCCCTTTCCCAAACTTAACTTATTTCCACTCCGTTTAAGACGCTCCCCCCTCCTCCCCTGTGTCCAGTAACCGGTTCTTTCATCCGGCCCCCCTTTTCCATCTCACTTTCATACTTAATACATCTGTTCTTTTTCTCCCCCCCTTCCGTGGCCCCCCCTCCACCCCCTCTCCTAAAAAGAAATCATAGTTTTCCCTTCCTGCCCCTTCCTTCCACGAGTGGCTGTACCCTGTTTAGCCCTTTTTGCTTTTGATCCGTTTGGCTTTGTGACCATTTCGCCCTCACAATGGAGTCAGATGGTTTTCCCCCCCCAGTCGGTTCTTACTCGTCGCCCTTGTTGTCCTCTGTTCTGTACACCTGTCATTTTTCCTTTGCTCAGATTTAAGGACGTTTGATCCCTTTGATCTTTATTCACACACCTATATTTCCTCTTCCGAAGCTGCCCCGTTCATGGATTTTTTCTGACGACGCCGTGGTCTGCCAAATCGTCAGCGGTTTGATCGCGAAGGCGCTTTGTATGTTTTCTGTATTAGATCCTCTCCACTCCCTTCGTGCCTAGCTGGATTTCCCTTTCAATATACTGTGCGGTGCCCCATGTCGCTTTGAGTCTGCGCTCGGCAGTGTGAGTCCCGTTGACTGCCATATCCATTGATTTTGCCACTAACAAACCCCAGAACATCTGCCCCCACTTCGAACATTTTTTTTGGATCTCCTGCCCCAGTCGCCGCCAACACCCCCTCTTCCTGCTTCCCCGCTTGCCTTATCAACGTTTCCAGCCATGAGAGTTGTTAACCTCCGTCCCCTCAATTTGAGAGCGACGCCCCCCCTTCCGGACTCCTTGATGTCCGACTACTCCGCATTTGTTGCTTTGATCCATCGTGCAACAGATGTTCTCCCTTTTACAGATCCCCCCCCCCCCCTCCTCTTATCCCTCGATGAGTTTCATTTAGAGGCGCATTCACCCATAACCTAAAAAATCGTCTCCCTCCCAACCACCCCTATCTCCTCCCGGCACCTTATTCCCTGGCCTTCATGTACGTTGTGGCCCCTTCACTGCGGCTTCCCGTTTCACATCCGATATGGCGATTTCTGTAACTGCGCACCCCCCGTCTACGCCTCACTACAGACGAAGCGATCTTTAACGTCCCCTTCCTTTACCCCTCTCCACTGACGCCCACCGCCGTGCCCTCCTATTCCCATTTTTCGCCTCGTCGGTCTATGCCCCTTCTTTACAGGCATCTACTCCAAGATTGTTTAACCATATCTTCGTCCCCATGCCCCTTTTCTATGCTCTTCCCGTCTCACACCCTTTCGTGATCAATTCTTCGCCCCCTAGCATACATGTTACGCGGCCGCGCCTCGCACCCTCACTCTCGTCTCCCGTCCTGGCTTCCGTCCTTCCTTAGAACATTCTCCTCCCTTCGCACCCTAGCTTTCCCAAGTCGGGCACACACACCCTTTGTGACCAAGTTGACACCAATTATCATGATTGTCTCCCTGTTTCCTCCAGTCTTGACTGATTTTGCTCGACCCAGCACCTTCTGGACGTTCTGTTTTTTCCTTCCTTGGTTATGGTTATACCTCACCTTCTCTTTACACTGCATCCTTGGCCTTTCCCACTCCTCGTTAATACGAAAATTTGGGGTGTCAGGCGCCCCCCGAACCGCTTTCCACTTGTTCCTGTGTTCCTGTATGTGAGATGTCCCCTTAGTGATGCCACTTCAGCCACCTATAATGGCCGGGCTACCTCCCGCACTGGATCTGCCTTTTGGTTAAAGAGACAGTGTCCGCCCCCGCAGTGTTCTCTACCTTTCATTCCCTTTACTGTCAGTCGCAATAACCTTTTTTCAAAGGGAGTATTCCCTTCCCCTCTACTCCATTTTACTCCCAGCTCTTTCGGCGTTTGTTCCTCTTTCCCCTGCAGCCGTCACTCATTCAACTGTCCCTTGTGTCGCTTATGATCGGTGTCCAGAATTTTACTACGCGTCGAAATATATCCGCTCTGGAATTTCCTGCCTTCTCTTTCCCCACTGAATTGAATGATTATAGGCTGTTGACTTCGCTCCCCCTTTGAACCCCCTTTCCACCTAAAGTTTCTCCGGGTTGGCCGAACATTTTTTGCAACAGCTTTCAATTTTCCTTACGAGAACAGAAATTCTAGAGCTTTTTCCACTCTATCGAGACTTTTGATACGTACTGATTTGAGACACTCTTTCCCATCCCGCTCTGTTTGAATCAACCGTGACTCTCCTCTTAGACCGGACCATGGCCCATTTCCTGCCCTTGTACCAGATACCCTAAGTGTTTATGTATGCTTTCTTCACGTTGGTTCTCTCTATCCCCCATTCAACAAGTCGAGCGGGAAAGATTTCGCTGGGTTCGGCGTCCTTGGCCCCTTGATAATGCAGAACGCTTTCTCCATTTCCCGCTCCAACTCGTCCTTCTTACGCGTCGCACGTAACTTCTTGCTCTCGCCTCAATGGGATTTGCCCCCCCCCTCTTCCCTCCTTGCGAGATCGCCCCCTTTTGACAACAGACCCCAGTTCGGCCCCCCCTCGGTTTTCGCAAACGGTTTTCCGCGTGATATATTTGCAAACCCTATCTCATGTTACTCCTACCTCAAAAGCGACCTCATTCCCCATATGTCTTTGTTTTGTTTTAGGGAATCAGCGTAGCTTTTTTTCCTAGCTGGCTGCATCCCTCCGTCATCCCCCCGCCTTTTCTCCTTGCTAGTTTATGAATGTTTGACGTAGATTTTTGTGTTGGCCCGATTTCGTTTGCCTGACCGTTCCACACTCATGAGCACCGGGCAACCCCCTTCGCGTTTCTGCCCTCGTTTTTTTCCCCCCTTATTGTGCTGCGGCGTCCGGTTTTCTTCAATCCCCCAATTCCTAGAACCCCCCCTTTTTTTCCTACGGAGAAGCAGTCTGCTTCACGGCGTGGTTGGTAGCAGCCTCCAGTGACCGAAAATTCCCTTCTTTTAAACGGTGAGGTATTTCCTACCATTCTGCTTTTTGATGCGCTTCCCAGCTTATCGTAGACATAGAGCTTTTCTTCATCAATTCCCCGCCCAATCACTTTCCCCGTGAAGAAGCCGTGTTGGGTTCGACCTTCTATCTAGCGACTTAGTTTTCGGAAGCCTCTTTTTTAATGCCCCTGACTACCCTGGGTATTGTGCCCCTTGTCACATGTTTTCCCCCCGACTTTTTTTCTATGACTCCTTTCTATGTCTTCCCCCTGAGTTCCATAACTTTTAATTTGGAATTGTTTTGGGTCGCGTCATTTTCTGACTTATCTTTCCTCTTCTTTCGACCGCCCCCTCATTTTGTAGTTGAATATCCTCTTGCCGCTTTTCCTTTTCGCGGCCTTTTTTTGAAGGGGAAGAATCTATTGTCCCTTTTTCTTATATATCGGCTAGCCTCACTCTTTTCGCCAAGATGGGCTTTTTTTTTTTCCTGCCCCGAGCATAACGGAGTTAGTTAATCGATTTTTATCTTCCTATTCATCTCCAGCCATATATGTATTGCTTCCTTGACTGATAAAGTGAATACCAATCACCTAACGTGCTCCTCCCCCCATTCTCCATCCTTCGATCCTTTTGTTGGCTTGTTGTTTTTTTCTCCCATTGTTCATTTCTCTTGGTATGTATTCGTTTTGAATTTACATAAATCTCTTCTCCCCAGGTACCCTTCTTTTGGACTTAACTATTTTCCCCCTTGATCTAGCACACCCTCTTAGCGTTGTCCCCATGTCCGAGTTCCGTGCTTTTTCTCTCGCCTCATGTGAATGCCGTACCCCCCCCTTCTTTCCTTAATGAGGGTTACGACCCCTTTATAGAGGACTGTTTTGTTTCCATCGTACTAAGCTTCATCAGGTTTGTTTCTACTGGGTCCCTCCCTTATCTTTTTGTTCGTACCCCTCCGAATTTAAACTCGGAATACAACTTCCTATTTTTATTCAGCGCCAGTTTCGAAACTTTTCGGGCCCACGTCTTTCCTTCAGGTTGTTGGACCATTCGTCTGACTAGTGTTCTGCCTTCCCCCCCTTCTGAACTTTGGTTTTTCTCCCTTACTCTACCCTCCCGCCCCGTTCCTCATTTTGCCCTTTCGAGTTGACGACTCACCTCTGCGTTCCATCACCCTGTTAGTTGGTGGCATCCCTCATAGGGTCAGCTCTCTAAGACAGCCCCGCCACACTTCCCTTTAATCGCTTCTGTTTTTCTACCTTCCCCTCCACTATGACCGACATTTATGTCTTTTATTTGAGGATATCTAGACCCCCTCGGTTCCCTGACGCCCTTTCACCTTTGTTGCCACAACATGTATGAACCTGGCCTGCGGTGCCGTTTGTGCACTCACTTTCGGAAGTGGGTATCCGGGCGTTTGCCCCCCCCCTGATTCTATTTGTCCGCCCCGAACTGTTAGAGTTTGCCCACTACCCCCCGGTTGAGGCTCTCTACCTTCCAGAACATGGCTTCCTCTCAGTTCCCGCGAGAGTTACCACCTGTTTCACCTTTCCACGGCGGGCCTGGATGTTTTCCCTTGTGCCTTCCCCTGGTAGGGACAAATACTATTACCAAAGATTTCGCCGTCTTTCCCTGGTTCTTGAGTCTTTTGTCGTTTTTTCTCATGTTTGCCGACTTTCGCTTTGAAGGCCTCGTTTTGTCGTTTCTTTTTTTCCACAAGGTCCGCCGCTCAATCTTAAAATACGTGGTTCGTGTACGCTCCTTTCAATGAACATGAATGCGGCTTTTTCCTCCTAAAATAAGAGGTTCTTTTTTTTTCTTTTTTTTTCAGCTTTCCCCCCTTTTTTTTTTCCTAGTCACTTTTCTTTATTGGTATGCTCTTATCTTTTCTCATTTTCCCATAACCTTCTTGAAACATAGCTAAGATGTCTCTAGACTTGATGTGGTGTCCCCCAAATCTACTGGCTCTTTGAGTTTTGCTTTCTTCGACAGTATGGTAGTTTAATCCTGTCCTTTCAACAAGCGGTCCACAGGTTCTTTTTCCCCCGAACTCCAGGATTTAACTTAAACCTCCTCTCCCCTTCATTGGGTTTTTTTTCTCAGAGTACCCTAGAAGCGTTCTTTGTATCCCCCCTCAGGACAGAAAAGATTCTGTGCTAACCCCGCCCCCAGCCCCAAAAAAAACCCCCCCGTCTATGTCTTATCTTGTGATCTTAGTCCTATCTTTGTTTCGATTTATGACATCGCTTTTCTTCGAGAATGAAGTCAATGCGCCTCGATGCAACCTGTTCTCACTTGAAGGTTCAGGTTTTTCAATACGAGGGATATCCTTTTGGCCCTTTCCTCCTTTGTTGTTTGGAACTTTCTTCCCTTCGGGCGATTTCCCTTGCTCTTTTCTTTATTGGTCTTCCCTTTTTTTTCCCCCCAAGAGTTTTTCGGCAGCAATTCTTATGCGCGAGTGTGCCCTCCTTGCTTTGTTCTCAGTTTGCCTGAATATTTTCCTCTCGCCATTCCTCCTGAGCACGCTCGCTGCTCAATTTTAAGAAGACGCGCTGGGGGCCCACTCCCCCCATGGTGAATGTTTTCATTTGTGAATCGATCAAAGGATTTTTGGTCGAAAAGGCGGTCACCGCTCCCTTCCATATCCTGCTTAAGACTCTAGCCTTTGTCCTATTCTCCACACAGGTCATTTTTTGTGACATACAATTCGGCCTGTTTAACTTTGTTATTCGTATTCTTTCGGATTGGGCGTGATCTCCTCCATTTCTTTTCCCAAACCCCTTCCCCCTCAGTTCCGCATCTTTTCAACACGGTTAATGAGAATTCCGCTACTCCCCTGCGGCACTCATCGCCGCTGGTATTTTTTTACTTTTTCCCTTCTTTTTTTGTACCTGAGTTCCCCGATTTCTTTTCCTCTCTACGCCTTATAGCCTTGGTTGTCGTGGACCCTCTTGCTCTGTCCTTAGACACAAAACCCCCCTTTTTTTGTTAACCAACTACCCTGTCGATTCCTACGATTCTTTTCCCGGATTTCCTCCCTTGACTACACGTCGTGGTCAAGACGCGGTTCCTGGCTTTGCTGTCCCCTCACTTTCCTCACAAAAATCCCTCGCCCAAAAAAGTCCCTTCACTTCCGAGCCTTTTTTTTTCCAAAACACAAGATGGGTCCTGATTTCTCTAGCTCCTTGCCTCGTCCCCTGTCCCCCACCATCCCCTACCCCCGGCTTCCCCTGATATCCACTGCTTTCTCTCCCCTACAAAATTGAAGTTTTACCTTGGTTCCCCCCCCCCCTGGCGCTCTTAGTCCCCCAATTTTCTGGGGAACACGGTCTCCTCTTCGTCCTTTTTTGAGGTTGACCTCCCAACTGCCGCCCACCCCTCCGGTGATTTTTAGACCAAACCAGTTCCCCCTTTTTTCTTTCCCGCCCGGGCTGATATAGTTCTTCTCTTCTTTTCGTCCCCGGCTTGATGCATTTGTCCCTACCCACATAATTCCCTCCCTTGCCCCTTCTTTCCCCTCCCCTGCCATTAAATTGTGTGGACCCTCTCCTTTTCCCGGTGCCCCGCGATAAATGGCCCGCGTTCTTGCCGGTTGCGAAGCACACTGGTCACTGTGTCCATCCCTTATTTCGTATGACTGAAGACCTCTAAGTACGATTCCCCCCTTTTCCCTCAAATCATCCCCCACGCATCGAAAATGAGACGATTCTTCCATTCCACGTTTTCATTCAGGTCTGGAACGCGTTTCGGTGATATTTTCCCCCACAAGCCCCCCTGATCGTCTTTCCTAGAATCCTTTTTTGTTTCCCTTTACACCTTGGGAACGGCCGATACCTCGTCCTTTTTTCTTTGTGACCTAATCTTAATTCCACCGAGCATAATTCGATTCCCATTCCCGATGTGAAGATATTGGTATTTCTTCTAGACCTGTGTTCCCCTTCCCTTCCCCACCCCCCAAGCCAACGCTTATTCTCTTCTTTTCAGTATTTCCCCCCAATCCTACTTCCAAAATAAACCCCGAGTTTCCTTTTCATAGCGTGCTTTTTTCATGCCACCGAGCAAGGCCACGTTATTTTTCGTGGCATTTTGCCTCCCCCCCCAAAACCTCTTGCCAATGAAGTCCCTCCGGAGTCAGGAAACAATATAGAACGTTGATTTCATATGTGTACCTCCCGTTGGCACTCCGTTTTCGAAGAGTCATCTCCTTCCGCTTTTCCCTTTTAAGGATTCAGACTCCCCCCGTTCCCCCAGAAGGGTTTCCCCTCCTAACTCTTATTTTTCTCTGACATCCCTTCTCCTGATACCCTTTGCGCCCCTCCCCTTCGTTGCTACAACCCTTGCCTTGTCTATTAAGATGTGGCCCAACTTTCTGGACCGGATTTTCCTTCCACCAATACAGTTTTGTGCGGTCCCCTTCCGGTCCTCATTTCTCCTGACGACGGTGCCCTCTCGCGTTTGCCGCCCCCTACGGATTCAATTTCTTGTGGTCCCCTTTCGATTACAGAACCCCCCTGTACCAGTCCATTCAATTCCTAAGACCTTTCAAACTACATAACTCGTTGATTTTGTTTCTTTCCCTTGTGGGGCCGGATTAACCTTTCCTATCTCCCCCCTCCTAGTAGGGCATGTCCTACCCCCCTGCTTCCTGCACTGGGCCCCCAGCGAATTTATGTCCTGCCTTTGTTTTGGTGCATACCTGATGTCCTCCCCCTGCGACCCCGTTTTTCATATACATTGCTTTGCACCCCCTATTCACCCACGCAACTGTGTCCACCTTCTCCAACGCGCGCGTTTTCCTCCGTCCCACACACGCCACAACTCCGTTTTTTTTTCCCCCCACCGCTGACGCTGGAGTATACCTCCTTTTTCCGTAGCAGACACCGCGCGTTTTTTATTACTCAAAATAATGCCCACCTCCTTGTTAGCGCGCCCGCACCTTTTTACTCTTTTTTCTCACCCTTTTGACCTCCGCCCCTGGTGCGAACAAACACTGAGTTTTCTCCCCGGCCTGTTAAGAGTACCATTCAAGTCCTGACGATTGAATACTCATGAGGCATCCCTCTGCCTTTCCTAACATGGCAGCCCGAAGACACCAAGCGCTCAATCGACCGCGTTTTAACTGCTGTTCTCCGTACTACCGTGAAGAATAGCACGGGCCCCCAGAGACTCGTCTGGATTTCGTGTTAACTCCCCATGAAGGTCCGTCTTTTTCTTTTCCATTTTTGTCTCATTTCTAAGCTGCATTCGGTCTCCTGGGTTCCCCTCAACCCAATTTACCTTTTCCCTACGACCTCCACGAATCGGATTATTGATACCGGAGACCCATGACATTGGGAGTGATTGACATCCCGCGTTTTTTTTTCCTACCTCGGTGTCCTAACACCTCAACATGTTCCCCGAGTTTCCCTTCCCACCCCAAGCCAAGAGAGTGCCCGGATTCGCCCCTTACAAGTGTCTTTTCCCCCATTCCCAGTGAAATACCGATATCGTCCAGTCTTCTTCCTTCCCCCCCCCTCCCTTTTCACGGTTTCTTGCATTGGATGGTGTACTTAAGCCCTTTCTTTTCCTCCCCATGCCGTTGAAGATCACTACCCTGAAGCCCCCGAGCACGTTTTATACCAATGCAGTCTTGAGCCAGCCGATTTTCCTCTTGAAATCTTTCTCCCTTAAATGTTCGCCTTGTCCGGAATGTTTCTTTTTTAGAGCTCCCTATCGATGCGACATTTCGGTTTGTAGTTCTGACGGCAGAACCCCCCCGAAACTTTTGCTTTCACAAAGGAATCACTCTTTAATTTCACAATTTACCCCTCTAAAGGTCATCTCATCCCCGTCTTTTATGACCTCGTGTTCCCCCCCCCTGCTTGTGACCCCATCGGTCTTTTTCCTCGCCCTCCCCCCTCCCACTGCATAGTCGCAATTTATGCCCTCCCTTTTTTTTTTATCTTCAGCCCTGACGATTTGCATCGGCCCCTCAGCGGAAATATTTTACTAGTGTCCCCCCTGGATCGGTGGAGAACAGTTTCTTGCGGCTTACCCTTCCCCCTCTCGCCCAGCCTCTGCGATGGCCTTCTTCTGATGGGTTATTTCGGCCCGGCAAGAACAGGTCTCAGCCTCCGTAGAGCTTTCCTTCTGACCTGCACTGAACTTGCTGTTTGCACGGCAGATCCCCTATTTTTACTTTTGTTAGCGTATCAGTTCCTCTGTTTAGTTTCACAGGAAGACTCTGTTCGCTGGTCATTTAGCACTGGCCAAAGGGGGCGCGCCCGCCTTACGGCCCGCTTCGTTGTGTCTCACTTTTTCTCCCTCCTGGTTTTTTTATTTTGGGTTACGGAATTT
>Ga0179593_1547859_pt1 | contig 13488 bp, 25 predicted proteins | sample CZODoug2_1_08_16_FD_185931 | JGI IMG/M metagenome (GOLD analysis project Ga0179593, IMG submission 185931) | Vadose zone soil fungal communities from Angelo Coast Range Reserve, California, USA - CZODoug2_1_08_16fungal (PacBio error correction) | ecosystem: Environmental > Terrestrial > Soil >... | reverse complement strand
TTCCGTGGTGAGTTGTCTTGTCATAATGTTTCATTTGGACTTTATTTTGGTGCTCGTGTCTTTCCCCGTGCGCAATCTCTTCTCTTTGAAACATGTTTTCTTTCTACTGTGGCCCTATTTTTTGTCCTAATTCTTTCGTCTGTGGGTGCCAGACTTACTGAACTTGAACTTGAAATGACCCCCCCCACCTAACCCATGACCTTTTTCACAATGGGTGTCCCATGCACTCTCTTTGCCATATGAGTTTTTTTCATATCTTCTTTCTTCACAATGGTCCTCCCCCCCCCTTCTTCACTTTTCTCCTTTTTTCCCAATTTAAGAGGGTGACCCCCTGGTGAAAGTAATCTATGATGATCTGGGAGTGACCTGGCCTGTTGGGGTAAATTGCACCCCTATCCCGTCTTCTCCCCCTTTCTCCATACTCGTAAATTTCCTGCCAAGCTGGTGACCCTTGGATTACCAAGTGTGATATGTTTGGGGATAAGTGGAATTAGGCCTACCAGAAGTGAAGTCACTGGCCCTCTTTTTCCTAGTTTTCGAATGCCGTTTCCAAACACCCTTTCCCCCTCCTCTTTAGGTTCCCCCTTTCCCCCCCTTCTTTTGTCAACTTTTTTTGGGGCCCTTTAGATAAATCCACCAACCTAAGATTCCTCATCATCAGAAGCCAATTATTTTTATTGGATGACTTTGCACACTCCCATGCTACTTACGTCTATCCTATTCTTTTTTCCAGTCACCCTCCTTTTTTCGGGCTAGGGGATAGTTTTTCTGGTGAAAGTGGGGAAAATCTTTTGAAGTCCTTTAGTTATACTCTCATTACAGACCTGTCCCTTCAATGATGCGTTGTTTTTTCCTTTCCCATTCCTGATCCAACCCAAAAGGTCTCTCTGGTGCTTGAGCATGTAGTTTTACACCCTCACTGACCTCGCCTACCGTATAAGGAGGGTCTGTTTACTCTTGACAATTCCTAACATATATGTACTTGCTCAGTAGTCCCCCTGTGTTTGGTCACCCCGGGTACCCCTTAATGACACCTTTCCCTGGATCCCAACCTACTGTTGGGTTTGGATGGGCCCTGTCATATGCATACAACATGCCAATGACCCTTTTATCTTGTCTATAATTCCCCCTTTTCAAATGACTTCTTAATATTTCTTGTGGGTCAATGGGAGGTGCATAAAAAATTTTTGCACTGGGATACCATGCATCCCCTTGACCTCTGTTTTTCCTGGGCCTTCCCGTGGACCTTGTTTGTAGCTTGTGTGCTTACTCTCCACCTTTAAAACATTCAAGGCCAGTTTACAGCAAGCCACCGGTAACTTGGTGGAATACACCATGATCATTCCCCATTCTTCTTCCCCTTCCTGTTTGATGCCTTAGGGAACCCCCCCCTTTTGCCACCTATGTCATTTTTTCAGGGAGCGAACCGGAAAGACAGTTTCTCACTGGTTTCCCCTTTATCTGGAGTTGATATTTATCCCTCGATACCTCTTTGAAGCCCATCAATGACCTTTTCTTGCTTGAATTTCTTTCTCCTCCTCCCCGAGATCCTTTTTTCTTCCTTTTTGAGTTGATGCTCCCTTTACCTTGTCCCCTGGAGGGTAACCTTAGACCCCCTGTGTTGCCTAGTTTCCCCCACCCCCCCCCCATGTTGACCTCTGTTCCAACCTCCCATTTTTTCTTTTGTTTCGTGCAACCCATCCGTTACAAGACTCTGGGGAGTCAACTTGACAAACCCAAGTCCAACCCCAAAAGAATGGTGCCAAAGATGTCACCTTCTTCCCCTCATGTGTCCTGACCCCCTTGCTTTACCCCAACCCCTACTCCTGGACTGCCCCCTTGAAAAGGGAAATTCAATGTGTAAGCCGTTCCTGCCAAATGCACTTCACGAGGACAAAGGCCCCGAGGACAAATTTTCCCAGCCCGAGGTCTTCTCCTCCAAGGCGCCCCTCTCCCCACTTCTCTGTTGTTACACAGATGAAACTAATTGCTCCAAGCTGATCTTCCCCACCTCCTCCCCGATACCCCCTTCACACACACTCAATCATGTATGTGACAATGCTGCCTTGACCACCACATCCTATACTCCAAATCTTGTCTGGACAATGAACGCCCTTCATGACCCTTTCCCCTGACTTTTGAATGCCCCCTCTCGCCCTCCTCTCTTGCCTTCTTGGTCTCTCTATCTTCGCGAGGTCCAATTGGTTCCCCTCAGATTCCATGCTGGTCAGTCTTGAGTAGGTTCTTATTTTCCAGGAAACACTCAATATCTTTGGATTTCTAGGCATTAACTTTTCGGCTCACTGATGGGTGTGTTTTCTTTCTATCTGCTTCCTCAGTTGTGTGACCAGCGGCGATCCGCATTTATGTCCGGTGAATACATTGCTTCACGCAAATCTTGTTGCCAGAGTTCCAGTTCCTTTGAGTCCCTTGTCTTCCCTTTTGAGCAGTTTCGGTTGAGGCCCCTTTGCTTCTCGGACTCTTCCCCCCGACCTTTTTTTTCTACCTGTCTGGAGGGCGACTGCTCGACCAAAAGGATGCATAGGCGTGCACGTTGGCCTTCCAGTTTTTCCCTTTCTGTAGTAGGTGGGGCGTTCATTTTTTCCCCTCCCCCACAAAAATTTTTCCTTTTTTCAATCTTGTTTTTCGAGGGGGCAATTTTTCCCCCCTTCTTGTACTGATGTTTTCTCCCCATTTCGAAGTGGTCGTTCCTGTTGGCAGTCATGATTAAATCGCATGGTGGTTTAAGTGGTGTGGAGGGATTCCGCCCCCTTTTCTATGCATTTTTCAAGTGCTCTCCTCAAAAATCCCATCACCAAGAACGTCGAGTTTTTGCTAGGAGAGTCTCTCCAAAATGACAAAAATGGCCACAACTGTAGAAAATTTTATTCTCCTTTTTCCTTCTGGATTCCTATTATTCCCCCTTTCCTATAAAGGATCCTTTTCTCCATTTTTCTACTTGTCAAAGGGGTTTTCGTATAGTGTATGACCCACATGGGTACATTGGGCTCGGTTCTTTCTTGCGGGTGTTTCCCCCCCCCCTTTTCCCTTTCTTGCGTTCTCTGGTATATATACCCAAACCTAATATTTGGGTGAGTACATCCTTTAGTTAAAGGATAACTCAAATCTGGTCTGTGCATGTCCCATCCGTGTCCCCCAATTTATCTATGCAACCTTCCCCTGGATTTCTTTCCTATGATTTAATCATGTCAGTTTGTCCAGTTCCGTTCTCCCTACTAGTTCATTTTTGTAGGCATTTCCCCTCCCCATCTCCTGTTGATTAGGGAGTCAAGTAATGAACTCTTTTTAAATGCCGTGGCCACTGGCATCCCTTCCCCCCCCTACATTAATAATCTTCCCCCCCCACCGTGAGGATGCCTAATTCTACTTCTTCAATGATTGGTCAATTTGCTTTGTTGCGCAGCCCACCTTCATGCTCAGACCCTGGGCATACTTCTCTGTTGTTATCTTTTATTCTTTTCTTTTCTTTTTGCACTGACCCCCTTAGTTCATTGCAATCGTTTACTAAAGACTTCACCTTAGAATATGTCCCCACTGTCCCGAATCTATCCTATCCCAGTTCCGTACTTCCTGCCGTTCTTCCTTTTTTTTAGGAGCGGCCCCTTATTTTCCTTTTGGATTTTTTTTTTCACTGTCATCAAGAACCCCCTTCGTCTTTTCCATTATTTCCTACCAACCTTCCCTCTTTCATCACCCTCCTTCTTCTACCTCTCCTCCGTCCCCCCCCCCCCCATCTTCCTTCTTTCCCTTTTTACTCTACCCCTCCCCCTACCCCCTTTCACCTCAGTCAACAAACTCTTACTCATTTATTTTTTCGTCACCCCTGCCCTAGACTCATTTCTTCTCCCCTTTTTTTCCCCTTGCTCTCAATAATTCTTCTGCAATTTGCATCTTTGGGTGTGGATTTATTTCCAAATGGAACAATAAAACCACCTCCTGTGCAAAACAAACAATGAACCTTCCCTTCCCAGGGAGGGTTTCCTTCTCCCCCCCTCTCTCCTTCCTATTCCCTGGCCACTTCTGTATTCCGATTTACCCCTTTCTCACCAAAGATTAGCCAGCACGTTTAAGCCAAGAATTTCACCTTTTTCTGGTCGATATTGTGAAGACAAATGTACTACCCCTATTCGATTTTACGCAGGTCCCCCCCCCATTTTCCCCCAACCCTTCACTCCCACCCTTCCCCATCAATTATTCAAACATCTGTTCACAAGTTTGTTACTGACTTCTGTCTGATTACTTTCTGAATCCCCCCCCCTTCCTTAAGTAAACCCCCTCAGTGCCCATCCACAGGTTCCCCCCACCCCCATGGTTCCATTCTGGGTTAGGTGGTTTTGGTCAAGTAATTCTTTACTTCTCCCGACTCCCGCCCGCACGAAACCCCCTTCTTCCCCCCCTTCCCCCCAAGCTCTTGCTCCCCCTCCTCGCTTCTGGCTCCCCCCGCCTCAGCACCAGCCCCTGCGGCACAGGAACCCCCTCACCAACACTACCCCTTACACCCTCCTTCCACCCAAGCACCCCCCATTCCTTTCTCTTCTCTTTTTTTTTTCGTGCAGGTTTCCTTTGTAAGTCCCCTTTTTTGTGTTTTGTTGTGGTACTGTGCGAGGTGTGTGATTATCGATGGTGGCTATCTTCAGCGAGTTTGAGTTATTCTTTCGCCCTTGTTGGGTGGGTTGGGTCTCTCTTGGCATTAGGCTTGTTCTCATAATGTCTTCTTTTTTCCTCCTTACAGGTATTTGACGTGACCTGGACCCATCCCCCATACTGGATACGTGTTTCAAACCTGTGTGTCCCTAGCTCTTCTTTTTTTTCTTTCCATATTTTGATGCTTTTAACCCCTGCCCTTATTGATTCATCTTTTTCCCCTGACCCTGTTTTGAAAGTACTTCTATGATGATCTTGGGATGAAGTCCTCCTGATGTTGGGGTCTTGTTTCTGCTCCCACACTTCTCCGGCCCCCTCTTTTATACATAATTGTTCCCTCTTCCTGCAAATCTGGTACTTATGGATATTAACAGTGCTTTGATTGGGGATAAGTGGGACCTTTGCCTTTCCCCTTATTAGTTTTCACTTGTGCCTCTGTTCTAGGATTTAGAGATTCCCTCCTGTCTTTTTTCTTGGCACCTTGTTGAACCTTGATGATTGGTGGGGGGCCAGTTGAGATCATCCCACCTAGATTCCTCACATTCTCCTCTATTTTATTCTTATGACTCAACAGATCCTTTGATAACTTCTCCTATCTTTTTCAGCTCCTCTTCGCCTGTCTCTGTCTGATCCGTCCAACTCCTTATACTGGGATAGGGCCCGGATGCTGGTGTTTATTTGCCCTATCCCTTGTAGTAATAATTTCCCCACCTGTCATTTTTATTTTCACATTCTTCAGAAGATAAAACCCACTGAGATAGACTGCCTTCATGACAGTGCCATGGAATGTGCTTTTTAACCCCCTACCCCCCCCTGTTCCCTCCATTAATCTTTTTCCTCTTACAACCATATGTTTGCTGAGTACCATAGTATATATGTGTGTCCGGTTCATGCCATGGATTTTGCATTTCCCTTTTTCCTTGGCCCCCTTGGGGGACCCCGCTTATATGCCCCCTGACCAATGATGGGATTAGTACTGGTAGATAAACTGAACTGGTCACTCCCTGATCTTTCGCCTAATGCCATCCCATTTTCCTTTTGCTGTTGTCCCAATGCTAAAATGAATATAACCAGCCCTCTTTTGTTTTGATCTTTATAAAGTTCAGATGTATCCAATACCTCTTGTGTATTACTCCATTGCCTCCCCCTGCCCCCGTTACTTGACATTTCCACTGGGAAATCCATGCTGGACACGTGTCCCATGTGTGCACCTTCCCATATCATACGATTGGACCCCTTGACCCCTAGAAACACTCGCTTTGGGCCATCCTCTACACTTTTTTAATTTCCTCTAAGGTGACGAGTATAGACATTTAGGAATCAATTCCAGGGATGGGGCCATTTTTTATTGAATTGATGGTATAATCTATCTCGTAGTTTATCTCCTTGATCCCCCTTTTCCCGTATGGCAATGCATAGACCCCCCATTTGTTGCCTAGTGCCCCACACCTCTTTTACCCCAAGGCCCCCTTAATCATGCCCACCGCCTTCCCCCTTTTCTTTCAAACTCTCCCCTGAGACCTTTTCCCCCCCTTTCACTTTTCCAAAGCTTGCCCAGAGTCAAAGTGTTTTTCCCCTAGTTTGTATGAGTATGTCCCAGGGATGTTAACGCCCCACCCCAAAGAACCTCAAGCCTTCCACAACTTGCCCTTCCTATGTCATAATTGTGGTTCCTTTCAGGGACTTTATGTCCCCCCCTCTCTCTATCACTTCATATTCCCCCCTGTTTGCAAGGTTCATCTCCAACAAGCCCTTTCCCCTGCTAAAGGAAAATGAACTATTTGCATACTAATTCTCTTCCCCTGTTTTCCCGGATTCCGGTTTCTCCCCCCTTTTTCCTTACCCCCGCCTTTCCCTCCCCCCTCTTTTCCCATTGCCTTCTTCCCCCTTTCTTACCATCTCTCTCTCCGATATTGATGTTTCCTGTCCATGAACGATCCATACGCAAGCGGGAACCAGCCAGGGCAAATCCTTCTCCCCAGTGACTCGCGCCCCCTTTCCTCCTCCTCTTGTGAGGTTCTTTCTGGGGCCCCCCTGGCTTTGCTCGTGCACCCGGCCCAGCAAATAGTGTATATTATTTCTCTTTTAATTTTCGAGTGTTCTTCTTTTTTTCTTTCCGTTTGATGCACCCGAGGAGATAGAACTTTGCCCCGGTGAATACATTATTAGTTGCAATCTTGTTTCTTTTTTTGAAATTCCTTTTCGCATCCTGGTGTTTGGTGCCTTGTTCAGGCTTTTTCTCTACTGAACCTTATCTGGCCTCCCCCTTCAAGGGCATTTTGAGGACAATGACTTAGACCACCTGCATATGCCAGGTGCAAGTGGCTTTTGAACCCTTTTTATTTTCGTTCCATCGCCTTCCTCCTTCCCCAATATTGCTTCCCCCTTTTTTCCCCTTTCCCCATTTGTTCTTTTTCCTGGTTTGTTTTTTTTCCGTTCTCCCCCCGAGTCTTGTACGATAGTGTGTATAACAAAATGGAGACTGTGAGTTCAGATGGGCAGCCCCCCCCCCCCTTTCTCCCCCCCTTGAGGTGTCCCCTTGGAGTTTGTTGTAGGTATTTCCTTCACCACCCTTCCAATTTGTGCCTTTTCCACGTACCGTGACAATCAAATCCAAATGACGCCCCAAGAACGGCTAGTGGCCTTCAAGTCTTTCATCCCCCCCCCCATTCCACGTAGTTTTCCTGAGACCTCCCTTTTTCAGTCATCTAATGAGACAATGATATACCAAGTCTGTTAGATAGACGAAAGGATAAAAGGTATGATTCTCACTGTGTACCCTTTGCTTGTTCCTTTCCTGTCCTTCCCCCCCCCCCCCCCCCCCCACCATGCCCACCCCCCCTTTTTTACCCCCGTGGGCCTCTCCTCTTTCCCCTGTTCTCCCCAAAATTTAAAGGCCTTGCTGTGCCCAATGGAATTCATGGGTCTAATGGGAGAGTCCCCCCAATCTTGACAATATTTTCGGTAAATTGCCTTGCTGCTCCCCCCCCCCCTTTTTTATGTTTTTCTTCTGTCCCATTTTCCCCCCCTTTATGCCCCACTTCCCCCAGTTGACCCCCACCACTTTCTGGTTCCGGCCTTCTCTCATGTTCAGTTTGGGCCCGGTCAGGTATGTCTAATATCATATAATTACTCCCTCATTGGAATGTTGTAGGCCATGCGGCCTTTTCCCTCCTCGTTACTTATTGTCCAATCCCCTCCCTTGCCCTGGCTGCCCTTTTCCTCTGTTTCTTTCCCAGATGTTACCTCGGAAGTACATAAGATGTTGGAGGATGTCACTGGTCCCAGCCCTCAGTTACTCTGAGTTTTAATTTTTTTGTTTCCACCTCCCCCTTTCCTTCAGGACTCCTTCTTCATTTTTTGTTTGCTCTTCTTGAGGATGGTCTAGAGAAATGCCATCCCCACTCTCAGTGATGGTTTTCCCTTCTGCCTTAGTCTACTTTAAGACTCGTATCCCCTTTCTGAATCTTCCCCTCCAAGGCGAAGTCGATTGGACTGCCGAAAGATGCATGTGGGGAGCTGCAGACCCCCTTATCTAGGTAGAATTTATCTGTTTCTGTCCTTCCAGCCTCCCCCCCTCTCTCATGATCCTTGGATGTACCCCTTGCACAATTCAACAATCAGTTTAACCCTGGTGCCCTCACCCCCCTTTCCCATTTGTTGCCTTCAAATTGCTCTTATTCTTTCTATTCTGAAACTGCAAAGTTTTCCCCCTCTGGTATCCCAGTTAAACTTATCCCCCAGATCATATCCCATTTAATCAATAATCACCGTCTTCATTGGTCAGGAGGAAAGGGTTTTTTCAATTCTGTACTCAGCTTATTTTCCTCAAGTAAAAAGGGTGATATTTTTGCCCGTACCCAGGAGTTAACCCCTCCCAGATCCTCATATCATTACTTCCTAATGGGTACCAGCTTTTTGTTGAACAGACTAGGTTTTCTTCCACAATCAATCCCCCCCCCCTTCCCCTCTCCTAAACACTCCTTTTTCCCTGATAGTGCACTCCCCTCTCCCCCCCTTTCTCCAGTTTTTTTTCTTTTGGTATGGGTAAGGTCATTTCACTTTCCTGTACCCCCATCTTAAATTCCCCCCTAACCCCCCAGCACCCCCCCCCACTCCCCCCCCTGTTGCCGGCCCCAACCTCGCTGCTGTCATGCCAGATAGACAGCCACCTGCGGCAAATTCCACTCACCAAAAACTACCAGCCCCTCTAACCCCCCCCTCTCAATCCCCCCCCCAGCATTCATTTCCTCCCCTTTTTTTCTCTAGATGCATCTTTTAAGTCCTTTCTTTTTTTCGTGTTCTTCCTCCTTGTGGCTGTGCTATCTTTGGTGGATATGCCAGAATCGATTTGATAAGTGCCGGCCTTTGGTGTTTGTGTGGTTGTTTTTTTTGTTTTTTTTTTTTTCTTTTTTGTGGGTTTATGCGGAGGGTGAGCGTGGCATAGGATGAGGTTAATAATGCGTGACCTCTTTGCCCGACTTACCAGTTTCCCTCTGGACCCAACCCCACCCATACCTGGTAGGTGTAAATGTGGAGTTTCCCTCCCACATTCTTTCTCGGTCCATAGCTCTCCATCTTGGAGCAATGTTTTCTGGATTGCATCAATTGATCCTCTAGGCTTGTTCAAAACATGGTCCAGAGGTGGGAACCCTGTTTCCTCTTGGATCTTCTGCTTTGGAGTGTTGTCAGCGTTGTTCCCCCAATGTTTCTAACACCCACAGAGCGTCTTTTCTTCACATTTAATGCCCCTGCACCAGTCGCTTTTCCCAATGAAAAGCTGGTTTTTTTTTTTTATTACCAAGGGTTTCTTCTTTGGTTGGTTTTAGGGGCCCCCCCCGTATTGACTTAACTTTGGCAGATTTTGTTTCCTGACCTAGTGAAGACTACATGATTTCTTTTGAGGAGAAAGGCCCCCCCCCCCACATCCTGGCTTACCGTTTCCTTGCGTTCTTTTCCCCCGTTTTTGTCTTTTAGCACCCCCTACCCCCCTTTCTTTCAGTCCGCTCCCCACTTATTTGGATTTCTGACATTAAAAAAGCTCAATGTAATCGATCTTTTTCTTTTTCTTCCCCCAATGTCGCTGCCTCGTTCCCCAGTCCATTTATATTTTTTTTTTTTTACAATTGTTTTTTTTTTTCCCCCTCTCCTTGAAGTCTTAGTATCTTGTGCATTACAGACATGTCCCCTTCAATGAGCTTGGTCCTTGTTTCCCCATCTTCTTCTCAAACACCTTCCCTTCCCTCCCTTTCCCTGACCGTGTTTTATGCAGGAGACTGCTTGCGTGGACAACCCCAAATTGAACCTGACCCTTATAAGTATACTCTTTCTGGCCCAATATCACTATCGTTCCTTCCTTAAGTGATTTTTGTCCCTCTTCCTGGATCCCAGGCTAAAGATTAATTGACTTGGACCTAATATAAGTCAGGAGATGGGGGTGTTCCCCATGCTCATAGCCCACCCCAAACTCCCAGTTTCTTTTTGTAGTACCCGGCCCTCTTTATCCCTTCCCAGCTCCCATGGTTTGTGGGTCACCCTTGAGGTTGGGAAATCTTTGGAACCCACCCTCCCTGGCCTTCCCTCCAGCAGTTTTCCCTGTCCTCTGTTACCCCTCTTGCCAAAGATGATTACTCTCAAATCCTTCAGTCAATGCCCTTTTTCCCCTAAGCCTGTAACTTGAGACCCCCCCCCCCCCAATTTCCCTTTTTTTTTCTGATGGCTTGTCCCAAGTTGGTGCATTACACTATACTTAGTCCCATTTGACAAATTTTCCTTTTTCCATGTCTCATACTTTCTTCCTTGTCCCTTCACCTTTTTCTACTTCTTGCACCTCTTTCTTCTAATTATAGAATCCCTTTTCCTGTTGGGGCATTTTTGTCCCCTGAGGGAGATCCCTAGTCCCCCATTTTTTCTTATCTGACTTTCCCCTTGCCGCTTGTTTCCCCCTTGCCCGACGACACCCTTTTTTAGTGCATACTCCACCTCTTACCACACCAGCCTCATTTAATCTTCCTTCTTTGACCTCCCCCCCTTTATGGGTATCACCTACCCCCTTCCCCTCCCCCTGACAAACCTTTTTTCCCCAAATCGCTTTTTCCCCCCATAGTTTGTTCCCGTATGTCACAGGGATGTTAACCCCACCTACTAAAGAAACCCCCAGCACCCTTTCCAACGGGGGATTCTGCACTTCCTTCCATTCCTTTTGTTTCGCACTTTAGGTCCTGACAATCCTCTTCCTCAATAGAGGGTCCTTTTCCCTTTTCAAATGAACCCCCCAGCCTTCACATACAATGCTCCAAGGAACTATGATTAGGGACCACATTTGAATACTTTCTTAACCATGGGGTCACCTACTCTCAATCGTGACAGCCCCTCTCCTTCCCTCACCCTCTCGCCATCCTATCCCCTCCCCCTATCTGTGCGTCATTGCAAATGACTCGCACTACTCAAGAATGACCCTCCCAAATCCTGAGTGACCATGCCCTTCCCTATCTCTTCTTCCCTTTCCCCTCCCTTTTTTTTTTCTTCCTAGGGATGCCCCATGGTCAATCCTCCTTGTCCTTCTTTTTCCTTTCCAGGAAACCTCCAAATATCTTTGGGCGGTTATGTAGATGTGGGTCAAGGCATGTCAAAGGAAAGGATGGTCTTGGGTTGCTGTGGTCTTTTCGTTAATCTTGATTCCACCTATCTTTATGACTCTCCTTTTCCCCCCCTTGTTTCCTCAAGAATCCTTGAGTGTATGGAAAGGGAGTGTGGTCTTTTGAACTTCTACTGGTGCCTCTTTTGTGCTTTTTGTCCCCCTGTTAAGGGCCTCCTTCTCTGCTCTGTCAATCCCCACGTTTTTCCAGTGATACATTGGTCGGAGTTCGTATGTAACCAGGACCAAAAGCGCTACCCACCCCCGCGCCTCCCCCTTTGGCATAGCCTTTTTTCGTGTCCCTTTGCTTTCTAATGGTCGTTCTTGGTAGAGTTGGGCCGTCTTCCTTTTTTTCGACATCCCTACCCCCCTATTTTTCCCCTCTCCCGGGGACTTGCCCATTTATTGTGAGAACATTTCCATTGGCGTTTTTCAGTTTCTCCCCTCCCAGAGTATCTTCCTTATCCCCCCCACCAAATGAGCCCCCGGTGCTGTTCCTCGTGGCCTGGAGTCGCTTTCCCTTTTGGGTCTTGGTTCAGGCCACCCAATGTTTTTTTTCGCCATGTGACAGAGTCCAAAGTGTAAAGGTTTTTACTCAGGTTCATAAAACTTTGCACTCCCCCCTCTCGTCGTGCTTTTTCTCGTCCTTCCCTAATCCTCAAACAGTGACCTTCTTTTTTTCTCATTTCCTCTTCTTTATTTATACATCTATCTCCCTGTCTCGCTCCCGGTCCCCCTACCATAATATATAGCGCTATGAGACATACTTTTTTTTATCTAAATTGTCCCCGAGCTTTTCTGACACCTTCCTATAGTTTAGCCACCTTTACAGTCCTTGTTTCCCCCCCTTTAAAGTTTCTTGGATGTGCCCCCCCCAGGAATTGGACTTCTGGAGAGTAATCCCCCCTTTTTGCCCTCTTTGGTTCTGTACATTCTTCCCCTTAGCCCAAACTTTTCGCTTAGTGCCAACCTTCTTTTTTCCAACCCATCCATTGCCCAACAAAAAATTTTCTGGCCGGTTAAGGAACATGTCTCATCACTTGGACCGGACTTTATACTGGTTTTTCCTCTTCTCGCACCTCACCCTTTATTCTTTTGCTGACTTAGATGCTCAGTAAATGCCAATGCCTGAATACACTGGCATGACCTTGTTTCCCCCCATTCTCTCCCCCTCGTTACCTACTTTTCCAGGCCCCATATATGTTTCTCCCATGATTTCCTTTAATTATTCATGAGGCTTTATTTGCTTGTTTGTCCCCTCTTTTCTTCTTCGACCATCATCTCTATTTTTTCTCAGTGGTGTTGATTTGCTCCCCAACCACCTCCCTTCCCCCTTCATGGTGGAACAGTTCATGCACTTAGTATACCGCTAACAGGAGAGATTTCCCACTTGTCACCAGCACTTCCCCCCCCAATAGAAGTTTGTCCTCCTCTGCACTCTCATTCTAATGTATTCATTTTCTCTTGTTTTCAATGTTCCTGAATTAAAAATAATTTTTTTCTGAATGAAAGTGAGGAATTTTTGTGGATCATATCCCCCCCCTCCCCCCAGATTTGTCCTCCTCCATGCAGTCCCCCCTTTAGCTCCCCGTCATCATGTCTTTCTTAACTTTTCCAAGAGGAAAACCACCCCTTTCTGCAAACGTTCCTTCCTCTTCCTTCCCTAATTCTCCCTTCCGATCCCTCCCCCCCCCCCCCCATCACTGCCTCCGTCCTTTGGTCCTTCCTTTAGTGTTCCTGGACATCAGCCCTTATATTTTTAAGCCTGAAGAAAGGTTTTGAAAAGAATCGGGAAATTGATGCCAAAATCCCCCCCAACATAGGCGTTTCCCCTTTCCTATCAGCTCCCCCTTCTTCTCATTTCCCCCGTGCTTTAACAAGTTTCTTAATGCCTTCCCCCCTTTGGCTAAAAGTCTACATTTCACCCTCACTTTCCATGTAGGGTGGCCATAGCTCCAAATCACAGGTTGTTGCACCCCACATTTGTCCTTTTGTATTTTTTCTTGGTACCTTCTAACTCTCTTTTTTTAACTGTCCCCTTCGGAACCTTTTTCAGACCCCCTCACCCTGCAACAGCCCCTCCCCAGACCACCAAAAATCCCCCCTTGTTGCCGGCGAATATCCCCCCCTCCTCCCTCCCTCCACCTGCTTAGGAACACCTCTCCCAGACCCCACCCCGCGGACTT
>Ga0179593_1376273_pt1 | contig 13488 bp, 19 predicted proteins | sample CZODoug2_1_08_16_FD_185931 | JGI IMG/M metagenome (GOLD analysis project Ga0179593, IMG submission 185931) | Vadose zone soil fungal communities from Angelo Coast Range Reserve, California, USA - CZODoug2_1_08_16fungal (PacBio error correction) | ecosystem: Environmental > Terrestrial > Soil >... | reverse complement strand
GACTCTTGTTTGAGGTCCTGTACGTCGTTTGATTCCCGTTTTCCATTTAAGAACGCTACCTTGGTTTTTTGTCGCTGTCTCAACCCGTACTGGAGGTCTCCTCCCGGGACCCCTTCCTTCCCCCCCCAACCAAGTCCATATCTCGGGTCTTTGCCCAAAACGACAGTAATTACCCCTCAGTGCCAACACGCCATTTTCCCACTCCCCCCTTCTATCTGTAGACACTACAAGAGTGTGTCCTGATATGTTTACCGCATTCTGCGGCCGTTCCTGGACCCCGAACTGACCCCTTTTTTTTTTCTGGTCACTTGTTTCTGCTTATGGATTGAAACCACCTCATACACTTGGAAAATTGGTTGTGACTCAAGATGCCCTTCCCCCCTGGTTCATTTGAGCCAACCCCAGAATCCCCTCCCCCTTTTTCCTCAACGGGCCAGTTAGGCAGATTGCTGCCCCCCAGCCCACACCTCCGGTCATCTGGCCAGGTTGTATGTCCCACGGCCAGACCTAGACTTTCCCCCCCCCCTTCTTCCCCTTTGACCGTTTCTTTTTTTCGCTACAAACCCCCCCAAGTGCGCCGCTTTGCAATTATGACCTTTATTGCGTGACCGGAGTGGGCTGTGTGTTACTTTTTTTCAACCCAACCCAACACCCTCCCCCCCCCCCCCCCCCCTTCTTTTCAGCATCCCCCCTTTTCTTGATGATGCAAGGTGCTGACGACGAACGGCTTTGCCCCCGCTGTCTTGTGCAATCGAGAGGGTACCACTCAGTTTATCTGCTGTGCTGGCCGGCCCGCGTATGTCAAAGTCTTTTTTTATTCCTCCTTGGGTTTTTTCCTATCCACTTCCCCCCCCCCCCCCACCTAACCCCTTTTCAAGTTGATGTTACTTTGTTTGTTTTCGCACATATCAGGAGGTGGCTTAGAGGTCCCCGTCCGTGGGATTGTTTCTTTTTCCCACGTGGGGAAGGGCTATCCTGTACTTTTGAATATATTTCACCTTCGAAAAGCCGGTGGCTTTGTCGGTGAGTCCCTGGTCCCGTTCCTTTTTTCCCCCAACCATCATCTTCCCCCCCCAGGGTTTCGGTACCATTTGGTGTTTGATCGTCCAAACCGTTACGCCAAATTTGGGACAAAAGCCCCAGACATGGACCCCAAGTACCCTCTTTTTTTTCCTCTTCCATTCCCCACCCTTCCTTCTTTATTTTTGGTCCCAAACTTTCTAGGGAACTGCCTTTCTGTGTACCTTGGCCAAAATGTCCGGGGGCTACGGAATTCCCCATCAGCTTGATTTTCCCAAAGTCTTCTCCTCCCCTCCGCCTGCCTTTGTGTTTCGACCCCCCTTTCTTCCTGATTGCATGAGCCCTCCCTTCGTCGCCCGTGGTCTGTCGTATAAACGTGTTGTCTCGGAACGTCCTATATTGCTTTGGAACTTCCCTTTTCTTCCCCCCGGAGTCTCTGATGTTGGAGTGGCTAAAACCCCATTAGGAATATTTCAATCGCGAGTGGTGCCCTTTTTCTGTTTTTCCAACCCTGGTGGGTTATTTTTTTTCCCGAAAAAACGGCCTCAGCAGAGAATCTCAGTTCCTACATTTAAAGCTTTCGGACGCGAATCATCCACAAAGTCGTCTCCTATGCATCCTCCTACCGTTAAGGACGTCTGTAAACAGATTTACCCACGTTGTGTTCGTTTTTAGCCTTCCAGTTTTTGTCAAATGGATTAGTATGATCTGTTATTTTTCATGGTCCCCCTTTTCCCTGTTTGTTTCGCCTCCTACTTCGGGTGGCTCGGTAACCGGTGTGTCTCTTCCACCCCCCTGTTTTTGATCCTTCTTTTACTGGGCGGGCTTTTGAATCTGCTGGATTAGGGTACAGTTTGACTGTTCCCCCTGCCCCAGTGATCTTTTTCGTTTTCTTTCCCCCCTCCTTCGCCCTTAGTGATGCGAGCGTTACTTGTTTCATCACACGCCAAAGGTGACATGACGATCCCCCAGTTTCCCAAGCGCTGAACCGGGTATCCCGTTCCTTTTTGTGTCCTATCGACGCAGATGGGGAGGAAAACGCGCACTTGTTGAAGACGATGCGATCCCCCCCCGCAGCGTATGTTTTCCCATTTTGTCTCTCATTCACCCTTCTGTAGGTCGTGCCCCCCCACTTAAAGTCACCCCCCAATAGGGTAGGTACCCTTTGGTTGACTTTCCCTTTTCCCTTTCTTAATCACTGTGTCCTGTGGCCCCTCCGTTTCCGCTGTGTTTTTTTACATTCGGCTTTGCTGGTGTGAGATGTTTTAGACTTACTTTCCCCTCATCGTTTTGCCCCCTCCTTTTTTTTTTTTCCTCTTTTTTGAATTATTATGAATTTGGAGCTTGTCGTGGCGCGCTTCCTGCTCCCCCTATTCATGCCAACTTTTTGGTTGTCATTTATCTGGCTATCAGCCTCCCATGCGCCTGGCTGCATTACCCCTGCTTTTCCCCTTTTGGTCTTCCGGCTCCACTAGTCCGTTTTTTTACCTGCAGGGTATGGCGGTCTCCACGCCCAAAAACCCCTCAGGTCTTTTCCTTTTGGTCCCCCCCCCTCCATTTTCCCCTTTCCTAGGTGAGGTACTGAAGCCTTAACCGGAACAATGATTTGACCCTTTCTACACCAGTTAATTTTTGTTTGTCAGTTCTGTCCCTCCTGAATTAATTTCTTTTTTTCCCCTCCCCTCTGTTGACTCCGTTAGGACGAAAGGCGCGATTGATGGCACCACCAAAGTTGCGAACTCCTTTGCTTTTCCTTTCTTCTAAACATTCTCCCTTGAAGTCTGAGTGAGTAGCTGGAAATTTTGTGTCACAATCTGAACGATTTCTCTGGAGAGACTCCTTATTTAGATTCCTTCCCTTTTCCTCCCTTCCTTCCGGTGAGGGTTTGCGTGACCTTCCGTACAAGTTACAAAACCGGCAAGTTACCGGGTAGCCAAAGAAGAAACCGTTAGCCCCCTCCCCTGAATTTTTTCTTATAACATTTCCCTTTTTTCCTTTGTTTGTTTCGTGGGAAACTGAGCAACCGGGGTTGCCAAATTTTATCTTTTACTCATCAATCAGTGGTGTGTTTGCTCCCGAACATATAAGCGTATGGCCCCCACTGTACAATGTCCCCCCCCCCCCGTTTTTTTTCCCCCCCCCCTCCGGACTGTTACCTTTATGCAGCACCGTGTAAGGGGCGGTTCCAGTGCACTGTTTTTTTTTCCCTTTGATACCTCCCCCCCTTTACGACAGGCTTTGAAACCCATATTTTTTTTGGTTGGCGTGCCCCGAATCGATTCATAAACCCTGTCTGATCGGCGTACATGATCCTTCGTTTTCCGATTTTTTTTAACCCCCTTCTTTATACAGAATGCCGATCTTATGGTTATCGCATTAAGAGGTTCGTGCATGTGCTCCCCCCCCTTTCGTGTTCCTTTCTTGCCCGGTCACTTTCCCCCGGTAAGGCTTTTTTTTTATGTGCCACTTCGCATTTAGTTAGTTATACTTTCTAGGTCCCCTTTCGAGAGGAATGATTTCAACGCCGACCGGACTGGTGCTGCTTCATCCCCCGTTGCTGGAAGCTTGTTAGGATACAACTTTTTTCCCGGCGTTCCTTTTCTGATTTTTGTTTCACCCACCCACCCTGCTTAGGCCAGTTTTTGTCCCGTTTGCACCCCTAACCCCCTTCGTCTTTCTGGCGGCAGTCTGTAGCTGCCAAATTTTTCACGCAGTAATTCCCCGACCAGCTGCTTTTTGTTCCTTTAGGCCCTCCTTCGTTTTTCCAAAAGTGCAGATTGGTTTCCTGTCGCCGAACCGCCATCCTCGATCAATAAACGACAGTGCCCGTTGAAACGGCCCCCACTTCCCTTTCCCCTAAAGCCCACTGTTTTTCGCGTGCACAACCCCAGCGCCGAAGGTATGCCCCACCCGCTTTGCGTGTCCCCTGTTCCCTTTTTTCCCGCCCATTCCCCCATCTCGTTGTTGCGTTGTTTGGTGCCCAAAACGTGTCGGGACTGTCCGCCCGGTTCCCTCACCAAGCCCCGAATTTCGTCTTCCCTTACCGTCCACCACTTTTTTGAAGAGTAATCTCCCCCTCCTCCGATTTTCCGGCTTGTTTATCCGTTCGCCGTCTTGTCCCCCAGTGGTTCTCACATATTTTTTTTTTCCCCTCTCCCCCCCATTTTTTTTTGAACCCATTTTGATGTCCTCTTCGACTGTACGCCTTTACTTCAACGAACAAAACAGCTCTCGCCGGCCCCCTTCCCCGGTCTTTTCCTCCCCCCGCTTCCATAGTTTTTTTTTCCTCTTTAAGACCCAAAGAAAGGGGTTTGGTCCCGATTGTCCCCCTGGAAAGACAACTTCCTGCGTCCTTGGTGAAAACTGATTCTCCCCCCCCACGTTTTCTTCTGACACAGGGTTATTCCCCTGATTGTACTTCCTTTCCCTTTGCGATTTTCCCCCGGTGCTTTTGCCATAGCGATGTACGTTGCAAAAGACCAAACCTTAAACCAAGTTCCCCTGACATCATTCCTTTTTTTGGTTTTTTTTACTCCACCAATGCCCCACAGATCGGTCGGCCCAACGGGTTTTCCCCCCTCCCCCAAGTCATTACCCTCCCTCTTAATTTCGCCGATCGTAGTCCATCCCCCTTTTCAGATCCCATTACACCGGGACGGCTAACAATTTTCTCATGACATAATGGCGGGAATAATACCCTAGCCCCGAAATCGGTCATCAACTGTACGTTCTTGATAAGTACTGTTTTCGTTCCCTTGCCAAAAAGCCTTAGGTTCTATTTATGATACGTCCTTTGCTCCCTTTGTGCCCTCCCTTGACCCCTTGTTTTTTTCAGAACCCCCACTGTTTCCCGGGCCGTGTTTCCCCCACGCATGCTAGTGATAGGCTGTTGACACCTTGAACTTTGGCCGGGCTCCCTTTTTTTCGGACTTTTTTTTCCTTAAAAGGTGCCCCCGTGTGAAAGTCGTCCCTTTTCGCAACTTTTTGGTGACTTCGTTTGTAAATACTGTGCGTAGCGCGGTTTGAAGACCCCATTGCCCTTATTGTTGAGAATTAAGTTCCCCCCCCTGTGTATATAGTCCATTTTAACTTAATTTTTACTGTCACCCGCCGACCCCCCCCTCCACACCCACTATCTTTTTTCCTTTGTGGGTGTTTCCCCCCTTTAGAAAGGTTTCACAACCCCCCCCCTTTTCCCTTTTTTTTTTTGCACACTTTGTATGCTTGAAGTTTTAGTCGACTTTTTACAGCACGATGGTATACACCCTTTTTTACCCGTTCTTTTTTTCTTTCCTCACATTTTTTAAGCAGGAGCCGCTGTTGTATCACGATATTGCTCAAAAGCGTTTCCAGCCTGCTTCATGCCACTATGTGTCACTTTCCCTCCTTTCTTAAGTTTTGGTGGAACTGTTAACTATCAACCCTGGTCGCGATTAGCCTTTTCTTGCTCTTTGCACCGAAGAGGGCGAGTTATCTCTTCCCGAGTCCGCCTAATTGTTCAGTGTCTCTCCCTGGCGTACCCCTCCGCGAGTGATTTAGTTTTTTTGGTTTTCCGGCGACGACAGTGCCCCATTCGCAGTGTGCGTTTTTTTATGTCAAGGCCACAGGGCCTTCGATTCAAGTTTCCCCTTCCAGGTTTTTTTTCATTCTTTGACCTTTTCCGGAAATTACATCGCCATATTTTCCCAATTCTTTCTTCCTGGCAGGGCATCCAGTTTGGGGCACGAAGACCCATTTGGTCCTTGTCCGCCACCTTATGCTGGTCCCTCTCTTATTCATCTGCCTTCCTTCCCTTGGTAGTTTTTCCCCAGACCTGAGTTCCATGTTTACATTTCGGACCCGTAGGACTTGTTCCTCCATGGCTGGGTGGCGTCTTCGGTTTCCCTTACAGTGTACCGTGTCTTCATCCCCCCCCTTGTCGACTGCCGGTCATGGGTATTTATCACGTTGACCCCGGACTTGATATACAGATCTCTTCTATTTTGTCAAGTGTTGTTTTGGAGTATCTAGATTCTTTGGCCTTTTTTCTTTTTTAGCCCCTTGTTAATTTGAATTTTTCCCTGACACGGGCCAATCTTTTTTTGTCGACTACATGCTGATGTAACCACATTTTTTTTGGTTCTGTATTCAGACTGGGTCCCCTTTAAGAAACTCCTTTGTTTTTGACGTAGTGGGCTGGAACTTCCAATATTTTACTTCCCCCCCTTTATTTTTTCCCCGCACCCCCAAACAGAAGAGACTGAGCCTTTTATGCTTTTACCAGACCCGTCCAAAACTCCCATAAGTGACCCTCTGTACCTTTTCCCCTGGTGGGTGTTGGTTTTTTTTTTTCTTTTTTCCAACCGACGCCCCCATCTCGGCCAAGTGCAGTGAGTTGCCCTCCCCCCCTTTTTTCCTTACCCCCCTATTCCCCCCCCTTTAACCACCTTACACAATCCATTTTGGCCGGTCCTTTCTTCCGACCAACGTTTGGCGGTCCCCTATCCCCACACGTTTTTTTCGCGATCTTCATAACCAGAACCACTTCACATCCTTTTCCTTTTTTTGCTGAACCTTTGTAAGAACTCGACCTGCCTTAGTGACCCCCCTTCCTTTTAGGAGTTCACCCCCCCCCCCGTGACTTGACTTCACTATTTCTTTAATTCACAGGCTAATGTTTTTGCTTTGACCCTCACGTTTTTGATTCGGTTTTTCTGACCCCATGTTTTTTTACCTGTTATAAGGTAAAGCACCTGTTTCTCAGAGACATCACTTCCCTGTCCCATAGCTTTTTTCTTGAGTTTTTTTCCTCTTCTTTACCCCATTCATGAGAGTCAGGTCTTGCCTATGCTGGCAGCTTTATTTGCCCTCCCCTTCTGTTTTGACCCTTTCTTAGGTTTTCCTCTTTGTTGCAATGATGTTGTTCACCGGCTCTGTATTTTGTTTTGGTCTGACGTAGACCCTTCCAGAACATTTTGCTTCCATCTCCGCCTCCAACAATACCCTGGTTCTCCAGGAGTCCTTTTCCCTTTTGTAATGATTTTGCTTTTTGGGTTCTATACGGTTGGTTTCACTGCAACCTTTTTGGGTTGCTGGGTGGTCGAACGTGTCCCGATATGGGTTCTTTCCTCTAGTTCCCAGGCTTGGTTTGTGATTTTCATCCCCCCTAATTTTCTGTCTCCACTTCCTTTTTTTTTTTGCTCCTTTCTTTGTACCAGGTCTATCGTGCATGCACTTTCGGCCCGTTTCGCCAAACATTTATGGGTTATTTCACACCCACTTTTCCGAAAGTGGCGTACCCCCCTTTCATGCTCCTGTGTTGTGTTTTTTTTTTTGTACCCCGTCGCACGCGTCTTTCAGATTGCCCCTTTAGTCCTTCTGTCCTTTTTCAGTTTGTCTCGGTGCCAAGTGCCCAGTTCTCTGGCAATGTCTTCACCTATCAGCTTTTTTCAACTGACGATTTTTTGGGTATATCTGAGAGTCCGCTGTTCACCTAGCTTTTTTTTCCCCTCAGCCCCCCCCCTAAACTTTTTCCAAGTTCCGGGGAGCCCACTCCGCCACTTCACTGGACGGACCCTGTGAGATACTTAGAAACCCGCCCCTACAAGTCCCCTCCTTTCGTTAATTTTTTCAGGTTTTTCTTTTTAAGGTTTTCACCTTTTTTGAGAGCTGAGCCGCCCCCCCTTATTTTCGTTACGTGCCCCCTTTGTGGGGTCCACCGTGTTTTTTTCACCTTCATTTCGAGCCTTCTGGATTTTTACTGCATCTGCTTGTTCGAGCTGACACTTGCCCCTGTCCCCCTTCTTCATTTTTGCCCTCTCTTTCTATGTTTCCCAAACTGTCTGTCCTTCCGTGTTTCCATTTTGAGTGTTATGTATTTCAGGTATGGGTTTCTGCTTCGTTTTCAACCCCAGTCTTGCATTACCCTTTCCCTGGTAATAAAAACAGCTGTTTGTCCTTCTCCCAAGCTTTCGGCCTTACACCGTTTTTGTTGCAGGCCACTTGACGCGTCGGCTTGTTTACCCTCCACTGGTTCCCTGAAGTTTCTTTTGTTCCGTGCATTTGCCATCGTTCACCCAGATCGTTCGTTTACCTCCCCCCCCTCCCCATTTTAACGTTTCTGGACTGCGAAGTGAGTGGTTTCCCACGCTAGATGTGACTTTTTGCATGCTTTTCAGTACCGTCCCAGGTTAAACTTTCCCGGGGGGTTCCCGCTCGGCTGTGGTTTTTGCTGGCCTGGGCAAACCTACTTCAGTCGCGGGAACGACTTCTTTTTCCTGTGTGAGAGATGATCCCCCCTCTCCCCCAGGGGCTCGTTCTCTTCGGTACTTGGATTTGAAGGGCGTTCGTCAGGACTGCCACATTTTTTTTCCTTTTTTTCACTGGTTTTCCAGTTGGCCACTCCTTTGTCGGCCAGTTAAGCTTGCCCGTTTTTTGATAAGCCGTAGTGCATTGCAAATTGCGGTCAAGCCCGTTACGCTGTTTTGGAGCGCCCCCCGAATGGCAGTTTTTTTTTTGCTGGGTGGTGCGTGTTGTTTTCATTTAGGATTGCTCCCACTATCGTGTGGCATTTCCCTTTTCGTTCATCACTTTTTTCTAAGTCCACTTTTTGTAGTCTCTTCATTTTTTCGCTGGAGTTTCTGTGTCTCTTTCTTGTGAGTACTATATCAAGCCTCAAATATTTCCTTTCAGGGGTGACCCCTCCTATTGGGACCATCTTGACAACCTTCAGGGAGTCCGATCGCTTACTTTACCTTTTGTTTCACATTTTGCTCCTTGTCACACCCCCGACTGACCTCGCATTGTTGCCCAGATGAGGCCGTCCCCACGTTACAAGGCTTTGTTCATTCCCCCGTGTCACCCGTAAGAACGACCCCCATGGCTTTTTTGCGACTTGTCCCCTTTCGACCTAACAAGCACTGATGGGCCCCCTTTCCCATGTTGTCTCTGGCTTTTTTTTTATCTTTTTCTATTCCCGCAGAATCTTGTCGTGCCCCTTGTGCAACCCCCCCTCAGTTAGACACAACCTTCCAATTATCTCGTGTACCCTTGCCTTACAATTCAACTCTTTTCTTTTTTTGTCCCCCTCCCTACTGCCTTTCCCATGTTTCCTAATCAGACTCGCGATCTGGTCCTTCCTAAGCATTTGCAATTTTTCCCCCCGTCTGCTCTAGTTCAGCAGTTCCTCTTTACCCTGTGTCGGCTTTCCTTCCGTCTCGGACACTCGATGACCCTGCGTGTACTGGATTACTTTAAGTTACTTCCCCTGGACAGTGCTTTGTTCCCCCCATCCATACAAAGTCCCTACTTACGTTTTTTCCTTTTTTTGATGTACACATTGCCTTTGTGGGGGGAGCTAAAGCTTCTGGGAACCCGGTTCTCCTCTTCTTTTTCTCATTCCTTTGCAGTGTTTCGACGACCAGTGATTTTGTTTCTTGCCCCCATACCCAGTCGGCATCTGGTTCCGCCGTCACTTTATTTCTCTTCTGTTACAACTCTTTTTTGAATGGGTCACACTAAAGTGATTTCTTTTTCAACTTTTTTCCCTTACCGCTTCCAAAATGTCCCCTCTGTTACAGCGCCCTTGCTGCCACCCCGACTTCTATGTCGGTGCCTGAAGTGTCTATCCCCCACCTGTTTGTGTTTTACCCTTTTCGTGCCTGTTGTTTTTCCTGTCACTTCGTGGGCAGACTCCTTAGTATGTGTCACAGACCTTTCCGTTTTATTCACACCCCTCTTGCAACATCATTTTTTCTCCTCCCGCGATCTCCCCTTTTGTTGGGTTTTTTTGTCCTCCCTTCTTTTTTGTTGCAGCAACCTTTTCATCGCACCTGTTCAGCTTTGTGTCTTCCATCGCTCTTCTTTTTCGTGTCCTTCAAGTACCCCCACCCAATGGAACCCTGTCCCCGTTTTGTCCCCCCTTTTAGTTTTGGCTCCCTGCTCAGGCCTTTTTTTTTTTTTTTCCACCGTTTGATTCGTGTCCCTGCGGGTTCCCCACGCGTCTTTGGCTGAAACCCTGCCCTTGCAAGTTTTTGGATTTTTTTTGACTTTCCCATAACCCTGTCGTTCTCGATTAAATGCTTAGGAGGAACGCCAATTTCCAAGCCCCTCTGAGCCGTCGCTGCTCCTTTGCGGGTACTTAGGTCCCCCTCCTGTGTCCCCCCATTTTAACCTAGGAGATTTTTCCATTGGGCGAGGCTGCGCCTTCTCATCATTACTTACAGTCTTATGTCGCGTTACCCACGCTCCCTCTTCCAAGGACTTTTTTTAGCATGTCATCCACCCCGGACGGCCACACCAATTTGTCTGGGAGACTGTGACCCCCACACGACGGCTTTGACCGCATGCTCCCCCCCAGTTGCGCGGCTTGGACAAAACCTTTGGCCTTTTTTCTCCTGGTTTTTTACCAACCCCCGTCTTTTTATGACTAAACCAGGTTCCACTGTAACGTCTTCCTTCTTTCTCCCTTATCCAGCATGCGGGCTTTCTTAGTGCCTCACTTGCTTTTGCCTTTGCTGCAATTAGTTTCTTTTGATGATTTTTTGCTTCTCCAAGCCCACATTCTGTCCCCCTTTAGGTCTTTTTTTTTTGAACTTCCTTTTCACACCCCTCCTCACCCTCTCTATGTCGGGCCCTTTGCTCTTCGCTTTGACACTTATTTTGCCCATCCTGTTTGTAGGACCAAGAACGACAACCGCACAGTGATCTGGTTTGGTCTTCCCATTGCACCGAACTTCCTTTGTGTGTAAACCCCTTGATTTCACTGTGCAGTTGGTCCACACCTTTTGGTTACCCGACTCCGATGTTCCCGTTTGGCGGCCTTTCTTCGGCTTTTTTCGTGGCCGTTGCCGTTAAGCGATCCCTTTTGTTTTTACATTTCCCCAGCCCATTCCTTCCCTATGTTATCAGTACGTGAATGGGTCCCACCCCCACTCCATTCGTGGAACGACTTCATTTCCTTTGCCACCCCCCACTCCCTTAACACCCGTAGAGGATCCTTTTCAAGAACTCATGGTCTGCCCCCTCTGTCTCACTTTCCCCGGACGCCCCCTCTTCAAATCACCCCCCCCCCCCCCTTCATTGTATAATGCCTTGCCTCTCGTTTGTTGTCAGCACGTCGTTTGCTGTACACAAGTCTTACGTGGCGGTACGTCTCTTGAATCTTTTGATACCGTTTTTTTTTTGTTTTTTTGAGTCCTTCCTGATACTTCAAGTCGCCATTTTTCCCTTGACCTGTGGTCCTTCCCATTTCCAAACGCAGTGTTTGACGTTTGGTTCTTCAGTTTTTACGAACCCCCCACGTTTTTTTTTTTTTTTTTTGTACTTGTGCAGGATCCTTTTTTTCGGCCCTTTTTTTCCCCCTTTTTCCGAAACGGACTTCATCGACCTTATACTCATTTGTTGATCCTCCTTTGTGGTTTTTTTCAACACCGATCTTTTCCCAAAGGGATCCCCCCAAGCGGGACGCTTGGCACAACCCCCCCAGGATTGGGCCCCCTTTGAATCAAACTTCTCTAGGTCCTTACACAACTGTTACACCTTCTTTTTGCTAAGGCCCCCCCACGGTTCAAAACCCACGATCTGTCCTTGTACCGCCGCCCCTTCCGTCCCCCCCTGCCCTACACCCTCAACCTTTACTTCCCTTATTTGGCTTGAGGTTATTCGCATTTTTTAGTCCCCCAGAAGTCGTTCTCCAACGGTGTTGATTCAGCTCGCCCGATCCCTTCCCGAAAATGTTTCTTTATTGGGACCTTTCCTTTTTATGTTTGAACGCCTGCGGCCTTTTCTCCCACCTTTCCCCCCTTCCTTCACCTACCATTGCTGTTTTTCCGCATAACTTTGTCTTTTGTTGTCAAAAATGTACAACCACCGGTTTCTTTCCGCCCCCCCACTCCCAAAACGTCTTCCTTAAGGGCGGCGATCTGACCACACGACAGCCCCAATTCCCCTGGTTTTTGATCTTGAGACCCAGAAGCCCCCCTCCATGATCCAAGGGCAGTTTGAACACTTTTTTTCAGGCGAGTTCTGCACGTTTTTGCGCCTCCCCCCCCCCCCCCAAGTGCAAGGTTTCCTTTTTGGTTGGTTCAGTATTTTTTTTTTTTTTTTTTTTTCCTCCGTTGCCAACCTTCCTATGAAAGGTGGGTTCCTCCATGCCTCCTGTGCCGCCCAGGACAACATTTTGGAATTTTTGTTTGTTCGCTTGGTCCCCCCCCCTTTTTTTCCCTAGACAGTTTCCCCCCGTTGAGTTGCGGCCGTCACCATCCCCTTGGCCACGCCTCCCGCTGCGTTTAGGTTGCCCATGGAATCACCCAGACGTTCCCCCCCGCGTTCCAGCAGATGTTTTCCCCTACTGTTCCCTTTGCCCCCCCACATTAGATTGATGTGTTTGGGGCTCTTTGGCGCAAACCTTTGGGTCCCCTGAAGAATTTGGGTTGTGTGAATTTGTGGGGTTGGGTTATTTTATTTTTCCTTCTGTGCAACCATCTGCGGGTCTTCCCCCGGTTCGGTCTGATTTTTTTTCCCCTGCGTGCCGACCTGACCCTGTGCTGGTCAGTCTTTCCCCAGTCCCATAGGGACGGTTGTGCTCAGCCTCGTGCCCCCCCCCCTCCATGTCCTCCCTTCTTTCAATTTTCCCCAACTTTCCCTGACATCACCGGCACCACAGCAGACACCCCCCCTCCGCTTTTCTCGCCTTCCTCTCTCTTTTTGTCCTCTCAATTTTTTTTGTTCCACTTCGATAAGATGAACGACTAGATCTGGATCACAGTCCGTTGGTCTATGCGGATCCGTCCGGCGGTCGATTGCTTTATCTCCTCAGCAGGACATTCCCCTTACTGTTCTTTCCGATTTCATGGACGATCTCTGCTTCCGTTCCTTGCCACTCCTTTGGGTGGACAGTCACCTCCCCGCAGGTGCGACCCGCGGTTTAGCTTGCTTGGCGGGGGGGCCCAGTGGTGTCGGCAATATTTATGTCTTCCCGAGGCCAAAATGCCATTCATTCCAATGAAACCTTCCCGTTCGACCCCCCCCCCCCCCTCAATCGAAGGTTTTTGGTGCAGGACCCCCTTTGTTAAACCCGCATGGCTGTCTCGTTTTTTTTTTGGGCTCCCTTCAATAGAATTTTCTTTCGACGTATATTTTGGCCATTGCCCGCTTCCATACCATTCCCTACACCTTTTCGCCCCACTCTTTTTCCCACCCTTTTTTTCTCCAACCCTCCCCTTTCCGTCCTTTTTCTTCGACCCACGTCCGCCGTCTCCCCTTGCACTGTCGGTCTTCTGTGATTTTAAGTAGCCATTTTAAACCCGTTTTTTTTTTATGGTTCCTTGTTAGTCCCCCGGGCTGTTCTTCCTCCTGGACTACCCATTCGGCTTCCGGTCTGTTTCGACCTGGCGATCCACCTATAGCCTTCCTCTCCTTTTTCTTGCTTTTTTCCCGAGCTAATCCGGTTTTTCCAATGTGGGGACCCTGTGTGAATCGTGGTCGACC